>OHXM01000432.1_pt1 | contig 16466 bp, 17 predicted proteins | sample 1579901 | NCBI WGS metagenome assembly OHXM01 (sample SAMEA3882528, study PRJEB24775) | human gut metagenome | biome: human-associated habitat; feature: intestine environment; material: feces | place: Netherlands | collected 2009/2010
GGTACATTTCCCGGTAAGGGAGGGTCTGCTGGGCGGTGGTGGGAATGTTCTTTCCTTTCGTGAACAGGCCGGTAAGGCCCTGCTTTTCAGGCTTTCTGCCTGCGGGCTTTCCGGCCCTTCTGTTGTTTCGCAATCGGCTGCGCCTCCTTTCTGGCGCTAAGCAGCGCATAGAAGTTTTCGGTTTTGTAAGGCCGCACCCGGGGATAGAGGAGCCGGGTGCGGATGATGTTTTTCAGCACTTTTTCCAGCGGAAGGCCATCCCGTTCATACATAGCCAGAAAGAAGAACGGGAGCATGAGGCCGATCATCAGGAACATGGCGGCGCTGTTCCCGATACTGCCACGGGAAAACAGGTAGGCCGGGAGGCCCACCGCCGCCGCGCTGGAAAAACAAACAAGCTGGCGCTTCGTTAGATTGAAGGCCAGCTTTGTCTTGATTTTGGAAAGGTCTTTTGGTACTGGTACATAGGCCATTTTGGTACACCTCCTTTATTGCTTCGGGCCAGCATGACCCGAGGTTATCTTGCGGCCTCTTTGGCCGGGGCTGTGCTGCGGGCAGCTTCGGCGGCCTCTCGTCCGCTCTGCCTTGCCCGCCAGTATTCGGGGTGATACTGCCGGATGGACTGATTGAGTTTTTCTTCAAACTGTCCTTTGTCCTTAATGCGGTCAGGGATTTTCCACAGCTTTTTGTCCAGCAGCTCCCGGAGCACTACGCTTTCCTGTGCGTCCTCCTCATAGCAAATATAGCCCTTATCCTTGAAGCCGCACTTTTTGGCCGCTGGGGAGAGGACGGCGGCTACCTCATTTGCCACCATCGTTCCGCCGTGGCTGGCGGTAGATACCAGAAACACCCCCGGACAGAGGGTTTCACAGCTCTGCACCTCGCCCCACGGGGAGCTTTTCGGCGCATGGAACATTCCGCCCGTCCGGCTCCGGTCCGCCTGCATGAGCGCCGCCTTTTCCAAGATGGCTTTCAGTTCCGGGGAAAAATAGGCATATTCCCGAAGGACACGGGCGGCCTCCCCGCCGCAGGCGTTCATCAACAGGGTATAGGCGTCGCTGTCCGCTTTGGTACAGCGGCCCAGCAGTTTTCCGTCGTAATAGCAGGCCGCGTCATAGCCCGTCCGTTTGCGTGGCATGGTTCCCGCCTCCTTTCTGCTTCGGGCCAGCATGGCCCGAGGTCAACGCTCTGCGCTGCGGCTGGGCTTTTCCTTCGGAGGCCGTTCTGCCTTTGCCTGTTCGGCAGCCGCTTTTCCGGCTTTGAGCTGGTCACTGATGGATGCACGCCCCACAGAGCCACGCTCCGCCATCTGTTCCAGCTTTGCCTCATAGGCTTGCAGAACAGCGGTGTTGAGCTGTTCCCGGAACTCCTTTGTGACAGGGTAGGCCATATCCCGGTAGCCGCCTTTGCCGTCCGGCTGGCTGGGCATCCCAAGAAAGAGGCCCTTGCTGCCCTGTACGATTTTCAGATTTTCCACCACAAAGCAGTCATTGAATTTCACGCTGGCAAAGCCCATGAGATTTTTCACAGGTTCGATGACCCGCACGCTTACATCCAGCTTCAACGGTGCGGCCGGGGTGGTGTTTGCAACCTTTTCCTGCATGGTTTCCTCCTTTCCGGCGGGAACAAGGTTCCCGTCCTTGTAGTCATAGCCTTCCGCCCGGAGTGCCGCCAGCGTGTCCGCCGATACGCACCCGGACAGTTTCAGATCGGTTTCCACCATAAAGCGCATGGTGTCTGCTTTAGAAAATTCTTCGGGGAGCTTTCCATAGAAAGCCGGGTGCGGCTGTCCGTCCGCACCCTGTTTGTAACGCCGGGGCATACCGCCTCCTTTCCGCTTCGGGTCAGCATGGCCCGAAGTCTCTTAATGGCAGCCGAAGATGGATTTTGCAAGACTGCCTGTTTTGAATAAGGTAAAACACAGCAGCACCGTATATCCCACGCAGCCCCAGATCGCCCCGATGGGGTCGCCGTCGGTGGCGATACTCTGGATCAGCACCGCATAGATGGCGACACAGACTAAGATCAATAGACCTTGAAAGCCCACCGCAAAGAGGGAGCGGAAATAGTTCTGCCCCATGTGTCCGGTTTCCCTGTTGGGGACTGTGGCAAACGGGATAGGAGCTAAACTTGTGAGTAAATAAATTTCAATCATACGGCCATATACGATGACGAAGATCACGATGTTTAAGGCAATCATGGTAAGCTGGATTAGGAAGGATTGTAGCCAGAGTCCGAACAGAGGACCTAACTCCATCGCCTCAAGCTCTGTCCGCAAACTGTCCAGCACATCCGGCGTGATCTCTGTCCCGTTCTGGATAATGCCCGCTGACTGCTGTATCACATGCTGGCTCACATCAAAGACCGCCAGCACGATATTGAAGGTGTTCGTCAGGATCATCACAGCCACAAAGGTTTTGAACACCCACTTAAAAAACATCCATGTGTCAACTTCATGGAGGTTGTTGCGTTCTATGAGCATCTGTATCAGCTCATAAGTCATTACAAAAGTGAGGATGACCCCGGCGATTGGCAGGATGGCAGTTTCAGAGATCTGTCGTATCATGGAAAAGACCCCGGCGTTCCAGTCCGCCGGGGTCGTGCCCACCTGTGTGGCGATCTCGCCAACGCTCTGATTGACGTTATCGAAAAGGCCATCCAGATTTCCCATGATACCATCGACGAGCAGACCTTTCAGCCATTCAACGATTGCGTCGATGATAAAGTCCATACATCAGCTCCTTTTCTGGAAAAAGGGACAACGGGTGACATTTAGCTGAACAGCCCGGACAGCAGAGGGATAAGCTGAAGACCGATCAGAACGACACCGCCGCCCGCCATCAGCTGCTTAATGCCCTGGCTTTTTGCCGCAGGGTTGTCCGACCCGTAACCTTCCAGAAGGTTGATGACGCCCCATACCGCCAGACCGGCGCCAAGAGCCATGACCAGAATTTTGAGAATGTCGATTGCCTGATTGAAAAATTCCATATACGTTCCTCCATTTTGTTTGTTTGATGGTTTTGGGTACAAAAAAAGCCGCCCACATCGGCGGCGCTTCGGGTCAACATGGCCCGAAGTTACACAAACTCGTCGCTGTCCAGATCATCGAAATTCAACAGGTCAGCTTCTTCGTCCGTGTCGGAGCCGTCCACTTCGTACACCGTGTATTCGTCCTCCGGCTTTAGTCTCAATGGCCGGTGGCGGAACAGGCTTTCCAAGCGGAAGGCGTTTTTCTTTTTATCAAATTCGGCTGTGTACTTGTAATTCGGGTGCTTTTTCAAGTCATACTTCGGGGACAGGAAGGGCGGGAGCCCCCGAAGCTGCAAGATACATTTATCCCCGGGCATGGTGGTGATCTCGCTGGTGGTCATCAGCTCCCGGCCAAGCCGCTGCATATTCTGGCTGTAACTTTCAGACTGTCCACGGCTTCGGCCCTCGGTCTGCATAGAGATGGTGGCCTTGCCCAGCCAGTTTTCCGAAATATCCTTTAGGGTGGAAGCCTCCCGGCCTCCGAGGAATACGATACTGTCCATGTTGCCCATGATGGTTTCGGAATGGTCTTTGTACAATGCCTTGCACTGGCTCATTGCCTGATAAAAAAGCGTCAGGCTGATCTCACGGGAGCGGATGACGGCCACGATCTTTTCCAGCCCCGGCACCTGTCCGGTGTTGGCTGCCTCGTCCCACAGCACCCGCACATGGTAGGGCAGACGCCCGCCATAGGTGTTATCAGCCCGTTCACACAGAAGGTTGAACATCTGCGAAAAAGCGAGGGCAACCAAAAAGTTGTAGGTGGTGTCCGTGTCGCTGATAAGAAAGAACAGCGCTGATTTTTCATCCCCCAGCTTATCCAGCTCCAGTTCGTCATAAGACATGATCTCCCGAAGTTGGGGAATATCAAAGGGAGCCAGTCTTGCACCGCAGGAAATCAAAATGCTTTTGGCTGTCTTGCCGCTGGCGAGCTTGTATTTCTTATACTGCCTCACGGCGAAGTGCTGGGGGCTGCGGCGTTCCAGCCCGTCAAACATATAGTCCACCGCGTTTTTGAAGGTTTCGTCATCCTCCCGGACTTCCATGCTGTTTATCATTTCCACCAGCGTATTCATGTTGCGTTCTTCCTCCGGCCCCTCAAAGACGATGTAGGACACAAGGGCGCAGTACAAGAGGGTTTCTGCTTTTGTCCAGAACTCGTCGCCCTCCTTGCCGTCGCCTTTGGTGTTGGCAATCAGGGCGGTAACAAATTTCAAAACATCGCTTTCTGTCTTGATATGGGCCAGCGGATTGTAGTGCATGGATTTTGAAAAGTCGATACTGTTGAACACCCGCACCCTGTATTTCTCCCGTTGCAGAAACCGCCCGCACTGGTCGAGGGTGCCGCCCTTCGGGTCTACCACCACATACGAGGAATGGGCTTGAAGGAGCTGCGGGGTCAACCAGAACCTTGTCTTTCCCGAGCCGGACGATCCGATGACACAGGCGTTTAGGTTCCGGGCATTGGCGGGTATCTTCGGACGGGTGTTCATGGTAAGGAACTCCGTCCCGGTCAGAATGACATTGTTCTGAAATTTAGGGTCAACAAATGGCTTTATATCTTCCTTTGTTCCAAAGCGGGCGGTGCCGTACTCTGCATCCCGCCGGAATTTTTTCGCCTGCCTGATCTTTGACTGTATCAGCAGATACACCCCAGCCGCACCGGCAAGGCCCACCAGCAGGTCAATACCGCCAAGCCCCGGCCAGTAGGTTTCAAAGGCTTTGGGGAAGGTATCGAGCATCCCCATGAGCTTTGTCCAGAAGTCTGTGCCGGGGGCGATCCGGTAGGCCGTCCCGATTTTGGAGAAGAACCAGAACACAAAGAGGTACGGCAGGTTTGGGAGCACATATTTTCTAATCTTGTCACTCAACGTCCGTCCTTCACCGCCTCTCTGGTCCGCTGCTTTTCCTTTGCCTGCGTCCTGATCTGCTCCGTGAATTTCCGAAGCTGGCCGAGGATGGAAGCCTTGTCCTGCTCTTTGTTCAGCACCTTTGCGCTGTACTTCTGGAAGGCCGCCGTGATAGCGTCCGCCTGATTGGCTTTGAAAAACAGTAGGTAATGACCGGGGCTCACTTTATGGAAAGCGTAGTCCACATGGAACTCCTTTGCGATCCGGTCAAAATCCTTTGGGGCTCCCACATAGGGCATGGCGCTTTTGCCGCCATAGTGGTTCATCAGCTTTTTTACACTCTGGCGTCCCTGCGGGGTCAGCGCCTTCCGGTGGTGCTTTTGCAGCGCCCGCGCTACCTTCCCAAGAGCGGCAGCCAGCACTTTTCCCGTGAGCTTCGTTGTCCTGATCGAAAGGGCAACCGTTTTTTGGTTTACTTCTTCCTGCATAAAACCTCCTTTCCGTCGGGGTTCCCGCTATCCGGGAGGCCCCCGTACAATCTCGGGGAACAGAAAACCTCGGGCCAATGTGGCCCGAGGCTTACCGCTCGGCATCTCTGCCGGACGGAGCTTTCTTTTCCGGCTCCGTCTGGACTTTTTCGCCCTGTTCCCGCATGGTCTGCAAGATAGAGGGCTTCTTTTGAAGCTGGGAGGGCTTTTCGCCGGACAGCGGCTTGATACATTCCAGACGGTCAGCCGCCCGGATGGCGTTGTCCGTGAGCTGCCTCTGCCATGCGCCTACACTGGGAGCCCAGCGGAAACCGCTGCTTTTCAACTCGGCCCGGGTGTCCGCGTCAGGCTTTCCATCAAATAATACCTGCAAGCGGTTGTCCTCCCGGTTCATCTCCACACGGCCCCCGTCGAACTCCCAGCCGGAAAACTCCCGCTGCGCCTGTTTGGAGAGCTGTTCGATACGCGTCTTTACCCGGCGGATCTCCGCATTGTTGTTGGTAAGCTGGTAGCTTTCAAAGGGCCTCGGGTCGCTCCGCCAGTTTGCCGCCATGCTTGCTTTCAGCTTTTCGATCTGGTCCGGCGACAGCAGCGCACAGCCATCCAGCTTGCCATGCTTGCGGTAATAGGCGTTGACCTCCTTCATAATGAGCTGGGAGCGTTCCAGCCCGTCCAGCTTCTTCTGGAGCTTTTCAATCGCTGCCGGGTCATCGGCGCTGATCCCGCCCATGCCGGTACTGCGTATCTTATCCAGCAGCCCTTGAATATACCGCCATTCCTCCATGTTGCTGTCCCGGGCCCGGTTCTGTTTTTCCTTCTTTCCCACCGGGAAATTGGCAGGTCCGGCGATCATCACAGAGGGAACCCTTGCGTCAATGGCAAAGCCCTGGTTCATGTTTTCGGCCAGCTTGCGGGCGTAGGTGTCTAACAGATGGTCGATCTTCTCATGGTACATGGGGTCCACCCGGGATTTCTGCTGTTCCGCTATGGCGGCGGCCTTGTCCACCATTGCCCGGTATTCCGCCGTTGCGCTCCCTTCCTTGTAGTCGGAAAAGCTGTTCATTTCCTTTGCCCGGCGGGCGGCTCCTTCATTGATAGGGTAATAGTTGATGGTATGCACCTCCTTCATGCTTCGGGCCATGCTGGCCCGAAGTCTTACCGTTCTTCATGGGAAGGCCCCGCCTTGTCCTTTTTCGGAGCGGGCGGGGCTTCTTGAAACCGTTTGAGTGCAGCGAGAATGGAGTGGACAGGCTCGGCCTTTTCAGGATAGGCAAATATCCGGTGTTCCGGCGGAATGTCCTGCGGCCCGTGGTAATACTCCTTGAAGCCCTCCGGGACTGCCGACACATACCCACCGGGAGCGAATACGCCGCCCTCGTTGATACGCACATCCCGCCCATATGCTTCATAATCGAAGTAGTTCTGAATGTGCTCCGGTATGTCGATAGTCCCAAGCTCGTCGGCGTAAAGACGGCCCAGCCCTTCATCATCGGAAATATCCGGGTAAAAGCGGTAAAGGTCAAGGTTCTGCGTCAGGTTTATCAAATCCTTCACGCTCCTTGTGTGGTTTCCTAAGACAAGAGCGGCTTCAAAGGTTTCCAGTCCGCCCTTATCCCGTACTTCCAGCAGGGCGTGGCCCAGCTCGTTCAGCTCGTCGATGTTCTCACATTCGTAGAGATGATCGTAGAGCCCCAGCACATCACTGTCAAAGCTGGTAAAGAACACTTCGCTGTACCGTTTTCCGTCTATCCCGATTTTGGCAAGGGCGGCCTGCAACTCCTGTGTCGTCATGGGGAAATGTACCGTTGTCCCTACCTCAATCCCCATTAAGGGGTATAGGGCTGTATTGGTTATATAGGCTTCAAACATGGGCTCATTCCTCCTTTCCGGCCCGGTCAGCCAGCACCTCATAAATCCCGGCCATAATGTAATCGGCGCAAGGGAGGGCAATCGCATTTCCCAGCGCCTTGTAGCGTTGCAGAGGCCGAATCTCCACGCCGTCCGCCCCGTACTTTGTCCAGCCCTCTGGCAGCCCCATCAGCCGTTCGCTTTCTGTTTCCGTCAGAAAACGGATACAGCCGCCCTCCGGGTCGCCCTCATACCAGAAGGCAAAGGGCGTTACATCACTGGCTAAAAGAGTGGGAAAAGGGTCAGTTGGTAATCCGAAGCTGTTTCGGAAGGCCGTTTCTTCCTGCCTTTTTGCCGCTCCCCGCATACGGAAGCACTGAAATGGGTGGATGACTGGTATCTGCCGCCCTGTTTCAAAAGAAGCTGTTCGATCTCCTTCGGCGGCGGCCCGCCCGCCCTCTCCGCAAGGCTGAGGAAGTGGGAGCATTGGACGGGGCTTAAATAGTATGTCTGCGGCACATCTGCCTCCAAAATCCGCCACGACGAAAATCCGCTGCCTTCGTGCCAGCCTTCGGGAGCCTGCCCAATACTGGGCGTCCATGAGCCGCCAGCACACATCAGGCGTTCCCCCTCGCACCATTCCGGCGTTTCCCCATCTTCCCGAAGGAGGCATTGGAACTTCGGTGTCCGAGAAGGCGGATAGGACGGCTCTAAAGTCCATCCGGTCATTTGTAGAAAACGCTCCCATGACGTTTTCCCAAACAGCGATAGCTGGATATAGGTTATCAGTAGCATCCCTCATTTCCTGTATGATACGAAACGCCTGATAGAACAGGCTTGATTTTGCCCCGGCAAGGCCGGAGCGGTTGCCGATCAGAGAAAGGTTCTGACAGGGGGAACCGAAGGTAATTATATGGACAGGTGGGATTTTCCCGCCGTCCACCTTCGTAATATCCCCCAAATGCACCATGTCGGGAAAGTGCCTTTTGGTTATGGAGATGGGCGCTTTTTCAATCTCACTGGCCCATACCGGACGGATACCGCACCGAGAAGCAGCCAGAGGGAACACGCCAATCCCGTCGAAAAGGCTTCCCAGCTTAATGTCCGGCATGGCCCGGGGTGCCGTGTCCCTTCACGGCAAGCACCCCTTCCAGTGTGGTCGCCGCAATGCCCAGCCGCCCGGCAACCGCAATATCATTTTTTACATCCTCGTCCACAGCGCTGCCGCAGACAATCAGGGTGTGGGAGCGCCGCAGCATATCCCGGCGCATATCAATCCCGGCCTTGTGTTCCTCGGGAACGCTGTCATTCAAAAACAGCGGCAGATACAAGAGCGGGCAGATCGGGGAAAAGCCCGCCTCATAAGCAAGACGGCAGTAGTGGGCCGCCAGCTCCATATCAACATCCGGCTCGCCGCTCCATGCGGCGGTCAGGTATGCTAAAGGTCGTTTCATTGGTTGAGCCTCCATTTCTGTTTTGGTTTAGGGAAAAGCAAGAGTTCGCCCAACCCCTCCGCCCCTTCCCCCGGGAAGGGGAACGGCTCTGGAGAATTTATATCCCCGTCGCTTGACCGGGAAAAAGCATAACCGGGAGAAATCCGTCAAGGGTGCCTCTGGCACCGCCTGCGGCGGCGCTGCCCTTGACTGATTTTCCCGGCTATGCTACGGAATAACTGGCGACGGGGAATCATTTATATCTCCAGAGCTTCGGGGCGCGGGGCAGAGCCCCGCAATCCTCGGGCCATGCTGACCCGAAGTTTGGGCTTACTTTTCCTGTTCGGTTTTCTTCTCCGGCTTTTCATGTTCCTTCTGCTGACCCTTCCAGTCGTCCAGCAGCTTGATGATCTGGTCCTTCATTTCCCTCGGCGTAGTTTCCTTGCCGAAATACTTGCTCAGTTCCGCACCTGTCAAAATCACTTTGTCTACCTCCTTTTTGTCCTCCATCATAATGCCGTCGATCACATCCCCGTTGAGCAGCTTCTTTTCGTCCAGTTCCCGCATACGCTTTGCCTGCGCCTGTGAAGGCGAGGACTGCTGGCTGTCAATGGCGACGGCGATATAGTTCTGGTTCTTCTTGCCGATATAGGAAAGCTCCACCGCCGTAGTAAAGCCCAGCTTTTTTTCATCCATCAGCTTCATCAGGTCGGGAACCAGCTCATTGAGCCGGATATACCGCTGCACCTGCTTGACCGCCATCTTATTGCGCTCGGCTACAATTTCGTTGGAGCGTTTTCCTGCGTCCTTCGGGTCAATCTGGCCCGAAGTGCGGGAGCCCTGGTGCTTGATGGCCTCAAGCTGCATTTTCAAGGCTTTGGCCCGCTCACTGGGGAGGATTTCTTCACGCTGGTTGAGATTGTCCTCGACCATCTGCGTGATGGCTTCATCGTCCGTCAGATTGCGAACAATACAGGGCATATCCGCATATCCGGCAAGCTCGCTGGCCTTCTGGCGGCGGTGGCCGGACACGATCTCATAGCCGCCATCCTCACGGGGACGGACAATAGCGGGCTGGGTCACGCCCTTGTCCTTAACGCTGGACACCATAGCCCGCATTTCTTCATCGTCTCGGACTTCAAAAGGATGGTTCTTGAAGGCGTGGAGCTCGTTCAGCTTGATATAGACGATCTGCTCCTTGCCCCGGCGTGGTGCATCCTTCGGCTTTTCGGGTCCCTTCGGAGCGGAAGCGGCCTGTACCGTCGGAGCTGCTTTTTTCTCCGGTTCCTTTTTGACCGCCTTTTCCGCTTTCTGTGCGGGGGCTTTTGGCTTCGGGGCTGCGGCCTTGTCCTTATCTGCTTTCGGGGGACGGCCCCGGCGCTTCGGCTGTTCCGGCTCTTTGGGTTTTTCCTCCGCTTTTTTCGGAGCCTCCGGCTGCTTTTCCGGTTTTTCCGTTTTTGCTGGGGCAGGCTTTTCCCCGCCGGGAGCTGCCGCCCGTTCCTCGGCTTTCTTTTCCTTCATAATTTCAGCGAAGTTATAGACGGAAACCTGCGGGTTCTTTACCTCCGGTTCCGTCTTTTTTTCCGGCTCCGGGGAAACGGAAACCTTCTCCGGCTCTTTTGGGGGAGTGGGCGGTGTTTCCTTGCCCGGCCCGCTATCCGTTACCGGCTGTTCCGGCGTTTTTGTGGTTTTATCATCTGCCATAAGCATTTACCTCCTGTTTTTTGGCATGAAAAAAGGGGCTCAACTTTTCAGTCAAGCCCCCGTGGGAAGTTCCTCCTTTCTCCGCCATGATACAAAAATACCGCCCGTAGTCTCATTTGGGCGGTACTTTGTGTAAGATTGGCAGTCCATGATTAAGTTTTTTATTATGTTCCCTTTGTACACCGTTGCAAGCATTCCTTTTGAGAAAAATCAATTAGGAAAATTGAAATTTTCGTTTTTATCCGAATCATTTCAAAAGAGAATATTGAATCATTTGTTTGCTTTCAGATATGATTTATCCTGTTTCAAAGTAACATACATACTGCATATTCATCGTAATGCAAAATTGGAAATTGCCATTAAAACAAGCTGCTATAATAATTTCCTTTATATAAGGGCTAAATGTTTGCATCCCATAATTGTTCAAAGCTCAAATATAAAAGTTCAGAAAGAGGAATTTTCTGTATTATATAATAAGCTTTTGAAGAAGAAATTTTATTTTTCTCAGATGGTTATTTGGACAATTTATTTTATTTTGTTAATAACGGTTTTTGGCGGACTCGCTATCTATGATATTATAAATTGGGAAGCAGACACCTACATGGCAGGGTTTAATAAAATTTCAGCATTGTTTTTGGGCGTTTTTCCGCCGCTTATTATGATTTTATTTTCTTATTTTTTCTGTATTGTAAATCTCGTTAAACAATACAACAATAATTATTTATGCGAATAAATGATTATATGTTTTTTAAAATATGAAGCAAAAGAAAATGCCCGAATACCGTCGTAAAAAGCAGTATTCAGGCATAAAAAAGCCTCGGAACAAATTGTTCCGAGGTATTGGCTGGGGTATAACAACCTGTCAAGTCACGGTAGTATTTGCTTTGCAAATCTCCACCTTAAAGACTTGACAGAACGTTTTTACGGGTTTAATTGCATTATAAACCCGTAATAAGAACATCACCCATTTACAAAATCACAGATTTTGAATGGGTCCCGATAACCTTGTTACTCGCTTCGCTCGTAATAAGGATTCGAACCTTAAATGACGGAGTCTGAACCTCGCAATCTTTTTTCAAAACCGCCTATTTAAGCCGTTTTTCAGACTTTGCGTCTCTCAAAAATCTCTCAGAATTTTATTTTTGCTTATAGCCGCAAATTCGTATGAGGAATTGCGAACCTTACAATGAGGTGTCGTTTGAAACGCAAAGTCTACTACTTTATCAATCTTCTGTATTTCATAACCCTTAAGGCTATCAAACATAGCAGCTAAGCGATAAGGATCGCAATTTTCACCATCAACAAAAATTCGAAAAGGGTTGATTTCTCGAACCCTTTTCGACAAACTGAAGGATATAGCTTTGGCTATATCCTTTTAAACACTTAAAACCTAAATGTTTTACTTTCCCCTGCTTTAAATTCAACTGTTTGTGATTTACCGCCGGCTTTAATATTAAGCTTTTGGTCAATATCCGAAGTAACGGTTGCGCTTATTGTTTTACCGCCGTCTGCCCATTTTAATTCAGTTACGGTAGCACGGTTACGGGTTTTAATCCCTTTAAGCGTTCCGTTTTCAAAACCCGAATTCGGGAGGGCCGGAAGAAACTCAATATCATTATTATGTGAATAAACAAGAGATTCATTTATAATACCGAGATAGCCTATCGCAAAATCAGTACAATAGCAACTGCCTTGGTCATAATCGTGGTTAGTCATTAGTGAATCGTACCTGATTTTATGGTTCATAAGTTTAACGAGGGCATCTGTTAAAGAATCTGAATCCTTTAACCTTGAAGCAATAAGGCTACGGTGAACAAGTGCGTGTGACGCTTCATTTTCACTCTGTCTGTTTGCAATTGCCTGCTCGCAGGCTTTTGACAGTTCATCATTTCCCTGCGTTTCAAAAAGCGGCCATACACCGTAAAGATGACTTAAATGACGATGTTTATTATTTTCATCAAATGAAGTTGTTGCCCATTCTTTAAGAGCGCCTGTTTCATCATAAAGATACGGCGGAAGATTTTTTTCAAGTTCCCGCCATTTAGAAGTATCAGCACTTTTATCAATGTCGCCCATAACTTTAATAAGCATATTAAGATTATCACGGCAGGCAGAAATATCAATAGCACAGTTAGCATCCGATGGGCTGTTATAATTTGACGGATTATTTTCAGGCGAATAGCTTGGCAAAATGCAATATGTTTCACCGTCATTTAATGATGTTTTGCCCTCTTCATAATGAATAGAACCGTCTTTTGCGGTATAATATTCAGGGCTCATCAGCTGACTCCAATAATTTGCGCTTTTCACCAAAAGCGGATATAAAATATCTTCTTCAAGCCTTAAATATCCACGCTTTTTAATTTCTTCAATTTGACTTTCTGTTAAGTCTTTTTCGGTAACGGAGAGAACCGATTTAAGATTTTCAAGGTCAAATTCATCACTTAAAGGAATATTGATATTACCATATGAAAGAAGAGTTTCATAAAGCGGGTTAATCATCCAAGATGTGCCGGCGTTCCAATATCTGAAAGGATAAGGATAGCAGGTTTCGGTAATTACTGCTTTATCACCATCGGTATTGACCGGAGCCTGAATAGCGTCTTTAAACCCATGTGTTGCATATGCATTTTCTTCCCAATCAGGAAGTTGCCGCAAAATGAAATATGCATAGCCGATAGGGCTGCGTGACATATTGCTCGTATTCATTGAAGAAGTTTGCAAATTAACATTTGCGTCCATTGTATATTTACTGCCCCAGCCGGTGTTAAATTCACCTGTCCACATACCGTAAAGTCGGCTTGTGGAATAACCCGAACAGCAAAGATACGCATATCTGCCGGCATAATATGTACGCTGGGCAAGAGCAGAATTTATTTTCTTTTTACCCTTTTGTATTTTTAAAAGTGTTTCATTTGACTCAAAATTATCATCACCCAACGAAAGTGTAACGCTGTCGAATTGAGGCTGATAAATTTCCAAGTGATTATTTAACGCTTTATCATAATCAAAATCATTATTACCTGCATATTTTGCCGCTACACATTCAAGCTTTGCTATACAATCTTCGACAAGTTTGAAACCATTTTGCTTTTCGAAATCATCAATTTTTCCCATATCGTAAGTTCTGTCACTTACGGTAAGAAGATAAACACTGTCGGCATCGGTTATTTTAATGCCTGTATTTTCACCCAAAAACTGTGTTTCGTCTGTTTTCTTATCTATCAACACTTTTTCTTTGTTTCCGCCTGAAGTAATTACATAAGTTACTGTTGCATAACCGCCGTTTTTAAGTTCACTTTTTTCATAATCAGGATAGTGTGAAACAAGCGCAAGGTAGTTTGCATTATCATCAGTTAATTTTTTATACTTCATATTAGCTTCGTCACTGTCGCCGAAATTTGCAAGAGTTGAAAGGTTATCAAATGATAAAGTTAAATTAAGCTTACTGCCGGAAGATGATTTATTAAGCTTGGTAATCACAACATCATCTGCCATTGAAGTGAATGATGTACGCTTCCAAGTGCCGTTTTTATCCGTAAAATCAACACCGACCTGCGATGTTTCATAATCTGTATAGCGAATATATTTTTTAGTGCTTTTCTTATCAAAATCAAGCCGTAATTGGCCGCCCGGGTGATAACGGTATACGTCATCATAGTTTGCATTATCCGTAATATCTTTACATTTAATAATACTTTGCTTTACTGTTTCAAGTTCATCATAAGTTTGAGGACAAGTACGCTGATTTTCATTAGGCATTATAAAATGCATATTTTGAAAAATAAATGTGTCGCTGTACGGACTGCCGCTTGTAATAAACCCTTGAAGTCCGTTTCCGGATACCATCCCCTGCCTCCAAGATTTAGTTTTATTTTTTCTCGAATCTTTAAGCTCGGTATAATTATATGAAAATGAAATTTTAGAAGTATCTTTAAAGAGAGATTTAATATCACCTTCGCTGACTTTGCCCCCTGAACAAGATGCCAACGAAAAAGCAAAAGTTACAGTTAATAACACACAAAGTGATTTTTTTAAATATCTATTCATAAACTCACCTCGTAAAAATTATAACATACAGGCATAAAAACAACACGACATCATCTTTATGTAAATGTCGTATATGTTATAATAAGCAAGGTGATTTAAATGGATTTCATTTGGAACAAAATACAATTTGTAATAACAGATTTGGGTGGCGGCAAACTCGGCGAAAAAATACCGATGCACGTTCACGCAAAAGGCTGCTATGAACTGCATTTTATAACCGAAGGTAAAGGCACGCTTATAGCCGATGGCAGAGAAATTGAATTAAAGAAAAACGATTTTTTCATTACAGGGCCGAATATTAGGCATAGCCAAAATTATGATGAGCAAAGCCCTATTGAAGATGTATTTGTATTGATACAAATTAAAAACGATAAAAGCAAAAATGTATTTTCAAGTATTTTTACACAGCATAATTTTTGTTATCTTGAAAATGTTGACAACAAATTTGCAAAAATGCTTTTAAGTGAATGGAAAAATAAAAATCCTGATTACGAAAGTGTGATATCGGGATTGATGATAATTATTTTAACACAGATTACAAGATTGCTTTTGCCAAAAGATTTTCAAGAATTTGCTAATAAAGAAAACTTGAATGACAAAAGATTTGCAATAATAGAGCAAGCATTTTTGTACGAAAACGAAATTACTCTTACAAAGCTTTCGCAGATGATAGGTTTGTGTGACAGGCAAACACAAAGACTTTTAAAAAAATACTATGGCAAAAGCTTTAGAGAAATAAAAAAAGAATCCGGCAGATAAAAACAGCGCTTTACTTTTAGCAAAGTGCCGTCAGCAGGTAGGGAAACCGAATTTTAAATTTCTACACGCCGGTAGATTTTGAGAAGGTGGTATGAATTCTGCGTTTTGCTTTGGCAAGAGTCATCTTTGCTATAAGATATAGCCTCTATGACAATTATTATAACGCGGCGCGTTTTAGCCACTTTATCGACAGTCTGAGAGTCCTTACCTTTTGGCAAAGATTCCGTTTTTATGACTTAACCTCAATAATTGCATTCTTTATCGTCTTGAAATCCTTATTCTGCGATAGGGGAACACGAACCAGCTTTTGATTGCTGTAAATATCAATAATCTGTTCTTTATATGAATACCATGTATCATACAAATCAGAAATGATTGGATCTTTTTCATTTCGTCTACGATGGAATTTACTAAGCGTTTACCTTTTGTACTGAAATAGCCATATACCTTTTTACCTTCATAATCAGAAAGGTACTCCGATAAAGAAACCAACAAAGCTTCTATCTTTGGATTATCATATAATCGAGAATTCACTTGGTCGATAATATCATAAATTTGTTGTTCTCCGGCTTGTCGCAAATTATCTCTGCTTTTACTGGCTCACCCGTAAACGGGTCTATATACTCTTTTAACGTCATTTGATCATATTCTAAATCTTCTTTTAATTGATTTTGAATATACTCCTGTATTTTCTTTGCATTCTTTCCAACCGTGTCAACATAATATCCTCTACACCAGAAATGACGATTTCCAAATTTATATTTCAAATTTGCATGCATCTCAAATATCATTAGGCAAATATCATTAGTGTACTTTTTCCTTTCAAGTATCCCACAAAACTTGATACACTTATACTTGGCGGAATTTCTACCAACATATGAACATGATCCGGACACATTTCTGCCTCCACTATTTTGACACCTTTTCGCTTACATAAAGCACTTAATATATTGGCTATGTCCTGACGTAACTTCCCATATATTATTTTTCTACGAAATTTTGGTGCGAATACAATATGATACTTACAGTTCCATTTTGTATGTGATAAACTATTATTGTCCATTATGGATACCTCCTGTGATTAAATGCGGTTGGCGAACCTGCATTTACTATATCACTGGAGGTTTTTTACTGTAAGCTAAAGCGTCTTCAACCACTCGCATAGCAAGTGGTTTATTTGTTGAGCTTTGCTCAACAGGGCCTTGCCCTAACAATAAAAGGTCTGGCTACCCAGCCAGACCCTCATAAAAGACCCTATCGAAGAACCCTAAAAAACTATGCTTTTTTTAATGCCAGACCCTATC
>OHXM01000460.1_pt1 | contig 15565 bp, 9 predicted proteins | sample 1579901 | NCBI WGS metagenome assembly OHXM01 (sample SAMEA3882528, study PRJEB24775) | human gut metagenome | biome: human-associated habitat; feature: intestine environment; material: feces | place: Netherlands | collected 2009/2010
CACCCTGCGGCGCGAGCTGGGCTTCACGGCCAAGGCGCCCCGATGGGCCGTGGCTTTCAAGTTCAAGGCCGAACAAGCGCTCACGCGGCTCGAAAGCGTCGATTTCCAAGTGGGACGCACCGGAGCCATCACCCCCGTCGCCAACCTCGATCCGGTGCAGTTGGCCGGAACGACCGTCAAGCGGGCCACGCTGCACAACGCCGAACAGATCGCCCTGCTGGACATTCGCGTAGGCGATATGGTATATGTCGAAAAAGGCGGCGAGATCATCCCCAAGATCACGGGCGTCGATCTTGCGGCCCGTCCGGCGGACAGCCGTCCCTTCCAGTACATCACCCGCTGTCCGGAATGCGGCACTCCGCTGGTGAAATACGAGGGCGAAAGCAAGCACTACTGTCCCAATCAGAGCCACTGCCGGCCTCAGATACTGGGCCGCATCATCCACTTTATCCGCCGCAAGGCGATGGACATCGAGGGATTGGGCGAAGAGACCGTCGAACTGCTCTTCGAAAACGGACTGCTGCACGACATCGCCGACCTGTACGACCTGCGGGCCGAACAGCTCGCCTGTCTGCCCCGGCTGGGCGAAAAATCAGCCGAGAACATCATCCGGAGCATCCGGGGCTCGGTCGAGGTTCCTTTTCAGCGGGTATTGTTCGCCCTGGGCATCCGATTCGTCGGGGAAACCACGGCCAAATACCTGGCGGCACACTTCCGCACGTTGGATGCCGTGATGCACGCCACGCGCGAAGAGTTGATCGAAGCCGACGAGGTGGGCGGCAAGATCGCCGATGCCATCATCGACTACTTCGCCGACGCGGAGAACCTGCGGATCATCGAGCGGCTGCGCAAAGCGGGGCTGCAAACCGAAGCCGCGCACAAAGCCCTCGAATCGGAAAGTCTGGCGGGCAAAAATTTCGTCATCACGGGCAGATTCTCCGGTCACAGCCGCGACGAACTGAAGGAACTGATCGAAGCGCACGGCGGTAAAAACCTCGCGGCGGTATCGGCCAACGTCGATTTTTTGGTCGCAGGAGAAAAGATCGGACCGGCGAAACTCCAAAAGGCGACCAAACTGGGCGTACGTCTCATCTCCGAAGAGGAACTGCTGGCGATGATCGCTTCCGGCGGAACGCTGCCCGTGACAGAGAACGCTTCGGACGGGAACACGTCTGCAACACCCCCGTCGGCTCGGGAAACGACCGACAAAACCGACGGCGGCAACACGGAACAGGGGTCGCTGTTTTAGGCGGGAAACGGCACTCCCCGGGCCGAGAAAACGCACAATATTATTTCGGGCGCATGCCCTGACACCGAAAATAATGATGTAAAAAATCAGAATAATACGAACGAACTCCTTTCTCGCTCCTACGCTCGCCAGGCTCCGGCCGGGCAGTTTCCGACTCCTTCCGAAAAGGAAATTCAAGGGAAACGGGATGCAAATACGCAGACAGCGGCCACGAACGGCCGCGAACGGATTCGAAAAACAGGACGAAGCCTCGGAAGCGTTCAAGGATATAATTATCAAATATAACATTATCAACGATATGACACGACACAAACTCAGCGGCGCCGGCGCAGCCATCCCCACCCCTTTCACCGCCGACGGCCGCGTCGATTACGAAGCGCTCGGACGCATGATCGATTACGTCATCGAAGGCGGGGCCGACTATATCGTCGCACTCGGCACGACGGCAGAAACCCCGACCCTCTACCTGCACGAACGGGCCGTGGTCGCCATGTTCATCAAAAACCACATCGCAGGGCGCGTGCCGCTGGTGATCGGCGTAGGCGGCAACTCGACCTCGGAAGTGCTCGACCAGTTGCGCGAATTCGACCTGCGGGGGGCGGATGCGATCCTGAGCGTCACACCCTACTACAACAAACCGTCGCAGGAGGGGTTGTACCAGCACTTCAAAACCGTATCGGAACATTCGCCCCTGCCGATCATTCTCTACAACGTTCCCGGCCGTACGGGGGTCAATATGACCGCAGCGACCACGATCCGCATTGCGGGCGACTTCCCGAATGTCATCGGCATCAAGGAGGCTTCGGGCAAGATCGACCAGATTCAGGAGATACTCGACTGGCGGAGCAGGGATTTTCTGGTGCTCTCGGGAGATGACGCCCTGACGCTCGACCTGATGAGCCGGGGCGCCGACGGCGTGATCTCGGTAGCGGTCAATGCCTTCCCGCGCAAGATGATGACTTGCATCGACCTGGCAAAGAAGGGCGACTTCGAAGGAGCACACAAGGCTTACGAATGTCTGGAGGAGGCCGTGACCGCCCTCTTCGCCGAAGGCAACCCGACGGGCGTGAAATGCGCCATGTCGGTACTGGGACTCATCGGCAACACGCTGCGGCTGCCCCTCGTTCCCGGAACCCCGCAGCTCGAAGCCCGCTTCAAAGAACTGATCGCCAAATACGATTTGAATTGATCGCACGTTTATATAACAATGCGGCACGAAACGGGTTCCGCACCGTATTCGCACACTGAACCGCCGCACACAAAAGGCTATGAGAAAATTGCTTGTCCTGCTGCTGTTTCTGCCTCTGATGGCAACGGCCAAAATACCTGTCGAAGAGGATATTATCCGGCAGACGCTGGATTCCGAATCCCCCTACTACTACCCGAACCTGATGCTGCGGTATCAGTCGGGCGACGACTCGATGACCGAGGAGGACTACCACTACCTCTACTACGGATATGCCTATCAGGACGCCTACAAGCCTTTGAATGCCAATTCGGACATGGACAAAGCCATACTGATCGCCCAAACGGTCGATTTCGAGAATCCGACGCACGAAAGCCTCGAGAAACTGATCGCAGCGGTGAACGATGCCTTGGTGCAGGATCCGTTCAGCCCCAAACTGCTGAACCTGCTGGCATTCGCTTACGGAGCGCTCGGCGACTCGAAGAACGAACAGATCAACTACAACCGGATGAACTCCATCCTGGCGACGATCGAGGATTCCGGCAACGGCCTCAAGGAAGGGAGCGCCTGGCATATCCTGATGTTCGGACATGCTCTCGATCTGCTGGCCGCACACGACCGTCACTACGGCAAAGCACGCGTCGTCAGCCGCTCGGTGGAATACGTCCCCCTGCTCGAGCCGGTACGGACCGAAGAGGGGCGGATCAAGGGATATTACTTCGATTACAGCCGCATCTACCGGAACAAACCCGACGACTACGTATTCAAACGGCCCCGAACCTGGCAATTCAACAACCTGCGTCCGAGAGAATACAAATAACGAAAACCGCTCTTGAAGCCCCGGCATAATTCAACGGCCTAATTTATTATAAAAGTATAAGATGAAAACAACTCTTTTCTCCGAATCATCCTGCAAAGGCACCCTCCTCTCTACGCGGGGGGGGGAGTATTTCTAACCTTCACAAAACGGGCACGAAACACCCCGAACGAGATCCAAATGAAAAAATTACATCATATAGTGCTTGTCCTTGCACTCGCAGCGACCCTTTTCACGGGCTGCAACAAGGACGAAGGGGTCACTCCCCGCCCGCCGGTCCCCGAAACGGCGGACCAGACCATTATGTTCTATCTGACAGGAACCAACCTGGGGTCTTACTTCAGGAAAAATGTCGATGACGCGATGAACGCCATCGACCGGAACATACTCCACAACAGTCGCGTACTGGTTTTCATCCAGCCTCAAAGAGGCCTTTCGATGGTATTGGAACTCTACTATACGCCCCGCAACGACGATTACGTACCCGGAGCACAGTTCTCGTACGAACACTGCAAGGTCGATACCCTGCGCCGCTGGGCGGACGCCGACTTCAACTCGATGGACAGAGGTACGATCACCGAAGTTATCTCCTACATGGCCGAACAGGCTCCGGCACGTCGATACGGTCTGATCCTCGGCGGACACGGGCTGGGTTGGGTCCCGGACGGTACGTCGGTCAATGCCATCCGGTTCTCCGCATTCCAGGATTTCTGGAGCCCGATGCCGAATGCCCTGCCGACCCGCTGGATGGGCGATTCCGGCAAGCGGGCTGAAATTCCGCAACTGGCAGCGGCCTTCGGCAACACGGGGCTGCATTTCGACTACCTTCTCTTCGACGCCTGCTTCATGTCTTCGATCGAGGCATTGTACGATCTTCGCGGTTGTGCCGATCGCATCATCGCTTCACCGTGTGAAGTGATGGCCGCCGGTTTCAACTACACCGATATTCTGCCGCACCTGCTCGCCGATGCAGGCACAAGTTACGACCTGCCGGGTGTCTGCAGCGAATACCATGACTATTACATGAACCGCGCGACCACGAAATCAGGCTGCATCGCCCTGACGGTCACCGGCGAACTGGAGCCGCTGGCGGCTATCGTCAAGGAGATCGAAACGAAGTATCCGGGGAAAACGTACGACCGGGCATCGCTGCAAACCTACGAAGGGCTCGACGAGCATGTATTCTACGACTTGCAGGGATACATCGAGGCGATCTGCGACGAAAAGGATCCGCTGCTCGATAAGTTCAGAGCACAAATGGGAAAGGCCTTCCCGACGGAAAGCCGGCTGCATACGCCTTCGTTCTACTCGGTATATGGATTGGGCGACGCTCCGAACGGGATGCATACGATCGAAGACGGAAAATATTCCGGCGTAACGACCAGCGCCCCGTGCGAACGATTCGCCCCGGAATGGGCACAGACCTCCTGGTACCGGGCGACCCACTGATCCGACGGATCAGAACGGAAATCCTCGATGGAACATCCGACAAGAAAGCCGAAATCTTTGGATTTCGGCTTTCTTTATACATCGCTTGGGCGTCACTCCTATTCATACTGCCCCGACTTGAGGCGCTGCACCTCCTCGCGGGTCAGGAAGCGCCACTGTCCCCGCTTGAGATTTTTCTTCGAAAGCCCGGCGTAGTAAACACGGTCGAGTTTCTTGACCGCATAACCCATATGCTCGAAAATACGGCGCACGATGCGGTTGCGGCCCGAATGGATCTCGATCCCCACCTCCGTCTTGTCCTCCTTGACATAGGCGATCTCATCGGCATAGATCTCGCCGTCCTCCAGCGTAATGCCTTGAGCGATCTGCTCCATATCCGCTTTGGTGAGGGGCTTGTCCAACGACACCTGGTAAATCTTCTTCTTCTGGAACGAAGGGTGCGTGAGTTGGCGGGTCAGATCGCCGTCGTTGGTGAAAAGTAACAGCCCGACACTATTCTTATCGAGGCGTCCCACAGGATAGATACGCTCCGTACAGGCGTCCTTCACCAGCTCCATGACCATCTTGTCGGCGTGGGGATCGTCGAGCGAAGTCACGTAACCCTTGGGCTTGTTGAGCACCAGATAGACCTTCTTCTCGCCCTCGACACGGCTGTCGTTGAATTTCACCTCGTCCGTAGGCTGGACTTTCGTTCCCAGCGTCGTCACGACCACCCCGTTGACGGTCACCAGCCCCGCCTGGATGAAATCGTCCGCTTCGCGGCGCGAACAGATCCCCGACTGGGCGATGAAACGGTTCAGGCGTATCTCTCCCGTCTGGTTATTGGGATTGTATCTGGGATAACTTCGGAACTTATCGTCCCGGCGGCCGAACGAGCGGTCGCCGCCCCGGAACCCACCGGATTTCCGATCGTCGGAACGGCGTTCACCGTAAGGCTTATCGAATGTCTTGTAACCGTCCTGTTTGCGGTCGTCGTACCGACGTTCGCCGTAAGGTTTGTCCGAACGGCTATAACCGCCGGATTTCCGATCGCCGAATGACCGGTCGCGCCCCTCCTTCTGCTCACCGTAAGGTTTGCCGAACTTCTTGAAACCGCCCGGTTTGTTATCCTCGTACGGGCGGGAAGCGTACCCGTCTTTCCGCTCCGAAAAACGAGGCTTGAACTCCCGATCTGCAGCATCGTTCCTACGTCGGTCGTCCGAACCGAACGACCGGTTCCCGAAACGACGGGAATCGTCACGGTGCGCACGGTCTTCCCGCACGGGACGGTTGTCGCTCGTAAAATTAGGGTTGTAAGATGCGCGCGGACGGCTGTCCGAAGAGTGCTCCGAATCGGCGGCATCACGCTGCAAACGCGGGCGACGCTCGATACGCTCCGCAGAGGAAATACGCGCCCGCTTATCGCGCCCGAAGCGGGCCAACGTCGTATCCGAGTCGTTTTTGAAATCTTTCATAATCGATTCTGTGAGTTTTGCGAATTTAATAAGTCGTATTCCCGGAAATCGCAATCGTCGATGGAACCCGCAAAACTCACGCTACGGCGTTTTACGACGCCAGGTCCCAAATCGGCAATTTCACTCGATTTCCCCTGCATAACAGGGAAAACCCCGGCATTCCGCACCGGCCGAAAATACCGGTGCAGGCAGCAAAGGTAATCGAATTTTCGGGATAACGGCACCGACAGCCGCTATTTTCCGGAAAAAGAGGATTATCCCTGCGGAAATCCGATCGAAATACCGTGCCAAAATATTTCCCCTTACCCGTAAAAGCCGTATATTTGCGCATCAAAACCCAGGACATGAACCGAGAAATCCTCCGATTAGCCGTTCCGAACATCATCTCCAACATCACGGTCCCCCTTATGGGTATCGTGAGTTCCGCCGTCGCAGGACACCTGGACAACTCCGCAGCGACGATCGGGGCACTCGCCATCGGCGTATCCATCTTCAACTTCATCTACTGGAACTGCAGCTTCGTGCGCATGGGTACCAGCGGACTCACGGCGCAGGCTTTCGGTGCAGGAAATTTCCACGAATGCACCAACATGCTCGTCCGGGGCATCCTGGTCGCAGCGATCCTCGGCCTGCTGGTTATTTGCTTCCAAAACCCTCTGGGGCGACTGGCACTATGGGCCATGAACGGCAACGAAATCGTACACGACTATTTCTACGCCCGCATCTGGGCGGTACCCGCCGGTATCATGCTCTTCGGATTCAACGGCTGGTACACAGGCATGCAGAATGCCGTGATCCCGATGTGTATCGCCGTCACGGTGAATATCGTACACGTTTCCACGAGCCTGTGGCTCGTATTCGGACACGGCATGGGCATCACGGGCATCGCCTATGGCTCGGTCGTGGCCCAAAATACGGGGGTCCTGCTGGCGGTCCTGCTGCTTATCCTGCGATACCGCAAAATTCTCACACGGTTTACGTGGCGTGAAGTGGTGGACTGGGAACCGGTGCGGAAATTTTTCCTCATCAACCGCGACATCATCGTCCGTACGCTCTGTATCGTAGCCGTATATACCTTCTTCACGGCGGCATCGGCCCGTATGGAGGACCCGATCCTGCTGACGGTCAATACGCTTCTGCTCCAGATATTCACCCTTTTCTCCTACATGAACGACGGCTTCGCCTATGCCGCCGAAGCCCTCACGGGACGCTTCATCGGAGCCCGGGACGAACAATCGCTGCGTCGCTGCCTGGGACGTTGTCTGGGCTGGGGCACACTGATCTCGGTGCTGTTCGTCGGCATATACCTCATCTGGTGGCGCGACCTGTTAGGCATTTTCATCAAGGCCGGAACTCCGGACGCAGCACAGGTCGTTTCGACGGCGGGTAATTACATCGTCTGGATCATCCTCATCCCGCTGGCCAGCGCCATGCCCTTCATCATGGACGGTATCATGGTGGGTGCGACCGAAACCAAAGTGATGCGCAATTCGATGCTGCTCTCGACCGTCGCCTATTTCGGTATCTTCTACTCGCTCTATCCCGTCATCGGAAACAACGCCCTTTGGCTGGCCTTCACGCTCTATATGTTCCTGCGCGGCACGCTGCAACTCCTGATGACCCGGCGCCTGCGGCTCATCTATCGAAAAGCTGCGGCATAAATTTCCCGACGTATCTTCGCCCTGCAAAGGACGGCCCTTCCTCTCCGCCGATCCAAATAACCGGGGTTCTTCGTCCGGCAGATCCCTTCCTCTTCAACTACTGCATACACCGTACTGCAATAAATTTTTCAACAGTAACGAAAAGATTATACGGAACTTTCCTCTTCGCACCGCTGCCGCCATTTCGGTACAGGGAACAAACGTGTCTGTAAACAAAGTGATCGGTTGAAAAACAAAAAGCCCGGAGCGTCTTGCTCCGGGCTTTATTTGGAAACCAACGTTCGAATTACATCTGTTTGTAAAGCTCGTTGTATTTCTCGTATTTCTCCATCATGCCGGGTTCGTCGCGCAGACGATAGCAAAGAGTCTTGAGCAGCTGTACGGGATCGGGATTTTGCGGCATAATCTCATGGGCAACTTCCAGATAGGGAACAGCCTGCGAATAGATCGAAAGAATCTCCTTCTGGTCGGCTTCATACTCGCCCGCATTGGTATATTCTTTCTCATTGGCCTCCTGATTCAGTGCATCGGCCTTCATAATGATGTAGTAACCCGTAAAGAACTGCGCTTCATAAGACTGAGGATTCAGTTCGATCGCCTTCTCCAGGGAGGCAATCGCCTCATCGTAATCCTCCAACGAAACGAAGATCTGGGCACGGCTGAACCACAGTTCGATGTTCTGGGGATCACCGGCAATCGCATCGTCGAGCATCGTAACCAGTTCCGACGAATCGCCCAATCCCTCTTCCATCGAATACAACATAATCAAACTCTTGAGAATATCCTGATTCTTCGGGAATTTAGTAATACCGGTCATCAGGGCGTCTTTGGCTTTCAGGACATTGGCACGGTCCGCCTCACGCTGGCCATAATAATTATGGAACAGGTAGTAATAGATCATACCGTTGTCATCCGTATATCCCATTTCAAGCGCCTTATTCAACAATTCCACGCCGCGAGCATATTCAGCAGCGTCCTTCTCGCCGGCAGCAGCGGCCAGATAGCCCGCATAGTAAAGGCGCGAAGCGTCGGGAGTACCGCAAGCCGGACTCATCTCCGCGCGGAAAGCGGTTTCGAAAGCCTCCGAACCGAGTTTGTATTCACCGATATTATTGCAAGCATCGCCCAATTGCGAACAGTAGTTGCTGATCGCCATAAGCTGCTCCTTGACTTTCGGACCCTGCTTGGAATCGAGTTCGTAAGCCTTGTTCAAAGCAGCGATCGCCTTATCGATAGCACCTTCCTTTACAGGTTCTATCTCCTTCCAGCCGATGACCTGTCCATTGGAAACATAAACGGTCAAATAATCGTAATTCTGTGCGGCCACCGACATCCCGTTGATCGTCACTTCGTCGATCGACTTCGGGCTGCCGAATGTCATATCCAGCTGCAGGCCGAGTTCTCCGACATAGAGGTCTTTGGTAGGAGCGAGTATGGCCTCGACATAGCTCTTACCCAAATTGAGCCAGGTAGCGGCTTTCGCTCCCTTCTTCGCATCGGCACTCGCCGTTTCGTTCTTTTCGATCTTCTGCAACAAGGCCTCCTTGTTGATTTTCTGTGCCTGGGCAGCAGTTCCCAACAAGGCAACGGCGGCCAGGGCCAAAATAAGTTTTTTCATAATGAACGGGGTTTTTAATTTATAGGTATTATCTTCTATTGTTCTTTACTAACGTTCTCTTCGGACTCGGATTCCGGAGCGCCCGCCCCATCGAGGACCGCCGGCTCCTCCTCTTCGTTGGCGGGAACGGCAATTACCGAAGCGATGGCATCTCCCTCACGCAGGTTGATGATACGCACGCCCTGCGTAGCACGTCCCGCCACACGGATCTGATCTACCGCCGTACGGATCGTCAGCCCCGAACGGTTAATAATCATCAGGTCGTTCTCGTCGGTCACAGCCTGGATCGAAATCAGCTTGCCGGTTTTTTCCGTAATGTTGATCGTCTTCACACCCTTGCCGCCGCGGTTGGTAATGCGGTATTCGTCCAGATCGGTACGCTTGCCGTAACCGTTCTCGCTGAGTACCAGCACGTCCTGCGAGCTATTGGGTTCGATGCAGATCATGCCGACCACCTCGTCGCCTTCGTCGAGCGAAATACCGCGCACACCGGCCCCGACACGTCCGATCGGACGCACCGTGTTCTCGTTGAAGCGGATCGCCTTGCCTTCCCGGGCCGCGATCATTACCTCGGCGCTGCCGCTGGTGAGTTTGGCCTCGATCAACTGGTCGCCCTCGCGGATCACGATGGCATTGACGCCGTTCTGACGGGGACGCGAGTACGCTTCCAGTTTGGTCTTCTTGATCGTGCCGTCCTTGGTACACATGATGATATAGTTGTTGTTCACGTATTCCGCATCGTCCAGACGCTTCACGTTGATATAGGCACGCACCTTGTCGTCCGGCTCGATCTGGATGACGTTCTGAATCGCCCGTCCTTTCGAGGAGCGCGTCCCTTCGGGAATCTCGTAAACCTTGAGCCAATAGCAACGGCCTTTCTCCGTGAAGAAGAGCATCGTATTGTGCATCGTGGCCATATAGATATGCTCGATGAAATCCTCGTCGCGCGTCGCGCTGCCCTTGGCGCCGACGCCGCCCCGGTTCTGGGTACGGTATTCGGCCAGCGGCGTACGTTTGATATAGCCCAGGTGCGAAATGGTGATGACCATCTCGTCGTCGGCGTAGAAATCCTCCGGGTTGAACTCTTCGGAAGCGTAAACGATCTCCGAGCGCCGTTCGTCGCCGTATTTGGCCTTCACCTCCAACAATTCGTCCTTAACGATCTTCATCTGCAATTCGCGGCTGCCCAGCACATCGTTGAAATAAGCGATCTGCGCCTCCAGCTCGTTGCGCTCGGCAACCAGCTTGTCGTGTTCGAGTCCCGTCAGAGCGCGTAGACGCATCTCGATAATGGCCGAAGCCTGTGCGTCGCTCAAGCTGAAGCGCTCCATCATGGCCTGCTTGGCCAAGTCGGGGTTCTTGGCTGCCCGGATGATGTGGATGATCTCGTCGATGTTGTCCTGCGCGATGAGCAGACCCAACACGATATGCAGCCTCTTCTCGGCCTTGGCCAAATCGAAGCGCGTGCGCCGCACGATCACGTCGTGGCGGTGCTCGACGAAATGCTGCACCAGATCCAGCAGATTGAGCATCATCGGACGACCGTTCACCAGCGCGATGTTGTTCACCGCGAACGAGGTTTGCAGCGGCGTATTCTTATACAGCGTATTGAGCACCACGCTCGCCACGGCATCGTGTTTCAGGATGACGATGATACGCATGCCGTTCCGGTCGGACTCGTCGTTGATATAGGAAATGCCCTCGATCTTCTTTTCGTTGATAAGGTCGGCGATCTTCTTGATCATCTCCGCCTTGTTGACCATATAGGGAATTTCGGTGATGACGATGCACTCGCGGCCGCTGGCCGTATGCTCGATCTCCGTGCGGGCACGCATGACCACACGGCCCCGGCCTGTCAGCAACGCTTCCCGAACCCCTTCGTAGCCGTAAATAATTCCTCCGGTCGGGAAATCGGGGCCCTTGACGTACTTGAGCAGTTCCTCACATGCTATCTCCGGATTGTCCACGAAAGCACAGCAGGCATCGATCACCTCGCCCAGATTGTGCGGCGCCATATTGGTCGCCATACCGACGGCGATACCGCTCGCGCCGTTCACCAGCAACAAGGGGATCTTCGTCGGAAGCACCGTAGGTTCGGGGATCGTATCGTCGAAGTTGAGCGTCCAATCGATCGTATCCTTGTCGATATCGGCCATCACCTCATCGGTGATCTTCTGCATGCGGGCCTCGGTATAACGCATCGCCGCAGGCGAATCGCCGTCCATCGAACCGAAGTTACCCTGACCGTCCACCAGCGGGTAGCGCATCGACCAATCCTGGGCCATACGCACCATCGCTTCATAGACCGAACTGTCGCCGTGCGGGTGGAACTTACCCAGCACGTCGCCGACGATACGGGCGGATTTACGCGTGGGTTTGTCGGAGTAGAGGTTCAGTTCCGCACTCATATCGTAAAGAATACGACGGTGTACGGGCTTCAAACCGTCCCGCACGTCCGGCAGCGCACGCGATACGATAACGGACATCGAATAGTCGATGTAAGCGGACTTCATCTGCTCTTCGATATTGATGGGAATGATTTTTCCCTCCAATCCGGCATTCTTTTCTTCTTCTGTCAGCATGTTATTCTTTGAGTTTCTCTCTTCGTTTTCTCTGCCCGGCATGGCCCGAACGCATCCCGCGCCGCCCTTCGCCGGTCGAAAACATCGAACTTTACCCCTTATTTTCTACATTCGGACTACTTCTTCGCCCGATCGAAAACAGCGGACTTACGTTCTTTGTTCTCTTCGCTCGGTCCGACGAGTCTATTCGTCGGTTCCCGCTTATCGAAAACATCCGAAAATACATTCTATAAACACACAAAAATAGCATTTATTCGTCGAATAAGCAACTTTGGACCCAATAAAATCACCCGTTTCCGCAAGTTTTTTCACCGCACACACCATTTTCAGCCCTTTTCAGCCGTTTTGACAACATCAAAAAAATCCCCCGGCAAAGTGTCGGGGAATTTCAAAGCCGTTCGGACAAATTTTATACATCACGCCCTATTTACGACCGCCAGCACGATCGGGAAAAATACACTACCGGAAATCGATCCACTCGTACCCGGCGTAATTCTCCGCATCGAAAGTGCGGGGCGACGCCTCGTGAACGGTGACGGAACGGATGTCGATCCGAACCCGGTCGCCGTCGATTTCGTAGATCACTGCCGTCGGCAGCGAACGGGCCGTGTCCACTTCGACGTCGATCTGCCCGACGGCCGACTGGATACGCAGCGGAGTAAGCCGGATTACGGCCGTGCTTCCCTTCTCGCTCAAAAGCGAGGCGGCATATTCGCCGTCGATGAAATCGAACGCCCGGGTGGGATTATTGAGCAGATTATGGGACGTGAGATCCACACGGTCGATAACCACCTCTTTACGATCGGGGTCGATTTCGTAACGGAACTCCGCATCGCCGTAAACCTCCTGCCCATTGACATGCATATAGTAGTTGTCGCCGCTCACCTCATAATAGCCCGGCACGACATCCCCGTCGGTATGCACCTCGAAGACTACGCTGTACCCCTCCAGCGCTCCGAGCGCAGCGGTCAGTTGCTTCAACACGGCCTGCGGCCGGTTATCGGCCTGGACAGAGAACACGGCAAACAGTGCCGCCAACAACAAAACAGATCGTTTCATAAGATATTTTTTCCGATTATACTCCGATAGACCGAACCGTCGTCATTCCGTCGATTTTCGCCCGAATACATCGGCCGAATCTGCAAATGTACTCCGAAACCGCTCCGACAACGGTCGAATTCAAAAATCCGAAAAACGACAATCGACATCACGAATGTTTCGACCATCCTTATTCAATATATTCAATGCGAAACCAATTTTAGTCCGACGATAGAACCGAACAAGGTAACGATAAAAAAAATCCGGGCGAAACCCGCCGATTCGCCGAAGACGAAAATCCCCAGCAACACCGTACCGAGAGCTCCCACGCCGGTCCAAATAGCGTACGCGGTACCGATCGGGAGCGTCTGCACGGCTTTGGCCAGCAAACCCATACTCAACACTGTCGCCAGGACGAACCCTCCGATCCAAAGATAAAGCTCCGTACCCTGGGCCCCCTTGGTCTTCCCTAAACAGAAAGTCATGGCCACCTCGAAAACTCCCGCGATAAACAATACGATCCAATTCATCGTTTTCTCCCTCGTTTTTATTCCGAATTACCAATCCGAAGAGTGTTCCGCACCCCGCTTTCGTACGACAAGACAACGGCAATCCCTATTTCATAATACCCAAACACATTCAAGCCTCGTCCGGAGCGATCATCGCATCAAAATACTCCCAACTCCTGCAGGCGGGCCTCCAGCGAAGGCAGGTCGTGGAAGAGAATATCGCGCGGCTTGGCTCCCTCCTGACGGCCGACGATGCCGGCCCGCTCGAGCTGCATCATGATCCGACCGGCACGGTTGAAGCCCACCTCGTAATTGCGCTGAATCGAAGAGGTCGAAATCTGTCCCTGCGACACGGCTGCACGGGCAATGTCGGCGAACAGCGTGTCGTAGCGCACCGGAGCCCCGCTCTCGCTGCCCAGCGACGAGGATTCTCCGCCACTCGATTCCGGCACGTAATCGGGCAGCCGGTAGGCTTCGGAATATCCCTGTTGGCGGCCGATGAAATCCACGATCCGCTCCACTTCGCGGGTTTCGACCAGCGCACACTGGATACGGATCAGCTCCCCGTCCTTCGAGAAGAGCATGTCGCCCCGGCCGATAAGCTGGTTGGCGCCCGGCTGATCGATGATCGTGCGCGAGTCGATCATCTGCATCACGCGGAAGGCGATACGGGCCGGGAAATTGGCCTTGATACCGCCCGTGATGACCTTCACGTCGGGGCGCTGCGTGGCGATAATCAGGTGAATACCGATGGCACGGGCTTTCTGCGCCAGACGCATCACGGGACCTTCGACCTCGCGGGCCGTCATAATCAGGTCGGCGAACTCATCGACCACAACTACGATATAGGGCAGGTAGCGGTGTCCCTTTTCGGGATTGAGCCGCCGCGCCGTGAATTTATCGTTGTATTCGGCGATGTTGCGGGCTCCCGCCATCTTGCAAAGTTCCAGCCGGTTGTCCATCTCCGTACAGAGGGAGTTGAGCGTATAGACCGCCTTGCGGGGGTCGGTGACGATCGCTTCGTCCTCGGACTCCATCTTGGCCAGGAAGTGCTTCTCGATCTTGGAATAGAGCGAGAACTCGACCATCTTGGGATCGATCATCACGAACTTGAGCTGCGAGGGGTGTTTCTTGTAAAGCAGCGAGGTGATGATGGCATTCAAACCGACCGACTTACCCTGCCCCGTAGCACCGGCCACGAGCAGGTGAGGCATCTTCGCCAGGTCGAAGACATAGTTCTCGTTCTGGATCGTGCGACCGATCACCACCGGAAGTTCGGCCTTCGACTCCTGGAACCGCAGCGAACGCACGGCCGAATACATCGACACGACCTGCTTGTCGCGGTTCGGCACCTCAATACCGATGGTACCCTTGCCCGGAATCGGAGCGATGATGCGGATACCGAGCGCCTTGAGGCTCTGGGCGATATCGTTCTCCAATCCCTGTATCTTGGAGATCTTGACGCCCTGGGCCTGCACGATCTCATAGAGCGTCACCGTAGGTCCCACCGTAGCTTTGATCCGCTGGATCGGAATCCCGAAATCCTTGAGCGTCTGTTCGATCTTGGACTTGTTCTCGTAAATCTCCTCGTCGCTCACCTGCGAATCGGACGTATAATCCTCGAGCAGCGTCACGGGCGGACGCTGGTAGTTGTTCAGATCCTTCAACGGGTCGTAGAGACTGCTCTCGATGCTTTTCTCGTCCACGACCTTGGCCTCGCGTGCTTCAACGGTCACCACGACGCCTTCGGCCGGAATTTCCGGCTCCGCCGTAAGCGTATATTCCGTAATTCCGTCCACGACCGGCGCGGGCTCCGACGCATACTGCGGTTGCTCGGGTTCCCGGGGTGCGGTAAAGGCAGCGTCGGCTTCGCCTCCCGAAAGATCGACCTCGGTAAATACATCGTCGCCCCCCACGATACGGGGTCCGGCAGAACGGGACGGAGCCGGCTCGGCAACCGTTGCAGGAACCTCTTCCGTAAGGGGAATTTCGAGGAAGGGAC
>OHXM01000502.1_pt1 | contig 14207 bp, 5 predicted proteins | sample 1579901 | NCBI WGS metagenome assembly OHXM01 (sample SAMEA3882528, study PRJEB24775) | human gut metagenome | biome: human-associated habitat; feature: intestine environment; material: feces | place: Netherlands | collected 2009/2010
CACAGGTTGTTGTTTTGCCAACGCCGCCTTTCTGGTTGGCGATGGCGATGATTTGCGTGTTCAAATAAACCTCCTCCTTCTACAAAAAATATCCCTATTCCGAAAAATAGGGATGAAAAAAGCCGCTTACTCAAATAAATGAATAAACGGCTATGTAAGAAATATTCGATTGTAAGTAAAGTTTTATATCACTGCAAAATAACGAAGTGCATCTTTGATTGCTTCTACCTTTTCTGGTGTCGGATGCTTCCTCGGCTGTTTCAATTCCTCTACTGCGTTAGGAGCATCATACATCGGCAATCCCAAATTTCGCTTTACCTCTGCGATATATGCGGTATGTACCTTGAAGCCGTATTTCGCTTCTATGTACTCCTTAATCATTTTGTAGGTCACTTTTTCTTTGGGCTTGTACGCTTCGGCTCTTTTAGCAATACTATCTACCGGAATCTTGCCCTCGCCCTCTCCAAACTCCACATCAATGTGGATATAACTGTCGGCTTTTTTGTGGGATAAAAGAACTACCGTCTCAATGTGTGCGGTGTGGGGGAACATATCTACGGGTTGGATTTTTTGGGCTTTGTAGGGGCTGTTTTGGGTTAGGTAGGCTAAATCCCTTGCCAATGTTTCGGGGTTGCAGGAAACATAGACAACCTTTTTAGGAGACATTTTGATTAGTGAATCGAGAAATTTTTGGTCACTGCCGGCTCTTGGCGGATCCATGAACACAACATCGGGCTTTTCGTCCTCGTCTGCAGCTTCTCTCATGAACTCGCCCGCATCGGCTTTGTAGAAACGGATATTTTTCAGATTATTTGCTCTTGCATTTACGATTGCATCCCTCACGGCATCGCCGTTAAGTTCTGCACCGATAACATTGCCTGCACCGTTTTTGGCGGCAATTATGCCGATTGTGCCGATTCCGCAGTAGGTGTCAAGCACGGTTTCGTTGCCTTTGAGATTTGCAAATTCAATTGCTTTGCCGTACAAAACTTCGGTCTGAACGGGGTTAATTTGGTAAAAGCTTTTCGGCGAAATTCTGAACCTGCAACCGCAGAGAATATCCTCAATATAACCCTTGCCGTACAGCACTTTCTGATTGTCACCGAGTACAAGGTTGGTGCGGTAGGGGTTTATATTTTGCACAATGGTTGTGATTTCGGGAAACTGTTTCAGAATCGCTTTTACAAAATTGTTTTTTGACGGAAAAACAGGTGTACCTGTCACAAGCACAAGCATAATCTGATTTGTCGCAAAGCCTCTTTTGACAAGAATGTGACGGAGAAAACCTTTGCCTGTGTCCTCGTTATAGGTTGTCATTCTGAAAGAGGGGAGGAGCTTGCGTACTGCAACGATGATTTTGTCGGCAATAACATCCTCTGTCTGACAGCTGTCAATTCCGACAACATGATGACTGCCCGACTGATACACACCCGAAATGATTTTGCCCTTTTTGTCCGTATAAAAAGCCGCCTGAACCTTGTTGCGGTAGTGGTAGGGAGTTTTCATTCCGATAATTTTTTCAACGGTGCAAAAGCGTTTGAGAAGTTTTTCGACTTTCTTCTGCTTGAATTCAAGCTGTTCGGGATATGACAGATTTTGCAGTTGACAACCGCCGCATTTTTTGTAAACGGGACAGCTTTGTTTATTGGTTTCAGGTCTGTTACTCATAATATTTCCTCACATTTTATTGCATTGTATATATCCTTTATTTTATCATCAATTATATTGATATGCAACAGAAACAAACCCTAAATGACAAAGAAAAACGCAGGAGGGAAATCCGCTCCTGCGCTTTCTGATTATTAACCGGTATATCGAAAAATTGAGGATTATCAGGTTATTTGTAATCAATTAAAGATTTGTGTATCCCATAAGGCTTTCGTCAACCTCTTTGGCAACATCTCTGCCCTCACGAATCGCCCAGACAACAAGTGACTGTCCTCTGTGCATATCGCCTGTAACAAATACATTTTCAACATTTGTCTTGTGTGAGCCTTCTGCCGTTGCAACATTGGTTCTTGCGTTTGTTTCAACACCGAATGCCTTGGTTACATAGTTTTCACTGCCGAGGAATCCTGCCGCAATGAGTACGAGTTCAACATCAACCTTGTACTCTGAGCCTTCAACCTCTTTCATTATAAGTCTGCCTGTTTTAGCATCCTTTTCGGGTTTGAGCTTAACAAGCTCCGCACCTACAAGATTACCGTTCTTGTCAGCAATGAACTGCTTAACGGTTGTCTGATAAACTCGTGGATCGTGACCGTAAACTTCAATAGCCTCTTCCTGACCGTAGTCTGTTTTGCAGACTCTCGGCCATTGCGGCCATGGGTTATCGGCACTTCTTGTGTCGGGAAGCTTAGGCATCATTTCAAGCTGAAGAACGGATTTTGCACCGTGTCTGATGCTTGTGCCGACGCAGTCGTTACCTGTGTCGCCGCCGCCGATTACCATTACATTCTTGCCTTTTGCGCTGATGAATGTACCCTCTCTGAGGTTGCAGTCAAGAAGTGACTTTGTTGTTGATTTGAGGAAGTCAACGGCAAAGTGAATGCCGTTAGCCTCTCTGCCGGGAACTTTGATATCTCTCGGATTTGATGCACCGCAAGCAAGGATTACACGGTCAAAGTCCTTGAGAATTTCGCTTGCTTTGATGTCTTTGCCGACATTTGAGCAGGTTTCAAAGGTTACGCCTTCTTCTTCCATAATGTTAATCTTGCGTTCGATAACATCTTTTTCAAGCTTCATATTCGGAATGCCGTACATAAGCAGACCGCCTACTCTGTCATTGCGTTCAAATACCGTTACAGAGTGACCGCGCTGATTGAGCTGGTCGGCAGCGGCAAGTCCCGATGGACCCGAACCGATGATTGCAATTTTCTTGCCTGTTCTTACCTTTGGAATTCTTGCGTCTGCAAGACCTTCTTCATAGGCGTTTTCAATGATTCCGTATTCGTTGGCTTTTACGCTGACAGCGTCACCGTTTGCACCGCAGGTGCATGCCTTTTCACAGAGAGCAGGACATACACGGGATGTAAATTCGGGGAAGTTGTTTGTAACCTTAAGACGGTTGTAAGCCTGTTCCCAGTTGCCCTTGTAGATAAGGTCGTTCCATTCGGGAATGAGGTTGTTAAGCGGACAGCCTGAGAATGCAGAACCAATCTGCATTCCTGCCTGACAGAAAGGCACACCGCAGTCCATGCATCTTGCACCCTGTTTTTGCTGATCCTCTTTGCTGAGGGGATCGTGAAATTCGTCAAAATTTTTGATTCTCTCTTTTACGGAGTATGCCGGAGCATCCTCACGCTTATATTCCATAAATCCTGTTGGTTTTCCCATTGATGTCCCCTCCTTATTTATTATTCACAATTTCGTAGAAAGCTTCAATCTGTGCCTGCTCGTTTGTAAGACCTTTTTCTTCATAAGCGGCAATTGCAGCCATCATTCTCTTGTAGTCGTGCGGAATAATCTTCTTGAATTTCGGAAGATACTCGTCAAAGTTATCAAGGATTTTCTTGCCTCTCTGTGAACCTGTTGCTGCAACATGTTCTTCTATAAGCGTTTTGAGTTCGATTATATCGTACTTTTCTGTTACCTCAGAGAAGAGAACCATTTCTTTGTTGAGCTTTGTGTAAAGATCTCTTTCTTCATCAAGAACATAGGCAACACCGCCGGACATACCTGCGGCAAAGTTTTTGCCTGTTTTGCCTATAACAACAACTCTGCCGCCTGTCATATATTCACAACCGTGGTCGCCGACACCCTCAACAACTGCCGTTGCACCTGAGTTTCTTACGCAGAAACGCTCGCCTGCAACACCGTTGATGAATGCCTTGCCGCTTGTTGCACCGTAAAGTGCAACATTACCGATGATGATGTTGTTACCTGCGTCAAATGTTGAGTTCTTCGGCGGATAAACTACCAGCTTACCGCCTGAAAGTCCCTTGCCGAAGTAGTCGTTTGAGTCGCCCACGAGTTCAAGTGTGAGTCCTTTTGGAATGAATGCGCCAAAGCTCTGACCGCCCGAACCGTTGCAGACTACTGTAAATGTATCGTCATCAAGGTTGTTGTAATGCTTTCTTGTAACCTCAGAACCGAAGATTGTACCGAATGAACGGTCAGTGTTCTTAACATTGACTTCAACCTTTTTCTTTGTGCCTTTTGCAAGAACCTTTGCAAATTCTTTGCAGAGGATTCTCTCGTCAAGTGTTGATTCAAGTTTGAAATCATAAAGGCTCTTTTTGTTGTATTCAACCTTTTCCGAAACAAAGTTTGTATCAAGAATGTTAGAAAGGTCAACCTCGGCAGCCTGTCCTGTGATGCCTTCTTTTCTCTTGATGAGGTCAATTCTTCCGACAAGCTCATCAACGGTTTTTACACCGAGCTTTGACATATATTCACGAAGTTCGCTTGCTACAAACTTCATAAAGTTTATTACATATTCGGGCTTGCCGCAGAATCTTTTTCTGAGCTCGGGGTTCTGTGTGGCAACACCGAACGGGCAGGTATCAAGGTTACATACTCTCATCATTGCACAACCGAGAGTTACAAGCGGAGCAGTTGCAAAACCAAATTCCTCTGCACCGAGCATTGCTGCAATTGCAACATCACGGCCGTTCATAAGCTTACCGTCGGTTTCAATAACAACCTTGTTACGAAGGTCGTTCATAATGAGCGTCTGATGAGCCTCGGCAAGACCGAGTTCCCACGGCAGACCTGTGTTGTAGATTGAGTTTCTCGGGGCAGCGCCTGTACCGCCGTCATAACCTGAAATAAGGATTACGCCTGCACCTGCTTTTGCAACGCCTGCGGCAACCGTACCTACACCGCATTCCGAAACGAGCTTAACAGAGATTCTTGCGTCTTTGTTAGAATTCTTTAGGTCGTAGATAAGCTGTGCAAGGTCCTCGATTGAGTAAATGTCGTGGTGCGGTGGGGGAGAGATGAGCGATACACCCGGTGTTGAATGACGGGTTTTTGCAATCCAGGGATAAACCTTTTTGCCCGGAAGATGTCCGCCTTCGCCCGGCTTTGCACCCTGAGCCATTTTAATCTGAATTTCGTTTGCAGATGTGAGGTATCTTGATGTAACACCGAAACGACCTGACGCAACCTGCTTGATTGCAGAACATCTGTCAACCTTCTGTCCTTTTGTGAGAAGTCGTTCAAGGCTTTCGCCGCCCTCACCGGAGTTTGACTTGCCGTGAAGCTGATTCATTGCAATCGCAAGTGTTTCGTGAGCCTCCTGTGAGATTGAACCGTAGGACATAGCGCCTGTCTTGAAACGCTTTACGATTGAATCAACGCTTTCAACCTCATCAAGCGGAACAGGAGTTTCCGCAAAGTTGAAGTCGAAAAGACCTCTGATATTTACAGGATCCATTTCTTCGGAAATCATATGAGAATACTTTTTGTAAAGCTCATAATCACCTGTTCTTGTTGCCTGCTGGAGCATATATATAGTCTGCGGATTGTAGAGGTGTTCCTCTTTGCCGCTTCTGAACTTGTGTGAACCACGGGATTCAAGCTCATCGCTTACACCGAGGTCAAGCGGATCAAATGCCGCTGTGTGAAGCTTGTCAACATTCTTTTCAATATCCTTGATTGTGATACCGCCGATTCTGCTGACTGTGCCTGTGAAGTATTCGTCAATAACATCCTTGCCGATACCGATAGCCTCAAAAATCTGTGAGCCCTGATATGACTGGATTGTTGAAATACCCATTTTTGACGCAATCTTTACGATGCCGTGGAGAACTGCGCTGTTGTAATCGTCAACTGCTGCGTAGTAGTCCTTGTCAAGAAGGTCATCACCGATAAGCTCGTGAATTGTTTCCTGAGCAAGATACGGATTGATTGCACTTGCACCGTAACCGAGAAGTGTTGCAAAATGATGAACTTCTCTCGGCTCACCGCTTTCAAGTATCATTGCAAGTGAGGTCCTCTTCTTTGTTGCAACAAGGTGCTGATGAAGAGCGGATACTGCAAGAAGTGACGGAATTGCAAGATGGTTTTCGTCAACTCCTCTGTCGGAGAGGATAAGAATATTTGCACCGTCATTGTAAGCCTTGTCAGCTTCAATGAAAAGTCGCTTAACAGCCTTTGAAAGTCTTGTGTTCTTGTAGTAGAGAATCGGGATAACCGCAACCTTAAAGCCCGGAATGTGCATATTCTTGATTTTGAGAATATCGGTTGATGTAAGAATCGGGTTGTGAATCTTCATAACCTTGCAGTTTTCGGGACGCTCTTCAAGGATGTTGCCGTCCTCACCAATATAAATTGTTGTTGATGTTACAACTTCCTCACGGATTGCGTCAATCGGCGGGTTTGTAACCTGTGCAAAGAGCTGTTTGAAGTAGTTGAAAAGCGGCTGCGGTTCTTTTGAAAGAACTGCAAGCGGACTGTCTGTACCCATTGCGGCAATTGACTCTGTGCCGTTCTTTGCCATAGGAAGGATTGATGTCATAACATCTTCGTAGGTATATCCGAAAGCCTTCTGGAGTTTTTGTCTTTCTTTATATGAATGCTCCTCAACCTTCATATTAGGAATTTTGAGGTCTTTAAGACAAACAAGATTACTGTCGAGCCATTCGCCGTAAGGCTGTTTTGACGCATAATACTCTTTGAGTTCATCGTCATCAATGAGTCTGCCCTGAACCGTATCGACAAGGAGCATTTTGCCCGGGCGAAGTCTTTCCTTTGTAACAATCTTTGCGGGATCAATAGGAAGTGCGCCGACTTCCGATGAAAGAATGAGGTTGCCGTCATCCGTGATGTAATATCTTGACGGACGCAGACCGTTACGGTCAAGAACCGCACCCATAATGTCACCGTCAGAGAAAAGGATTGACGCAGGACCGTCCCACGGCTCCATCATTGTTGCATAATACTGATAGAAGTCCTTTTTCTTCTGGCTCATTGTGCCGTTATTATCCCACGGCTCCGGAATTGTAATCATAACGGCAAGAGGAAGCTCCATACCGCTCATTACGAGAAATTCAAGTGTGTTATCAAGCATTGCAGAGTCTGAACCCTCTGTGTTTACAACAGGAATAACCTTGTCAAGGTCGCCCTTGAGATGCTCCGAACGCATTGTTTCCTCACGGGCAAGCATCTTGTCAGCGTTGCCTCTGATTGTGTTGATTTCACCGTTGTGAACAATCATTCTGTTAGGATGAGCTCTCTGCCAGCTTGGATTTGTGTTGGTTGAAAAACGGGAGTGAACCATAGCGATTGCAGACTCGTAATCATCGTCCTGAAGATCAAGGAAGAAGTTACGGAGATCGCCGACAAGGAACATACCTTTATATACAATAGTTCTGCTTGAAAGTGAAACTACATATGTGTCTTCATTACTCTGTTCAAAAACTCTTCTTGCAACATAGAGCTTTCTGTCGAACGGAAGACCTCTTTTTACGCCGTGAGGTCTTTTGATAAAGCACTGCATAATTGCAGGCATACATTCAACAGCTCTGTGACCGAGTACCTCGGGCTTTGACGGAACATTTCTCCAGCCGAGAACCGTAAGTCCCTCTTTTTCTGCAATGATTTCAAACATCTTCTTTGCCTGATTTCTTGCAAGCTCATTCTGAGGGAAGAAGAACATACCTACAGCGTAATCTCTTTCGGAACCGAGCTTAATGCCGATTTCAGCAGCTGCCTTTTTAAAAAATTTGTGTGAAATCTGAAGAAGAATACCTACGCCATCACCTGTTTTGCCTTCGGCATCCTTACCTGCTCTGTGTTCGAGAGTTTCAACAATTGTCAGAGCGTTTGCCACGGTGTCGTGTGACTTGATACCCTTAATATTAACAACAGCTCCGATACCGCAGTTATCATGTTCAAACTTCGGAGAATACAGAGTCTTGTTGTTCTCTCTGACTGTCTGTTCCATTAATGATCACCCTTTCCTGTTAATCACAAAAATTATTCAGCGGACTTTTTATATACATATATATGTAAAAGGAAGTTTGCTTTCGTAAACTTATCGGTTCAAAGTGGCAATTAATGTTCTGCCGGTTAATAATCAATCATATATATGTAATTGTAAAATGCCCGATCTCTTCTCAGCGGTAAAACCGCTATGCTCAGCCTGTATCATATCCTGCAAAGGTGAATGTGCAGGTCGGCTGATATTCTGAAATGCCTTGTCGTCTTTGATTAAGGAAAATCAGCACTTAGATTATATAACTATACATTGTGCTTTGTCAAGGGAAAATAGAGGAAAATTGCAACTTTTAAGGGTAAAACTTTCATTTTACTGTGATTGTTGTAGAAAATATGCAACTCTTATTGGTGTTTCAGCTTAATTTTGCAGGAAATTTAATAAAACTTGCAATTTCAAAACTTTTTTCAAAAAATGTATTGACAAATTCGCAAAAGTGGAATATACTAACAACATCAAAGACAGCAAGGGCGCTGTGAGCTGAGGCTTACAGTGTCCTTTTCTGTTTTTATAAAGCAAAAATCAGACCATTAAAATTTATTTTCAAAATGGATAGGAGAGAATTAAAATGGCAAAAGTTCCCGAAATTTTTGGCAGCATGGTATTTAATGACCAGAAGATGCAGGAAAGACTTCCAAAGTCAACTTACAAGGCTTTGAAAAAGACAATCCAGAACGGTGAACCGCTTGACCTCAGCGTTGCAAATGTTGTTGCGGCTGCTATGAAGGACTGGGCAGTTGAAATGGGCTGTACCCACTACACACACTGGTTCCAGCCGATGACAGGTATCACAGCCGAAAAGCATGACAGCTTTATCGCACCGAACGGTGAAGGTCAGGTTATCATGGAGTTCTCAGGTAAAGAGCTTGTAAAGGGCGAGCCTGACGCTTCTTCTTTCCCGAGCGGCGGTATTCGTGCCACATTCGAGGCAAGAGGCTATACAACATGGGATCCGACATCATATGCATTCGTTAAGGACGGAACACTTTATATTCCTACAGCATTCTGTTCTTATACAGGCGAGGTTCTCGATAAGAAAACTCCTCTTCTTCGTTCAATGGAGAGAATCAATACAGAGGCTGTAAAGATTCTTCATCTTCTCGGCAAAGAAAATGTTACAAGAGTTACAACAACAGTAGGTCCGGAGCAGGAATACTTCCTTATTGATAAGGACGCTTACGACCAGAGAGAGGATCTTATTTATACAGGCAGAACACTTTTCGGTGCAAAAGCTCCTAAAGGACAGGAACTTGACGACCATTACTTCGGTGCAATCAAGACAAGAGTTGCTGCTTATATGAAAGACCTTGACGAGGAACTTTGGAAACTCGGTATCCTTGCAAAGACAAAGCATAACGAAGTTGCTCCTTCACAGCACGAGCTTGCTCCTATCTTCACAACAACAAACATTGCAACCGACCACAACGAGCTTACAATGGAAGTTATGAAGAAGGTTGCCGAAAGACACGGTCTTGTTTGTCTTCTTCATGAAAAGCCGTTCGCAGGTGTTAACGGTTCGGGTAAGCACAACAACTGGTCAATTTCAACCAACACAGGCGAAAACCTTCTTGATCCCGGCAAGACTCCTGAAAACAACCTTCAGTTCCAGCTTTTCCTTGCAGCAGTTGTAAAGGCTGTTCACGAGTATCAGGATCTTCTCAGAATCACGGTTGCATCGGCAGGTAACGACCACCGTCTCGGCGCTAACGAAGCACCGCCTGCAATCATTTCAATGTATCTCGGTGATGACCTCGGCGAACTCGTTGATTCAATCATCAATGACAGAGAATATGTAAGCAAGGGTAAGCAGAAGATGAGAACAGGCGTTGATGTTCTTCCTGACTTTATGAAGGACACATCGGATCGTAACCGTACATCACCTTTTGCATTCACAGGTAACAAGTTTGAATTCAGAGCACTTGGTTCTTCACTTAACATTGCCTGTCCTAACTATATGCTCAACACTATGGTAGCCGAAGAACTTTCAGAGTTCTACGATGAGCTTAAAGATGCGGATGATATGGACGCAGCTATCAAGGCTCTTGTTAAGAAAGTATTCACAGAGCATCAGAACATTATCTTCAACGGCAACAACTACGCTCCCGAGTGGGTTGAAGAGGCTGAAAGAAGAGGACTTCTTAACCTCAAGTCACTCCCTGACGCAATGGAACACTTCCTTGACAAGAAGAATATTGACCTCTTTGTTAAGAATAAGATTTGTTCGGCAGACGAAATCCGTGCAAGATATGAAATTGAGCTTGAAAGCTATTCTAAGCAGATTAACATTGAGGCTCTCACAATGATTGATATGGCTAAGAAGAACATTCTTCCTGCCGTTACATCATATGTAAGAGATCTTACGGATACAGCACTTGCCAAAAAGGCACTTTCAGACGCTATTCCTACAAGTGTTGAGGAAGACCTCATTACAAGCCTTTCAAACAAACTTGTATGTTTCTCAAAGAAAACTGCAGAGCTTGAAGAGGCTGTTATCAAGGCAAGCGACTACAGCGATGATAACCTCAAGTATGCTAAGTACTACAGAGAAACAGTATTTGCACTTATGCAGGAACTCAGAGCTGTCGGTGACGCAATGGAAACAGAAACAGCTTCGGAATACTGGCCTTATCCTTCATACGGCGAACTTCTTTTCGGTGTGTGATTGATAGAACCTCTATTTATACTAAATAACATTATTTATATTGTATAACAGGTAACACAACGGCGTGTGATTGACAGAATTAAACTGTCAACTCCACGCCGTTTTTGTTATTTTGATAAAAGGAGAGATTTATATGGCAGAACTAATTTACGGAGGCACAGGCGTCTGGTTTATGATCGGCGCATTACTCGTGTTCTTTATGCAGTGCGGATTCGCAATGGTTGAAACCGGTTTTACAAGAGCTAAAAACGCAGGTAACATCATTATGAAAAACCTGATGGACTTTTGTATCGGTACGGTTGTATTCAGCCTGTTAGGCTTCGGACTTATGATGTCTGAGGACTATGTTGCAGGATTCATCGGTGTTCCCAACCTCAATATGTTCACAGACTGGATGAACTTTAATTGGAACTCATTCGTATTCCAGCTTGTATTCTGTGCTACAGCAGCTACTATCGTTTCAGGTGCTATGGCAGAGCGTACAAAATTCTCGGCATACTGTGTTTACAGCGCAATTATTTCACTCGTTGTTTATCCGATTGAAGCAGGTTGGGTTTGGAACGGTCAGGGTTGGCTTGCAAAGCTCGGCTGTATCGACTTTGCAGGTTCAATCGTAATTCATATGGTTGGCGGTATCTCGGCACTTGTCGGCGCAATCATTCTCGGACCCCGTATCGGTAAATACGGCAAGAACGGCAAGGTAAACGCTATCCCCGGTCACAGCATCACACTCGGTGCTCTCGGTGTATTCATTCTTTGGTTTGCATGGTACGGCTTTAACGGTGCCGCTGCTGAAGACGGCGCTCGTCTCGGTCAGATTCTTCTTACAACAACAATTGCTCCGGCAGTTGCAACAGTAACAACCATGCTCTTTACATGGATCAAGAACGGCAAGCCTGATGTTTCAATGTGTCTTAACGCATCACTCGCAGGTCTTGTAGCAATCACGGCAGGTTGTGCAGATGTTGATGCAATCGGCGCAGCAGTTATCGGTATCGTTTCAGGTATCCTCATCGTAGTAGCAGTTGAATTTGTTGATATCAAGCTTAAAATAGATGATCCTGTCGGCGCATTCTCGGTACACGGCGTAAACGGTATGTGGGGCGGCCTTGCAGTAGGTCTTTTCGCAACAGGTAACGGTCAGAACGGTATCACAGGTCTTTTCTACGGCGGCGGTTTCGCTCAGCTTGGTAAGCAGGCTCTCGGTATTGTTACAATCGTAGCTTGGACAGTTGTTTGCATGATTATCGTATTCACAATTATCAAAAAGACAGTAGGTCTTCGTGTTACAAAGGACGAAGAAATGAAGGGCCTCGATATCTGCGAGCACGGTCTTATCAGCGCATATGCAGACTTTATGCCAATCGGTGTCGGTACAGCTTCACTTGATGAAACATTTGATGTTGACAGCAATGTTCCTGTAACTCAGGCAGTTCCCGTTCAGCTTGCCGGCAAGTATGATATGGCTACCGACGGCACAAAGATTACTAAGATTGACATTCTTCTCAAGCAGTCAAAGCTTGAAGCTCTTAAAGAAGAAATGGATAAGCTCGGCATCACAGGTATGACAGTATCTCAGGTACTTGGTTGCGGTGCTCAGAAGGGTAAAGCAGAGTATTACCGTGGTGTTGCTATTGAAAGTAACCTCCTTCCTAAGATGAAGGTTGAAATCGTAGTTTGCAAGGTTCCTGTAAAGGCAGTTGTTGATGCGGCTGTTAAGGCACTTTACACAGGTCACATCGGTGACGGCAAAATCTTTATCTATGATGTTGAAGATGTTGTTAAGGTCAGAACAGGCGAAACAGGCTACGACGCTATGCAGGATGTTGAATAATCCACGGTAGCTTAATTAACCTATCCTTTTTAATTCACATAAACCGAGACACCCCGAACGGCAACAGCTGTTCGGGGTGTCTCGGCTCTTATATTAAATATTATGACTCAATGTTAATAGTTGGGACAATCGAAAAAAAGTAAAGTGTAATTGCAGACGGCTGAAAATAAAACCTAAGCCCGTTTTAATTATGCCGGTTTGCACAATTTTAGTCCAAAATATAAAGTGCAGAATTTAAAATACTACTTATTTTCACTTTGAATTAGCAATAATTACAAATTATCATATATTATAATTATGCATAAAGCACAAAAATTCAATGTATTATTTACATCTTATAAGTGTAGTGCTATAATAAATGTGAATCGTATTTAAATGTTGATGTGTTCAATATTTAAAATGTAAGGAGTTGCAGTGTATGAGAAAATTTTTATCAATTGTTACTTCAGGAGCATTGGCTTTGTTAATGACAACAACGAGTGTTATGACAGGCTTTGCTTATGACGGAAACAATGAATCTGCCAAAGCTACAGACGCAGTTAGCTTGGAAGTTGTTTCGGACAATACTATTCCTGCCGAAGAGCCTACCGGTCCTAATGAAACAGTTCCGACTGTTCCTTGTGAGCCGACAATTAACTATCCGCAAATCAGCGGATTTTCAAATACTTCCACAGGCACTAAAATTAGCTGGAATTCTTATTCCGGTGCAGTTAAGTACAGAGTATATGTTTTTAACGGAAAGTCATGGAGCCGTGTGGGCGAGAGTACAACCACTAACTTTACGCATAATTCATTAAGAGACGGCGTTACTTATCGCTACACTGTCAGAGCTATGGACAAAAACAATAAATTTGTAAGTGACTACAACAAAGACGGATATTCAAATACATTTTTTGCACCGCCTGTAATCAGTTCACTTCAGAATGTTTTTGGTGGTGTTACTGTTAAATGGAGCAAGAATTCTGCAATAGACAGCTATCGTATTTACAGAAAGACAAAAAATACGGGTTGGAAACGAATCGGAACCTCCGACAGCGGTTCATTTACCGACACAACAGCAGTGTCAGGCATTAACTATACTTATACTCTCAGAGCACTTGACGCTGAAAGTAACTTCGTAAGTTATTGCAATGGCGGAAAATCCGTAACATATGTAAAAGCTCCGACAATCAATAAAATTGAGAATACCGTAACCGGTTCAAAAATCAGCTGGGGAAAATGCAGCGGTGCTTCAAAATACAGAGTCTACTATCTTAAAAATAAGAGTTGGAAAGCTCTCGGCAACACTACTGCAACAAGCTTTACTCATAATAAACTCAAGTCGGAAACAAAATACACTTATACCGTAAGATGTCTTGACAGCAAGGGTAATTTTGTAAGCGGTTATGACAAAAATGGCACAAGCAATATTTTTCTGAATCCTCCTAAAATTTCGTCACTTGTTAATATTAACGGCGGTGTTGAAATTAAGTGGAATACCCTTAAATACGCTGACGGCTACCGTGTTTACAGAAAGACTAAAAATACAGGTTGGACTCGTATCGGCAATACCGAAGACAATACATTTAAAGATACAAATGTTAAATCAGGTACTGCATATACATATACAGTCAGATGTGTTGATGAAGACGGCAATTTTGCAAGCTATTTTAATAACGGCAAAAGTGTTACCTTTGTAAAAACTCCGACAATCAATAAAATTGAGAATACTGCCACCGGTTCAAAAATCAGCTGGGGAAAATGCAGCGGTGCTTCAAAATACAGAGTCT
>OHXM01000514.1_pt1 | contig 13936 bp, 10 predicted proteins | sample 1579901 | NCBI WGS metagenome assembly OHXM01 (sample SAMEA3882528, study PRJEB24775) | human gut metagenome | biome: human-associated habitat; feature: intestine environment; material: feces | place: Netherlands | collected 2009/2010
TTTGTTGGCTCTGTTATACTGTTGACTATTCATAGAATCCCCCTTCTTTTGTTTGAGTTTTTAAAGTAGTTTTATTATACAACAGTTTTTTATAATAATCCACTACTTTTTAGTGCCAACGTACTATTTTCCTCATTTTGCTCCTGGGTTGAAAAAATTCTCCTTTCAAATAAACATTTACACAAAAACACCCGGCAGTTATCCTGCCGGGCATCCTGTAAAAAAATATTTATTCTTTAACTCCACCAAGTGTAAGTCCTGTAACAAAGTATTTCTGTAAAAACGGGTAAATACATATGATCGGAAGCATTGTTATAATTGTTGCTGCGGCACGAACTGAGGTAGGTGTAACTGCGCCTACAGCATTTTTCAATGTTTCTGCTGATCCTCCCTAATTTGTTACAGCTGAAAGAAGCTTCATAAGCTCATACTGTAATGTAGTAAGCTTTGTACTCATACGGTTATAAAGCATTGCATCAAACCATGAGTTCCACTGTCCTACTGCTACGAATAAAGCTACTGTCGCATATACCGGTTTGCAGAGAGGGGAATAAATCTTCAGAAAAATGGTGGTATATCCTGCACCGTCAAGCTGCGCTGATTCCTCTAAGCTGTCAGGGATTCCATTCATATAGGTCCTGATAACGAGCATGTTAAACGCACTGACCATTCCAGGGACTACATAAACCCAAAAACTATTGGTAAGCCCAAGTCCCTTGTACAGGAGGAAGACAGGGATTAATCCACCATTGACATACATTGTGATAACCCAAAACAGGGATAAACCTCTTTTGAACAAAAATCTTTTTCTGCTGATTATAAAAGCAAGGATTGCATTTGCCACCAGTGCTAAGACTGTTCCAATTATTGTTCTGGCAACAGTAATATATGCTCCTGTTATAAGATTATTTTTTTGCAAAACCGTTGTATAATTCTTCCAGGTAAACTTTCTTGGTAAGAGGTAAATTCCACCTCTTAATGCATCTGTACCATCATTAAGCGATATCGCAAGTGTATTAAGCACCGGATAAAGCGTTATGATCACAAACAGTACCATAATGATGCCATTTACAATTGGAAATATACTTATCTTCTTTTTCTTTTTGCTCTTTACAGAGCCTGCTGTTATATCTGCCATCGTACAAGACCTCCTTAAAACAACTGCTCTTCACCATTATGTTTGGCAATTTTATTTGCAATAAATATAAGAATTATACTTACCACACTCTTGAATATACCTGCTGCGGTACCTATTGCATAATCTCCCTGGCTTATGCCCCATTTAAGTACATAAATATCAATAGTCTGTGATACTTTCTGTACCAGACCGTTTCCTAAGAGATACTGTATCTCAAATCCTGCATTTAAAACATTACCTACATTCATAAGAAGAAGGATTATAATAGTTGGTTTGATTCCCGGCAGTGTTACATACTTGATCTTTGCCCAGCGTCCCGCTCCATCAATAGATGCTGCTTCGTAAAGTGAAGGATCTATTGATGTAATGGCTGCAAGATATATGATTGCATTCCATCCTGTTTCTTTCCATACATTGGCAAATGCCACTATCGGCCAGAAATATCCCGGATGTGCGAAAAAGTTTATCGGTTGGTCTATAATATGCATATTTACAAGGAACTCATTTACAATACCTGTTCCTGAAAGCATATCGTGTAAAATACCTGTTACAATGATCCATGAAAGGAAATGTGGAAGATATGATATAGTCTGTACTACTTTCTTTCCACCCTTTGATGCAATCTCATTCAGTAAGATTGCAAATGCAATGGCTGTGACAAAAGTTACAACCAGATTGATAACACCCATTGCAAGTGTATTTCTTATAACACGGATAAATGTCATATCCGAGAACAGCATCTTGAATTTGTCCAATCCAACAAATGCAGAATGGAATATACCAAGTCTTGGTTTGTAATCCTGAAATGCCATTGCCCAGCCAGCGAGTGGTAGATAATAGAATACAACTCCATATGCCACCATTATTGCTGCCCAGAACAGCAGCACTTTCTGACGTTTGACTTCTTTCCATGTAATTTTTGTTCTAGGTTCTCTGACCTTCTCTTTTTTGTTTTTTCTCGTTAATGACATGACACCACTCCTTAAAGGCAGCAGGCAGATAAAACGCTATTATATCTGCCTGCCTTAAATTTCATTTAAGCTTTATTTGAATTTAGCAGCCTGCTCTAATCTTGTATCAAGCTCGGTCTGTAATTCACCCAGGAAATCCTGTGGATTGCATGCATTGTATTCATCCATGTATGTATCCCATGCACTGTCAAAGTCTTTTGCCATAACAACCTTTGGAAGAGCCTTATGCTTAAGCTCGCCAATCTTTGTCCAAGCTACTCCACCAGGAGTGCTTGTGTTAAAGTTGTTAGAGAATGACCACATCGGATACCAGTCTCCAGGTGCATCGTTTGTTCCAAGCATTTCAACGTATGTCTTAACACCATAGGCATCGAAAGCCTCTTGTACATCCTTGTTAAGACCATCATAGAACTCTCTTGCCTGTCCATCAGGTTTGTTGGCATTAATTCCATCATCACTTGTTCCATTGTACTGTGGGAAGTATGAGTATGAGCATAAATGAGAGGCCTTGTATGCTGTATCAGAAGCCTGTTTTCTCTCATCTGCTGTTCTGTAAAACTCGCCATTCTCATCTACTTCATAGTCAGTACCCTTGACACCCCAGAATCTGAGATTGTGGATATCCTGATCAAGAAGATCATTTACAAACTTCATGGCCGCATCTACATCATCACAGGATGTTGTAACAGCAAGACCTGTTGACTCGTTGAAAGCGCCGCCTGCATTGTGCCACTGATTGTCACGGCCGTCAATTGTTACAGGTACCGGAATGTAATCGCATCCCTGCTCATCAAGACCTGCCTGTTTAATTGCATCACCTGCTGTGTATGCGAAATCCCACCACTGGTCAATCATTCCAAGTACACGTCCTGTAGAAAGCTTAGAGATATATTCATCATATGTCTGTGTGAATGACTCAGGATCTACAATTCCCTTCTGATACTCTTCATTGAGCTTCTTGAAATATTTAACTGCTGTATCTGATGTATTATAGTCAAGTACTTTCTTTGTATCAGGATCTACCATACATGATCCATCGTTTGGATATCCGTCAAGGAACTGTGGTGCATTCTCAAGACAGAAATATCTCCAGTCATCACAAAGGATTGTATATGGAATATTTTCTGTTCCATCAGCCATTGTTGGATTTGCTTCATTATATTTCTCGATGAGGTCAAAATACTGATCCAGTGTCTTGATTTCCGGATAGTTAGCCCATTTAAGTACTCTTGCCTGGATCCAGAATGCCTCGTCATTGTGTGCGCAGACTTTCTCGTCTCCCTTTATGCAGCTAAACTGTGGTATCCAATAGATATGTCCGTCATCCTGACGAAGTTTTTCCCACTCAAGATCTGTGAAAAGTTTTTTGATGTTTGGATATTTCTCGATGTAGTCATCCAGTGGAACAAGTGCGCCTGCATCATATAACTGCATCTGTCCGCTTGCACCTTCAATGAAATCAGGATACTCGCCACCTGCGATCATTGTTCCGACTGCCTCATCTGCTGTCTGTCCGGTAAGCCAGGTTTCATTTACCCTTACACCTGTCTTTTCCTCGATGATCTTCTGGATTTCATTATCATCATTGATTTCAGATCCCGGTACAGCAAAGAATGCATCAAACTCTTTCGCGCTTCCAGTTTCAGTGCCACCTTTTTTGCCACTATCATTGCCACATCCGGCAAACAGTGTTGCTGCCATGGTAGCCACAAGCAGCATGCTTACAATTTTTTTTCTTCTCATATTGTAATGTCCTCCCTTTTGATAACTTAATTTTATACTTTTTAAGTTTTCAAACAATCGGAGTAACTATAGTCAAAAACAGGGTAAACTATAGTTTCTCGAAAGAACTATAATTTACCCTGTTTTGCAGTAATATATATTATTCTCCACTTTGCATCTGGCGTCTGAAGCGCGCCGGTGTGCAGCCTTTTACCTGTATAAACCTGTTCACAAAATAATCCATATCATGATATCCGACTTCCTCTGCTATCTGTATTATCTTCTTATCAGTCCTAAGCAGAAGCTCTGCCGCCCGTTCCATCCTGTAATTGTTCAGATAATCCTTAAAGGACTGTCCGTATTTTTTTCTGAAAAGCTGCCCTAAGTATGCACTGTTTACATAATACTTCTCACTCAGGCTCTTAAGCGTGATGTTCGTGGCATAATTGTCTCTTACTTCCTTTTCTACCATGCCGATCACACCTCTTGACACATTTTTTCTAAGCTGCGACAGATAATCACCATACTCACAGCAAAATCTTGTCATATGTGCACGGCTTCCCCTCTCAATACCGGTCTTAAAGCTGCTCTCACTTATGAGTCGCAAAATCTCCTGCTGATTTACATTATCATCCTGCTCACTTGCCAGGTGTATAAACTGAAACAACAGATAATTAATATTTAAGTTCATGCTTTCCCCATTCATACCCATGCTGGACATCTCATCATAAAATTTGGCAACTGCATTTCTTATCTCAAGATGGTTATTCTGTTCCACTGTCCTAAGCAGCTTATCAAGACTATCTTTACAAAGCACTATTCCATCTGCCGATATCTTTACTTCATCCTCATAGTAATATATGCTCTTTACTATGCGAAAGCCCTGAAACGACCTGAGCATACATGCATTGCCGTATGATCTGGCTATCTTTGATATATCTGATACTTTTCTTCCGACCAGCATAACTATATTCTTTTGTGTATTATCACATATATACCTTCTCAGATCCTCCAGATATTTTCTCTCGGTTTTTGCGGCTTCCTCTGCCATATAATCTGAGAATATAAAGCCTATGTCATACACTTTTTCATTTACCGATACATCAAATACACAATGTGCCGAATCAGCCCCCAGAAAAGCAACACAGCTTTCGTACATCTTGCGCTGTAAGCTTCTCATATCACTATCGAGTATCTCATCACCTGCCGGAAGCTGCTCCATCTGTATTTCAACATACCTTGCTCCACCCTCACACCTCATATTTTCTTTTACATAGTTCAGGTTTACTTCATCATATTTGCCCTGTATCAGAGATATCAGGTGTCTTGCAAGGTATGCCTGTTTCATCTTTTTGTTATCTTCGTTGATCTGGTTTTTCTCGTTTTTGAGCACAAGAACCTTGTTTAGTACCTTAAGCAGCATCTCCTTATCCACCGGCTTTAGTATGTAATCCGTACAGTCATTCTGCATGGCCTGCTGCGCATAGCTAAAATCTGCATAACCGCTTAATATCACAAAATATACATCTGATTTTTTATCTTTTCTCAAAGTCTCAAGCAGCTCAAGTCCTGTCATCTCCGGCATCCTTATATCGGCTATGACCAGATCCACATTCTCATTTTCCAGAAACTGCAGGGCTTCCTTTCCATTTGAGGCCGTTCCTGCTATCTCAAATTCTTCATTTTCCCAATCAATGATCACCTTAAGCCCCTGTATTATGAAAGGCTCATCATCCACCAATAATACTTTAAGCATTTTAAATCTCCCTATAAATATGTTTCCGGTATTTTTATCATAACAGTCGTACCGCAGCCTTCCTCACTGTCCACATCAAATACTGCTTTAGATTCCGTTACCATTTTGATACGCAGGCAGGCATTTATCACGCCCACTCTGCCACCGGTCTTTAACATATCGATATCTGCATTTTTCATGTTACTTTTCATTTTTTCAAGAGCATCCGGATCAATTCCGCTGCCTGTATCCTCAACCTCTATATGCATGAACCCGGCTTTTTTGAATATACGCACAAATATCCAGCCCGGAGCAGCTTTACTTTCTATGCCATGCACACAGGCATTTTCAACAAAGGTTACAAGCGTAAGTTTTGGCACCTGACATTCCATGCAGTCTGCTTCTATATCTATGTTATAGTTCAGCCGCTCGCCAAACCGGTATTTCTGCAATGCCAGATAGGCTTTTACAAATTCACATTCCTTTGCAACGGTTACAGCATCATTTCCCCACTCCACATACTGTCTTTGCATGATGGCGAGTTTTTCGACCATATCAGCCGTCTCATTTTCCTTTTTCAGCAGACTGTGCATTCGTATGCTCTCAAGCGCATTAAACAGAAAGTGCGGATTTATCTGGCTGTGCAGTGCAAGAAGCTCTGCGTTTTTCTGACTTACAAGCATCTCCTGCTCTTTTAGCTTATTCTTATATACAGTCTGGATCAAGTCATTTGTGCGGCTTACCATCCTGTTGTAATTTTTTATCATGCTGCCGATCTCATCTTTGCTCTCCCTGTCAGTCATAGATACAAGCTTTTCGCTGTCAACTGACTTAAATACCTTTGAAAGCTGTAATATCCTGCTCGTAAAGGAATGGTTAAAGATACTGAACAGACAAAGTGGAAAGAATACATTTATAAGCATCAGAAAAACAATAATCGGTGCATTGTGCATAAGCATGCTCCATATATTACTGCGTGTCTTAAACACATATATATCAAGATCACAGCCATACAAAGAGAGCTTCTGCCTGTATACGGAGTCGCTTATTTTCCCAATCGCCTCCAATGTCTTAAATGGTTTGTTGACTCCACTGTAGGCCCCATTTGACAGCACTATGTCATCTCCATGGCAGATAAGCACTTCATTATCATAATTCATATTCTTAAAAGTACGCATCATGCTGCCATAATTAAACTCTATCTTGAGTACCTTTTCGATATCAGATGAGTAAAAATCCAGCTTTTTCATATAAATCATATGTCTTTCATCTGACAATCCGGCTACGCCTTTTTCATATACAAAAAAGAGTCCTCCGCTTTCCTTCTGCTCCAGAAGTCTGTAAGAATCCGTATTTCTTACAGCAGACATATCATTTACTTTTCCGCCATTTACTATTGTAGGATTGTCAGCATACAGGAAAAATACTATATTGCTCATTCCAAGTGTGTTTTCAAAAAGTGTATCCTGAAAGAAGCTCTGATACTCTGATACATACTCAGCAGAGCTTGTGTATTCCTTTGATATAAAATCGTCTATGCGCTTGCTGGTATAGATACTCTTAGCTGCCTCTCCTGCGTTATTGACCATGCTGCTCAGATTATATCCCACAGCACTTGCTATGCTCGACATTTCATGTCTGCTGCTTTCTTTTTCAGCATTTTCTACGATGGAAAGCACCACTGCATCAGTCACTATGAGCGGCAGCATGACACACAGTACATAAAATATGTAGAATTTTTTTCTGAGTGAATAATCATCAAGCTTTCTCTCAATGGCATTCCATATTGGTCTTCTCATAAACAATTCCTCTGAAATCACTTAAAGGAGCCGACATATGTCCGCTCCTAAAGTCTGTTTTAACTTGTCATTAATTATAGAATAACATATTTATTATTAATAATCTACCCCTGTTTTCTCTCCACATCTTGTTATATCAATGCGCTCTGTCCGCTTGCCTGTGAGCTTTGTGCTTCTGTCATCAGGCTGCTGTCCTCCTGCGGATATCTCATAAATTCCCGGCACAGCTACACAGCTTCCATCCTCTTCTATCACAGCAAAGTCCCTTGGCGAAAGAGTCAGCTTTACTTTCTTAGTCTCATATGGCTCAAGCTTTACAACCTCAATCCCCTTTAGCTGATATCCCGGCTCATACTCTGCAGCATCAACGTGCCTGATATAGAGCTGAACTATCTCATTTACAGTATATCTGCTGTCATTTGTCACATTTACAAACACCTCGACAGGTTCGTTTACATCACTTTCTGCTTTATCCACTGACATTCCATCATAGTTTGTCTCACCATAATGCAGTCCATATCCAAATGGATATAACACATTCTCATTTGTATAGCGGTATGTCCTGTGAGCCATTGAATAATCCGTAAACTCCGGGAGATTTTCGGTGCCCTGATAAAATGTAACCGGCAGTTTTCCACTCGGACTATACTCTCCGAATATAGCTTCCGCAACAGCCTTTCCGCCTCTGGCTCCCGGATACCAGCTGTCTATAATGGCATCCACATGCTCTTCTGCCCAGGAAAGATCTATCGCACTTCCTGCTGACAGCACAAGTATTACCGGCTTTCCTACTGCTGCAACAGCCTCTAAAAGTTCCTCCTGAAGTCCCGGAAGCATAAGCCCCAGCTTGTCACCGCTTGCATATTCATTTCCGGCATCACCCTCTTCACCTTCTATAGTTGCATCAAGTCCAAGACACATTACGACCACATCTGACTGTTCTGCCATGATGAGGGCTTCCTTAAATCTGTCCTTTTCCTCTGCAAGTCCCTGTACTTTGTCCTTGTACAGATGGCAGCCCTCTGCATAAAGCACTCTTGTATCCTCTCCAAGATATTGCTGCAATCCCTCAAGTGGAGTGATATATCTTGATGAGGTACCATAATAATTTCCTATAAGCGCATCCCTGGAGTTGGCATTTGGTCCGATAACCGCAATAGTTTTAACATTTTTTCTGTCGAGAGGCAGGAAATTGTCCTTATTCTTTAAAAGTACAAGACTTCTTCTGGCAGCCTCCACAGAAAGCTCCACATGCTCCTTACATTCTACAACCTCATACGATATGTCCTCATATGGCGATGGATAATCCTTCATCATGCCCAGACGGATACGCACCTCCATCAGCCTTTCTACTGCTGCCGTGATCGCCTCGTCTGAAACCAGTCCCTTGTCATAAGCATCCTTAAGATGTAAAAATGCACTTCCACAGTTTAAGTCACAGCCGTTGTTTACAGCCATAGCAGCCGATTCCTCAACTGTATCCGTCACATGATGGTGTTCGTGGAAATCAAGTATTGCCCAGCAGTCTGACACCACATGACCTTCAAATCCAAACTCGTCACGCAGTATATCCTTAAGCAGTGTCCTGCTTCTCCATTTACCCTGTTGTAAGCTCCCATGACAGCCTCAACCTTTGCATCCTTTACGCATCGCTTGAAGGCATACAAATATGTATCATACATATCATGCTTTGATGCTTTCGCATCAAACTCATGTCTTATGGCTTCCGGACCGCTGTGTACCGCAAAATGCTTTGCACAGGCTGCCGATTTTAAGTGATCCGGATCATCTCCCTGCAATCCCCTTATATATGCGCAGCCAAGCTTACCTGTCAGGTACGGATCTTCCCCGTATGTCTCATGTCCCCTGCCCCATCTTGGATCTCTGAATATATTTACATTAGGTGCCCAGAAGGTAAGTCCCTTGTATATTCCGTGATCACCCTTTTTTGAAAATTCATTGAACTTTCCACGTCCCTCTGTTGATACAACATCTCCTATCTTTTCTATCAGGTCAGTATCAAAAGTTGCCGCAAGACCTATCGCCTGAGGAAATACTGTAGCAACACCGGCTCTTGCTACTCCATGAAGAGCCTCATTCCACCAGTTGTATTCCGGTATCCCCAGTCTTTCTATAGCCGGTGACTCATACAGCATCTGACTTATCTTCTCATCTATTGTCATCTGCGATACAAGTTTTTTTGCATATTCCATAGTTTTTTTACTCATAGTGACTTCTCCTTTAATTTATATAATGATTTTACCAGATTCATGCAGTATTTTCTTTCTAATTTTTGCCCCACAATGTTCAAAAATTGCTATTTGTGCTATAATAACTATATTCACGCAAATGCGCATAAATATCAGCCGTATGGAGACAAGTATATATGATCGAAAATCTGAATGGAATACATGAGACAGTAAAATATAAAGAAAACAGCAATGTAAAGCTTTTTATAAATGTGGAAGTAGAAGATTATCCCATTCACTGGCATACTCCCATGGAGATTATCATGCCGCTTGAAGGCAGCTATACAGTGCAGATTGGGGATGATTTGGTACATCTTAATGAGAGTGATATTATCTTTATAGCTTCCGGTGTAAAACACAGGCTTATCGCACCTGACACCGGAAAAAGGCTTATCCTGCAGATTGAGTGGTCTGCTGTCTCAAAAATAAAGGAATTAAATTCCATACTTACCCTTATAGCACCTGCTATAACGCTAACCCCGGAAACTTCCGGTGATATCCACAGCAATATCCGTAAACTGCTGCTTGATATAGCAGATGAATACCAGACCGACTCATTTCTATCAGAAGCCGTGATCTACTCCAAAATGCTTGAAGTACTTGTCCTTATTGGAAGACATCATACTGCCAGCAGTTGTCATTTTAATGTCGGCAGACACAAGCAGCAGGAATATCTGGAGCGTTTTCTGTATATCTGTGAGTATATCGATACACATTGCACTGAGGACATAACACTTGATGAAATCGCAAAAATAGCCGGATTCAGTAAATATCACTTTACCCGGCTATTTAAACAGTTTACCAATAATACCTTTTACAAATACTTAAATCAGAAAAGAATAGAACTTGCCCTGACCTTTCTGGCTGATCCCAATATATCAGTCACCGAGGCTGCAATGCAGTCAGGCTTTGCAAATCCATCCACTTTCATAAGGGTGTTCAAAGCTGAAAAGGGCTGCACCCCGACTGAATTTCGCAAAATTTTTATTGGGTGAGCATTATGTATGAAAAATCTGCATAGTTATCACTATTGCTGCCATTTGAGGATGCATACATACCGACCGTACAGCCCACAAAGCCACCTGCTTCTTCTGTGGTATATGGCAGCAGACTTATTTTTTCTGCGACTTTTACGCTCTTTTCGGCCGTACCTATCCATATAGATGCTTCCTGTTCCTTACAGATCATACATATATTCCACAGTGGATTTTTTTCTGTAATGCTGTACTCCATAATATCTGCCACTGCTATCTTTTTGTCAGTTCCCTTAATATGTGTAGTCACCACAAATACCAGCCTTCCGGCTTCCATTGTTATCTCAGCGCGAAGATGATTCTCATTGTTCTGGAAAAGTACAAGTCCTGCCGTCTCATTATCCGACTGTGGGATAAAACGCACTGCTGTCTTTACCGAAAACTCATAGCCCTTCTGTCTTAGTCCAAGAAATGCGCTTGTGCCAAGATCAGCGATCTGCTCTTTGTTTGTGTACAGTCTCAGTACTCCCGGATTTTCCTTAAGGGAGTAAAAAGACTCGTTGCGTTTTCCTATTCCAACCAGCCTCTTATCAGGCTTGGCTTCGCAGAAAGTTATAAAATCATTTTCTGATATCTCATCTATAAATCTGCACTCTTCAAGCGGTATATCTACCGTATCCTCAAGATGTCCTATCCCGGGTGCTATTACCGGCCATTCGTTTTCCCATATTGTTTTTGCAATAAAGGTTTCCCTGCCCATGCTGCTGTGCTTTTTGCATGGTCTTGACGCAAGCATGACCACATACCAGTTTCCGTTTATATCATCCACCAGATCACCATGTCCTGCATAGATGACCGGATAATCCATTCCCAGATTTCTGTGTGTAAATATCGGATTTCTCGGACATCCTTCAAACCATTTAAAAAGCTCCTTGCTTCTTGCTATCGTTATACTGTGCTCCGGTCCAGTGCCGCCCTCTGCATGCATCAGATAATAATATCCGTTTATCTTGTAGATATGTGGTCCTTCCGGCCATATGCAGCCCTTTACAGCACCTTTCCATATGGCCATGCTCCTGCCCTTAAGCTTCATGGTTCCAAGATCAAGCTCCTGTATCCATATCTCCCAGTCTCCATTGTAACGTACTCCTTCAGGGTTTGGGCGTGTGCCACAGTAATAACATCTGCCGTCATCATCAAAGAAAAGGCTTGGGTCTATTCCTACTGCTTCTTCTCCCAAATAATACGGATCAGACCACGGTCCTGCCGGATCCTGCGCTGTCACTATAAAATTGCCGCCATGCGATACATTGGTCGTTATCATATAAAAAGTTCCTTCATGATATCTTATGGTCGGTGCAAAAATACCTCTCGATATTTCTTCATTTTCCACGCATAGCTGCGATGGTCTGTCAAGTATATTGCCAATCTGCTCCCAATGAGCCAGATCCCGGCTATGAAATATGGGAACACCCGGTGCATACACAAAGCTTGATGTCACCAGATAATAGTCTTCCCCGACTCTGCATATTGATGGATCAGGATAAAAACCTGAAAGTATTGGATTTTTTGCTGTTACCATGTCTCTTACCTCTCATTTCCTATAATACATATCCAAAGCCCAGTATCGTAAACTGCTTGTCTCTGTCTTCCTCTGCAATTTCAATTCTTACAACATGATTTTCACTGGTCTTATTGTTAAATATTATTACCGCATTGCAGTGCTGCCAGTTATTGATATGTGGATCAGCCGTAAAATGATATTCTCCGTCCACATATACCTTCGCCTTTCCCACGTTTACCTCTCCCGAATCCTTAAATACAAGGAGAAGTGCCCTGCACTCCATCTCAAGCTCGAAATACACTTTTTCCCTGTTTAATGTATTTTTTGTGCCATCATACATCCAGTTATACGGGAATTCCGGAGTCAGCGAAAGCTGATCATCCATCTCAACGCTTTGCAGCTGTGTATCTGTCGAATCGAAGCCACCCTCGTCAATATATGCCTTTGCATATATATCCTTTTTGTCGAGCAGTCTTATATTTTCAAAGCTGTTTCCTATTACCGGTGCAAGATTTAGGTTTTCCTGCAATATTTTTTCCTCTGTCAGTCCCAGTTCAAATGCATTCAAACTTGCATGCCCTGCCTGATCTATTTTTTCAAAAAGATACTCTATGCAGTCTGCCATGACGGAATGGCCTGCATTGCTCGGATGAAACATATCATAGAAAAACTGATTTTTGCTTATTACCCTTCCCTCGTCATTTTTTAATGCAAACTGAGGGGAAACCGCATCCAGCACGCTTACCATAGGCAGATCATAGAGCTTTCCAACCGGGCTTAGGCGGTCTTGAAGGTTCCAGTCATTTGCAAATACGGAAAAAAGCAATATGACTGCCGGTTTCCATGGCAGATTAAGTACTTTACGTACAAGGCTTTCATAACAGTCACCCTTTGTCTCATCCCCCTCATCATTTACAGCAAATTCAATAACTACTATATCAGGCTGCTGTCCGTCTCTTAGTACATCCCTGTCAAATCTGATCATTCCCAGCTCCGATGGTGTGCCACCCACACCGGCTTTTATGAATTTCACATTATTCTTTGCAGAAAAACGCCTCTGGAAAAGCTGATAGGATTTGTATGCGTAGCACTCTGTATTTATAGGTGTCGCACCTGCTCCCTGTGTGATAGATCCACCGATGTATGCAAGTGTTACCTCTTTTCCGGCTCTTGTCTTTTCGATGGCTTTTCTTATGCGGTATACATTTCCCATATTCATAAGCGAATGGCTTATCATGCTGCAGTATTCATCAGAGTTCATATCCACCTCTGTTTCCTCAATATCTGCCGGAGCCTCATAGCCGTCATTCAGATACAGTCTGACACTCGCTTTTCCCATGATATCCGGTGTATTAAATATGAACTTTATCTGTCCCGGTATATCATCATCCGGTGTCCACTTATAATCTGACAGGTATATCTTTCTCTCCATTCCATCGCCTGTCAGCTTTACCTTAAGATTAGTACCGCCTCCGTACAGGTCCTGCTTTCCGTACATCTGAAACACAAATTCGATCTGTTCGTTTTGATTATCTGTTTCCACAGATACACCTATGCTGTGTACAAGCCTGCCAAAACCTTCCACCGTTTCTAACAGCCCCAGTTCCTCTTTATTTTCTATATTTCCGGCTATCTGTGCACTGTTTATCAGTCTTCCGTCGCTTTCATATATAAAATGTATAATGCTTCCATCTTCCTGTACTGAGCCGTATATATCCTTATCCTTCATGATGTAGAAATACGGTCTTTTTCTTTCCGGATCCTTTGGTGCTTTTGGCCCTGCC
>OHXM01000518.1_pt1 | contig 13882 bp, 10 predicted proteins | sample 1579901 | NCBI WGS metagenome assembly OHXM01 (sample SAMEA3882528, study PRJEB24775) | human gut metagenome | biome: human-associated habitat; feature: intestine environment; material: feces | place: Netherlands | collected 2009/2010
GACTACCTCATGGCAGGGACAAGAAAACGTTACGGTCGAACGAGCCGGAAAGAGTGTACTCGCTGCGGACAAGCAGATTCAGCCCAATGTAGCTTCCTATGGTGCGGTATGCCTCGCCCCTGTATGTCTTGGCTATGCGGTGCAGTTCACGGCCTGTCTCTTCCCGGGTAGCTTGCGGCAGATTGAGCAACAGCGTTTCCCTGTTGCCGCTATAGGATGCGATATACTTCATGTCCTGCTCGACCTGCGCCACGATACGCTCTGCCTTGCCGACAGCTTCCGTGTTGGCCGCAATCTTGCGCTCGGCACGGATGCGCTCTTTCTTGAATATGGCCTGTTCTTTCTCCAACTGCATGATTTTGTTGTCGAGCTTGGCCTTGTTCAAAAGGTCGGTATTTCCTGAAAGGATAGCCACGAACTCGGCAAAGTTCATTCCGCTGTCCTCGTCCATGCTGTCCTCGTCGATGCGGCGCACGGCAATAGTGCCGTTGTTTATCTGGTTAATGAACATCTGCTTGTTCTTTAACAGATTGAACTTGTAGGCATCGAGCGTCTTTTCCGTTCCGTAGATTACAATATCCACCACGTTACCGCCCCAGAGTTTCACGGTGTTGCCCTTGCGTACCGCACGACCGTTGCGCTGCTCCATGTCGGCAGGTCTCCATGGTATCTCCAGATGATGCACCGCCACAGCCCGCTGCTGGGCGTTGACCCCTGTACCGAGCATGGATGTCGAGCCGAAGAGGACACGTACCCTGCCGCAGTTCATGTCTTCAAAGAGGCGTTTCCTTGCCCTTTCCGTGGTGGCACACTGGATAAACTGGATTTCATCAGCCGGGATGCCGAGGCGCACCAGCTTCTCCTTGATGTCGGTATAGATGTTCCACTCGTTCGGTTTGTAGGTGCTTAGGTCGCTGAAGACAAACTGCGTACCCTTATTGGACGCCGAGCGTACATAATAGTCATAGATGGTTCGGGCGCAGATGGAAGCCTTGTTACCTGCATCATCGCTGAACTTCTCACCCAAAAGGCGCATGTCGAGAGCCATCTTGCGTGCCACATTTGTAGCAATGAGCATCTTTGCCTTGTCGAGATTGTCCGGCTCGATCGTGTCAAGCCCGAGGTCTTCCCAGTTTCCACTACCGGCAAAGGAAACGAGGCGTCCGATCATTTCTTCCTGCTCGATTGTCGGCGCATGAGAGAGAAAGCGGACATTTTTCTCCGGCACATCAAGATGTATCATGTCGGCTGTACGGTAGTCGGTGATTTCACGCAGGAACATCGCCAGTTCCGGCACTTTGATATAAGTGCGGAAACGCTCCTTGCGTTTGATTGAGCCTGTCACATTCAGTTCATAGTCGGCTGTCTTTTTTGTAAATATGGCCGCCCATGCATCGAAACAGCTAATCTGCTGACGCTTGAGTTCTCGTGGACGCAAATACTTGAACATCACATACAACTCTGTAAGCGCATTTACCACCACCGTACCGGACAGGAACGTAGCCCCAAGGTCACGGCCTGTGCGGTGCTGGATGTCACGGATGGCAAACAGCAGGTTCATCGCCCTTTGCGAGCCTTTTGTGTTTCCGATACCTGCCACCCTATTGTGGCGTGTCTGGAACATGAGGTTCTTGAACATATGACATTCATCGACAAAGATGTGGTCTATACCCATTGAATGAAAGTCCACGGTATCATCCTTGCGGCCGTCCAGTTTTGTACGGAGTTCTGACAGCTTCGCTTTCAGATTTTCCTGTCTCACTTCCAGCCCTTTCTGCATCTTGCGGCTACGGTAACGCATGGTGGACTGTTCCAACACTTCAAGGCTTCGCTCCACATCGTAAAGCTCTTCGGTGAATATCTCTATCATGGTTTCCTCGGACTGCGGTATCTTGGCGAACTGGTCGTGCGTTAAAATAATGCAATCCCAGTTGTTGTTCTTGATTTTGGAAAACACCTCTTTGCGGTTGGCCGGTGTGAAGTCTTCCTTGCCCGGGTACAGAATTTTGGCGTTCGGGTATGCCTTGCGGAACGTGTCGGCTATTTCGTGTACATTGGCTTTCAGGCCGATAATCAGAGGCTTCTGTACCAATCCCAGACGCTTCATTTCATAGGCCGAAACGCACATTATCATCGTCTTGCCTGTACCTACTTCGTGCCAGCAGATACCGCCGCCGTTCTGCTTAATCATCCAGATTGCGTCTTTCTGTGACGCATAAAGTTCGTTGTACGGGAACTGCTCAAAGGAAAGCTGCGGAAAGGTCTGTGCCGAGCCGTCATAGGCTGGACGGACATAGCAGTTGAAACGTTCGTTGTATGTGCGTACCAGTTCATCCCTGACTTCCAGAGGACGGGCATCGAGCCACTGGTTGAAATTGCTGCGGATTTCCTGTATCTTGGTAGCCGCTTCCTGAATGGCTTCCTCGTCTGGCACACGAACTTTGTCGCCGTTGCGATACACCTCTTTGGTTATTTCGGGTACGGTATCGTGCAAGGCATGGACGAACAGGTCTTCACCGTTGAAATTCCGCACAGAATAGGTGTTGTATGCTGCCGGGGAGTAACCCTTCAGACGCACCACATAGGTATCGTTGACATCAAAGTACATCACTTCGGCTTCCACCCCGAAAAGATCTGCCGCAAAGTCGGCGTAAAGCTGCGGGTCAATCCAACGCTCGCCCATGTTTATATCCAGCTCTTCATAAGGTATCGGTTCGGGCGTTGCGTTCTCCAGTGCCCTTGCGGATATTTCCGTCCAATCCCTTTCCCTGCCGGACAGGTCTTCAAGGCAGGATGTGAGTTCCTTGTACTTGTCAACCACATTTCCGGCAAGAAACCTGCCTTTGTGTTCCCATTCTTCCGTGAGGGGATTGTAGTAAATCTCGCCCTGCAACGCTGCGATTACATCTTCATCAGATAGGCCGGTAGAGCGCATGATGTAGTCCATTTCCACCTTGCCGTAGAAATTGAGGCTGCTTGCCAGTGCTTCCGACGGCTGTAGAATACGGTCTGTCGCAATCTTCGTGAAAGCCACAGGCTCACGCATGATGTCGGCCTTAACTATATCGCCGCCAAGCTGCATTTCGATAGTGAACACCTCGACGCCAAGACTGTCAAGCATGATAAATTCCTTGTTATCGTTCTCATGGAAAAATCCCCATTTGGCTACAAAGGCATCATAGAGAGTGTTCAGCCGCTCACGTATGGCCGTCTGTTCGGTCTGCAGATCCCTTTCCCTGACAGAAAGCATGAAATACGCTTCACGGACAGGGAAATAGTCGGCTGCACGCTCCATATTGACCTTTCCCTCGTCCACCGGAACGAAATCCACGGCCACATCGGCATAGTGGCTTGATTTGCGGAACACGACCGTACCAATCATGCCCCCCTTTCCTTCGCAGCATATCGTAGGCAAGGATGTATGCGGTTTTATGTATCATCGCAATCAAGCGAAATAAATGAGGTCTTCCTGTTTCTGCTCTTTTCATACTTTTGTAGGTTTTAAAATTCCGTATCTTCCGTCCATTCCAGAGAGTCCACCGGACAAAGCCCGGTGTTTCTCACCTCGTACCACCCGGTCAGCAGTACCCTTATGCTGTCCGGCGTATATCCCTTGACCCATGTACATTCGACAAACTTCTGGCTGCCGTCTTGGATTTCATCAAAGGTGGCATGGTTCAATAGCCCTACACGGAACTCTCCTCCCATATCTTCCTCCCTTACCTGCATGACATAGACCGGTTGCCCGTATCGGGATGTGCGACCGTCCTGATTAATCAGATATTGCAAGGCTTCGCTGGGTACTTCCTGACGGGCTCCTACCGTGATATGCAGCGCAAGGTAATCCCTCCACCTTTGCGGAACTTCCGTCCGTGTGTTCTCCACCGGCTCCGCCTTGCGCCCGTCTATCCGCATCAGTGTGCTTGGCAACAGGTACATTTCGGCAATCATCAGAAAGCCGAGGGAGAACAGGAAGAAGTAACATCTGAAGGGGCTGAACCTGCGTCCCTCATAGTGCTGCATGACCGCTTCCCTTCGTGAAAACGGGTATATCCGACCATTCGATAGATAGTGGAGAATTGCGACGATTCCGGCTATCATGGCGACTGTAAACCACTCAAATACCGTGGAGTCGAAAAGGAAATGAGCGGTTGTAAGGAAGATCGGCTCATAGATAAATATCATGATGCAAAGCATCAGCATGGACTCCCCGTCGGGGCGTCTTGGCTCGCCCTTGTAATGCCTCTGTGCCATTTCTCCCAACCAGAACAGGTAGTCGAAGAAATAATAGCGCCGTTGTCGTTCTTGCTCCTTATAGTCCCGTTTCTTCATTCTAAATATAATATTTGGTGGCTAACCGACCTTTAGGGGAGGTTACGCCGTTTGCTATCTACCGTTGTTTGATTTCTTTCGTTTAATATGTCTTTGATTAATTCCGGTACAGAAACAAAACGTACCGAAAGACGGAAACAGGATTTATTTCGGTACGCTTCCCCGATCGGCACAAAAAACACGCAAAAAACGAAAAATACTACTTTTAGTATTTTAGTATATTAGTATTTTAACTATATTTGCGGACATGACAACCATTTAAAAAACTGAATTTATGAGCAAAGCAAAAGTAATCTCCGTATTGAATCACAAGGGGGGAGTAGGAAAGACCACAACCACGATCAACCTGGGCGGTGCGTTACGTCAAAAAGGGTACAAGGTTCTTTTGATCGACCTTGACGGGCAGGCCAACCTGACCGAATCGCTGGGCTTCTCTGCGGAGCTTCCCCAAACGATCTACGGTGCGATGAAAGGCGAATACGACCTGCCGATCTACGAGCATAAGGACGGCCTTAGCGTCGTTCCCTCCTGCCTGGATCTCTCGGCCGTTGAAACGGAGTTAATCAACGAGGCCGGACGGGAGCTTATCTTAGCCCACCTTATCAAGGGCCAAAAGGAGAAATTCGATTATATCCTGATCGACTGTCCCCCCTCGCTGTCGCTGCTCACGCTTAACGCACTGACGGCCTCGGATCGGTTGATTATCCCGGTTCAGGCTCAATTCCTGGCAATGCGTGGAATGGCCAAACTTATGCAGGTCGTCCACAAGGTGCAGCAACGTTTGAACTCGGATCTTTCGATAGCCGGGGTTCTGATAACCCAGTACGACGGAAGAAAGAACCTGAACAAGAGCGTTTCGGAACTGGTACAGGAAACATTCCAGGGCAAAGTGTTCAGCACCCATATACGCAACGCCATTACGCTGGCCGAAGCCCCGACACAAGGGCAGGATATTTTTCACTATGCCCCCAAATCTGCCGGGGCAGAGGACTACGAAAAGGTATGTAACGAACTGCTAACAGAAATAAAGTAACCATATGGCAAAGAAGAACGATTTAAAAAACAGTATGTCGGCCGGGCTGACCGGGGGATTAGACAGCCTGATCCAATCCACGGCCGGGCAAAAAGAGGCTCAAAAGCCGAAGAAAGCGAAAACCGTGCATTGTAATTTTGTCATGGACGAAACCTATCACCAGAACTTAAAGCTGATCGCGATCCGCAAAGGCGATTCGCTAAAATCGGTATTGCAAGAGGCTATATCTGACTACTTGGATAAAAACAGTTCCCTGCTATAACAGCGTATCGGGAATATACAGGGCAAACACTCCACAAAAGAAATTCTCCAGGAAAAAGGTACGCAAAAAGCACCCCTACACATCAAAAAGTATATTGAAAATGCGATTCCCTATAAAGAACCCGTTGGCGGGATTAATCTTGCGTATGTTTAACCTGCCAACGGGTACGATATTGATAAACTTTTTGTTTAAGGTTTAACGTTTACGTTGCTATTTGCATCAACCCAGCCTGTTGTCTCTGCATCAAACTGGATCGGATTCAACACAGCCTCTCCCTGATCAGTATAACCACCACCGAAAATCAACGTGTAGATATGACGCTTGCCCTGTTCCCATGTATCTCCGAACGGAACATAAATTGTTTTGTATTCGCTTGCTGAACCCAACAGATAAGCTCCGGACTGCCGGATTTTGCAGGCGATCTCCAGATAACATTGCTTCGCATCGTCGGCACCCTTCTTGGTTTTGCTGGCTCCGGAAACAGTCCAAGCAGTCAGCTCCTGTGGTATATTCAGCATAGGAGAATTTGTGGTAATATCGGTAGCTTCGGTATTGCTATTGACCGTGATGTTTGCGTTTTTCACTACGGTAAATGCGTGTGGAAATGCTAAATCAGACGAACTCCAACTTCCCGTTCCATCGGCTGCCGCAGGCAATGTGAAGGCGCCGGCAAATTTGAAATTATGAATCTTGATCACGTCGATGTCCACCTGCATGTTATCGTATTGGGTCTTTGCTTTGAATACGACCTGTGACAGAATATGTTTGAAATTAAATTTCACTATTCCGTTGTTCATGTCTTTTGTCTGGCCTTTGGCCATGGCATACATCACGTCGTAGTTTGCATGAGTACCGGCTCCATACTCATCCATGCAGGTATAACTTATCTTTTGGACATCCTTGGTGGCTTCCCAACTATAAAACACCATCATGTCTTCACTAACCGTTCCGGGATTGAACGCGTAAAAGTCCAAAGCCTCGGTAGGCCAATAACGAAGGTCGCTCGCATTGTCATAATCCCACTTACCATTTTTGTACACGATCTTCACTCCGTCATGTCCAAATTCCGTGTCTACCTTTCCCATGAAGGCAGTACCATCCCCCGTAAAAGCGAACACGTCGAAATCGGTGTTCTTCAAGTTGTCGGGGGTAGTAGGGGTAGCCCTCGTTTCCGCCGCATTACTTAACACGTTAAAACCAATCGCATTCCGTGAGGAGGTTTCCACATTCGCAATCTCCTCGTCTGAGCAACCCATGAGTAGAGCTCCAAAGATTGCCCAAAGCATTACTGTACTTTTTTTCATAAAATGAATAAAATTGTTAATAAATATAATTAATAAAACTCGATTACAACACTATATCCACATTCACATCATCCCAATCATCAACGTCCACATCAAATCCCGGACCGCCACTTCCCGGCTCGGATGGTACCTCATAATCAAAATTCAACACCAGATGCACATCACCGACATGCCCCGCTACCGGGACATCATGCACTTGGTCGCTCACGTCCTGTTCCAATACAGACATGCTGCCGGAACGGTTCTTGAGATACAGCCGGAAAACATTGGGCTCTCCTTCAAGTGCGGAATGTCCAAACGTATAGAATCCGCCTATAATCTGATTCCGTGAAACCATTCCATCAAAGAGCAGGCTCTCCGAAAGATCGGCGGGCAAACTGTCGCCGGACATGTTAAGCGAGCCGGACATGCCGGAAAGAGCAGCCCGCAAATCCGCCACCCTATCCAGTCCCCGAAGACCGTTCACCTCATACGTGTAGTGACATACCATGTTTACGGGAGTTAGCCGTACTATCTCCGCGCTTCCTCCCGGAATGTCCTTGAGGATAACTCTGTCTATATGGTCGCCACACAGCCAGGGTGGGGTGACAGCCATTGTCCGGTTATCCGGCGACTGAACATCACGCGTATCGGCAGTAAAAAGCGTGTAACTGCCGTTTTCTTTCCAAACCATCCCGTCGGTATCGTAGTTGAAGCAAATTACCCGGTAATCATTCTCGGGGAGCTCCACTTCCCCATCCTCTCCTCCGGGGAAATCAAATATCCACGTGTTGCTTTCATCGTCGGTCGGATAAAATACGACCCTCATGCCTTCAGGCTTGTCATGATTGGAAATCTTGGTCCAGTCGAATACTACCCGCACCTTGGCAAAGTGCGGATGATCGTAACATAAATCCTTATGCTCACAAGCCGTCAGTCCTATCCATAAAAATATGAACACCAGACAAAAGCGTATCCGTATCACTGCCTGCCTCCTTTCTTCTCGTTGTAGTTGCCACGGCCGATCAACCACACCAAAGAGATACCCGCCTTGGTCGGGCCGAACCAGCGGCGTTTTTTAGTGGTCTGCCATACATAGTGACCGTCCAAAGGGATGTACTCCTTGTACGATCCTCCAAGGTAGCCGATTCCCAACGTGAAATCCACATTGAACCGATGTCCCACAGGTAACGAGTAGCCGTAAGCCACGCCTCCCCCGTAACTCCATTTATCCCCCAAGTAACCTTTCCCACCCAATTCGAAATCATAGGTGACGATCTGCCCGTACAATCCGACATGATGCCCGGAAAACGGTTTTTCCACCGCTCTCCGACCGAACCAGCGGCGCAACTCCACATCTCCCCCATAGATACGCCAATAATTATGCTTCCGATCACTTTTCCACCAGGCATACATCCAATTCCCGGCCACAGACCAGTTCTTCCCCAAACAGAACTCAACCCCGATGTCAGGTATCAAAACAGCGTCATAAAGCAAGTTTGTTTTCACCGCCATGCAAAACGGCCGTTTCTTTACCGGAGCTATGACGGTAACGGTATCACGGATGCACAACGTATCACGTGTATGTATATATACCGTATCTCTGACGGGATTTATCGGATCACTATCATAGCATATTTTCACCATCGACGAACGAAGTTTCGGAAAATGGAATTTATACAAATATGAGTATGGCCTCCCCCCTTTCAGTCTTTTCAGTTCTCCCCCCAAATAAGGGCTGTCCTGGTTTTCCAAACGGACGATCTTCTCCAACAAACGAAGGACATCCTCCCTCTCCGGAACATTCACATCCGCTCTCACCATCGTTATAAGTCCGTTCCAGTCGCTTCCCGAAAAATGAAAATCCTTCTCCAATACCGGAATCTTTATATAAGGTGATATATACCGCCACAAAACCTCTGCTCGTTTTTCAGACAGCCTTCCATTCAACAGCCCCCCTCCTTCCGGGGAAGCTCCTCCTATTATTTGAATTTTCCTGATAAGACGGACGGAGTCGTTCAATGCGGAACAGATTTTAGCAAACCGCTCCATCTCGTTCCCATTGTCAAGTAAACATGTATCTATATTTACCTTTCCTTGATGAAAATAGATCCTTACCGAATCACGCTTCTCCTGAGCGGATATTTCTCCGCTTATACTCAACACGAGCACGAACAATACACATTTAATATAAAAAAAACATCTTTTCGTCATTTAATCATTTGTTAATATGACAATCCAAACCCAGGCTTTTACACCCCCTGAATTTCAACCGCTAAAGATATGCACCTATAAACCAACCTCCAAAGCAAAAAACAAGTATTTTAAACTTATAAATACTTAAAAAGACAACCACACAACAACTACAACACTTACCACAGCAGCCAATCATGCTTACACAACAACTAAAAATACTTAACATCATAAAGAAAAGTACTTAAACATACAAAAAAACAGTTATCTTTGCAAGAAACATCATACTTAATAACACTTAAAACAATAAAATACATGATATTCAGCACAAAAGCCGCCTCTTTTCTAAGTTCAATAAAAACTCAAACTTACGACAAAAAAGAAAGAGAAATGATAATAACGTATCAACAAAAACGAGTCTTTCATCTATCCCTGCTCATGCTGGTCTTATGCGCACCCATATACATATATTCAGTTCCATTTCCCAATGAACAGTTTTATTATATTAACAGCGTATTATTCCTGTTTATCATTATGTGCACTCTCGCTTATTTTAAAAAGAGAGTAAATCTGACCACGACCTTTTCCATTATACTGATAGCCATACATATCGAGATTTTTATCGAAATAATTTATTGCTCAATATGTAGCGGATATGAATATAGTTATCAAAGAGCATTGATAATGAGTAACATTACTATCTCTCTCTTATTTACCATGCTTTCCATCTGTGCCTATATGAGTAATATCTCCATCCTATTGTCCTCCCTTACCATAGCTTCCTATACAATCTGCACACTTATCACCGACGAACCGTTCCTATACAGTTATCTGCCTTTGATCATCATCATATACACCATGATCCCCTTATTAGGAAGATCCTTACACAGTAATATCAGCAGCTTGCTAAAAAGTAGCAACTTGCTAAAAGAGGAAGAGGAAATGCTTTTGAAACGTCTCCAAATGAAAAAGGAAGAACTATTCGCGTTCGCCGAGTTGTTAAGCGAGAATAACCCGGAAGAAAAGACAAGCTCCCTGTTAAACATAATAGGGGAACAATCCAAAGAAAATCTTTTTACAGCCCTTGCCGCATACCAGAAAAAGGAAAAAAGTAAACTTGATACAATCAGGAGAATATATCCCAATTTATCCCCGTCCGAATTAAACATCTGCCGTTTAATACTGCAAGACAAGACCGTCAGCCAAATATGCGAATTATTACATCGGAGTAGCGGAAACATAACCAGCCAACGAGCGAACATACGTGCCAAACTCGGACTGAAAAAAAGCGACAATTTAAAAGAAGCATTACAAGAACGCATGAGGCTGTATGAAGAAGAACACCACCGGCAAGAGGAGTTTTCAGCCATGCGTTAGGGATTGCAGAGTAAAGCCCACAGCCTTTAGGCGAGGACTTGAAACGTAAAGCCCGACCGTCCCACGGGAACGCCCAAAAGAAAAAAAATCCCCCGAACATTCATCCGGGGGACATCCAAGCCGTCACATCAATTATAATACAGATTCAGATCATCCGTGCCAATCTCCTTTCCGTCCCGGAAAACAAGGCGTAAATCAATCCTCTCTCTGTTTTCATTGCCACAAAGATAGACATACCGGCCAACATACGCATCATACTTATCAATCAGTTCTAACGGTATGACCGGCATGGGAAAAGGATACACCTATATTGCATATAGCGGAAAATTTGTAAGATTACCCTGTACTTTATAAGGCAACATAGAAAATCTCTCCGCATGCAATTCCGGTCTTTTTCCCAGTAATGCTGTCAACGAATTGGCCCGGACATTCCCTTCGGCCTTCACTTCTATCGGCACCATTTGGGCATTACGTTGAATAACAAAATCCAACTCAAGACGCGAATTGTCTGTGTTATGGTAATAAATCGGTGACACGCCCTTACTTTTCATCTGCTGCAATACATACTGTTCAGTCATTCCTCCCTTGTATTCCTTAAATATGTCGTTTTTAATCAAGACTTGGGCCGGATCTGTCTTGACCATAGCACCCATAAGCCCCAAATCAACCATATAGAGTTTGAAAGCCGACAGGTCTTCATAAATATCAAGCGGAAGCTCCGGTTTGGTACATCGAGGCACTTTATACAACAACCCGGCATTTACAAGCCATTGAATGGCCATCTCAAAATCATTGGCTCTGGCACCTTTTCGCAAAGCTCCGTAAATGAATTTCTTGTTTTCTTTAAATAATTGGGAAGGAATGCTGTTCCATACCATTCGGACACGCGGAACCTGTTCTTTGGGCGCATGTTTTGAGAAGTCAAGATCATAGCCTTGCAAAATCTCCGACTGTATTCTTCTGACTTCCAGCAAGGAATCCGTTTCTACATATTTGAGTACAACTTCCGGCATACCACCTACATAATAATATTGCCGAAGGAGATCCGTATATTTGTCATGCAGGAGGCTTATCGTTTCAAAATCCCCACTCATAAGCAATTTACAAGCTTCTTCTTCTCCCTTGGCGACAAGAAACTCTTCAAAGTTCACAGGAAATATATTGATGACATTTACCTTCCCTACGGGATAAGACACATCCTGATGAAGGGATATCCCCAAAAGTGAACCTGCCACAGCTATATGATACTCCGGAACCTCCTCTTTAAAATACTTCAAAGATTCCAGTGCTTCCGGGATATCTTGTATCTCATCAAGGATAATAAGCGTATCACCCGGAGTAATGTCAACGGAAGTCATCGCACGCAGCCCCCGTAAAATTCTGTCAACATTGAAATCCTGAGAAAAAAGCTGGCGTGCAAGGTTATTCTTACGGCATACCACATAAGCCTCTTTTTTGTATTCAAGTTTGGCAAACTCATGGAGCAGCCATGTTTTCCCAACTTGTCGGGCACCATTTAAAATCAGAGGTTTTCTATCCTCACGGTTTTTCCATTCTATAAGTTGTTGCAAAACAAATCTTTTCATCTACAAACAGCATTTTTATACATGTAAAAACAGCGTATAATACATTTATCCGCACTTATTTAAAGCACAAATATACTAAAATAAACAGATAATAGAAGCAATCTTATACATTTTTCCGCACTTTAATCAACTCCAATGGAAAGCAGTAGCCAATTTAGGATTGCCTTCTCCACGCTCGATGGCCACCAGCGTATTGATGCCCACGCCCGCCAGTTCGGAGAAGTTCCAGCTGATTGACCTTCAAACTCTTCCTGCACTCTTTAATCATCTTTCCTAGCTCTTTCATATTCACAACACATTGTGATTTTAGTCAGTTTTCATCCTAGTTCAAAGAAAAAAACAGCCGATAAAGCAACTATAATCATTGTATTCATATAGATTAACATCATATATTCAAGTTAATCTATATATTTACATGGATTATTTGTATATTTGCAAAAAAGGAACAACCATGTGGAATGAAATGAGCAATCCAGCTGTGCTGATGAGAATCGGCCAGCGCATCAAAGAGACACGTATCAGGCAGCATATCACGCAGGAAGAACTGGCAACGGCTTCCGGTGTAAGCCCCTTGACCGTTGCGAACATCGAGAAGGGCAAATCGGTATCGCTGCTGTTGTTCATCAGCGTACTCCGCTCGCTCGGCCTGCTGGAGAACCTGGAGCAACTGGTACCGGAAATCCGGGTCAGCCCGATAGAGCTCAAAAAACTGCAAGGAAAGAAACGCTACCGTGTACGCCATTTAAAACAAGATAACCATGAATGATTTGATAGTAGATGTAAAGCTATGGGGAGAAAGCGTAGGCTCTCTCTATTGGGAAAAGGAAAGCAATGCCGCCTTGTTCGACTATGAACGGAAGTTCATCCGCTCCGGTCTTGACATTTCTCCCATCATCATGCCCATCAGCCAGTACAGGAACACCCCCTACCGGTTCCTTGAAAACCGTACCGACTGTTTCAAGGGGTTGCCCGGCCTGTTTGCCGATTCACTGCCGGACACTTTCGGAAACCAGATCATCAATGAATGGTTTGCCAGCAAGGGATTGTCCGGAGAAGAGATTACCCCTTTAGACAGGCTTTGCTATGTAGGCAAACGTGGCATGGGCGCACTGGAGTTTGAGCCGTCCTCGCCAATCAACGGCATGAACGAATCATCAGTGCTCCATATCGAGGAACTGACTGAGCTTGCCAAATCCGTATTCACGGACAGAATGGCTTTTCAGGTCCAACTGCGCCAGGAAGGAAGAAACATTCTGGATATACTGAAAGTGGGAACATCTGCCGGAGGTGCCAAGCCCAAGGCCATCATCGCCTACAACGATATTACCGGAGAGGTACGCTCCGGACAGGTAAAAGCTCCTGAAGGATTCGGGTATTGGCTGTTGAAATTTGATGGCGGCAAATACAGCGAACACACGCAGATAACGGACAATCCACAAGGAATAGGAAATATCGAATATGCCTATCACCGGATGGCAAAAGCCTGCGGTATCGATATGATGGAATGCCGGTTACTTCAGGAAAAAGAGTCATATCACTTTATGACACGCCGTTTTGACCGTATGAAAGACGGAGAGAAGATCCATGTACAGACATTGGCCGGGCTTGCCCACTATGACCGTGACCAACGCCATTCATACGAAGAGATATTCCGTATCATGCGGCAGATGAACCTCCCTTATCCAGAGCAGGAGGAACTATACCGAAGAATGGTGTTCAACGTCATGAGCCGGAACCATGACGACCATAGCAAGAACTTATCTTTCCTGATGGATAGACAAGGGAAGTGGAAACTGGCCCCAGCATACGACCTCTG
>OHXM01000531.1_pt1 | contig 13606 bp, 7 predicted proteins | sample 1579901 | NCBI WGS metagenome assembly OHXM01 (sample SAMEA3882528, study PRJEB24775) | human gut metagenome | biome: human-associated habitat; feature: intestine environment; material: feces | place: Netherlands | collected 2009/2010
GGACGATATATTAAAAACTCTCGGTGAAAGAAAAAACGGTCAATTTATCTGCGGTTTCTCTATGGAAACAGAAAATATGCTCGAGAATTCCAGAAAGAAGCTGGCAAAAAAGACAGCAAAGAAAGCTGCCAAAGATACAGCCAAGACGGTAGCTAAAGAGACGGCAAAAGAAACAGCAAAGACTACTGCCAAGGTTGCAACGAAAACTGCTACAAAGGCAGCTGCTACGGCGGCAGGAACAGCGGTTGCACCGGGAGTTGGCACGGCAATCGGCATGGCAGCCGGATATGCTGCAGGTGTGTCCATAGAGGTCAAGGATGAAAAGATGACCAACCGGAGCAGAAAGATAAAATTCTTTCTGGATAAGATGAAAGCACAGGAGAATCAGACAGACAGCGTGGCAAAGCTGGTAAAGGATCTGATTGTGCGAAAAGCGATTACCTGGGTAAAGGCAGCTGCACCGATTATCGGATTGGTGCTTTTATTACTTGTTCTTGTAGTTGCCATGATTGCGGTTCCGGTTATAGCGGTGATAGCAATCCTTTACAATTCTCCATTTGCTTTATTTCTGCCACCACTTGAATCAGGAGATACCGTGCAGACAGTAACGAGTGCTTATGTGCAGGAGTTTAACCGGGATGTGAATACGAAAGTGAATGAGCATACCGGATATGACCTTGGAGAGCTTGTATATGTGGATTATGAAGGTATGGAAGAAAACCCAAGCAATTACTATGACATCATGGCAGTCTATATGGTCAAGCATGGTGTCGGAGATACTGCAACAGTCATGAATGATACTTCAAAAGGCTGGCTGCAGGCAGTAGTAAATGATATGTGTTCATACACCACAAGCACAGGAACAAAGGATGTGGAAGAAACAGATGCAGACGGTAATGTAACTACTGTCACGAAGTCGGTTCTGTATGTGAATGTCACACTGAAATCGTACAGAGATATGATTTCGGTCTATGGATTTAATTCTGATCAGGTGGAAATGCTTGAGCAGATCATGAGTCCGGAGTTTATGGGACAGCTTGGATATGCCGGAAGCGGAAGTGGCGGCGGAGGCGGAAGTCCGGGAGTAAGCTCCATGACTGAGGATGAAATCAATGCCATCCTAAACGAAATTACAGACAGCAGGCAGAAAACAGTCTGCTCCTATGCACTTCACAGAGTTGGCTTTCCTTATAGTCAGGATTTAAGAGACAGCGGTAACTATTATGACTGCAGCTCCTTAGCCTATTATTCATGGAAAGATGCAGGTGTGGATATTAGTTACGGCGGTGCAACCACAGCGGCAGCGGAGGCACAGGGACTGGATGAAGCCGGAAAGACAGTCTCCTTTGATGAGTTACAGCCGGGAGACCTTATCTTCTACAGTTTTACAAGCAACGGAAGATATAAGAACATCAGCCATGTGGCAGTATATGTCGGAAATGGCAAGGTGGTAGAGGCACTTAATGAAAGTCTTGGTGTGGTCTACAGGGATGTGGCAAGCACAGGAAAGATTGTTGTGATAGGAAGACCATAACAGGAAATTTGCAGAGAGGGCATAGTCCCTCTCTGAGACTGGAGGTAAGAATGGATTTAAAAGATATGATACTGGTAACAGAAAACGACAGGGGAACAGAGACAAATATGCTGATGACTCTGGATGATTATAAGAGTTTTATAGCAATTGATGACATGTCAGAGCTTGCAGAAAATTTGTTGCAGCTTGGAAGGACACTTGGTGAAGCAGATAACTTCACAGAGTATTACAGGGCAGCAAATGTAACTGTATCTGCGAGATTCTGTCTGGATGATATTCAGCTGGGACATTTTCTTCAGGGATTTTATAACGATTCCAAAGAATTTCGGTTTGATAAAGAAGCCAGTTCTTCTGAATGTGTTGCAAAGCTTAAGGAGATTGGAATGACCGATAAGGGCTGGGTGGATGATTTTAACCTGCATTATGAAATGGAGAACCGCTCATTTGAAAGGGGACAGACATTTCATAACTTCAATGACCATGATTACATGGTGCTTGAAGCATTATCACCAAGAAATCTTGTGGTGATGGATATGAAGTCAGGTTCTCTTACAATCGCCCTTGGTGCGACAGAGTATAAGCGTTATCCGAAGGATGAGAAGCCTACAAAGGACAATACCACAATCGGGGTATCGTGGGAGCATGGCATTTATCTAGGTTCCACACTTTCAACTACAAATTTCAAGGCATACAAGAGGGAGTATGGCACACCGGAAAAGATAGAGGATATCTATGATTACAGGGCAAAGCTAAAGCAGAAGTTCTATTTTTATCAGGATATGTCAAAGGATGATGATGTACCGAAGAAGCTGCAGAATGACTTCCTTCACCAGATGTATGAGGATTTCGGAACGATTGAAGAAGATTGTTTTTACGACAGGCTGGAAGATGGAAAGTACGATGAGGGCTTTAAGGAAAGACAGGTAAAGGAAGAAAAGAGCCGGTGATGAGATTTTTACAGGAGGCGATATCATATGGAACAGGAATTTGATGTTGAGATAAAAGAAGTGCTTTCACGAGTACAGAAAGTAAAGGCAGAGTCGCTTGACGATGCCATCAATAAGGCAATGGATATGTATTATGCAGAGCAGATAGTCCTTGGAGCAGAGGACATGAAGGGAGTTGATTTTGCGCCTATCAGCGAAGGTCAGCTCCCTTCTTCATTAAAAGAAAACGGAGGAAGAGCAAGATGAAAAGTGATTCAACAACAGTAATTAAGAACATGGAGTTTTTAGTAAAGGAACTTCATAAGGAGTGGGACAGATCGGGTGCTTCTAAGGCATCCGTTATTATTTCCCTTGAGGAAGTAGATGGTATCAATGATAAGTTAAAAGAGATTATCTATCAGACACAGAAGTCAGTCGATGAGGATGAGCTGACCTTTAAACAGAGCATTGCAAAGTCCAAGGAGTGCTATGTGCTTCTTCGTGTGGTGCGTAAGATTGCAAAGAAAAAGGATAAATGCGAAAAACAGGCAATCGACAATGAATTTGCAATCGAGCTGGATAAGGATGAGTTAAAGCTATTTAAGGGATTGTTTGCAGAGATGTTTAAGTAGAGGAGGACAAAGGTATGGGCGTTGATATGAAGGTCAAAGCGATATACGATTCTGAGATTGGTAACATCACCAGATCAGAAAAGAACTGGAAGGATGTGTTAAAGGTCGCAGGTCAGTTATACCGCTATGAATTTGACAATATCGTTATGGTAACAGCTCAGAGACCTCCGGAAAAAAGCACACTCATGGCAGATTATGATACCTGGAAAAAGGTGGGAAGATATGTAAAGCGTGGTGCGAAAGGCTGCGCTATCTTCCCGTCAAGGGCACTGAATCCACGCATGAGGTATATCTTTGATATCAGTGATACCGGAGGGAAGAATGTTAAGTTGACATGGGACCTTGAGGGAGAAAATCTTAAGGATTATGTGGATTTTCTTGTGTCAGAAGGTCAGATTGAGCAGTACGATAACAGCGACAGGGAGTCTCTAAAAAATATATTAAAACAGTTTACAGGAACAGATGTTTGGCTTATAATAAAAGAAGAGTTCGGAGACCGAATGACCGAGCTTATGCAGCTATCAGGTAGTGTGATAAAGGAAGAAAGTAAGAAACGCAATGGCTTACAGCAGGAAATGGACATGGAGCAGCTTGTATATGCAAGTGTCATGTATGCTGTAGGGACGAGATGCGGATTTGACTTATCTGTGCAAGAACAGGATTTTAGTCAGATCGTAAATATCAAAGACGAAGAGATCATTTACCGTCTTGGTTCCATTGTATGCGATGTCTCCTGTAGTGTTCTTAGAGAATTTAGTCGTAACTTAAAGGCAATCGAGAGCGAAAGGAGAATTGGATATGTTAGAAGAAATGACTTACAAGGAAGTGGACGGACTGCTTTATCCGCAGATAGAGATGCCGGACGAGACGGAGGATCTCACGAAGCTGGGCAAATACGGAAGGATGGCGATGAACTATCTAAAGGAGAACGAGCCGGCAAGATACAAGACGCTGATGAGATTCGGGAAGATGTACGAGAAGATGTCAGCGGTAGAGGAGGAAGCGAACCAGCTGTACGACCAGCTGGAGATGCAGTATCTGGCGAAGCACAAGCCACAGAATCCGTCATCGACAATGGAGATGTGGAAGATAAGAGAGCAGGCGAAGATGCAGGCAGAGGAAGTGGTACTGAATCAGATAGTGATGCGATTCCACTAGAATCAGATGATACAGAACTGAATAGGGAACTTGATGAAATCAATTCATTGGGTGTTAGTAAGGAAGCCGAATATACACAGGCTTCCTTTTTTTTCGACCAGAACGGGCAGGCAAGCATTGGCACCATTCATACTGAGGACGAAAACAATAATCAGTTTATGCGTCAGTTCGAGCAGGACAGAAAAGCTGCATTAGCAGGTAAATACAATTACCTGAATCCCAAAAAGTCTGCAACAGTACCAAGTGAGTATATCAAACAGGTGCTTATGAGAGGTACAGGTTTTATCGGTGGCAAGGGCAGGGTATGCAAGATTTTTGAAACAGAGATTGATGCAGGAACCAGGGCAAAGCGTATCAAAGCAGAATATGGTCAGGGAGGTGCAGGCTGGCCGGTTGACGGACTGGGACTGCACGGATATGACACATTTCATGGGAATGGACTGCGTTTTCAGTGGCGAGATGAGGATGGAGAGGTTGAAGGATATGTTTCGTGGAAAGATATCGAAAAAGAGCTTGGTGTCCTTATTCTTACAGGGGAATACCAGCCTGAGACACCTCGTATTGATGAGCTTGCGATGGACGGACTCCGTGAGGATGATGAGGTCATTGATGCCGAATACCGGGAAGTGGAACCGGAGGAGGCAGAATCAGAGATTGATGATTATGCAATACCGGATGAGCCGGAGAGCTATGCTTCTAACAGAGATTATGTAAGTGCAAAAGGCATGACACCACAGGAAACTGCCGATGAAGACCGCATGGTAACACAGGCAGAATATGGTGCAGAGATAGAGGCTGAAACATCTGAAAAAGATCCATCAGAGCTTAAGTATATTACACCGATTGATTATGCCAAGCGTATTGCAGAGCTTGATGAAGACCTGCGTGATGCGGCGGAGATTCTTGTAACAGATTGCAGCTGCTACACTCCGTTTAGGGCATTCCTTATGGATGTGGTGCAGTCTGATTTTGCATTTATGCCAAATAAACTTGACCTTATCAGAGATATTGCATTAGGGACAGATAATGCAGAAAGAAAGGCATATTCCAACAATAAGTATGGTCTTGTGGAGTACTCAATCAGAAGCGGATATGTGAAGATCAGCTATAAGAACAGGAATGGTGTGCGTAAGGAAGGTGCACTCGACTGGCGTGAGTTATACGAGATTTTATCCTATATGGTAAAACAGCCATTTTACTGCGGAGAAGACCAGAAGAAGTATTATCAGGAGACAAAGCAGAAGGCTGACAGGGATAAGATGAATCCGGTCTATAAGAGATTCTTTGATATCGAGGATAGTGTAAAAGCCAATCGTCTTGAAACCAGGGAAAGAGCAATAGCGAATGGCTGGGAAACCAAGATTGATGAGAATGGACATGTAGTTTCAGATGATGCAGTACAGAAAAAACACAACTTCCACTATAACCTCTGGGAAATGGAAAAAGGCGGTGCTAAGACCAGATACCAGTGGAATATGGATGCAATCCGCACTTTAAAGCAGATTGAATCAGAAAACAGGCTTGCCACACCGGAGGAGCAGAAAGTTCTGTCGAAGTTTGTCGGATGGGGCGGACTGTCACAGGCATTTGATGAGAATAACGCAGGCTGGAGCAAAGAATATGCAGAGCTGAAAGACCTTTTATCTGATGAGGAATACAGTGCTGCAAGGGCAACAGTAAACAATGCCTTTTACACTTCACCGGAGATTGCCATGTGCATAAATTCGGCACTTGTCCAGTTTGGTTTCAGAGGCGGCAATGTATTAGAGCCATCTATGGGTATCGGTAACTTCTTTGGAAGTATGCCGACACCAATGCAGAGAAGCAAGCTGTATGGGGTGGAGCTTGACAGCATTTCAGGAAGAATTGCAAAGCAGCTTTATCAGAATGCCAATATCAGTATCACAGGATTTGAGAATACCACATATCCGGATAACTTCTTTGATGTGGTTGTCGGAAATGTGCCATTTGGTGATTACAAGGTATTTGATCCAAAGTACAACAAGTATAACTTCCGTATCCACGATTATTTTCTGGCAAAAGCACTTGATCAGGTAAGACCGGGAGGCATGGTTGCAGTAATCACCACAAAGGGAACACTTGATAAGGCAAATCCTACTATCCGAAAGTATCTGGCTGAAAGAGCAGAGCTTGTGGGAGCGATAAGACTTCCGAATACTGCATTTAAAGATAATGCAGGAACCGAAGTGACAGCAGATATCCTGTTTTTGCAGAAGAGGGAGAGGAAGATTGATATTGAGCCGGACTGGGTACACCTTGGTGTAACTGAGAATGGCATTGCAGTCAACTCTTATTTTGCAGAGCATCCGGAGATGATGCTTGGAACTATGGAATATGACACAAGGATTTACGGACAGGACAGCAGATATACAGTCTGTGTGAATAATGATGAGAACTTCAATATGTATGAAGCATTAAACAAAGCTATCGGTAATATCAAAGCACAGATGACAGATTTTGAGAGAGTGGCAGATGAGGCGGAGCAGACGGAGGAAGTTATCCCGGCTGATCCGGATGTGAGAAACTACACTTACACATTTTTTGAAGGAAAGCTCTATTACAGGGAAAATTCCGAGATGGTAAGAAAAGAAGTATCACAGACTGCCGAGGAGCGAATCCGAAGCCTTGATGAAATCAGACAGATAACAAGAGAGCTGATTGATATCCAGATGGATGGCTGCAGCGAGGAGGAGCTTTCTGATAAGCAGAGACTTCTTAATGTAAAATATGATGTCTTCGTAAAGCAGTATGGAGCCATTACTTCAAAAGCAAACAGAATAGCATTTCGAGATGACAGCGATTACCCACTTCTTTGCAGTCTTGAGGAAGTAAATGAAGACGGGGAGGTGAAAAAAGCGGATATGTTTTATAAGCAGACGATTAAGGCAAAGACTGTCATAGACAGGGTTGAGACTGCTGTGGAAGCATTAAATGTATCCGTCAATGAATTTGGATATGTAAATCTTGCCTATATGCTTTCTATCTATGAGCCGGATATTACAAATGCAAAGGAAGAACTTGCAGAAAAGTCTGGACAGACAGTGGATGAGATAACTCTAAGTGACGATGCTTTGGCAGAGCTTAGAAGGGCAGTTCTTGTGGAAGAACTGGATGGATTGATTTTCTTAAATCCCGACCGCTACAACGAGAACAATCCCGATATCGGCTGGGAGACAGCAGATGAGTATCTTTCCGGCAATGTGAGAGACAAGCTCCGTGTAGCAAAGGCTATGGCAGCTGATACAGACAATCCGCAGGCAGAAAGATTTGCAGGAAATGTGGCAGCACTTGAAAAGGTGCAGCCGGAGTGGATTGAAGCCTCGGATATTGATGTAAAGATTGGCACGACATGGATTGAGCCGCTTGATTATGAGCAGTTTATCTATGAGCTTCTCAATACACCAAGAAGAGCAAGGGCAGTCAGAAGCCAGTTTTACAATACAGGCATTCAGGTACACTTAAATAAGATGAGCATGGAATGGTTCATCGAGAATAAGAGCATGGATAAGCATTCAGTGGCAGCTACTAAGACCTATGGTACAAGCCGCATGGATGCTTATTCTATTTTTGAGGATACGCTGAATCTTAAAACTGTAACAGTAAGGGACAGGATTGATGACGGTGATGGCAAATATCATTACGAAGTCAATAAGAATGAGACAATGCTTGCAAGGGAAAAGCAGAACATGATCAAGGAGAAGTTCAAGGAATGGCTGTTTGCAGAGCCGGAGCGAAGACAGAAATATGTGGAGTATTACAACGAGACATTCAATAACATCCGTCTGCGTGAGTATGACGGAAGTCACTTACAGTTTCCGGGAATGAATCCGGCGATTGAGTTAAAGCCACATCAGAAGAATGCGGTGGCAAGAATCCTTCTCGGAGGAAATACCCTGCTGGCACACTGTGTCGGTGCCGGAAAGTCCTTTGAGATGATGGCTGCCTGCATGGAGCAGAAGAGACTTGGACTTGCCAATAAGACAATCATGGTTGTTCCAAAGCCACTTATCGGGCAGACTGCATCAGAGTTTTTAAGGCTTTATCCGTCAGCAAATATCCTGGTTGCCACAGAGCGTGATTTTGAAAAAAGCCGCAGAAAGCAGTTCGTATCAAGGATTGCGACAGGTGACTATGACTGCATTATTATGTCACACTCGCAGTTTGAGAAAATCCCAATCTCCGCAGAGAGAAAGGAAAGAATGCTCAATGAGCAGATTGATGAAATCAGCTATGCGATTGATGAGATGAAGGAGCGTAACGGAGAGCGATGGACTGTAAAACAGATGGAAAGCCAGAAGAAAAAGCTGGAGGAACAGCTGAAATCTCTATCTGATGAGAGCAGGAAGGATGACCTCATTACCTTTGAGGAGCTTGGTGTAGATTCTATCATGGTAGACGAAGCACATAATTTTAAGAACCTTGCGATTTTTTCCAAGATGAATAATGTGTCAGGTATCAGCAGTAGCGGAGCTAAGAAGTCAACGGATATGCAGCTTAAATGCCAGTATTTGTCTGAGATAAATGATGGCAGAGGCATTGTGTTTGCGACAGGTACACCGATATCCAATACCATGTGTGAGATGTATGTCATGCAGCTTTACTTACAGAAAGCGGCACTTGAAGAGATGGGGATTTATCACTTTGATTCATGGGCAGCAAACTTTGGTGAAGTGACAACAGCACTTGAGCTTACTGTAGAGGGAAGCGGATTCCGTTTTAAGAGCAGATTTAATAAGTTTACGAATCTGCCGGAGCTTATGAATATCTTCCGTGAAGTAGCAGATGTGCAGACCGCAGACATGCTTGACCTTGATGTGCCGGCACTTCGTGGTGGGAAGCCTATTATAGTGGAGTCAGAGCCTGACTGGTATGTAAAGCAGGTTATGGAAGACTTTGTTGTGAGGGCAGAGCGTATCAGAGGTGGTGGAGTTGATCCAAGTGTGGATAACTTCTTAAAGATTACCCATGAGGCAAGACTTCTTGGAACAGATGCAAGACTGATTGATAAGGATGCACCAAATAATCCGGATGGAAAGCTCAATAAGGTAGCGGAGAATGTCTGGAAAGAATATGAGAAAGGAAATGCCAACGGTCATATAGGCTGCCAGCTTATTTTTTCGGATATCGGCACACCGGGACCGGATAAGGACTTTACCATCTACGATTATCTGAAGGAAACACTGATACAGTATGGTATTCCGGCAGAGGAGATAGCATTTATCCATGATGCCAAAACGGATGCACAGAGGGATGCACTTTTTAAGGAAATGAGGACAGGTAAAAAGAAAGTTCTTATCGGTTCAACGGACAAGTGTGGAACAGGTGTCAATGTGCAGACACACCTTGTTGCAATGCACCATGTCGATTGTCCGTGGAAGCCTTCTTCCATTGAACAGAGGGAAGGACGAGGCATACGACAGGGCAACGAAAATGAAGAGGTGGCAATCTACAGATATGTCACCAAAGGAACCTTTGATGCATACAACTGGTCGCTTGTTGAAAATAAGCAGCGATTCATCAGTCAGGTCATGACAAGCAAGGCTGTAAGCCGAAGCTGTGAGGATATCGATGAGGCAACACTTTCCTATGCAGAGATTAAAGCGGTTGCCACAGGCAATCCTTTAATCAAGGAAAAGATGGAGATTGACAATGATGTCCAGAGATTAAAGCTCTTAAAGGCATCCTATGACAATCAGAGATATGGATTGCAGGATAACTTTATGATTAAGTACCCGAAGCTTATTAAGACAGCAACAGAAAAGCTTGCCAATGTAAGAGAAGATGTAAAGGCAAGGGATAAAGAGCTGATTGATAATCCGGAATTTGCCATTACCATAGGCAAAGCAACCTACACAGAGCGTGTGGATGGAGGAACGATGATGCTTGAAGCAATCAGCAAATGTAAGACCGGAGAGACAACTGCAATCGGCAAGTTCCATGGATTTGAGCTGCTTGTGGAAAAGAACTTCCTTGGCATCAATTATATGGTGCTTCGTGGAAAGACTGAGTACAAGGCAGAACTTTCCACAAGTCCGGTCGGCAGCATGGTAAAGCTGGAAAACCTGTTCAATGGACTCCATGAGAACATTGATTTCTTAGAAAAGAAGATTGAGCAGTACCAGAATGACCTTGAAGCATCAAAGGCAGAGTATGACAAGCCATTTGCATACAGCAAGGAACTGGAAGAAAAGCTGTCAAGGCAGTGTGAACTGAATGCCCAGCTTGACCTTGAGAACGCAAAGGCTGTGGATGCAGACCTGAGCGGACCGGAGGAAGAAAGAGAAGCTGATGACAGAATGGAATCTGCAGCAATTGTAGCAGAGGATAAAGGTGCTTATCCAGCCGACAGAGAGGGCAGAACACGATAGGAGAGTGAATAATATGAGCATAAGAAAAGTGGTCGCAGGACTACTGATTACAGCAGGGATTGCCATTATGGCAGTCCCTTTTTTCTGGCGGGCAACCGGAGAAAAACAGACAGAACAGCTCATAAGTGAATTTGAGCAGACATTGGAGGATGATTACGATGAAGAAACAGATGTGGAGGAAGAGCAAACCTCCATTAGTGAAGAGGATGAAGCCATTCTTAAAGAAGGCGGTGTTATCGGCATCATTGAGATACCGGGCTTAGATATCAGGTATCCGGTAATGGAAGGAACCACAAGTAAAGTGCTTAATGCCGGGATCGGTCATATAGAAGAAACAGCAGGGATTGGGGAGAGTGGCAACTGTGTATTGTGCGGTCACAATGGCAGCAGATATGGCACATTTTTTACACCACTAAGTCAGATATCCATAGGTGATGAAGTAATGATAACCGACAAAAATGGGCTGAAGCATATCTATGAGGTAACAGAGACAGAGGTAGTAAATCCGTATGATAACAGCATCAAGACACAGAGTGATGAAAAAGAATTAACTCTTTTTACCTGTTCCCAGAAAGGAACCATGCGTTTTGTAGTCAGGTGCATTTATAAGGAGGCGGTGATGGATGAATAAGAGATACCGGTTAGGTGAGATAGAAGAGGCAGTATCGGAAATGGAGGAGTTAATCGGGCTTGAGGATGATATTGCAGAGATTGATGATGACTTTCAGATAGTCGTAAGCGGCTGGTCTGTGTATGTCGAAAGCCTGAATCTGACACTCAGACAGGGAATAGCCTGTGTATGGGATGCAGAGGAAGGATTATTTATGCCTGATTTTGATGTGACCATCGTGTATGAGGGGAACATTGAAACACAGGAGTGGCTCTATTATGAGCAGGATGGAATGGTTGTTACACTTGGCAACTGGCTTAATGGCAGATTGTCTTGTGAACAGATAGAGCAGCTTTGGTGTGAGCTTATCATACCGGAGAAAAACAAAGAACAAAAAGAAAGCGAGGAATAGCATATGAAGTATTCAATTAAGGTAAACGAAGTAAGAGCAAAAGAGGGCAGCAATATCAAAGGATTTGCAACAGTAGTATTTGGTGATTCATTTAAGATTACCAATATTGCAATCCTTGAGAATAAGGACAAGGGAGAGCTTTTTGTATCAATGCCTAGATACCGCTCCAATGAGCGTGATGAAAGCAATGGCGTGATCTATAAGGATGTGTGCAATCCTATCACAGCAGAGTTTCGAGAGGAACTCTATACTAATATCCTTGATGCCTATGCAAGAATCAGGGAACCGGAGAAAGAGGAGACACAGAAGCAGGAGCGTACACAGGAAATGCCGGAGTTTTCCGTAACTGTGACACCTTATGAGAGGGAAGGCAGTAACATCAAGGGACTTGCACGCATTTATTTTGAAAACAGTTTCATCGTAAATAACATCAATATCGTGCAGGGCAAAGAGAAAATCTTTGTATCAATGCCTTCTTATAAGACAAAGCAGGTGGACGAGAATGGCAAACCGATTTATCAGGATGTCTGCTATCCGGTCACAAAGGATTTCAGGGAAAAACTCTATAATGAGATTATCTCGGAATATGAGAAAGCAAAGGATAAGAGCAACGAAAAGGCGAGGGAGAGTGCCGAGAAACATCATGGCAATCCCGATAAAGAGAAGGACAAAGAGGCAACACCCTTTCGATAATTAGCAATCGGAGAACAGGGGCGGCCAAGGCTGCCCCATTTACAGAATGGAGGAAACAGAATGGATATGGAAGCAGGAAAAACACTTACCAATGAGGAGGTTATAAGGGAACTTCTCGAATTATTAAAGAAAAATGCCATGAAAGAGCAGGCAAATGATGTATTTGAGATATGCAGCTATGTGGATGGACTGGAGAAAAAGATTGATTCCATGACGGAAGAACTAACCAATATGCAGAACCAGATCAAAGAAATGCAGGAAGATACACTTGTCAATAATGCTAAAAAGGCATTGTCGGAAGCACAGGAGCGACTTAATACCAGACGTGAGCAGATAAAGTCGCAGGTATTGGAAGTGAAAGCACAGGTCAAATCTACAGCAAAGAGCGTAGTTGATGAAGGAAAGGCAAAGGGAAGAACTGCATTATACAGGGTGTCGGAGTTCTTAGGAATTAAGAAAAGGCTTCTTGATATCCGAGAGAATGTAAGAGGTGCAATCAAGACCACGGATAAGGATATAGCAAAGACAGCACTTCTTGCAAAAGGATTTCGTGAAGCAGGGCAGACAGCAGCCAATGCATTCCGCACTTTTGCTGACAAATCGGAGGTAGATTACTCACAGAAAGAGCAGAAACATCCCATTACAAAGGCAGTACTTGCTCCGATGAAAGCAGTGAAAAAGATGCTTGTATCAATGAAACTTCATTTGGATGCATCTATTGATAAGCTGGATAATCTGGCTATGAATGTGCAGTTTGATAAGGAAAAGCGTATGGAGCAGACAAAGGATAAGGAACAGAAAGCACCGGATACAGAAAGAGAGATCATCTACTCACCGATGGTAGCTGAACCACAGGAGTACAAGTATAATGCAGATGCTTTTGCGGCAAGAAAAACATCGGAGGCAAAGCAGGAAACGGCAGGGAAGGAGCTGCCAAAAGTCAGAGAAGATAAAGCCAGATAAGTTTAGGGGCGTGGGAGTAAAATCCTGCGTCCTTTTTATTTGTTTTAATAGCAGGCAAAAAATGGCGAAAATATAAAAAAATGCAAGAAATGGCGAGTAATTTATCGAGGAATAAGTTATCCTTTGAGTAAGATAGATGGACTGTGGTTATGTATAAAATTTTGCAAGTAACAAATTTTATATGAAAAAACACAGAAAGGGGTTGCATATATGCAGGCTGATACATATAATCTCGACAGACAGACAGACAGACAGACAGACAGACAGACAGACAGACAGACAGACAGAC
>OHXM01000537.1_pt1 | contig 13536 bp, 10 predicted proteins | sample 1579901 | NCBI WGS metagenome assembly OHXM01 (sample SAMEA3882528, study PRJEB24775) | human gut metagenome | biome: human-associated habitat; feature: intestine environment; material: feces | place: Netherlands | collected 2009/2010
CTCTTCCGATCTCAAGTTTCTTTAGAAATGCTGTCATTTTTAGATGTGAACATCAAAATCGGCAAGCTGTACTCCTTGCGAATTTCTTCCAGCGTTTCAAACCCGTCCATGCCGGGCATCATCACATCGAGCAGCACCAGATCATAGCGGTTCTTTTCCAGCAAATTTGCCGCCGCACGGCTGTCGGTCACGGCCTGGCAGCGGTAACCCGCCTCCGTCAGGATGCGCCGCACCAGCATGGCAATGGCGGCTTCATCGTCCACAATCAAAATCGGATTCATTCAACAATCCCCCTTTATAATCCCTATTGTACAACAGAATGTTACATTTCGGTGAACTTTTAGCCAAAATTTACAAACCCATTTTTGCAAGTTACTTTGCCATGTCACACGTGAGCATAAAGTAATAGCCCCTTCTGCTGAAATCACATCAGCGGAAGGGGCTGTCCTTTTAACCTATGTGGTTTTCTTCATTTTTCCAACATTTTACGCCGATCTGCCACATCAATGACAAGCCCGGTAATAAAGGCGGCAATATCCAAGAAGAACGCCAATACAAGAGAAAATGCTGCCAGCTGCCAATATGGGCTTCCCAGATAAATCAGTGCCTGATCAACAGGGTTATGCTCTGAAATATAGAGGCGCTGTGCATCGTCCAGCTTATCAAGGGCATCTGCACGGTCATACTCCTGCCCGCTGTCACTGACAGGCAGACCACTGATTGTTGCCTTCAGACGCTCAATTTTCTCTGTCCATAGGGGCTCCCAGTTTTCCGTATCCTGTGCAGTGTCTGCCGTCATGCTGTCAATCTGGTTTTGCAGCGCGTCACCTGATGATTTCAGGACTGCGTAATCCTGTACCTTGCGGATAAAACTGTCCATATCATTCAATAATGTCTGAAAATCCGCATCCAATCCACTGTCCTGTGCGGCTTGCAGCTGTTCAAACACAGTGCGTGCCTGCTGTTCAATAGCTTCCGTATCCACATCTGTCTGGAGCAGCGCACTTTGGATACTACGCAGCGCCTGACCTGTCTGCACGGAGGCTGCATTTCCGGCAATTCCCAGCACACCTGCGTATCGTTGCAGGATTCCCTGCGCCTGCTGATAATCCTGTAAGTCCTGTTGTTGCTGATTTACCGTATCCTGCAAGTTACTCAATCGGGATGCCGCACTGTTATAGGCACTCTGCAAAGCGTTAGTATTACTTCCATACGGCGCATTTCGCAACGCACTTGCTGCGCTGGTTTGCGCATCTGCTGCTGCCGTCAAGGCGTCCTGCGTCTGGCTTATCTGCTGCGTCAGCTGTTCGATGCGGGTTTCCACCTGTTCGGTAAGCTGTGTTAGTGCTGCGGCAGCCTGTTCGCGCACGCCGGAGGATGTTCCCTCCTGCGTGGCGATCTGCATTGCTTGGATTGCCGAAGCAATTTCATTATTTGCCGCAAAGTCCGCATTATCGGCGTAGCTTGCCTTGTCCGCTGTCAGATCCAAGCCGGAAGGATTCTGTGTTGTTTCGGTATCGGCGGTCTTGCTGGCAGTGTACAGAGCCGCCACCTCGCCGCCCAGGGTTTCCCGCAGTGCATCACTGCTGATTTGTACAAATTCATCCGCTTTGTATAGTTCGTTTCGGTACACGGACTGAACCAACAGGCGGCTTTCGGTCTGCCAGCTTTTTTCATAGACCGTGCCAACGATAAAAACATAGCTGAACCACGAGGAGCAGAACAAGACCACGCCGCTGAGCGCCAGCACGCAGATTTTCCCGCGCAGACTATGTATCCAGCGCCAGAAGGTCGGCAAGTAAAAGTTCAGTCCCAGCAGGATGCTTTGTATGGCAAACGAGGCAAGATTTGCCTGCCACGCCTGTGAAAACACATAGTCCCGCATGCCCTGTGCGGTACTCCACCAGGAAACGATTGCCAACAATACTGTGGCAAGGCGCAGCAGTGTCAAAATCATTCCCTGCGAGTTTGTGGCTTTTGGTTTTAGCTGTCCCCCTACTTTTTGTAGGCGATTCCAAACATTGGTTTCGCTTGCTCCTGTCTCTTGCTCAACCGTTGGTTGCAACACTGCCTGTATCAACAGCGAACTTCCTTGAACAACTGCTACCAGTACCCACATACCGCAGAGACTGTTCATAAAGATTCCCGTATCGCTCAAAGGGGTGGGAATTCCCGCTACGCAGGTATTGAACACAAATGCCATCAGTGTAATAAAACCTGCCGCGGCGATCGCCACGGATTTTTCTGTGCTTTTTTCCCCACGCAAAAGCCCCACATAGCTGAAGAAATTCAGTACCAACAGCAAAATGTTCACGGTGACCACGCCGGATGGATTGGAAGAAGCCATCTGCTGGCACAGCAAAACCACCGCCGCAGTCAATGGAGGCAAAAGAAAAGATTGTCGTTTCCAGAAGCCGCCTTTATCCGATTTGTTCTCCATCATTATGCCCCCTCGCGCTCTGATTATTTCCTGTACACTTTATATAATTAGCATACCATAGCTTTCTGCATTTGCGCAACGGGTCGCCATAAATTTTACATCCGCTTCGCATGATTGGCAAGATACTGCACCGAACTCTAACCAAGTTATATATTTGCACCACTTCACAAAAGGTCCTCTTTCACAGCGAAAGAGGACCTTTTGTTTACTTACATCCCAGTATTTCCAACGCCCTTGATAGGGGCATCACTTTCTGGCACTTGGCCTCTTGGGAATCATATCTTGCTTTCTTACCGTCCGGCATCACCGCTATGGTGTTTTCTGTCAGTATGGCCGCTTTCAATTTAGGAACATAGCGATGTACCTTCCCCTGCCGGTCAATCTTGGCGTGAGGCATGATAAGTTCCGCTGTTCCCAGCTTGATTTTTGCTTCTTTCGGCAGCGGTGAAAGCCACTTGTAGGTTCCACGCTCCGAGGCCATATCCCACATAGAATACTGGTAGGCTCGCCCGCCGAAGAAACTGTCCTGCTGTTCCCTATATTCAAAGTGTTCTGTCTGCTGCGTTACCATCTGCGCCACGCGAGCGGCATTCAGTTTCATCTCCTCTAAGTGGATGTACTCATGCCGTTGATGCTCGCAGTAGTAACCGCAGCTGATATTGACTGCCGCCGTTTCCAGATACGGCGCAATGTAAGATATATCACTGCACGAACCACCTGCCGTCTCGAATCCGAACGAGGTAACGAAGTCTTCAAACTCGGGGTTATCGCAGCGGTAAAATACGGCATCATTGCTGCCCCGGCGGTCAAGCTCTACGATGTAGTTTACCTGTGGCCGTAAAGAGCCGCTTGTGAATTTCTTTGCACCTATACAGCCGACTTCCTCATCCTCACATAAAAGCACATGACAGTTTGTTGTGCGCAGGATCTGCAAAATCATCCAGACTCCGCATCGGTCATCACCGCCGATGCCCTGCGGTGACATAGCTACCGCCCTATCCTCCGAATAGCATATCTGTTCAACAGGCTGACGGTGAACCGTGTCCATGTGGGCCACCAGCAGCACAGGAATTGTTCCCCCTGCGTATAAATAACCCGGCTTATCGGTGATGTGGTAACCCCTGCTTTTCAGCTCGGCTTTTAACCTCTTTTTCAATTCCATCTGCGGCAGACGCAGAATGGTTTCAAACGTCAATTCTTGCATGGATTCCTCCTTTATGCGGCAAGGCCGTTCATCTGATTCGGGCAGAAACGATTGGCACCGATGGAAAGGCAGTCACCATGGATTGTGCAGTTTCTGCATACTCCAATCACCTGCTCATAGCAGGCAGTGCAAATTCCGCGCCGCTCACCGGAACGGGCAATTCCGATGCGCGGCATACCGATAAACCTTTCTTTGCAAACCGTACATTCATAGCTGCACTCATTGCAATAGAAGTGATTATCAATATAGCGGCCATATCCATGTACTGTTTTACCACAGCCTTTGCAGACATACATATTGCCGCACTCTGCACAGCGTATGGAACGATGGTTCTTCTGTTCGCCGCCGCAGCAGACGCAGCGGGCTACGGAGCCAATCGTCATTTTGCCATAGTCGGACTCCCCTTTCAGTAGAGAGACAACCGCATAGCCATACTCATAGTCTGGATAATGGTTGCTGTCCACCGCGGATTCACAGTAAGGTTCTGTCTCCTTTCCACGCTTAATTGACCACAAGTTCGGCTTGTCAAGGCACGTAGCGATTGCCTGCTGAACGATGCTGCGATACAGGGTTTTCTGGTCCTCCAAATCCGTGGGATACAGACGGGATTGCAACAGCACATTGTCCTTATAGCAGAAAATTTCTCGCGTAATGCGCGGGGCTGTATGGAAGTCCTGCGTGTACTCGTCACTGACCGTGAAGAAAATCATGCTGACAGCATCCCCCATATAGGACTGGCAGCCGCCGCGGTAACCGCCGCCTTCTAAGCAATGGCAGGAACTCCAAGTGTTGTCACGGTTGGACATTTCGAGGAAATCGCAGGGGTGGATTGACAGCACTGCGGTTTTCTCGATATGCGCCGGGTTCAGGGCATCTGCCAGCCGCGCAAACAGCGCGTTGTATGGCTTGATCGTGCGCATATAGCGGTTATCCGGTTCGCCAGCTTCTGCTTCTTCCTCGATTTGGTCGAGATGAAATTTCAGGCAGAGCCGATTGATGATACGGCTTGCCTTTTGCCCCGGTGCGCACTTGATACCGCCGTACTGCCGAATCGTGTCCAATCGGTACTCGTTTGGTATCCGGGCATAGTCTGCGGTTGCCGCGTGGAGCGCGGCATTAAAGTTTTCGTACACAGCGTCATCCGGGCAGGCCTTGCGGCCCAGTTCCAGTATAGCGGCGCGTGTTTCATCTACGGTGATGCGGTCAATCTCCCGGCGCTCCTCCACGCGGAACACGATTGCCAGTTCTTTCTCGTTCCATAGCGGATGCTTGCGCAGGAGCTGCAAAAGCCCCTGCTTCTGTTCATACCACTGTGTAAGGTTCGCCGCGACTCCTTCCTCCGAAAACGGCTTTTGATACTTGTGCATGACCTCGTAAAATTGCTGTTTGAGTTCATCCATCATTGTGATTTCACCTTTCTTGCATTTCTATTTTTAACGCCGGGCGGCGCCAAACCAAAACAAAAAAGCGAGAACAACTTTTCTTCGCTGCAAACAGCAGTACAAAAAATCATTCTCGCTTTATGCGGGGCTGCCCCCGTCAGATAAAAAATGCCCGCAATGCACAGACCAAACGGTCAGCGGCTTTGCAGGCACAAAGTACAAAAATGACAACGTGTGTCAGTGCAAATTGCTTTGCAGGACACATAAATCACTTACAAGAATATGGTAACACACTTGAAGATAATCGTCAACTACGGATTCATTAATAGTAATAATTCACTCCGGCCATAGGATTTTATCGATTGGAATACACTATGCTTGCTTATAAAGGCTATAGGATTGCACCAATTTGAATTTCACATACTTATCTGTAGGATAACCAAAGCGGTGTGATTTCGTTGAAATTATTTGCGATTTTTCATTTTTTTTTCAATCTTAGAGATGTTTGTTTGAGTTGTCCCCAAGAGATTGGCCACTTCTGTTTGAGTTCTTCCCTCTTTTCGAAGTTGCGCGATAGTCGATTCCATTTGGCTGACTGGTCGGCTTTTGTTCGTACGCGATTGAGAAATAATATTGGTATCATCATAACTACGAACTTCTACCGTAACAATTTCATTTGCTATCCGTTGTTTCATTCTTAATATATTATTCTTTTTGTGGAACTCTACTCCTTCTGTAGACATCAATTCCTCAAGCGTTATATTCGCAATCTCTTTCGGAATTATACCGCTTGTTTCTTTTTTTACTATATTACTCATACTATTAGCCTCATTTTAATCTTTATTATATACACCATGGCAATCCATTTCTTCATGTCAGGTATTACCGGTGCATCCGTCGTCAGTTGGAATATGACTTTATATGATATTATATTCTTTTTGTTTGCTTTTGTCAATAGGTCATCAACCGTCTTATCGTGATTTCATAGTTCAGCTTTATGTGCAAAACAATAAACGAGTTTAGTAGCTAGAACGGTAACAACGCAAATCCAAAGAAGGCGTACATAATTATGGTACACACATACATTTATCTCTCTATAAAACTTACAAATGCCCATCGGCTTTTTGAACCAATGGGCATTTGTGTATCTTATGGCTTTGTTTATAATAGCGTTAGTATCTCAATTTCTCCAAGTGTAGACCTCTGTATCAACCGTGCCAGCGCTAAGAGACGAGGACGTAATCACGCGGTTGTCACCGCTCTCCCACGTAACGGTTCCGTTCGCGTCCTTTTTGATGAACTTGAACTGGATTTCCGTTCCTGCCGGAACACTCACTGGGAGGAACCATTCGGGATAATTGGGATTCAGCAGCGCTTCTGTGCATTTATCCGGATTCCAACTACCCAACTCCGGTACATTGCCTACGATGTAAATATTTTCACCGTAGCTGGTTTCAGCTTTTACATGGAAAATGACTTGGTTCTGGTCACCAGACAAGACATTATAGGTAAACGAATTGCTGACAGCATCTCCCTTCGTAACCGTAATATCATTGTATCCTGCAACTGCATTATCGGGGACATACGTCACGATTTCATTTGCGGTGTTGCTTTCAACCGTTGCTTCGGTTTCACCAAACTTGACCGAGATATTTCCATCAAGTCCATCACCGTAAATATAAACACGGTTGCCTGCACGTCCCATCGTAGAAACGACATTTCCGATTTCGGGTGCGTTGGCTGCCGCATCGTACTGCCAAATTCCTACTTCACCACCATCCAACGTGATCGATGCCGTAGTGTTGATTCCTGTAGAGGCATAGACGCTGATATTTTCACCGTTCAGCATACCACCGAGGAAGTCCACATACTCACCTTCCGGGAGCAGCGTTTCCACATTGTCAATGGTATACGCTTTATCCGGCTGGCGATTTATTGCAACAAGTATAACATCATCATAGAACTTCCGCTCGTAGATAAGGACATCATCATTGCTGTAACGAATCGTGGTAGTACCATACGCAATGGCATCATTTTGCTGACGCAGTTCCGACAGCTTGCCAATCAGCTTGTACGCCGTTGTATCTGTATCAAACGAACTATCCGTCTGCATGAAGATACGTCCAGAGACATCGCTGCCATCTGCGGGGACAACATATTGCTCCGTACCGTAGTAGATGTTGGGAACACCACGAGATGTCAGCAACGTCGCCAAGGCTGCATTGTAGGTCTTTTGGCTTCTCTGCGTGTAGCCGAATCTCGTCACATCGTGGTTATCGAGAAACGTCACTGCCTGATTTTCGTAGTCGTAATCGTCCTGCGTGTACTGCAGCATATTGCCGAAGTCCGCCATCGTTGTCGAGAAATCGCCAAAGGTCGCGGACGCTGCGCGATAAAACTCGAAATCAAGGTTGTTTATGCCCGTCTGCTTCGGGAAATAGACATACTCGTCATATTTAGGGTCAGGCCGCCCGATGAAAAACTCACCGAATTGGGTGATCGTATTATGCGAATCAACCGCATCTTTCAGCCCCTTTGCGAATGCCGCATCCATATGGAGCGTGGCATCATGGCGGATACCGTTTACACCCATATCCGCCCAGAACAGAGTTGCCTGTTCCAGATATGCCGCAACATTCTGATTCTCCTGTGAGAAATCAGCCAGCGAACCGAGGTCCTTATAGCGATAGCCATATCGGCTGCTATCATCGCCACGGTCACCCAAACCGTGGAACCATCCATTGGTATCATTCTGAGGATCGGCAATCAAGTTTTCTACCAAGCCATCCCCATTGTAATCATACGGTTCACCATTCTCATCGAATGCAAAGGTACCATCCTCTTTGCGATCCGGCTCGTACAGCTTGCCATCTTCCGGGATATTGTTCGCGGTAGGGTTCATTTCCCGGCTGGTGTGGTTGGTAACGAAATCGATAACCAGCTTAATGCCGTTGGCGTGCAGTGCATCCCGCAGTTCCTTGAACTCGTTCAGCGTTCCGAAATGCTTGTTTGTCGCAAAATAGTTGCGAACATGGTAGCCGTGGAAACTCGTCCACCGGTTGAGACTGCCATCGCTTTGGTAGTCGATGATCTCCGTATCACGGTTCTCATACGGTGCGGAGATCCAAACCGCCGTGACACCCATACCTTTTAAATAAGGGATCTTCTCGATGATGCCTGCCCAGTCGCCGCCTTGGTAGAGCTTCAGATCCTGCCCGGTTCCATCATAGAGCGTTGCATCAAATCCTGCGGGAACGTTGTTGGATGTGTCTCCATCATAGAAACGGTCCGTGATGATTTGGTAGACGACATCCTTGGACGTAACTGGTCCCAGTTCCGGAGCCGATGCAGCGGAATCCGCATACACAGGGAATGCTCCGAGCGTCATCGAGAGTGCAACTGCTGCAGATCCGATAAGGCACGCTGCCTTTTTTGCCAAATGTTTAGCCATACTTACCTCCTTTACGGTAACTTCTTTGTCGATTGTCGTTCTATCAATATTGGCAGCGTGGTCTGCGATTGTACAAGATACTGCGGTGTCCGGATTCGCCGCAGAACGACTTTCGCAGCCTGCTCACCCATATCATACATATCGAGGTTCACAACACTCAGTTGCGGTTCAATGATTTTAGAAAATGGAAAATCATCAAATGTGATAACAGCCATATCTTCCGGGATGCGTATTCCGGAAGCCTTCAATTCATTTACACAGCCAAACGCAATATACTGGTTTGCGCAGATCACAGCGTTAGGCCGTGTTGGCAGTTCCAACAGGGCGCGTGCGGCTGCTGCGCCGCCCTCACTGGTGGGCGGTCCTTCCCGCAAATATCCTGCCGGGATTTTCTCGTTCAGAGTGGCAAGTGCGCCGCTCAGACGGTGCGCAGAAATTGTATCTTCTTTGGGGCCGCCGATGAATGCGATTCTGTCATATCCGTTGCGCCACAGATGTGTAACTGCAATTTGCCCGGCCACCGAGTTATTGGTATCGATCCAGCAAAGCTGGTTGGAGAAATCCGGCGCACCTACAACAATGTAGGGCAGTTCCGTATGCGCCAGACAAAGAGCCACATCCTTTGACACGACTGATGCGTGCAGAATTACACCATCCACATAGGAGCCCTGCAGCAGTTCATCGAAATGCTGCCAAAGATCAAGCGCCGTGCTGTGCTGCACAATTAGGCCATACCCTTTTTCGGAAAGCGCGTTCTCTACTCCGGCCATGATTTCAAACAGATGCGGGTTGTCAAATCCCACACCATGCTGCATTTCTGCTAAAAAAAGAATCGTTTTTGTTGCGCCGGTAGCAAAACTTTGTGCGCGGCGATTCGGCTGATACCCCAGTTCCTTGATGACCGCATTTACCCGGTCACAGGTTTCCTGCGATATAGAATATGATCTATGCAGCACCTTGCTGACGGTTGCCTTGGACACACCCGCAGCTTCGGCCACTTCCTGAATCGTCACGCTCACGTTTTACACCTCCTGTGTGAATACGGAAAACCCCATAGGGGCAAGGCTGTTGTTCTTTTCCTCGTATCCCTGCTGCCACAGCATCTTTCCGTTTATCGGAGGAATCTCTGCGGCGGCAGATTGGTTGTTGAGGAACACGGTGATCTTTTCTTTTCCATCGGTGCGCTCATACCCATACAGCCCGTTTTTCTTTTCGGCCTTAACGGTATGGTAGCTGCCTCGGCAAAGGGCCGGGTGTTCCGTTCGCAGATGCATCGCCTTTTTATAAAAATCTGCCAAGGCCGGCGGCTCCTGCGACCACGTCATTTCATGGCGGTACTCTGCTTCCTGTAAGCCGTAAATACCGCGCTCGTCACCATAAAAGACAGACGGAATCCCTGTAAAAGTCATCTGGAAAAGCACAGCGAGCTGCATCCTTGCCGGGTCTTTTTCGCACAGCGAATAGAAGCGGCTCACATCATGACTGTCCAGCAGATTGAGTTGCGCGTACAGTACCGGGAGTTTATACCGCATCCGCATATTGGTCACGCGGGCATCAAATTCTGCTGCATCGATACTCTGCTCGGCAAAGAATCGGCGGCAGTGCTTGCGGAAATCGTAGTTCATGGTGGAGTCGAAGATATCACCGTTCAACCAATGCTGGGCAGTCTCCCACACCTCACCGATCAGGATACACTCTGCCTTTTCTTCTTTCACCGCCTGCCGAAATGCCCGCCAGAATCCGTCGTTGATCTCGCTGGCAACATCCAGACGCCAGCCGTCAATATCAAATTTCCGCACCCAATAGCGGCCCACCTCGCAGAAATACTCCTGTACTTCCGGGTTGCAGGTGTTAGTTTTCGGCATCATGCGCTCATAGCCGAAGCATTCATAAGTCGGATAGGTTTCGGGGTCTTCCGGCCTCTCTACAGGGAATTGCAGATGGTAAAACCAGTTTTTATATTTTGAGTTTTCGCCATTGCGCACCACGTCATCAAAAGCGAAAAAATTCCACCCCACATGGTTAAACACACCATCAATAATCACACGCATTCCCCGTGCATGGCAGTCGTTGACCAACTGTCGGAAATCTTCATCCGTACCGAAACAGGGATCGATGTGATGATAATCCAGCAAATCGTACTTGTGGTACTCCCCTGCTGCAAAAATCGGATTTAAGTAAATGCAGGTAGCACCCAATTCTTGAATGTAATCCAGATTCTCGATCACGCCGCGCAGCGTTCCGCCGAGTTTTCCGCGCGTGATTTTGCCGTTCCACTCTTTTTCGGATGATTTGCCAGAGATAAAGCGGCGGCCCGTGGCAAAGCTATCCGGGAAGATATTGTAAACTACCGTATCCTGCGCCCAGGCAGGCGGTGCTGCAATGTCTGCCGGATGGTTAAACGGCAGCTGGTAGTATTCCGATCTGTCGTCCACGCGGTGATCTGTAAAGAAATCGCCGTAATACAGCAGCTTCTGCGTTCCGTCGTCAAGTTCAAAATAGTAACAGATCCGCTTATAGGGGCTTTCCAAGATGACTTGGAAGTAATCAAACCATTCGTCCTGCGCTTCCACCTGCATCTCTACAGACGAGAAAATAACCGGTGTCAGGCGGCAGGCTCGATCTGCATAAAACAGCGTGCAGTGCTTTAGATCATCACGCCCGGCGCGCAGCCGGAACACGACATGGTTTGGGTCCATCCCGTGTGCCTGCTGTGACATCGGGATGTGTTGGATGGCTTCAAAATTCATTGTGTCATCTCCCTGTTTGGGGCAATCAACCTTTGACACCACCGGCAGTCAAGCCGGAGGTCATATGACGCTGTACGGCAAAGAACACAATTAGAATCGGCAGGCTGACTACCAGCGAGGCTGCTGCAAAAACGGGCCAGCTTCCGCTCATTTCTGTTGCCTGCAAAGAGTACAATCCGGCTGCCAGTGTATAATTCTCGGCACCTGTCATAAAGGTCGTTGCAAAGAGATATTCATTCCAGACATAAATCAAGATCATAACCGCCGTAACCAAAATACTGGGGCGTGCCAGCGGAAGAACAATGCGCGTGACAAGCTGGATGCCGCTTGCGCCGTCAATTTCCGCCGCTTCCTCGATTTCGCGCGGTATCGTATCAAAGTATCCTTTCATGTTCAACAGACCAAACTCAGCCATCGTTCCGGTATAAATCAGAATCAAGCCAACTTTGCTATTGATCAGTCCCAGCGGGCGCAGCAGTGTATAAATCGCAAACATGGAAAGGACAGATGGGAAAGAGTACAGCAGAACCAACTGCTTCAATATCGGCTTGCGCCCCTTAAAGCGCATACGGGAAAACGCATAGGCAGCCGGAATTGCTGCCGCCAGCGAAATAGCAACGGTGACTACCGCCAGCGTCATACTGTTTTTAAACCACAGCATGACAGATTCTTCGGTAAAGACCGCAACATAATTCCGCAGCGTGAAGTTCTTCGGGATAAAACGGAAGTCCGAGCTCACAAGGCTGTTGTCGGCATTCAAAGAAACCGACAGTGCATACAAAATCGGTATCAGCGTGACGAAACAAATCACGATGAACAAAATATGCAGACAAATCTGCTTGGCCGCCTGCTTAAGCATACGCTTTTGATGCCGCGTCATCTGTTACCCCTCCTTTGCTTTCCGGCTGGTCACCATCGAGAACAGAATCAAAATAGCAAAAATCAAAATGGAGACCGCAGAGCTGTATCCGTAATTGTTTGTGATAAAGGCATTCTCGTAGGCATAAGTCAGGATCGTGTGGATATTGGCACCGGTTTTCGCACCCGCCTGCTGTGTCAGCAGGTATACCACATCGAATTGCTTAAATGTCGTAAACACGGTAATCAGCACCGACGGAGCAATAATCGGGCGGATTGCGGGAATCGTAATAAAGTACGCCCGCTGGAACCAGTTTGCGCCATCGAGAATCGCACTCTCGTAGCAGCTATGATCCACCGCCTGCAAAGCACCATCCATAATCATAATCATAAACGGCAGCGCCAGCCAAAGGTTGACAACCGTGCAGCAGAGAAATGCCGAGACATCGTTTGCCAGCCAGCGCACTGTCGCCAGCCCCAGCTTCTGCATCCACTGGTTCAGCAAGCCGAACTGCGAATTGAAGATGCCGTTTTTCCAAAGCAGGATCGACACATAGCCCGGCATGGCCCAAGGAATCATAAGCAGTGTCTTGTAGACTCGCCTACCCTTAAAATCCTGTATGTTCAAAAGACTGGCCAGCACAAAGGCAATTACCAACTGCAGCACCATGTTCAGCACAGTCCACAGTATGGTCCGAAGCAGTGCCGCCAAAAAGCCGGAATCAAAAACAAACAGCGCATCTTTATAATTTTTCAGCCCTACAAACGAGAAGTTGAACCAATGGTAAACATTCATGTTTGTAAAGGAGATGTACGCCGTGTACAGAATTGGGAATACAACGATCAGCAAAATCAAAAGCAACGAGGGGGCGCTGCACAAATAGGCCCAAAACGTTTCTTTTTTATTATTCTTCATAGTGCGGCCTTTCCGCATCACTGCATCTGCTTGATAAGGCTCTCTGCCTGCTGCTGGGCGGCCTGTGCACTGCTGCGGACATCTTTTCCGCTCATGTTTACATCCACAAGCAGATTTTCCGTAACAGTCCACATAACGTCCATTTCGGGAACGTTCGGCATGGGAACTGCATCCTGCGCCGTATCGTACATAGCCATAACCATGTCGTCACCGCTGATAACCGGGTCATCATAGCAACTCTGCTTCGCAGGGGCGCAGCCGCTTGCTTTCGCCATCGCAATGCCAACGGAATCATTTGTCAGAACCTGCAAGACCTTTGCAATGGCATCGTGCTTGCGCTCAGCTGCAACTTTCAAGACATGGATACCCTGCACACCGGAATACGGTGCAATTTTGTTGCCGGTCTCATCTACAGTAGGCATCGGTGCAATGCCGAGGTCAATACCGCTCTCGCGCGCCGTGGGAACCAGCCAAGGACCACCGATGGTGGAGTGCGCTTTGCCTTCGCGGAACAGCGTATTCACGGTAGAATACT
>OHXM01000554.1_pt1 | contig 13177 bp, 9 predicted proteins | sample 1579901 | NCBI WGS metagenome assembly OHXM01 (sample SAMEA3882528, study PRJEB24775) | human gut metagenome | biome: human-associated habitat; feature: intestine environment; material: feces | place: Netherlands | collected 2009/2010
CCCGCTTCTGCAAGTCAACAACGTGACGGCCATTGCCGGAATCGCCCACCGTCATGGCGCGATCGCCATCGTCGACAACACATTCGTCACCCCGTATCTGCAGCAGCCGCTCGACCAAGGCGCCGACATCGTCATCCATTCCGCCACCAAGTATCTGGCCGGCCATTCCGAAGTCAACGCCGGCCTCGTGGTGGTCAAGGACGATGAGCTGGGCAAGCGCGTCTACTTCGCGCAGAACCGCTTGGGCGGCGTGCTCGCGCCGAACGAATGCGATTCGGTGCGTCGCGGCATCCAGACGCTCGCCTTGCGCATGGACCGTCAGCAGGAGAACGCGCGTGCGATTTCCAGCTATCTGCTGCTGCACCCGTTGGTCAAGTCCGTGCATTATCCGGGACTGCCCAGCCATGAATACGAGCTGGCCTCCAACGGTCTCAAGGGCGGCGGTGCCGTGCTGAGCTTCGAAGTGGTGCCGGGCGTCGACCCTGCGGACGTGCTTGACAACCTGCATATCTTCCGTTTGGCGGTGTCTCTAGGTGCGGTGGAATCGCTTGCCGAACTGCCGTGCCGCATGACGCATTTCGAACTGCCGCGCGAGGAGCGTTTGAAGGTCGGCATCACCGACGAGCTGGTACGTCTCGCGGTCGGCGTCGAGGACAAGCAGGACCTCATCGAGGATCTCGGTCAGGCCTTCGACATCGCGTATGAGCACTATCTCAACCGTCATGCCGGCGAGAGTCTGTTCACCTTCGCGCAACACGTATATGCCTGAAAGTTTTGCCATCGGTAGGGATTTGAATATTAACTGGCACGCTATCTCACGAACCGGACAGGGGAAAGCGCCCCCTGTCCGGCTCGTGGACGTATGTGGGTCAGCTCCTGGACAGGCGATGGTTGGCTCGTGGACGGCCCTTGCCCAGCTCGCGGACATTGTCTGCATACGATTGCATTCTTTGGTAAATTTTTACTCGGGTTCGGCAATGGTTGCTGAACCTACGAAAGGTCATGCGACAAGACCTTTAAAGAGAAACCAAAGAAGGGAGTAATGCCATGCCGTTCCTTGTCATTGCGCTGATCATCGCGTTCCTGTTCCTGTCCACGTTGTTCATCGTGCCGCAGCAGCAGGCATACATCATCGAACGTTTCGGCAAGTTCAACAAGGTGCAGTTCGCGGGCATCCACATCCGTATCCCGTTCGTGGACCGTATCGCCATGAAAACCAACATGCGCGTCAACCAGCTCAACGTGCAGCTGGAGACCAAAACCCTCGACAATGTGTTCGTCACGGTCGTCGCCTCCACCCAGTTCCGTGTGAATCCGGAGAACGTTGCCACCGCTTACTATGAGTTGCGCGATCCGGCCGGCCAGTTGCGCTCCTACATGGAAGACGCCCTGCGTTCCGCCATTCCTGCGTTGAGCCTCGATGATGCTTTCGCCCGTAAGGATGATGTGGCCTTCGACGTGCAGAAGACCGTCGGCAACGAGATGTCCCGCTTCGGCTTCACCGTGGTCAAGACCCTGATCACCGCCATTGACCCGAGCCCGCAGGTCAAGAATGCCATGGATTCCATCAACGCAGCCCAGCGTGAGAAGGAGGCCACCCGGCAGCGCGCCGAGGCCCAGCGCATCCAGATTGAGACCCAAGCCGCTGCTGAAGCGGAGAAGACCCGTCTTCAGGGTGAAGGTCAGGCCAACTACCGTCGCGAGATCGCCAACGGTATCGTCGACCAGATCAAGAGCCTGCAGGCTGTCGGCATGAACATCGGCGATGTGAACAATGTGGTGCTGTTTAACCAGTACCTCGACGTGCTGCGCTCCTTGAGCGAATCCAACAACTCCAAGACCGTCGTGCTTCCAGCATCCACCCCTGGCGGATATCAGGATATGTACAGCCAGATCACGCAGGCGATGGTGACAGCCAACGAAACCGCGATCACCATACCGATACCCATGTTGAAGATATTGAACATCTCGCGGTGAGCGATCTTGCCGTATTTCTCCAACAGGCGGAACACGGGCAGGATCTCCCACGTCCCCTCGTGAATCTCGATACCCTGGCCCTCGCTCAGGATGCGGGGAATGTTCTCGTCGAAACCGCCGCCCGTGATATGACTGATGCCGTGCACGTTACAGGCTCGGATCACTTCGAGCACCTGTTTCACGTAAATTTTGGTCGGCGTCAGGAGCACCTCGCCCAACACACGGCCGTCCAATTCGGGATAAGCCTTGCGAAGATCCAGTCCTGCATCGGCAACCACCTTGCGCACCAGGCTGAAACCGTTCGAATGGACACCGCTCGACGCGATACCCACCAACACGTCGCCCACACGCACCTTCGTACCGTCGATCAGGCGCGACTTCTCGACCACGCCGCACGTGAAGCCCGCAATATCGTACTCGCCGCCGGCATACATGCCCGGCATCTCGGCCGTTTCGCCGCCGATGAGTGCACAGCCGGCCTGACGGCAGCCTTCGGCCACACCCGCCACGATCGCTTCGATCTTCGCAGGCTCGTTGTGCCCCACGGCTACATAATCCAGGAAGAAGAGCGGCTCGGCCCCCTGCGCCAGCACGTCGTTCACGCACATAGCCACGGCGTCGATGCCGATCGTGTCGTGCTTATCCATCTCGAAAGCCAGCTTGAGTTTGGTTCCCACGCCGTCGGTACCGCTCACGAGCACCGGTTCCTTGACATTCAGCGCCGAGAGATCGAACATTCCGCCGAAGGCGCCGATGTTACCCATCACGCCCAACCGCGAGGTCGAAGCCACGTGTTTCTTGATGCGGCGCACCACTTCGTATCCGGCCTCGAGGTTCACACCGGCCTTTTCATAACTTTCCGCCATAACAATAGTTGGTTTTAGCTGTTTCCTGAATATTTCCACCCGATGTTTTCGAAATACGCATGCAGGACAGGTTCTTCCCTGACACCGCAGATCGAAAACGAAGCGGTTTGTTTAACATTTTTCTTTTTTGTTCGCCTCCTCGATCGTCCCGTAAAGCGACGTCGGATAATTGCCCGTGAAGCAGGCCATGCACAACTCGCAGCGATTGCCCGCCTTCAGCAAGGCATCGGGCGAGAGGTAAGCCAGCGAATCGGCTCCGATATACTCGCACGCCTCCGGAACCGACATACGGGCGCACAGCAGCTCCTCGTACGTCGAAGTATCGACACCGTAAAAACAGGGATTCTTGAACGGAGGGCTGGCGATGCGGACATGAACTTCCGTGGCCCCCGCCTCACGCAACAGACGCACAATGCGCCGGGAGGTGGTACCGCGCACGATCGAATCGTCGATCAGCACCACGCGCTGCCCCGAAACGATACCGCTCACCGACGAAAGTTTCATCCGCACGCCCTTCTCACGCATCGACTGCGACGGCTGGATGAAGGTACGGCCGATGTATTTGTTCTTGATAAGTCCCATCTCGTAGGGAAGACCGCTCGCTTCGGCGTATCCCATGGCAGCGCTCAAACTCGAATCGGGCACACCGACCACGATGTCCGCGTCTGCCGGCGCCTCCTTGTAGAGCAAGCGTCCCGACTCCTTGCGGAAGGCGTGCACGTTACGGCCCTCGATGTCGCTGTCCGGGCGGGCGAAATAGATGTATTCCATCGCACACATCATGTGGCGCTTGAACATCGAATAGTCGCTGCTGCGGATGCCGTGCCGGTCGATCGTAACGATCTCGCCGGGCTCTACGTCACGCACGAATTCGGCACCCACCACCTCGAAAGCACAGGTTTCGCTGCTGACGACATAGCCGTCTCCCAACTTGCCGATCGAAAGGGGCCGCAGACCGTGTTTGTCACGGCAGGCATAGATGCGGTTGGCTGTCATCACCAGAAACGCGAACGCTCCTTCGAGCATATTGAGCGCCTCGATGATCGAATAGATACGGGGCCGGTTGTGGTTGCGTACCTCCTTTTTGATAAGATGGGCGAACACTTCGCTGTCCGAAGTGGACTGGAAAAGACTGCCCTTGTTCTCCAGGTAGTTGCGCAGCAGATCCGCATTGACGATATTTCCGTTGTGGGCCAATGCGAAATCACCCGTATTATGATGGAACAGAAAAGGCTGTATATTCTCCGTTCCGCCGCCTCCGGCCGTCGAATAACGGACATGACCGATGGCCATATCGCCCGCAAGGTTTGCCAGCTTGGCTTCGTTGAACACCTCCGTAACAAGTCCTTCGCCCCGAACACGCCGCATCGCCCCTTCCTTCGAAACGCTTACGATACCGCACCCTTCCTGCCCGCGATGTTGCAGGGAATGAAGGCCGTAGTAGGTCAGGTTAGCTGCGTCGGGCACTCCCACGACGCCGAAAACGCCGCACTCCTCGTGCAGCTCCCGGTCGCAGATCGGCTGCATTATGCTCTCTTTGTGCATCGGAACTTATTTGATTACTTTTTCCAGACGGGCCAGGATCTCCTCGTAAGCCTCGCGCACCTTACCCAAGTCACGACGGAAGCGATCCTTGTCGAGCTTCTCGTTGGTAGCCATATCCCACAGCCGGCAGGTATCGGGCGACACCTCGTCCGCCAGAACGATCTCGCCGTCCGACGTGCGGCCGAACTCGATCTTGAAGTCGATCAGGTTGATATTCATCTTGGCGAAAAGCTCCTTGAGCACCTCGTTGATCCGGGCGGTCATGGCATAAATCTGTTTCAACTCGTCATAGGTTACGACACCCAGCGCCACCGCATGATGATCGTTGATCAGCGGATCGCCCAGCTCGTCGTTCTTGTAACAGATGTCGAAAATCACGTTCGAAGGCTTCGTTCCCTCCTCGATACCCAGACGCTGGGCCATCGAGCCGGCGATGACGTTGCGGACGATCACCTCCAGCGGAATGATCCGCACACGGCGGCACAACTGGTCGCGGTCGTTCAGGGTCTTCACGTAGTGAGTCTTGATCCCCTGCTTGTTGAGATATTCGAAGATCAGGGTCGAGATCCGGTTGTTCAGCACGCCCTTGTTCTCGATCGTGGCCTTTTTGATGTTGTTGAACGCCGTCGCCGCATCCTTGTAGTGAATCAGGATCATATCCGGATCGTCCGTCAGGAAAACCTGTTTGGCCTTACCCTCGTAAAGCATTTCGCCTTGTTGCATAGTGGTTGGTATTTTATAATTGTTATTTTGTTTTCCGGAAATAGTTCACCGCATTCGTGAAGATGTCCTGCACCTTCTCTCCGGCGATGTTCTTAAAGAGGTTCTCCCCGTAACGCTCCGTATGGCCCATCTTACCGAGTATCTGCCCGTCGCGGCTCACGATACCCTCGATCGCATAATACGATCCGTTGGGATTGTACGGGGCTTCGGCCGTCACGCGGCCTTCGGCATCGACATACTGGAACGCCACCTGCCCGTTCTCGAACAGCTCGCGGGCCAGAGGCTCGTTCACGACGAACTTGCCCTCGCCGTGGCTCACGGCGATCGAATGGATATCGCCCACCGAGAAACTCGACAGCCACGGGGAGTTGGTCGTCGCCACGCGGGTCGAAACAATCTGCGACACATGACGGTTGATGTCGTTGCGGAAGAGCGTCGGCGACTCTTTGGTCACCAGGCCCAGCCGTCCGTAGGGCAGCAGGCCCGACTTGACCAGCGCCTGGAAGCCGTTGCAGATGCCCAGAATCAGGCCGCCCCGGTCGAGCAGACGATGTATTTCCTCCGAAATATCCTTGTTGTTCAGCACATTGGCAATGAATTTACCGCTGCCGTCCGGCTCGTCGCCCGCCGAGAAGCCGCCGCAGAGCACGAAGATATGGCACGCAGCGATCGCCTCCTTCATCCGGCGGATCGAGTCGAAAATAGCCTCCGCCGTCAGGTTGCAGAACACCTCGCTGCGCACTTCGGCACCCGCCCGGCGGAAGGCCTTCGCGGTGTCGTAGTCGCAGTTGCTGCCCGGGAATACGGGGATGAAAACCACCGGACGCTCGACCGCCTCGCCCGGATAGGTGAAGCTGCGGAGAGCCGGCATCGCCTCCATGACCGGCGCATGGTTGATTCCCTTATCGGGATAAACCGTCGCAAAGCGTTCGGTATTGGCCCGGTAAAGCTCTTCGAGCGGCATTTTTTCGCCGTTGATCGTGAGCGATTCCTCCGCCTCGGTATGTCCCAGCAACTCGGCGGCCGGGAAATCGAGCGGCTCGGTGCTCTCCACCACGATCGAGCCGTAGGAGTTGTCGAACAGCGTCGCTTCATCCACCTCGACATCGGCACCGATGCCGTTGCCGAAAGACATCTTGGCCAGCGCTTCCGCCACACCGCCGAAGCCGACGGCATAGCCCGAAACGATCTTGCCGGACTCGATAGCCGAACTTACGAAATCGAAATTCCGCTTCAACGCCCCGGTATCGGGCATATGGTTTTCGAGCGGGGTATGACGCACTAGGTAAATCGAATGGCCCGCCTTCTTGAAATCGGTCGAGATGACGCGTCCGGCATCGACAGTCGTAATACCGAAGGCCATCAGCATAGGCGGGACGTTGATCTGCTCGAAGGTACCGCTCATCGAGTCCTTGCCGCCGATCGAGGGCAGTCCCAGCTCGACCTGCATCTTCAGGGCGCCGAGCAGCGCCCCGAGCGGCTTGCCCCACGTACGGGGCGACTTGGTCATGCGCTCGAAATACTCCTGATAGGAATAGCGCATCTTATCGTAGCGGGCACCCGCCGCCACGACTTTGGCCGCAGCGTCCACGACGGCATAGGCCGCACCGTGGTAGGGACTCCACGACGCCAGGAAAGGGTTGTAGCCGAAGGCCATAATGCTGGCCGTATCGGTATATCCGTCCGTCGGCAACTTCTGCACCGACACTTGTGTTTCCGAACGTTGCGTACGACCGCCGAAAGGCAGCAGCACGGTCGAAGCGCCGATCGTAGAGTCGAACATCTCGATCAGCCCCTTCTGCGAGAGGACATTGTCGTCCGCCAGGTTCGCAAGCATCTTTTCGCGCAGCGTACCGCCCTTCACCTCGCGGCGGAAAGGATCGCGTTCCTCGACCGCACCGATCGCGGCCTGGGCATAGTGCTTGGCCCCTGCGCTGTCGATGAACTCGCGCGAAAGATCGACCACTAATTTGCCCTTGTTGTACATCCGCATACGGCGCGAGTCCGTCACGTCCGCCACATGGGTCACTTCGATATTCTCCTCGGCGCAGTAGCGCTTGAACTCCTCTTCGGCACTCGCTTCGATCACAACGGCCATACGCTCCTGCGACTCGCTGATCGCCAGCTCCGTCGCATTCAGACCGCTGTACTTGGTCGGCACGCGGTCGAGGTAAATATCCAGGCCGTCGGTCAGCTCGCCGATGGCTACGCTCACACCGCCCGCACCGAAGTCGTTCGACTTCTTGATCAGGCGCGTCACTTCCGGACGGCGGAACAGCCGCTCCAGCTTGCGCTCTTCGGGGGCGTTGCCCTTCTGCACCTCACTGCCGCACATTTCGAGCGACTTGTCGGTATGCTCTTTCGACGAACCCGTCGCACCGCCGACACCGTCGCGGCCCGTGCGGCCGCCGAGCAGCAGGACCACATCGCCCGGCACGGGGGACTCCCGGCGCACGTTTTCGGCTTTCACGGCACCGACCACGGCACCGACCTCCAGGCGTTTGGCCACATAGTCGGGATGATACACCTCGCGGACGTGGGTCGTGGCCAGTCCGATCTGATTGCCGTAGCTCGAATAACCGGCAGCGGCCTTGAGGCTGATGACGCGCTGGGGCAATTTGCCGGGCAGCGTTTCGCTTACGGGTTGATAGATATTTCCCGCACCCGTCACACGCATCGCCTGATAGACGTAGCTGCGACCCGACAACGGATCGCGGATGGCACCGCCCAGGCAGGTCGAAGCTCCGCCGAAAGGTTCGATCTCGGTCGGGTGGTTATGGGTTTCGTTCTTGAATTGCAGGAGCCATTTCTCGGTCCGGTCATCGACGTCCACATCGACGAAAACGCTGCATGCGTTGTTCTCCTCGCTCACCTCCAGGTCGTCGAGCAGTCCCTTGCTGCGCAGGTAACGGGCACCGATCGTCGCCAGGTCCATCAGGCAGATGCTCTTGCCCTCGCGCCCCAGTTCGCGGCGGATTTTCAGGTAAAGCGCCAGCGTGCCTTCGATCTCGTCTTTCACGAACGACTCCTCGACCGTAATGTTCTCCAGCTCGGTCGTGAAGGTCGTATGACGGCAATGGTCGCTCCAGTACGTATCGAGAATCCGCAGCTCGGTTTCGAACGGATCGCGGCCCTCTCTCCGGAAATATTCGACCACTTCGCGCAGGTCGTCGGCATTCATCGCCAGACCGTTCTTCTTGCAGTAGGCATCGAGTTCCGCATCTTCCATCTCCCGGAACCCGTCCAATACCGGCACCGGTTTCACGGGGGCGCTTTCCAAATCGTCCAGGACCCGCAAATCCTTCTCGCGCGACTCCACGGCATTGATATAATAGCGGCGAATACGCTCCATCGTCTCCTTGGGAAGTTTCGAAGGGAAGATCAGCAGCTTCGAACTCTTGATCTTCACCTCGGCCGAAGGATCGATCAACCGCACGCAGTCCACGGCCGAAGCCGCTCGCTGGTCGAACTGTCCGGGCAGGCACTCCACAGCCAGAAAGCTGTTGCCGCCCAGATCGCACGAATCCGTCACGGCATCGGTAACCACCTCGCCGAAGACCCTGTAACGGCTCTTCTCCAGCAATTCGTCCGAAAAACCGAACAGGTCGTACACGTTCAGCAGCCGCAGGCCGTCGAGCGAAAGATTCAGGTTGGCATTCAGGTCGCGGAGCAGGCTCTCGGCCTCGACCCGGAATTCGGGGTATTTCTCAACGAAAATACGGTAACTCTTCATTATCTTATTTTTGACTTTATTTCACAAATCTGTCGGCCCACTTGGCGGCATACTCCTCGCCGGTCACACCGACGAAAGTCACGTGTCCCATCTTGCGCTTGGGCTTGGAAACGGTCTTGCCGTAAATATGGACATACACACCGGGGCGATTCTCCCGGGCAAGCGCCTCGGCCCGCTCCAGATCCTGTCCCAGGATGTTTTTCATCACGGTAGGGGCCTTCAGCTGCGGCTCTTCGAGGGGCATATCGAGCAGGTAACGGCACAGCTCCCGGAACTGATTGGTCGTCGAACCCTCGATGGTCCAGTGTCCGCTGTTGTGCGGGCGCGGCGCCATTTCGTTGAAATAGACCTCGTCTCCCTTCACGAAATATTCGATAGCCAGAATCCCCCGGTAACCGCAGTCGCGCATGAAACGCTTGCTCTGGGACACCATCCGCTCCCGCACCTGGTCCGGCATCTCCGCCGGCACGATGCACAGATCCAGAATACCGTCCTTGTGGATATTCCGCCCTACCGGGAAGCAGATCACGCGCTCTCCGTCCGACACCAGCACCACGCTGGCCTCGAAATCGAACGGGACGAACTCCTCCAGAATGCAGGGCACCGCGAGCAGTTCGCGGGCTTTCGCAAGGTCGGCCTCGCCGCGAAGCACCGCCTGACCGTGTCCGTCGTAGCCCAGCGTACGGGTCTTGAGCACGCACGGATAACCGATTCGCGCAATGGCCCGATGCAGCGACTCCTCGTCATCGACAGCCATGAAAGCGGGCGTCTTCAATCCATGATCGCAGGCATTGCTCTTCTCCCGCAGGCGATCCTGCGAGTCGAACAGAGGCCTGAACCCTTGTTTGATATTGTATTTTTGCTCGAGAGCCACCAGCAGATCGCCCGGCACGTTCTCGAACTCGTAGGTCACCACGTCGCTGCGGCGGCAAAGCTCTTCGAGCGCCGCCGGATCGTCGAACCGGCCCACGATCCGCTCGTCGCTGATCTTAAACGCCGGAGCATCCTCCGCCGGATCGAGGCAGATCGTCCGCGCACCCAGCAGATGCGCCTGCTCGATGATCATCAGCCCCAACTGGCCGCCACCGATAATTCCGATCGTCTTCACCGCACTCATCGGTCTAAAGTTCCGCTTTAAGTACATCCTCAGTCTGTTTCGCACGGAACATCTCCAGACGGGCTGCCAGCGCCTCGTCCTTCAACGCCAGGATCGACACGGCGATCAGGGCCGCATTCTTCGCCCCGTTGATCGCTACGGTCGCAACCGGCACGCCGCCGGGCATCTGCACGATCGAAAGCAGGGAATCCAGCCCGTTCAGGGCTCGAGATTTGACCGGCACACCGATCACCGGAAGTGCGGTCATACTGGCCACCATGCCGGGCAGGTGCGCAGCGCCTCCGGCTCCGGCGATGATTACCTCCAGTCCGCGCGACTTGGCCGTTTTGGCATACTCCACCAGCAGGTCGGGGGTGCGGTGGGCGCTCACCACCCGCTTCTCGAACTCCACACCGAATTGCGCGAGCGTCGCCGCAGCGTCGGACATAACGTCCCAGTCGCTGGTCGAACCCATGATTACTCCAACTTTCATAGTAAGAAACGTACTAAATCAACCAAAAAAGAGCCGCTACGACAGAATTCGTCATAGCGGCAAGATTATATTGCTGCGGGAAGCCGATTCGTGCCCTCCTGCATAGTTCCGTCGATAAAATCCGATGCAGGAACGACACTGCACGCTCCGACCGCACATCGAGCCGACAGCATCTGCTGTCGCTTTCGCCGGGTATGGTGCATCTGAATCCTTTCCATCGTTTCGGAAGCCGTAGCCGCCGACGGACCTGCGGCCCATCGTCTTTTACTTGCACAAAAGTACGAATAATTTCAACGACAACCTAACAATCCCGACAGTTTTATTTCGACATTGTATCGACAAAATCCGCTACCGGATTTTCGCCTCGCAATAAGCGCAACGGCAGGTGTCTCCCGCTTTGACGAAAAGCGGATCGACATCCTCCGTAGCCGAAATACACCGGGAGTTGGGGCATTTCATACTCCGGTCTATGAACATCCCCTCGGCCAGGTCGGGGACTGCGGCGAGCTTCTCGCCTTCGGCCCACTTCAACAATGTATAGATCAAGGCCATACGCACGAATTTGCCGTTCTCGACCTGCCGGAAATAGGCTACCCGGGGATCGTTGTCCACCGCACGCGTGATTTCGTTCACGCGGGGCAGCGGATGCAGCACGATCATATCCGGCTTGGCCGTGCGGAGTTTCGACGGATCCAGCACGAAGCTGTCCTTCACGCGGTTGAACTCCTCCTCGTCGAGGAAACGCTCCTTCTGCACGCGGGTCATATAGAGAATGTCCAACTCGGGCATCACCTCCTCCATCGTCGATACCTCGCGGAATTCCACCCCTTCGGTCTGGGTTTCGATCTCATGAAGCATATACTCGGGCAGCCGCAGCTCGTCGGGGGCGATCAGCACCACCCGAATCCCTTCGTAGCGCGACATCGCCTTGATAAGCGAATGCACCGTGCGGCCGAATTTCAGATCGCCGCAGAAGCCGATCGTCAGGTGATCCAGCCGCCCCTTCTCGCGCTTGATCGTCAGCAGGTCGGTAAGTGTCTGCGTCGGATGGCTGTGGCTGCCGTCCCCGGCATTGATGACCGGGATACCGGCATACTGCGAACCGACCAGCGGCGCCCCCTCCTTGAAATGGCGCATGGCGATGATGTCGGCGAAGCAACGAATCACCCGTACCGTATCGGCGACCGTTTCGCCCTTCGACACCGACGACGAAGCGGCGTCCGAAAAGCCGATGACGCTGCCGCCGAGCTCCAGCATGGCCGAAGTGAAACTCAGCCGCGTGCGGGTCGAAGGCTCGTAGAAGAGCGTCGCAAGTTTTTTGCCCTTGCAGACTTCGCTGTATTTGGCCCGGTTGGCGATGATGTCCTCCGCCAAGGCGATGATCTGCCCGATCTCGGCGACCGACAGATCCGTAGGGTCGATTAAATGGCGCATAGCGGTTTATTTATTGATCCAGCTTTCGTCCGAAGGATTGTCGCGGAAGGCGATCAGGCGCTGCCGATCCTCCGGCTTGATATACCCCTCCTCGGCCGCCACTTCGACCAGCGCGTCGAGATTCGAAAGGCTATGGTTGATTACGTCGGCTGCGGCAAGCCGATCCAGTCCTTTCTTCATGCCGTACGTAAAGATGCTCACTACGCCCAGCACCTCGGCACCGGCCGCACGCAACACCTCGACCACTTCGATGCACGATCCCGCCGTCGAAATCAAGTCTTCGATTACCACGACTTTCTGGCCCTTTTCGAGTTTGCCCTCGATCTGGTTTCCCCGACCGTGATCCTTCGAGCCGCTGCGGACATATCCCATCGGCAGGTCGAGGATCGTCGCGGCGATGGCCGCATGAGCGATGCCTGCCGTCGATGTTCCCATCAGCACCTCGCACGCGGGGAATTTCGCCTTCACCGTTTCCGCAATCGCGGCCTCGACCTTCTTCCGCACCTCGGGGGCGGTCAGAATCAACCGGTTGTCGCAATAAATCGGGCTTTTGATACCGCTCGCCCAGGTAAACGGCTGCTCGGGGCGCAGGAATACCGCACCGATCGAGAGCAGGCCTTTGGCAATTTCTCTTTCCATAACTATTTCTACATTCTTTAGATTGTCATTCCTTTTTCCGCAAAAACGGCTTTCCGCCTATCGCTCGTCGAGGGCCATACGGAGTACGGCCTCCACCTCGTCGGGCATAATACCGCCCTCGTGCACTTTCTTGTCCCCGACGTAAAATGTCGGTACGTAATAGTAGTCGTAACGGTCGGCCACTTCGGGTTCGGCCAGTTCGTCGATCATCCTGATTTCGATGCGGCTGTACGGTTCCTGCCGCTGCAGTTCCTCCAGATAACCCAGCGCCTTCTTGCAGAAGGGGCACCGGGGCTGATAGAAAAGTGTAACCGGTTTCATAACTTTCTTGATTTAGAGTAAAACTTATTTCTTGCCTGTCGCGGCAATCGGCCTCTTCGGTCGCCGCAATTCGGCGCGCATTCCGTTCGCACGATCCGGCAACACCCGTGCCGACCGAAGTTCCGCGAACTCCACGCTCCCAAACCCATTTTAGACAACTGCCGCACGACACGAATCCCGTCCGTATCGCTCGATCCGGGCCGCAAAGCAGCCCTTCCTTCCGTACCGCCCGAAATACTCCCTACCGTCGCACACTCTATTTCACGAACTCCTCCACGCACCGGCGATAGGCCGCCACGGGATCGGCTGCCGCCGTGATGGGACGCCCAACCACGATATAGTCCGAGCCG
>OHXM01000564.1_pt1 | contig 13030 bp, 10 predicted proteins | sample 1579901 | NCBI WGS metagenome assembly OHXM01 (sample SAMEA3882528, study PRJEB24775) | human gut metagenome | biome: human-associated habitat; feature: intestine environment; material: feces | place: Netherlands | collected 2009/2010
TGCAACAGCGCCGAGAGCCGGTTCCGCAAGGCCCGGTGCGATGCGGCGAGCTGCTGTTGTCCGGCCGGCTGGCAGGCGGAGGATTTGGTGACGGTCGTGCCGCCCGCTCCGCCGTGCAGATCGAGCGCGGGTTGCATGGCGACGCGCACGGCGCAGGCGGCAGCCGGCGCTGCGAACTCTTCGCGCAGGGTCGGGTACTCTCCTTCGGCGAGTTTCTGCCAGAGTGCCGGGCCGGTCACGGGGAGGAGATAGCGGGCTTCCGCCGCCGCGATATCGACGGTGCCGATCGCTTCGGGCGGCAGGTAGCCGCCGTCGGCGAAAGCGAGGTCGATGACCTCGCGCGGGGTTACGAGGGTGGTCATGGTCAGTCGATGCTTCGGAGGTTGTACTTGGTGATTTCGGCCAGGAAATGTTGCTGGCGTTCGTCTTCGGGGTCGTAGTCCAGGCCGTCGGCTTTGCGGGCCTCCCAGACTTTCATATAAAGGGGTTTGGAGCGGGTCGGCGGACGATTGACGATTTCGAGCGACGAGGGGTCGGCGCCGAGGATGCGTCCGATGATTTCGCGGATCGGCTCCAGCAGCTCGGCCTGTTCGCCCAGGATGACCGTGTTGAGGGCGATTTCGTATTCGTGCAGGATGCGTTCGGCGCTGAAGCCCGAGGCGTAGTCCAGTCCGCTCAGGGTCCGGAACCACGAATGGGCGACCACGATGTCCGAAGTGGCCTGTTCGTGCAGCGACCGCCAGTCGCCTTCGTTCTGCGAGGCGATGGGGATGAAGCGCGAGTGGTCCTCTGCGGCCCCTTCGCGCAGTACGAACATCACCTGCCCGGGGTTGCCGGCGAATTTCTCCTCGGCCGTGCGCATGATCCGTTCGGCCTGCGCCTCGTCGTCCATCGTGCTGTCGAGCATCATCACGCCCGAGAGTTGGAACGAGTTGTCGAGCCGCGAGATATTCCAGCGGTCGGTCTTGTAGGCGATGGCCGACACACCGAACCCGGCGATGTAGGGCGGTACGCCGTAGTGCTCGAACATCGGTTCGTAGTCCTTGTAGTGGACGATCGCGCGGAGCGTGCCGTCGTCCTGCCGTTCGAAAAGCGGGTAGAGGGGCAGCGTGCGGGCGTCCGCAGCCGAGAAACGGGACCAGTCGTGGTGGAGCAGGATGTGCCGTGAGTCTTTGGCTACGCGGCAGCGCGAGGCGTCCTGATGGTAGAGGGCCAGGAACGAGTGCTTTTCGTCGGTGACGACTTCCAGGAAGGCGTTGCCGAAGAGCGACTTGTCGAAGGACAGCTTGCTGCATACCTGCCGCAGGGATTCGCCCGATCCATTGACTTGCGCGACGAAGGCGCCCAGCAGGGGGACTTCCGGATCGAACGTGAAGCCTTTGCCGGAGATGTAGTCGGCCTTGTCGTTGATGATGCGGCGGTGCGTGGTCGAGCGGCGCGACATAAGGGCCAGGGCTGCGGGGAAGAGATTGTCGTCGCCCCAGCGCCAGAATTTGTCGCTTTCGACCCGTGCGGCGCCGAGCGTGAGGTAGGGGTCGTCGCGGCGGACGGCCTTCACCAGCGCCGTTTTCTTGAGTTTCTGTTTCGTGTTCATGGGTATTGGTTTGAAAAACAGAGGCTGCCGGACGGGTTGCCGGACAGCCTCTGTCGGTTATTGTTCCCGGATGGGCGGTGCCGGGGCCGTATCCTCGCCGGCCAGCGTCAGGACGAGGACGGGACGTGCGGCGAATTTCGTTTGGGATTCGTACCGGATCTCCGTGAGCCGCAGGGGTTGCTCGGCTCCGAATTTTTCCGACCTTCCCGCCAGCAGGAAGACGCCCGATGCGGTTTCGATGCGGGCGACCGTGCCTTCGGTCGCGAGCCGTGCGAGCTGTCGTTCGCCGAGGCGGTCCCGGATTTCTTCGGGATCGGCGACCAGCGTGAGCGTATGGCGGAAGCGCGGAGGTCCGTCCGGATTCAGGTTCTCTTCCCGGAACGACGAGGACTGTTCCAGGATCGGCCATTGATCGGCCGATGCCCCCGCTCGCAGCGTCAGCCCTGTGCAGCAGCCGTCGCCGTAGGTGGCCGATACGATGTCGGAGGCCGGGATCAGCCAGACGGCTTCGATGCCTCCCGCAGGCTTTAGGGGCCGGGCGTAGGGTGTGGTTCCGGACATGGTCAGATGCGCGATGCGAATGCGACCAGTCCTTCGTCGAGCACGTCGCAGCCGGCCATGAAGACGGCTCGCTGGCGGTTCTCCATTTCGTCGGGGTTGTACCACATGCGGATTTCGTTGCCGGGGAAGTCGGCCGTATTGACGGCCAGCACCAGGTTGCGGCGGTCGGTCAGGATGCAGAACGACTTGGGTACGGGCGACGAAGAACTCAGTTTGGCCAGGTAGGACGAGATGCGCAGATCCACGACGGGAATGCCGTGATACAGCAGGTTTTGACGGCCGTTGATATAGTCGGTGTAGGCGCCGTCCGTGCTCATGCTGTCGAGGTGCTTCTCGTAGGCGCTGTAAACGTCCGACGAAACGAAGAAGGCCAGTTGCCCCTCGGCTTTAAGGTCTTTCAGGCGTTCGTCCGCATTTTTCCAGAGATCGTCGAACATGGTGACCGAGTTGGCCGGTGTGTTCATGGCGTCCGTTTCGTAATTGTAGGTATAGACCTTGTTGTTGTTCGAGTAGGTGGCGATGGTTTTGAGAAAGCCGTCGAAGGTGTTCGCGCCGCTTTCGGCCGACGTGTCGCCCACCCACATCGTCGAGCGGATGCTTTCGGCGATGGCCTGTTTGAAGAGCGTGGTTTCGGCCTCTTCGAGTTCGGTGCCCGTGAGATCCTCCATATTGACCTCGGGACGGTTGGTAATCAGCTCATAGACCAGCGAGAAGTAGTCTGCGGCCGAGTAGCCCAGTTCGGCTTTCACGCGGTTGAGAGGGATGGTTTTCTGGAGTTTTTTCGAGCCGGCGCCGCCGCTCCAGCCTGCTGCGGTGAATTTTTGCAGGATGTCGGTTTTGGGCTCCCACATCTGCACCGTCGTCGGTACGGGCATGTTGTAAAGGACGCGGACGCCCAGGTCGATGGCCGAAGGACCGCTCAGCATCGGGCGGAAAAAGATCGTTTCGAGGTTTTTGCCGGTGTAGGTTTTGGCATTTTCGAGTGCGCTCATAAGATAATTTGATTTTTGGTGATTGAATGGGTTGTTCGAACGAATGGAATCGGTTCGGGTGTAGCAGTTTTGCGGAGGGTGTCCGAAGGCGGGGCGCCGGATCCTCAGCGGGCGGGTTTTACCGGATCAGTTGCTTTGCATCTTCGGCATAGGCTCGCTGGTTGGCCGAGGGAGTCGTTTCTCCGATCGACGGATCTTCGCGGGGGAGCGTGCGGGTCGGAGCCGCGAATTGCTGGCCTTCGTGCAGGGCGAGTTCCGAAGTGCGGGGGCCGGACCCTTTTTCCGGGTCGCCGAAATGGAGGATGTTGCGGTCGGGGGGAAGGGCGTCTGCCGGACGGACGAGTCCCAGCTTGCCGAGCAGCTTGCGCCATTGTCCGGCCGGCGTCGCCTGTGCCGCAGGCGTTTTTTCCGTGGCGGAGGGTTCGATGATCCGATCGACGAGTCCGGCGGCGAGTGCCTCCTGCGGAGAGAGCCAGCGGCCGGAGCCGTTGTTTTCGGCCATCAGGAGGGTGAACTCCTCCGGAGTGCGGCCAGAACGGGCGGCATAGACCTCCGCCAGGCGTGCGTCGGTTTTGCGGAGCAGGTCGATGCGGGTCGCAAGCTCTTCGGCATTGCCTTCGGCGGTGCAGATCGAATTGTGGATCAGGTAGAGGGCGTGGGCCGATATTTCGCGGCATCCCTCCGATGCGGCCTGTGCGATGACTGTGGCCGCCGAAGCCGTATAGCCGTAGCAGCGGGTGACGATGTGTCCGTCGAGCGACGAGAGGGCCTCGTAGATCAGCAGGGCGTCGTTTACGTCGCCGCCCGTCGAGCGGATATTGACGACGATTTCCGGGGCGTCGATTTCGCGCAGCCGGTCGAGGCTGTCCCGGAATTTTTCGTAGGTGGCTACGCGCGACGAGGGTTGGTCGAACTGCCACTCCTCGGGGACGCCGATCACCCCTTCGATGTCCACGAAGCAGGTGTCGTTGCGGTTGGTGATTTGAATGTCGGATTGCATGGAAAGTTGTTTTTTGCCGGCTCGCTCGCCGGCGTTCGGAATGGGGTTGGCTGTGGGCGGGATCGTTGCGGTTTCGCGGCGTCCCCGCTCCGGCAGGAGGGTTGGGCGGATTTTCGAGGAGTGCATCCCGTGAGAGTGCGGGGAGTCGTACGGCTGCGGTCCGCGCGGATGAAGGACGGTCGAAGGGCTATCCGTTGGGCAGACGGGTGAAGGTGCAGCGGGTCGAGGCGGCCGAGGGGTCGTAACCCTCGATGCGGCGGAGCGTGCAGCGGATCTCTTCGCCGCCGATGCGGAACAGGAACGTCGAGGCGATGCAGGGGGCGAGGCGCTGTATCTGAAAGAGCCGTTCGATGTCGCACGGTTCGAGCCGCAGGTGGAGCGTGAGGTGCTGGCAGAGTTTCTCCTGTTCGGCCTGGGTGTCGTAGAAGCGGTGCAGTCCCTGTTGTCCGTCCCGGTCTTCGAAGCAGAGCGTGAACCCGTTGTCGGGATCGTTACGGTGGAATGCGGCCAGGGGGTAGCTGTCTCCGGTGGAAGGATAGCCCCAGCGCTCGCCGGCGGGCAGGGGCTGCATGCCGCAGTAGCGGACGATGCGGGGCGTGAAACTGTTCCGGTCGGTGGTGTCCGGGGCGTCGCGGTCGCCGACCCGCAGGACGAGGGCCGAAGGTGCATCCGCATAACATTCCGTTTCGCTGACCGTCGGCGAGAAGAAGGGGTTGGCGAGGTTTCTTTCCCGGTCGATCGCCGCCGCCGAGTCATTGACCAGACGCCACTGGCCGAAGGGCTCTTCCAGGGTCGCGTTCAGCCGGGTCACCGCACCGTCCGCCTCCCGGTACTTGTAGATGCGGACACGTTCCGCATCCTGTGCCGCATCGCCCAGCAGGATCGGCTGCGAGCGGTCGATCCGGGAGCTCCAGTCGAAGGTCTGGCCGAGGCGGTAGAAGTCGTCGGCCGGTTCGACGTAAACCGTGCGGGTTTCCTCGTCGGTGTAAAAGCGCAGATTGAACAGGTGCCGCAGGGCGTCGAGTACGACCCATTTGCGGACGCGGTGCCGGGCGACGTCCTCGAAAGAGATCGGGGTTCAGACCGGGTGCGCCGGTGAAGTCGGGGCGCAGGGTGCATTGGCGGCTCAGGGAGAATTTCATCCCCGGTTCCGCACCGTAGAAATAGATGGTCGAGAAGGTTTTGGGCGAGGTCGGCGTGACAGTTACCGGGTTGGTACGGACGGTCATTTCCACTTCGGTCTGTCCGGTTTCTCCGATGTAGCCGTCGTAGAGTGCCCAATCTCCGGTGTAGGTCGTGTAGGTCGTGCTTCCGGCGGCTTTGCAGAGCAGTACCGGGGCCGTGACGGTCGAGCCGGAAGGGGTCGTGACCAGAGCCGACCGCGAATCGAACTCTCCGATTGCGTGCCCGGCCGTGCCGTTGACGGTGCAGGTGAGGCGGTAGGAGTTTCCTTCGGTGTGGTTGAACACGATGGCACGGTACTGGAAGGCGGGTTTGGTCGAGTTTCTGCGGTCGGCGTAGCGGTTTGCGAGGGCGCCCTGTACCTCGGTGCCGTCGCCCAGGTAGAAGGAGTCGATTCCTTTGAGGCGGTTGCGGTCGAGGATGCGGTGGTCGGTGATGTAGCGGATGTGGTATTCGAAGGCTACCGTCACCGAGGTCATGGGCCTGAAGACGATCTCCCCGTCTTCGACGGTGAAGCAGTGGTTGTTCGAAAAGACATCGGTGAGGGTTTCTCCCAGATCGTTTTGGTCGTTCGGATTGACCGTTTCGACGAAATTGCCTACCGAGTTGATCGACTTGTAGGGGTTGGCGTACACACGGCCGTCGCTGTTCGCCGTCGTCGCCGCCGTCGTCGTACGCCGGGCCAGGAAATCCATGCGGTTCCGCAGGGCGTTCGTGTCGCGCGAGGAATAGGCGCCGCTCAGGTAGAGCGAGCGGAAAAATTCGCCGTTCAGAAAATCGCTTTCAAGGGTGTAGCCCGCTTCGGAAAAGAGTGTCTGCACGACGGTTGCGGCCGAAATGAACGGGTGGTAGTCGTCCACGGAGAGGAATCGTTCTACGGGAATCAGTTCGACCGACGACAGTTCGGGGGTGTATTCGTCGCGGCATACCGGGAAGAATTTGACCGGGGTGTTGTTGGTCCAGGTCTGGCGGATCATCGTGGGCGTGAGCCGTCCCGAGAAGGAGATGCCGAGGGTGTTGAACATCTCCGCAGCGACTTGCCGGGCCCATTCGGAGGTGCCGCTGCGGATCTCTATCAGATACCCCTCCGGGTCGGAGTCGTACGCTGCCGAGAGCAGCCGGACGGAGCCTTGCAGCAGTTTGGCCTCTCCGTCGCTCAAAACGGCCGTGTGCTGCGCGGCATTGAAGCGCTGGCCCGTGTAAGGCTCGGCGGCGAATCCGAAAATGCGGTCGTTGGTCCGGGTTGCCGGCAGCCGCAGTCGGAGGGCGTGCCCTTTGTTTCCGCTTCGCACGTCGGCGAGATCCTGGGCATCGTAGTCGAGGGCGATGCGCTGCGACGGGTCGAGGTCGCAGGGAATTTGGTCGATAGTGAGTTTCATAGGCAGCGGGTTTCTTGTCGGGGACGCAGGCTGATTTCGATACAGCCCAGGGAGCCGTGCCGGCCGATCGTCTGCTCCCGGGTCAGGATGTCCACCTCTTCGTATTTGTCGCCGTCGATCTTCCAGACTTGGGGCGATGCGGCGATTTCGGCCAGCGCTTCGATAACGGCGGCGGGTTCGAAGGCCGAGGCGAGGGTCGTCGTCCGTTCGTCGCGGATACTGATATCTTCGTAGCCCGCGTCGTCGGTGAGTACCTGTTCCTTGCGGATTTTCTGGACGACGCTTTTCACCACCGGAAAAGTGTAGTGTTCGATCGAACCTGCACGGCTTCGCCAGGCGATACGGCATCCTTCGTCGCATTTCGGAACGACCGTGTAGCCGATTTCCGCTACGGTCTGCCCGGCGGTGGCGATCCGGACGGTGATCGTGCCGACCGAGGGCAGAAAACTTCGGGTGTTGAGCCGGAAGAGGGTCAGCTCCTCCCCTCCGATCGCATTGTACGTAAGAGCTTCTGCCGTAATGTCGCTCGTGACCGTTACGGTGTGCTGGCCCGGGATGCAGCAGGTGATTTCGTCGCTTTCGCCGTAGGCGATGATGCGGTGCGAAGGAATCGTCGTCAGAATCCGGGACGGTTTCACGGAGTCGTGTGCCGCGACGAAGGTCCGGACTTCGGAGTAGGTCGTTCCGACGGCCAGTTGCACCGAAGCGCTCCGGCTTTCCGAATTGCAGAATCCGGTCATGCCGGACGAGGGGACGAAGCGAATGTTTTTCCGGACCATCGGGGCGATGTTCAGGGTGCCGGTCGGGGTGTTGTAAAACCGTTTGGAGCCGATCCTGGAGCCGTCCCTGGTGCTGAGTATTTCCAGAAACAGTTCCGTTTCCGCCGCGTTGGAGAACGTGTAGGCGAGCGGGCCGAATACGGAGGAAAACATCTCCGGCAGAGAGGTGAATGTCATGTGAAAACGGGTTTGGAAGTGGATGATTGTGTGCGGTCCGAGATACCGTGCGGTCGCCGGTGTCGGGGCTGTGGGCGGAGTCGTGCCCTTCGTTTTTTTCGAAAGATGCGGAGGCGGCATCGGAAAGGCCGATGGCTGCTGTGCGGGGTGTCCGGGTGCCTAAAAACAGATGATGACGTCGGCTTTGGCCGTTTGGGAGATTTCTCCGTGCGGGGTGTAGGCTCCCGATCCGGGTTGGACGGTGAGGTTTTCGACGGCTATGACCTTCGGGTCGGTGCTTAACTGGGTGAAGAGATCGAAGAGTTGCAGTTCCGTTTGGCTCCATACCTCGTTGCGCCGTTCGGACGAGAGCTTTGCCCCGGGGTGCAGCAGCCGCAGTTCGACGCTGTAGGTCGCACGTCCGTGCAGACGGCCTTCGACCTCCTTGAGCCGGATGGGTGGAAGCCAGGCTGCGGGCAGCAGGACGATCTCGCGCGGGGTGCGGTCGTCGGTATCGGTGTGGATCGTGTAGCCATACACGCCTGCGAGCTCCCGGATCGCACGGGTGAGATAGGTGCGGTTCATGTTGAAAAAGTTTTGATAAAATGTTTACAGATATTGAAAAGTCTGGATAATTTCCTGACAACAGAATTGTTGCGATTGTTGAAAAGGTCGGAAATATCCTGAGGCCGTCTGTTGAAAAGCGGATTTGTCGGGACAAATATAAACAATCCGAATACCCCTTGTCAAGAGATTCGACCCGGAATAATTTCGATCTGCGGCAAATAAAGTCGGTGGATAATTTGTTCGGACTGGGGTTCAATCTGTTGCGGTGACGGTCGCAGCGGTCTAATTTGGCCTTGAAAATTGGATATTTGAAATATAATAGCTACTTTTGCTCCGTAATATCTTCGTGAAGCCGGAGTCTTCCGGCCGAAAAGTGGAAAATATCCGTATCTTCCACGGCGGCGAAGAGCGAAGTTCAACGAAAAATTCAACGATATGGATGATGGTGTCGGTTCCAAGCATAGCGGCAGTGTCGTATCTCAATACGATACCATTCATCTACGGTATCCGCCACGAAGGTAACTTTCGTGCCGATCTGTTGTTGTCCCCTCCTTCCGAGTGTACGAAAAACTACGTCGAAGGGCGTGCCGATCTGGCGCTGCTTCCGGCTGCCGCCGTTCCCTCGCTCAAATCGACGGATGTGATTACCGAATATTGCATCGGAGCCGTCGGCCCCGTGCGAACCGTCGTGCTGTTGAGCGACGGCCCGGTTTCCGAGGTTCGGCGCGTCTTTCTCGATCCCCACTCCCAGACCTCCGTGCAACTGGTCGGTTATCTGGCCGCCCATCGTTGGAAAATCGCTCCCGAATGGTACTCTCTGGATGACTACGAACAGCTTCGTCATGCGCAGGAGGGGGACGCTTTCCTGTTGATCGGGGACAAGGTGTTCGATCACGAGGAGAAGTTCCGCTATAAATACGATTTGGCTGCCGAATGGCAGGCCGCGACCAAACTGCCCTTCGCCTTTGCTGTCTGGGTGGCTCGCAAGGGAACGCCCTACGAAGTCATCGAATCGTTGCAGCATGCCCTCACGTTCGGTTTGGAACATACCTACGAAGCGATCCTCGAAGCGGGATTCGACAAAAAGCCGTACGATGCCTATGAATATTTGACGCGTAATATCGACTATATCTTCGATAATCAAAAGCGCCGGGCCCTTCAGAAGTTCTGGGATTCGGGACTCAAGGTGTCGCCCCGTGTAAATCCCGGCTGAAGGGAGTAGGCAGGGCTCATGCCGCCGGGCGGCCCCCTGTCTTGACCAGTTCACGCAGAAAGCAACCCGGGGAACCGGATTAATACAGGGTGCTTTATGATTACGATTTACCTCAAGCAATACAACAAGATCATCCGAAACGCCGATACCGGGCTCTTCGAGGAGTTGGGTTACGACGATATCTTGTGGATCGATATGCTGCAACCCACGATCAAGGAGCAGAAAGCGGTCGAGAATTTCATGGAGATCAACCTCCAGACCAAGCAGCAGGTCGAAGAGATCGAATCGACCTCGAAATATTCCGAAACCGAGAATGCGATCATTTCGAACGCCAACTTTTTCGTGCCGACGGGCGAGAGTTTCGTCATCGAACCCGTGTCGTTCATCATTTCGAACGAAGGTGTGCTGGTTTCGGTGCGCCAGGCCGAGTCGCGGACGTTTCAGGAGACGGAGAAGCGGCTCCAGATCAACTACCGCAACTATCCAACGGGCTATCATATTTTTATCACGTTGCTCGAAGTGCGGATCGACTACGATGCCGACATGGTCGAGCTGATCGCCCGTCAGGTGTCGTCGTTGAGCCGCAATATCAATGGCGAGGATTCGATCGACAAGGAGGTGCTGCGTCGCATCAATACCTTGCAGGAGAGTACGATGTTGCTGCGGGAGAACATCTTCGACCGCCAGCGCGTGCTGTCGGGCATTCTGCGCAGCGAACGGTTCCCGAACGATATCTACCCGCGTTTGCAGTTGATGATCAAGGACGTGAATTCGCTCATCAACCATGCCGATTTCAGTTTTCAGCGTCTGGACTATATCCAGGATGCGGCACTGGGTCTTATCAATATCGAGCAGAACGAGATCGTAAAGATCTTCTCGGTGGCTGCTGTGGTTTTCATGCCCGCGACGTTGATCGCAAGTATTTATGGCATGAACTTTTCGATCATGCCCGAGCTGCACTGGAAATACGGCTACCTGTTTGCCATCGGCTTGATGTTGCTCTGTTCGGGGCTTACGATCTGGTTCTTCCGATTCAAGAAGTGGTTATAAAGACAGTCCGCTTCGACTTCGGCTTCATTTTCGTCGGTCGGGGTGTTTTTTACCTTTTCAGAAAGTCGTTCCCGAAACCGGGGAGAAATAAAGTACGGATATGACAAGACAAATAGCCGATCCACTGCGGATCGGCTATTTTACAATTACCCGAATTTGTGCTGCCGGCTATTGCAACGCAGGATCGACCTCCGGCGTGCAGGTTATCGAGGCGGTCTTGACCGTGCCATCCGAAGTGGTGAACTCCACCGTAAAAGTATGCACTTCGCCCGGATTGTCGGGAACCGACGTAAAATAAAGTATAAACGAGTAAATCGACAAGGAGGAAAGAGTGTATTCGACCACCCGCAGATCGTCGGGTTGCAAAGCCGACAACGGTTTGTTGTATAGAAATAGAATTTCTTTCCCAAGATCGGAATAAGAATGATAATCGTTCTCTATGTATTCGGCATAGCTTACATACCGAACTCCCATTTTATCGTTCAACGGCGATCCTGCCGGGTATTTGGCGCTCCAATCTTTGTCGCTGGTAACTTTTATGCCGGTGAAATTGTCTGCGAATGCGGTCAAATCCGACCATGGAAGCGACTTCAGATTGTTGTATTCCGTATCGTGATTGCGCTCTGCGATTCGAAGAAAATCGTCGGTATGCTGCGCCCCCTCCTGTTCCGGTGTCTGATAGTACACCGGATCCTCCAGAAGTACCTGAAATCCGGACATGGAATAGAGCGTCGATGGTTTTTCAGCCAGCATGCCGTATAAAACATAGCTCCCGTCCACATAATTTTGAACGAGATATTTCGAATAGCCGGATCCATTTCCAATCCACTCCTCCGGTTCGTTGCAACCAACCAGACTACTCAAAAAAATATAAATCAATAACTTTTTCATTTGCTCAAATTATAAGTGACGGCCGAAAAATCATGATCGTAATCTCTGTCTTCTATTGACTGCGGGCTGACAGGTCCCCTGTCTGTATAGAACGCATTGAATGTATAGTATCCGTCTTTTTGTCCTCCCCAGCCGAAATTGGCATGCACAAATTCTTTCGACTCTGTGTGGTATTGAGTAGGCAAAAAAGCATATCTGGTTATCACGCGTCTTTCACGGAGCAACCAACCGTCCAATACCCATGCGTGACTATTAGTACTGCTCTTCCCGGAATAATAAAATGGAAGTTTTTTCACGAAAATCATATCCCGAACTTTGTCGGTAGTTATAGGCGATAAAGCTATATTTGAATAGCCTAATCCTATGTCACCCAAATATTGGAGTAACTTCACTACGTTTTTCGTTGGGGCGGGAGAACCTCCGTCGTCACTGTGGTATTTCACACCAACTGCCTCTCCCATTTTATTGATGAAATAGGCTACAGCCCATGTTTGGGCATTCATGGATTCCCCACTTACAACAGGTTTCACTAACTGGGGATGTGTTACCGCTTCTTCGATATTAAGCCACATGGCTTCATTCAAAAGCTGATCTCCTATTTGATAAAATTTTTTATTATAATTTAAAGCGTTGAAAACTAAAATTTGTGCAACTGCTACCGGGACACATCCGGCAAAACAGTTTTTGCCATTTTCAATTGGGCATAAATAATTATATGGTTTGGTTTGGTTCCATCGGGTTTTGAGGAGAATGCCTGATTGTTCTTTGGTTTCCCAAGGTTCATAGTCAATACCGACAGGTTGTTGTCCTTCCGGCCACCAATGTTCTATATCGGTAATAGGGCCTCCGACGATGCCGTTTCCGCCACCGCCGGTATCGACACCTCCGATCGCGGCCTGTGCAACCATTTGCAGGGGGAATACCAACTCACCGTCCGCTTCGGCCTGCTCGGGAGTAACCGTTACGGCATACCGGAACTCTTCGGTCGTGAGGCTTCCTTCATCGACGACCGCATAGACCGGCTCCAACCGGTCGTCGGCCCCCAGAATGGCATAGCCCGCCTCGTTCTCGAAATTGACGATGTAGAGCAGATCCTCCACGTCGGCCGTGGCTTCGCTGCGGGTACCGCCGGGACTTAACGCTTCGGGAGAAACCGTCGTCACGTTTTTCACACGCCGTATGCCGCCGCTGCGGGTGACAGCGCCGTCTTCCGCCGGAGCGTCGATCGCCTCGAGAAGGCCTTGCAAATCCTCAAGGGCTTGTTCGACGGGGACGACGTGCGAGATTTTCTGCTCGGGGACGGACGGAGGTTGGGGGACTTCCTCTGTGGTCAAGTCACTGGTACAGCCGACAAGCAACCCTAAAATTGCCAGTAGCGACAAATACTTCATGTTTTTCATATCAAATTAGGGTTAAAGCGAATAAAATGACAAATTCAGAGATGTTTTTATTAAAAAAACAAAAATCGTGCAATTATTTTTGAATATTCAAACTTTTGCAATGTGAAATCGAGCGAAAAATCTTTTGTCGGTTTGGATATATACGACAAAACCGACCGGGCAAGGGCGTCCCGCCTTCCGTCGCATTTTCGCGCCGACTTTTCACCATCCTTCCCTCCCGCCGCACCGACCGGCCTCCGGTCCGTTGCGCAGATCGAAAGCTCCGT
>OHXM01000574.1_pt1 | contig 12787 bp, 9 predicted proteins | sample 1579901 | NCBI WGS metagenome assembly OHXM01 (sample SAMEA3882528, study PRJEB24775) | human gut metagenome | biome: human-associated habitat; feature: intestine environment; material: feces | place: Netherlands | collected 2009/2010
TATGCAAGACGCGCTCTGCTCCTCGGTGCTCTGGATTATATCGAAAAGCCTCTGGATTATGCCTATCTTATCCAGAAGGTAAAAAACGCTTTTGCACTGATGGAAAAGGAACAGAAAAATCTCCAGCTTCTGAAGCAAAGCAGGCCTCTTCTTACGGAAAAATTTTTCCGCGAGATCACACACCTTCCGTCTTCTGAAGCAGCCTACCGACTGAAGCCTTATCTTAAGTATCTGAACCTGGAGCTGAATTATGATTTTTATACAGTTGTTATTCTGGAGCTTGAAAATGCTCCGGATCTAAAAGCTGTTTACGGGATTGAAAAGTTTCAGATGGAGCTTTTCAACCTTCAGGATCTGATAACTGAGGAAACCGCTTCTCTTGATTTTGTGTATCTTCTCCCGGATATGGATGGCTATCTGTGCATTCTGGGACACAGCGGCTGTCAGTCCAACAGCTTCCGCCAGCTTACCAGCGGACTTATTTCCTCAATCGCAGATGCCTGCCAGCCACTGGGGCTTTCTCTCAACGCAGGTATTGGAACAATTGTCCAGGATTTTTGGAACCTGAACCATTCTTATAAAAGCGCCGTACATGCACTGGAATACAGATTCTTTTTCCCGCATCAGAATATCTTTGACGGAAGAGAGGCCCTGGGTTCCGATCTGTCTGTTGCAGATTTTTCAGATACAAAGGAAGATGAACTGATCCGGCTTCTCTGTAAAAAGGATACCTCTGCCATAGATCTCTGGTTTCAGAATTTTTCCGACTGGCTTACCCAGAAATTTCGCACAAAGAATTTCGCTTTCATACAGATTTATTCTCTTCTTGGCCGGATCCTGAAATTTTTCTATGAATTAAATCTGGATACGCATGACCTTGAAGCTAAAATTTTGTATGTTTACAACCACATAAATGAGTTTCATAATACGGAAGAGCTATGTCAATGGCTGAAGGATCTGTGCCATCTTTTATGCCGGAAGCTTGATTCCTCCATGAATGATTATCACCAGAAGCTCTGTGAACTGGTGATTTCCTATATCAACGAACACTACACTGACAATACGCTCTGCCTCAATGATATTGCTGCCTCTGCCAATGTAAGCCCTGCTTATTTAAGTGCTCTTTTCAAAAAAAATCAGGGAATCAGTCTCAGTGACTTTATCACATCTCAGCGAATTTCCGCAGCCGCCCGTTACCTGACTACGACTACTATGAGTCTGAAGGAGATCAGTCTGAAATGTGGTTATGCCAATCAATATTATTTCAGCACCAGCTTCAAAAAGAAAATGGGGATCACCCCTTCCGCCTATCGGGAACAGCATACATAACTTCTTCTCTTCTTTATAACAAAGTTACTGGCACAAATGCCAGTGCCCTTCTCCGGAATTTTACTTATAATCAATCAATAAAGAGAACCATCATATTTTTTCGAAGGAGGGATCGCTATGAAAAAATGGAAAAAAATCCTGATATCTCTGATAACAGTCTTTGTACTGGCCATTCTTCCGGCAGAATCGGCAATTCTGCCTGGCACAGTCTGTGTTACAGAGGCCGCTCCCAGGATCAGTTCTTCCAAGCTTACAGATCCTTATGAGATCCTGACACAAAAAGATGCTTCCGAGCTTGCCAACGACACTCTGGATATGGCTGTTCCATATTGGGCTGATCTTCTCAAGGGCTCCGGCATCACCCTGCGCTCCCTGGGCTTTTCAACTACAAAATAAGCTTTTCCTAAAAACAGATCGAGCATACCCGACAACACCCCTGGCTGTAACAGCCAGGGGTGTTGTACTGTCAGCTGCTTCGCAGCCTATTCCGTTAATTCTTCCAAATTCTTTTTTAATTCGAGCATCTTGTCTCTCAGCTCAGCAGCCTGCTCGAAATTCAGGTCTGCTGCCGCAGCACGCATCTGCTTCTCTACCTGAGCGATCACCTTCGTCAGTTCTTTTCGGTTCATGGATTCCGGATCCTTTTTAAGCTTCACTTCTGTCTCTGCCACCTTCTTCGAAACAGCGATCAGATCACGGACCGCCTTCTTGATCGTGGTTGGAGTGATGCCATGCTCCCTGTTGTAAGCCTCCTGTATCGCTCTCCTTCTTTCTGTCTCCGAGATTGCTTTTTCCATGGATTCTGTCATATTATCTGCATACATGATCACATGGCCTTCGCTGTTCCGGGCAGCACGGCCGATAGTCTGTACCAGGGATGTTTCCGAACGAAGGAAGCCTTCCTTATCTGCATCCAGGATCGCTACCAGCGTGATCTCCGGAATATCCAGTCCTTCTCGCAGAAGGTTGATACCAACCAATACGTCAAATACATCCAACCGCATATCCCGCACGATCTCGGTACGTTCCAGTGTATCGATATCCGAATGCAGGTAGCGCACGCGGATTCCCAGCTCTCTCATATAGTCAGTAAGGTCTTCTGCCATACGTTTGGTCAGTGTTGTTATCAGTATTTTGTGCTTATTGGCAATCTCTTTATTCACTTCTCCGATCAGATCATCAATCTGTCCTTCTACCGGACGAACTTCCACTTCCGGATCGAGAAGACCTGTCGGACGAATTACCTGCTCGGCTCTTAACAGTTCATGTTCTTCTTCATATTTGCCCGGTGTTGCAGATACAAACATGACCTGATCCAGTTTGGATTCGAATTCTTCGAAGCTTAAAGGACGGTTGTCCTTTGCCGAAGGAAGACGGAAACCATAGTCCACCAATGTCTGCTTCCGGCTCTGGTCACCGGCGTACATTCCTCCTACCTGAGGTACTGTGATATGAGATTCGTCTATAATAAGTAAGAAGTCATCTCCAAAATAGTCCAGCAGTGTGTATGGCGGCTGTCCGGGCTTTAATCCTGACAGATGTCTGGAATAATTTTCGATTCCTGAACAGAATCCGGTTTCTTTCATCATTTCAATATCAAAGTTGGTACGCTCGGAGATACGCTGGGCTTCCAGAAGCTTGTCTTCGCTTTTGAAATACTCTACACGTTCTTTTAATTCTTCTTCTATTGCTACAGCTGCTCTCTGGATCTGTTCTGCTGGCACTACATAGTGGGATGCAGGGAAAATCATCGTGTGCTCAAGCGAGCACTTTACCTCGCCGGTCAGCACATCAACCTCCACTATCCGATCTATCTCATCACCGAAAAACTCAACCCTGATTGCCGTATCATCGGCATTTGCCGGAAATATATCAAGCACATCACCATGCACTCTGAATGTGCCTCGGTGAAAATCCATATCATTCCTGGTGTACTGTAAATCTATGAGAGCCCTCGCGAGATCATCCCTGTCCCTCTCCTGCCCCGGGCGCAGCGAAATACTCATGCCTGTCCACTCATCAGGACTTCCAAGTCCGTATATGCAGGAAACCGATGCCACGACAATGACATCCTTTCGCTCTGTGAGCGCTGCCGTGGCTGAAAGCCTGAGCTTATCTATCTCATCATTTACAGAGGAATCCTTGGCTATGTACGTATCAGACTGCGGCACATAGGCCTCAGGCTGGTAATAGTCGTAGTAGGATACAAAGTACTCTACTGCATTTTCGGGGAAAAACTCCTTCATCTCACCATAGAGCTGCCCCGCAAGCGTCTTATTGTGCGATATGATAAGTGTAGGCTTATTTAGTGCTGCAATGACATTAGCCATGGTAAAGGTCTTGCCGGAGCCTGTAACTCCAAGTAAGGTCTCAAACTGGTTGCCCTCCTTAAAGCCCTTCACAAGCTGCTCTATCGCCTGCGGCTGGTCGCCGGTCGGCTTGTATTTTGAATGCAGTTTAAATTCCATAACGCACGCTTCCTCCAAAAAAATCTTAAATACTGCTTTTGTAAAATTATAAAAAGACAAAGTCAATCATTTATAGTATGCACTTACGCGCTTTATTTTACTACAAAAAATCGACTTTGTCCACATTTTTAGAACATTCGTTCTCTGTTATTTATGTCAACCCATAATATATTTACCTATATCAGGTGTATTCTTGCTGAAGTCATTTGTCACCTTATCATTATTATCCATCGGTACAACTGCTGCAATAAAAGAATCTAATCTGTCCAGCTTAACAACAGACAATTTTGATTTATCAATATAATTATCTATCGTCACAATCTCCGATGCATGTCCAAGATTTTCTGCGATTGCCTTTGGACTCATTCCATTTAAGAGAAGAATCGTTGCACATGTTCCTCTTAAATCATGCCATCTGACATCCGGCAGTTCCAAATCTTTCAGTAATTTCTTGAAATGCTGAAAATGAAAATTTTTGCTCCTAGGTCTTCCATATGAACTGCAACAGACATAGTCTAAATCCAAAAAATATTTACTTCTCCTGCTCTTAGAAGCCTCATACAATTTTCTTTGCTCTAAAATCGCATCATATACAATATCAGGAATATCAATAGTTCTCACACCGGATGATGTTTTTGTAGCAATTTCCTGCTTTGTATAAGTTTTTGCATCCAGCTCACTTTCGTTTTTCTTGATGTCTCTTCCAAGCTGTCTTCTGACCGTAAGCTTCTGCTCAACAAAATCAATATCTGAATATTTAATACCAATTATCTCTGAACACCGCAGTCCCATAACGACATTAAAAAGTATCATCAAATGAATTTTGCTCCCCTTACTCCCCTCTATCAATTTCTTTACCTGTTCCAGTGTAAGCGTATTTTTACTTTCAATAGTTCTGGTATGATAATTTCCTATATTTAAACTTTTTGGCATGGTTCATAATTTTTCAGGTATGTGAGCAAGTCCATCCGCTTGACCTCTTGCACAACTGATGGTGGTATATATGGCATAATTTTCATCTCCTTTCCTGCCTTGGATTGATATTATTGGGGATAATATCCGGGCATGAAAATAGCCAGGTGATTCCTTGAGTTGGAACCATCTGGCTATGTAAATTTACTTTTACTTTTTTACTATCTCCTCAATCAAAACATCTATTCTATGCCTTGACATATTATCACAATCTTCTTTTATTTTTTCACAATACTGCAAGAATTTTTCAGCATCTGAATGATACAAAACATACATAATATTATAACACGTATGATATCTATCCTCATCCACATTGTCTACTGGAAAAGAAATTTTATTATACAAATTGTCTATCTCTGATATGATAATATCATGATAATAACTACTATCAAAATTATTTCTAAGTTTATATGAATACTCATAAGCCTTTTTCCCATGAGTTGTTTTTTTCAAATATCCCACATATGTCTCTATTAAAAATTTCATCATTTCTTTATTTTCTTCTTGATATATTCTTTTTGTCTTTTCCGATGACATGTGAAACAAATCATATGAATACGATAGCATTTCCTCTTTCCCATCTAAAACAGTTTTTTCCAGCATTTCTTCTAAAATATTTCTATATTCTGATAAAACACTTTCATTATTTTCCTCTAAAACATCACTCCAAACAACATACGCATCTGCAAATTCATTTAATTCTGCTAAACTCTTTGCTTCAAGCATTTTCTCTCTTAAAATAGGTAATACACTCCTTATTTCCTCATCTGACTTATAATAGTTAGGCTTATCTCCTGAATTAAGAAATAACTTGTATTCAGCCTCCAATTGTTCTTCATTTAGTACCCCTTCCTCATAATATTTCAGTATCATTTCTACCAAATTTGTACTACACTTTATTCCATAAAGATATCTGCCAATTCTATGCTGAAGCATATTTCCAATCGTATTTGTCATTTTTTCTACAGAATCAGTATTATCAGAATCAATTTCTTTATAGTACAAGTTTTCTATACTCTCCACAACAACAGCAAAGCATATTAACCTTAATTCTTCTTCAAATTGCTCACTCATGTCACTATTACAAAACAATTTTACATCTTCAAAAAAACGTTGCGCCTTTTCGAGCGTCCGTAAATTTTTGACTTTATGGATTTCCAAGAATTTTTCAACAAAGTCTGCATGGATATTCATTTTACTCCATGTCACTTTCTCTGCACGTTCTGTAATATGATATATTCTTTCAATGACCTTTTCATTATACTTTTCAAATACAACTTTTTTGTCCGATTGTATTTCATCTGTATTCGCAATCACAATAACTTTTACATAATTACATTGCTTGAGTTCTTCTATAATTCCAAATATATCTTCCAAATTTATGTCATCACTCATTCTTTCCAAGTCATCTATTACAATAATATGAACAGAAGTAAACTCTTTTGACAATAATAAAAACAATTCTCTTTCATTGGCAATGCTTTGTACTACTTCCTTTGCCTGACCAACTTTATCCCAAATTTTCGATAGACCATCTAAAACATTATTAGCAATTTCACCTATTTTCCCACCAATATTATTCTTTAAAGCCAATTGAAATAAAGCTTCATGATATATTTGCCTAGTGTCTTTCAAACCAAACATTGATATTTTACAAACATTGGGATTTGCTTCTAATGCCTCATTTACCGCATAAGATTTTCCAATTCCCCATGTTCCATCAAATAAAATTGCTCTATACGGTAGATGATCTATGTCACTGATTATATTTTTTATATTATCTGCTTTCATACTGTATCTTTCCATCCCTATTTTTCATCTAACAACTTATTTTCCATCATCATTCCGAATATCATCAATAATCCGACCAATATTACATGTAATCTGTCCCTTACACTGATGAATATCCTCATTGATTTTCTTTTCCTGCTCAATAGCAATCCCTATATTCTTCGCCAGTTCTCCAATTGCAGAATTCTTTTTGGGATTGATTCCTGTTCTGGCAAGTAACAGCTTATAGATAAATGTCTGATGTCCATCTTTTTCATTCTGGATAATCTGTTCAGCATTCGGCTCAATATCATCTTCATATGAATTTTCATAATGTAACAGCAGGAACAATTCAAATGCTGGATTGCTAACCGCTAATATATTATTCTTTTCACCTTCTACTACCAATTCATCATAATCAAGTACTTTTTCTTCAAAAATATCCCCATCAAATACAACAATCATCTTATCTCGTTCTTTATCAAATGCTATTTCCGGATTTTCTTTCTGATTTTCTGCGAACTCAATCAAACGTCTTGGAAATGAAATGTCCCTGTCTCCCTCTGTTTTTTCAAGTAACCGGATATCGATTAATGGATGAATATTTAACTCTTTTCGTATATCAATTAACTTTTTGAAATACCATGTTTCGGTATTAGCACCCTCACATATGAAGAAATATTTACGATAAGGCTCAATCTGTTCTTCTTCATCTGTAGTTCTGCTATTCCAATTCGTATAACTTCTTACTGGAGCCAAGGCTACTCCTCCTCTCTAAAGTCGAATGTTGAAAATACCGGTATCGCACCATATCTTCCTTCCAGATATGCCTTGCTCAACACTTTATCATACCTCTCCTTGAAACGATCTAAGGAATAAATAGAGCTTGCATTTTCTGCGTTACGTTCTACAAACCAGATTTCATCCCTTCTAAAAATAGCCTGATCCATAATGGATGATTCATGTGTAGTGAACAATAGCTGCATACGCTGCTCATCATGTAGCTGCATAAACAATTGCAAAAATCGTTCTGTCAATTTCGGATGTAAGCTTCTCTCCAATTCATCCACAACATAAAGAACATCTTCTCGTTTATTCAACAGCATATCCATCAAATCGAATAATCTTCTTGTTCCATCAGACTCTTCATCAAAACCGAACTCATAAAATGACTTATTATGATGCAATCGGATTGTTGTGACCTTCGGTTCAGAATGTCCTTCAACTTCGATATTAAAGAAAGTTTCCTTCGACCTCATCGTCATTCTGAATGATGGTTCTTCCTGCTCTTCCATTCTATTTTTTACATGCTGCATCATCTTATCAAATACTGATTTCGGCAATGCATTTGATAACTCATCCAATGTAATTTCTTCAATTTTTACCTGGCTGATACCCGTATCAAATGTTTTGATCAATTTGTTAATCAGCTTCAGCGAATTATCATCATAATAATATTCCAAATCAATCAATGGCGTATCCGGTGTGATAATCGAAATATGATTCTGAATCCAATCATATACATCCCGGAAGAACAATAATTTAGATCGTGTGCTATATTTTTTTCCACGATTCATTTCTGTCAGGAACAAAGATGTTTCATTTCCTTCAAAATCATCTGCATAGGTTTCAAATTTATTTTTTTCTGTGTTTGTCAGCGTAATGCCATCATTTAACACCGGACGTTTACTTCCTTCTCGTTCAAAGAGACATTTTGCTGAACCGTTCTGATATAATTCATATAACCATTCTCCGGTTACTTTTCGTCTGCTTAAAACTGCAGAAAAACCATAGGCATAAAATTTGTCACCTACAGTAATCTGAATTTCAAAACTACTTTCTCGTTCCTTATTCTCCTGCCGATTCTTACAAAACATCTGTGTAGCTTCTATCGGAATACCATTGCAGACACTATCTTTAAAAAATTTAAAGAACAATGCCAGATTGGTCTTTCCAGATGCATTTGCTCCATAAACTACTGCATATTTTAATAACTGGGTACTTTTTATCTTTAACCTGTGATTTGCATTTGTTCGTATTTTATTTGAGGAAATCATTGTCAGCTCTGCTGCTTTATCAAAAGATTTAAAATTTTCAACACTTACTTTTACTAACATTCTTATACACCTCCACCTTTATTATATGTTTTACTCTTCTCTCAGTCAATGTAAATTTTCTTATTTAGAGATTTTTTCGTTATATATTGTTTCTTTTTCTATTTTTAACAATTTTATTTTGAGTTATGCATATAATATCAATGTATAAGTCAGCTTTTTGTAGCGACACTATTTTACTAATGCCGCTACATGAAATATTACAATAAATAAAAACTTCTAATTCTTTTTTCTTCTATCTCTCCCAATCCATCCTTCCTGTCACATTCAACATCTTTTCTTCTCGGAAGCTGAGCATCTTTCCATTAGTTCCACCGACAATGATATGATCCAGCAATTCTATCCCCAGTAGCTGTCCGCACTTCTGCAGCTTTCTCGTAACAATCATATCCTCTTTTGACGGTTTCACATTGCCACTGGGATGATTATGAAGTCCAATGATTGCAGAAGCATTTGCCAGAATACTGCTCTTAAAAACTTCTCTGGGAATTACCAAAGATGCATTGATTGTTCCAACACTGACCAGATTCATATTGATTACCTGTCCATTATTTTTCATATTCAGGATGCAAAATACTTCTCTGTCATATTGCGATAACTCCTTCGCCATCAATTCTACAACAGCCTGTGGACTGTCCAACGTCTGCTCACTATAAAGAGACGGCTCTTTTACCAGACGGATATTCACAACTTCCAATTCATTCTCCATCCTTCTGATCTCCTTTTGGAAATTCTACAACCAAAAAAATATTACTCTCTGAAGATTCCACATATGATTTCAATTGTGATAATGTCATTTCCAAATATTTAGGTTGTTCCACCATAATCTGCTCCTTTCGTTTCTTCCTTTACTTCTTTTTTCCCTGACAAATAGCTTATCACTTTGTTTGCCTTAATGCTTTTCTGCAACTCACTGATAATGCACAGATCTGCTACATTCACTCCCGGCAAAGCAAGCATTTCATCCATCGCCATATTGACAATCTCTTTTTCCGTTCCGTATCCGGCATCAAATAAACGCTGTAATACTTTTATTGCTTTCTGATTTTTTCCCATTTCATCATCAAAGGGCAGCTTATCGCCGCCCTCTGTTTTACTCCTCCTCTTCTTTCTTTTCTTCAATTCCTAATCTCTTAACCTGTTTCTTTTTATTCCAGATACGAACTCCTGTGATTCCGGCTGCTGATAATACCAGAATGGCTATCCATAAAATTGCATTTGCAGTGTCTCCTGTTTTCGGATGGTTACTGGTTTTTGTAGTAGTACCCGGTGTCTCTGGGGTTGGTGTTTCCGGTACTTCTTTGATGGTTACAGTCTGACCTTCATCGTTGATATCCTTATGCTCTGTTACCTTTTTCGGTTCTTCCGGATTTGTCATATCATACAGTTCTTCAAAGGTTACAAGCTGCTTTCCTCCAAGCGTGCTGCCGTTGAAAGTAAACTCAATCTGCACTTCCATGTTTTCCTTGTCCGCTGTAAATTCATAATCATTGGTAACTTCTTTGCCATCAATGAGCAGCTTTTCATTTTCTGCCTTAACCATCTGCCAACCAGACAACTTGTAGTTCGTACCGATTTCCAGTCCTTCTAAAGTAACCGTATCCACAATCGTCAGATCTTTTCCGGCTTCCACCTCTTTCTTACCGTTCTTATCCGTTGCTGTGGTATGAATCGAAATCTTTCGCTCCGTAATCAGGACTGTCTGACCTTCATCATCAATATCCTTATGCTCTGCAACTTTTACAGGTTCTTCCGGATTCTTCAGATCATATAATTCTTCAAATGTAACCAGATTCTGTCCGCCAAGTTCTGATGCATCAAACGTATAAGAAATCTCTACTTTCATTTTCTCGCTGTCAGCAACAAAAGTGTAATCACTCTCCACACGCTTTCCATCAATGAGCAGTTCTGCATTTTCCTCTTTCAGCATCTGCCAGCCTTTTAACTGGTACTTTCTGCCTTCTTCCAGACCGTCCAGAGTAACTGTATCCACAATCGTTACTTTCTTTCCTGCAACAATTACTTTTTCGCCTGTTTTCTTGTCTGTTGCAGTTGTATGAATGGTAATCTCTTTTTCATACTCATCAGTCAGTGTTCCAAGGTCGATAGTTACTTTATTTCTGCTCACAACAACTTCAAATGCCGGAATCAGCTTCATGCCTTTGTTGGATTCACAAGATAACTCCTCAATCTCATAAGTGTCATAAAGTAATGCACCTTTGCTATCGTCCGGCTCAGAAATTCCGAACCAGATACCGTCCTCACTGGATGTTCCGGCATTTGTATTTTTCTTATGAGACGCCCAATCGGAAGCAGTTGAAAACTGACCGTTTTTATCTGTTACTACGATATGGCTCTCTCCGGTTGTTTTGCTCGTAATCTTAAAAGGAACATTTGCAAGTCTCTTATGTGTGCCTGCCCCAATCTTTACTCCCTCCAAATCTCCACGTTTAATCTGGTTGTAAATGGAATGGCTTTCGCCTGTTAAATCCACTATTTTTCCATTTTCCGTAATCGAAAATTCAATCGCTTTTGCCCCGTCAGTCAGATAACCTTCCGGTGCTTTGGTTTCTTCCAGTTTGTATTTACCATATGGAAGTAAATCTGCCGATGTTGTTGCTACTCCGTCAATTCCTGTCTGAATTGTCTTAACTGTCTCATTTTTCTTGTACAGTTTTCCTTCTACCAGAACCGGATTCTCGTTCAGAGAAATAATTGCAAATGCTGCATCTTTTAATGTGGCACTTCCCTGTGCCTTAGTGTCTTTTGTCTCCATATCACGTTTCTGAATCTTCACACCACCTCGGATTACCTGGTCAGATACGGAATACTGGTTGCTTCCGGAAAGAACTGCAAGTTCTCCGTCCTCTGTGATCTGTGTCAGATACATTCCTTTGATCTGCTCTGTACTGTCCCCTGCCTGCATATAAGCTCCGTCCAGTAAATATCCGTCTGGTGCTTTTGTCTCCTCAACAGTCAGTGTTCCAAGTGGTAATACACTTTTTTCATTCTGAATGTAAAATGCATCTCCCGATACTTTGTAAGCATCTGACAGTTTTGTCACATAATGAATACTTCCGTCACTGCTCTTTTCTGCCACCGTTTTTGTAACCCAGGTACGTGTTGCTTTCTCTGGTAAATTGTCTTTTGTATAAAGTCCGTCATAATAATGCCAGGTAAATTCTGCTCCTGTCAGTGCTGCATTACCCTGTGCGGTTGCTTTTCCTGTCTCCATATCAATCTTGAACAGGTCTACCAATGTCTCTGTCACTTTCGGAACATCTGAAACATTTAATACGGCTGTCTTTCCGGCTTCAACTTTCAGACTGCGTACTGTCGTATCCAGCTTATATCCTTTCGGTGCAGAAAGCTCTTTGATATAAACAGTCCCTGCAGTCACTTCACCTTCATTCGTATCGCCATTTTCATTTGTTGTAAGTGTTCCAATCTGATTACTGCAATTCTGGTCTAAAAATATGCCAAAGGTTGCTCCAACAATGGAATACATCGCATTTCCATTTGTGACAATCTCATTTGCAGTTGTCTTTTTTACCTTCGCATTTCCGACATTCAGTTCTGCCCAAAACTGTCCAAGATCCTGTCCTTCACCAGTATAGATATATCCGCCACATTTATAGCGACCTTTGTTTGCCTGTACAAATGCTCTCACTCCTGCATACACTTCATTCTGAATATCCTGTGAAATCTCAGAATATGCAGCTCTGACATTATCGCACTTCCAGCCCAACTGTTCACTGAGTCTCTGCCATACTACACACTGTTCCAGCAGATATCCCTGATTTGCATTCAGGTTACTATGACTGCCTCTATACTGCTTTACATACTCCAGTGACAATGCCACATCTTCGATCTGTGCAGCACTCATACTGGAACTTGCATCGTGTCTAGTTTTATACCCATTTTTGAATCCAGTGTTAATATCTACACAATAGGCTGTTTCGCCTTCTACTCGCATGTGACCTTCATTGAATGTAGAATGAATGGTTCCATCATTCATCACATGTTCAATATATCCGACTCTCTCTGAGGATTCCGTCCAATACTGTGTTTCCGCTGCTTGAACCGATGTGATCGGTAATGCAGTTAAAATCGTGGTCAGGGCAAGAATCCCTG
>OHXM01000581.1_pt1 | contig 12584 bp, 10 predicted proteins | sample 1579901 | NCBI WGS metagenome assembly OHXM01 (sample SAMEA3882528, study PRJEB24775) | human gut metagenome | biome: human-associated habitat; feature: intestine environment; material: feces | place: Netherlands | collected 2009/2010
TAGAGCACCGGTCTCCAAAACCGGGTGTCGGGAGTTCGAGCCTCTCCTCCCGTGCTAAACTTGAAAGAATATGTTTCAGAAAGTAGCAAATTATTGTAAAGAATCTTATGACGAATTAGTCCATAAAGTATCATGGCCTACTCGTAAAGAACTTTCTAGTAGCGCAGTGGTTGTTTTATATGCTTCCCTACTCATTGCGCTAGTTGTTTTTCTTATGGATTCAGCCTTCCAGTTTGTAATGGAGGATATTATCTATCCGCACTAATTAATTGAATAAAATGTCTGAGATTGAAAAAAAGTGGTACGTATTACGTGCTGTTAGTGGAAAAGAAAGCAAGGTTAAGGAGTATCTTGATGCTGACATTAAGAACAGTGATCTTAGCGAGTATGTGTCTCAGGTGTTGATTCCTACCGAGAAAGTGTATCAGGTTCGCAATGGTAAGAAAATTGTGAAAGAAAGAAGTTATCTTCCCGGATACGTTTTAGTCGAGGCCGCTTTGGTCGGTGAGGTTGCTCATCATTTGAGAAACACTCCGAATGTAATCGGTTTCTTGGGAGGTTCCGAAAATCCGGTTCCTTTGAGACAATCGGAAGTGAATCGTATACTTGGTACGGTGGATGAACTTCAGGAAGGTGGTGAGGAACTTAATGTACCTTATACCGTAGGAGAAACAGTGAAAGTTACCGTTGGACCGTTCAGTGGCTTCAGTGGTCTCATTGAAGAGGTGAATACCGAAAAACGGAAGTTGAAGGTTATGGTTAAGATCTTCGGACGTAAAACTCCGCTGGAACTTGGCTTTATGGATGTCGAGAAAGAATAATGCATTCTGTTACGTGCATTGGACTTTCGCTATAATTAATATATAAAAATTAGAAACAAAATGGCTAAAGAAGTTGCTGGACTAATCAAATTACAGATTAAAGGAGGCGCTGCAAATCCATCACCTCCCGTTGGACCTGCTTTGGGTTCTAAGGGTATTAATATCATGGAATTTTGCAAGCAATTCAATGCCAGAACCCAGGACAAAGCAGGTAAGATTTTACCTGTAATCATTACCTACTACGCAGATAAGTCTTTTGATTTTGTTATCAAGACTCCTCCCGTAGCTATTCAATTGCTTGAATTGGCTAAGATTAAGAGTGGTTCTGCTGAGCCTAACCGTAAGAAGGTTGCCGAAATTACTTGGGAACAAGTTCGTACGATTGCTCAGGACAAAATGGTTGACTTGAACTGTTTCACTGTAGAAGCTGCCATGAAAATGGTTGCCGGTACAGCTAGAAGTATGGGTATCGCTGTAAAAGGGGAATTCCCGGGTAATAACTAATAAACTTCAATTATAATGGGTAAACTGACAAAAAATCAAAAGTTGGCTGCAGAAAAAATTGAAGCAGGGAAAGCATACTCACTGAAAGAAGCTGCACAGTTAGTTAAAGATATTACTTTTTCTAAGTTTGATGCTTCATTAGATATTGACGTACGTTTAGGTGTAGACCCTCGTAAAGCTAACCAGATGGTTCGTGGTGTAGTTTCATTGCCTCACGGAACAGGTAAGCAAGTGCGTGTTTTGGTTCTGTGTACACCTGATGCTGAAGCTGCTGCAAAAGAAGCTGGTGCTGACTATGTTGGTCTTGATGAATATATTGAAAAGATCAAAGGTGGATGGACTGATATTGATGTAATCATTACAATGCCGTCTATCATGGGTAAGATCGGTGCTTTGGGTCGTGTTCTTGGTCCTCGTGGATTAATGCCGAATCCGAAGAGTGGTACTGTAACTATGGATGTAGCTAAGGCTGTTAAGGAAGTTAAGCAAGGTAAGATTGACTTTAAGGTTGATAAGAGCGGTATCGTTCATACTTCAATTGGCAAGGTTTCTTTCACTGCAGATCAGATTCGTGATAATGCGAAAGAATTTATCGCTACTATCATTAAATTGAAACCAAGTTCAGCTAAGGGTACTTATATTAAGAGTATTTATCTTTCAAGTACTATGAGTAAGGGTATCAAGATTGATCCCAAAACTGTAGAAGAAAACTAACAATAAGGAGGAATCATGAGAAAGGAAGATAAAGGCGTTATTATTGGTCAGTTGGCTGAAACCGTTAAGCAATACGGACATTTCTATTTGGTTGACACAACTGCTATGGATGCAGCTAAGACAAGTGAACTGAGAAGAAAATGTTTCAAAGCAGGTATTAAGCTGGTTGTTGTGAAGAATTCTTTGCTTCACAAAGCTCTGATGAGCATGGAAGGTGTTGATTTCTCTCCGTTGTTCGATTCTTTAAAAGGTACAACTTCAGTAATGTTTAGCGAAGTAGCTAACGCTCCTGCAAAGTTGTTGAAAGAATACAAAGAGGAAATTCCTGCATTGAAAGCAGCTTATGCTGAAGAAGGTTTCTATGTAGGTGCTAATCAACTGGATGCTCTTTGCAACATTAAGAGTAAGAATGAAGTTATTGCTGATATTATTGCATTGCTGCAATCACCGGCGAAAAATGTTATTTCTGCTCTTCAATCAGGTGGTAACACCATTCATGGAGTTCTTAAGACTCTGGGCGAACGTGCCGAATAATCAATTTTATAATCAATTAGTAACAAACAATTAAAATCATACAAAAATGGCAGATTTGAAAGCTTTTGCAGAACAATTAGTTAACTTGACAGTAAAAGAAGTTAATGAACTTGCAACTATCCTTAAAGAAGAATACGGTATTGAACCTGCTGCTGCAGCTGTAGCTGTTGCTGCTGGTCCTGCTGCTGGTGCAGCTGCTGCTGAAGAAAAAACATCTTTTGATGTAGTTTTGAAGAGCGCTGGTGCTGCAAAATTGCAGGTTGTTAAAGCCGTTAAAGAAGCATGTGGTCTTGGCTTGAAAGAAGCTAAAGACATGGTAGACGGTGCTCCTAGCACAGTAAAAGAAGGCTTGGCTAAAGACGAAGCTGAATCACTGAAGAAAACTTTGGAAGAAGCTGGAGCTGAAGTTGAGCTTAAATAATATTAGCCTGAGTATCAGGTAATACGGTTAGGAATCCTCTGGTAGAGGATTCTTAACCTTTTTGTGTCTATATTATTATTAAGTTCTACAAAATATTAACAAATGTCTTCAAATACTGAAAATCAAAGAGTTAATTTTGCTTCCATCAAGAATCCGATGAAGTATCCGGATTTCTTGGAAGTGCAATTGAAGTCATTCCAAGACTTTTTACAGTTGGATACCCCGCCCGAAAAGCGTAAGAATGACGGGCTGTATAAGGTGTTCGCTGAAAACTTCCCTATTGCTGACACTCGTAATAACTTTGTCCTTGAATTCTTGGACTATTACATTGATCCGCCTCACTATTCAATAGACGAGTGTTTGGAGCGCGGGCTCACATACAGCGTGCCTTTGAAAGCAAAACTGAAGTTGTATTGTACTGATCCTGATCATGAAGATTTCGATACGGTTATTCAGGATGTTTATCTGGGTCCTATTCCGTATATGACTCCGAAAGGAACTTTTGTTATTAATGGTGCTGAGCGTGTAGTTGTTTCTCAGTTGCACCGTTCTCCGGGCGTGTTCTTTGGTCAGAGCGTACATGCTAACGGTACTAAATTGTACTCTGCCCGTATTATTCCATTCAAAGGTTCATGGATCGAATTCGCTACAGATATTAACAATGTAATGTATGCGTATATCGACCGTAAAAAGAAATTGCCTGTTACTACTCTGTTAAGAGCTGTAGGTTTTGAAAATGATAAAGATATCCTCGAAATCTTCAATTTGGCTGAAGACGTTAAGGTTAATAAGACTAACTTGAAGAAAGTCGTAGGAAGAAAACTCGCTGCTCGTGTTTTAAAAACATGGACAGAAGATTTCGTAGATGAAGACACAGGTGAAGTTGTTTCTATTGAACGTAATGAGGTTATTATCGACCGTGAAACTGTGATTGAAGAGGATCATATCGATGAAATTATAGACTCAGGCGTTCAGAATATCCTTGTTCACAAGGAAGAAGCGAATTCATCCGACTACTCTATTATATTTAATACCCTTCAGAAAGACCCGAGCAACTCTGAAAAAGAGGCTGTACTTTACATTTACCGTCAGTTGCGTAATGCAGATCCGGCTGATGATGCCAGTGCTCGTGAGGTTATCAATAACCTGTTCTTCTCTGAAAAAAGATATGACCTTGGCGAGGTAGGACGTTACAGAATCAACAAAAAGTTGGGACTGACTACGGACATGGATGTGAAGGTATTGACAAAACAAGATATTATTGAAATCATTAAGTATCTGATTGAGCTGATTAACTCTAAAGCGGATGTTGATGATATTGACCACTTGAGTAACCGTCGTGTACGTACTGTAGGAGAACAGTTGTCCAATCAATTTGCGATTGGTCTGGCACGTATGTCTCGTACCATCCGTGAGCGTATGAATGTGCGTGACAATGAAGTGTTTACTCCGATTGATTTGATTAATGCGAAGACTATTTCTTCTGTTATCAATTCATTCTTTGGAACAAATGCTTTGTCGCAGTTCATGGATCAAACTAATCCATTGGCTGAAATCACTCACAAGCGTCGTTTGTCAGCGTTAGGACCTGGTGGTCTGTCACGTGAACGTGCTGGTTTTGAGGTTCGTGACGTACACTATACTCATTATGGTCGTTTGTGTCCGATTGAAACTCCTGAAGGTCCGAATATCGGTTTGATTTCTTCTTTGTGTGTGTATGCTAAGATTAATGAGCTTGGCTTTATTTCAACTCCTTATCGTAAAGTAGCTGATGGTAAGGTGGATATATCTGATGAAGGTATTGAATATCTGACAGCCGAAGAGGAAGAGGATAAGATAATCGCTCAGGGTAATGCTCCATTGGATGATGAAGGCAAATTTGTTCGTGAGAAAGTAAAAGCTCGTCGTGATGCTGATTATCCTGTTGTTACTCCTGACCAGGTAGAGTTGATGGATGTTTCTCCACAGCAGATTGCTTCTATCGCTGCTTCTTTGATTCCGTTCTTGGAACATGACGATGCTAACCGTGCATTGATGGGATCAAACATGATGCGCCAGGCAGTTCCTTTGTTGCGTACAGAGGCTCCTATTGTAGGTACAGGTATTGAAAAACAGTTGGTTGAAGACTCTCGTACTCAGATTGCAGCAGAGGGTGATGGTGTTGTAGAATATGTCGATGCAACAACTATTCGTATCTTGTATGACAGAAATGAAGATGAGGAATTTGTAAGCTTTGAACCTGCTTTGAAGGAATACAGAATTCCTAAATTCCGTAAGACTAATCAGAGCATGACCATTGACCTCCGTCCTACTTGTGATAAAGGACAGCGTGTGAAGAAGGGTGATATCCTGACTGAAGGATATTCAACTCAGGGTGGTGAGCTTGCATTGGGTAAAAACCTGTTGGTGGCTTATATGCCTTGGAAAGGTTATAACTACGAGGATGCTATTGTATTGAATGAACGCGTTGTACGTGAGGACTTGCTGACTTCTGTACACGTTGATGAATATATTTTGGAGGTCCGCGAAACGAAACGCGGTATGGAAGAATTAACTTCTGATATTCCTAACGTGAGTGAAGAAGCTACTAAAGATTTGGATGAAAACGGTATTGTACGTGTAGGTGCACGTATCGAACCGGGTGATATCCTGATTGGTAAGATTACTCCGAAAGGTGAATCAGATCCTTCTCCGGAAGAAAAATTGCTTCGTGCTATTTTCGGTGATAAGGCAGGTGATGTGAAGGATGCTTCATTGAAAGCTTCTCCGTCATTACGTGGTGTCGTTATTGACAAGAAGTTGTTCTCACGTGTTATCAAGAGCAGAAGTGAGAAGAATGCCGATAAGGCTATTCTGCCTAAACTGAATGATGAATTCGAAGAAAAGGCAGCAAAACTGAAAGATATCTTGATTGAGAAACTATTGGTTTTGACTAATGGTAAGGTTTCCCAAGGAGTGAAAGATTATTTGGGAACGGAAGTTATTGCCAAGGGGGCGAAGTTCACCAAACGCGATTTGGAATCATTGGATTATACTATTATCCAGTTGAGCAAGTGGACAGCTGATGCTCATAAGAATGACATGATTCGTGACTTGGTGATGAATTATTTGAAGAAATATAAAGAATTGGATGCTGAATTAAAGCGTAAGAAGTTTGCTATCACTATCGGTGATGAACTTCCTGCGGGCATTATTCAGATGGCTAAGGTTTATATTGCCAAGAAGCGTAAGATTGGTGTAGGTGATAAGATGGCGGGACGTCACGGTAACAAGGGTATTGTTTCTCGTGTGGTTCGTCAGGAAGATATGCCGTTCTTAGCAGATGGTACTCCAGTAGATATCGTATTGAATCCGTTGGGTGTGCCTTCTCGTATGAATATTGGTCAGATTTTCGAAGCCGTATTAGGTCGTGCCGGAAAAGAGTTGGGTGTGAAATTTGCTACTCCTATTTTTGACGGTGCTTCTATGGATGATTTAAATGAATGGACAGATAAAGCTGGATTGCCTCGTTATTGTAAGACTTATCTTTGTGATGGTGGTACAGGCGAACGCTTTGACCAACCTGCAACAGTGGGTGTAACTTATATGTTGAAACTAGGGCACATGGTTGAAGATAAGATGCATGCCCGTTCTATCGGTCCGTACTCCCTTATTACTCAGCAGCCGCTTGGTGGTAAGGCACAGTTCGGTGGTCAGCGTTTCGGAGAAATGGAAGTTTGGGCGCTTGAAGCATTCGGCGCAGCACATATCTTACAGGAAATCCTGACCATTAAGTCTGATGACGTTGTAGGACGCTCAAAGGCTTACGAAGCTATTGTGAAAGGTGAACCTATGCCAACTCCGGGTATCCCCGAATCTCTGAATGTATTGTTACACGAACTGAGAGGTCTTGGCTTGAGTATCAACCTTGAATAATAAAAAAATATAACTCTTTACATTATAAATAAGGAAGTATGGCTTTTAGAAAAGAAACTAAGATAAAGAGTAATTTCTCGAAAATCTCAATTGGCTTGGCTTCACCCGAAGAAATCCTTGAGAATTCGAGCGGTGAGGTGTTGAAGCCTGAAACGATCAACTACCGTACCTACAAACCGGAACGTGATGGTTTGTTCTGCGAGCGTATTTTCGGTCCGGTGAAAGATTACGAATGTCATTGCGGTAAGTACAAACGTATCCGTTATAAAGGTATTGTTTGTGACCGATGTGGCGTTGAAGTGACTGAAAAGAAGGTCCGTCGTGAACGTATGGGACATATTCAGTTAGTTGTGCCTGTAGCGCATATCTGGTATTTTCGTTCATTGCCGAACAAGATCGGTTATTTGTTGGGGCTGCCTACAAAGAAACTAGACGCTATTGTATATTATGAACGTTATGTGGTTATCCAGCCGGGTGTGAAGGCTGAAGATGGCATTAATAAATATGATTTGCTTTCTGAAGAAGAGTATTTGGATATCTTGGATACACTTCCTAAAGAAAACCAATATTTGGAAGATACAGATCCGAATAAGTTTATAGCTAAGATGGGAGCAGAAGCCATTTATGATCTGCTCTCAACTTTGGATTTGGATGCTTTATCTTATGAATTACGTCATAAAGCAAGTAATGATTCTTCGCAGCAACGTAAGAACGAGGCTTTGAAGCGTCTGCAGGTAGTTGAATCGTTCCGTGCATCTCGCGGACGTAATAAACCTGAATGGATGATTGTACGTATTGTGCCGGTTATTCCTCCTGAACTGCGTCCATTGGTTCCGTTGGATGGTGGCCGTTTCGCTACCTCTGACTTGAATGACTTGTATCGTCGTGTGATTATCCGTAACAACCGTTTGAAGCGACTGATTGAAATCAAGGCTCCCGAAGTGATTTTGCGTAACGAAAAACGTATGTTGCAGGAGGCTGTCGATTCCTTGTTCGATAACTCACGTAAATCAAGTGCAGTGAAGACTGACGCTAATCGTCCATTGAAATCACTGTCCGATAGCTTGAAGGGTAAGCAAGGACGTTTCCGTCAGAATTTGCTGGGTAAGCGTGTTGACTACTCTGCTCGTTCGGTTATCGTTGTTGGTCCTGAATTGAAGATGGGTGAATGTGGTATCCCTAAACTGATGGCTGCAGAGCTTTACAAGCCGTTTATCATCCGTAAGTTGATTGAACGTGGTATTGTGAAGACTGTAAAATCTGCAAAGAAGATTGTAGACCGCAAGGAGCCTGTGATCTGGGATATCTTGGAACATGTCATGAAAGGTCATCCTGTATTGCTGAACCGTGCGCCGACTCTGCACCGTTTGGGTATTCAGGCTTTCCAACCGCATATGATTGAAGGTAAAGCTATTCAGTTGCACCCGTTGGCTTGTACAGCGTTCAATGCCGACTTCGATGGTGACCAGATGGCGGTTCACTTGCCTTTGAGTAATGATGCGATTCTGGAAGCACAGATGTTGATGCTTCAAGCTCATAACATTCTGAATCCTGCTAATGGTGCTCCTATTACTGTGCCTGCACAGGATATGGTACTTGGTTTGTATTATATTACCAAGCTGAGAAAAGGGGCTAAAGGTGAAGGCTTGACTTTCTACGGTCCGGAAGAGGCTTTGATTGCTTATAATGAAGGTAAAGTGGATATTCATGCTATCGTCAACGTAGTGGTGAAGGACTTGGACAAAGATGGCAAAATCGTAGATGTGATGATGAAAGAAACCTCCGTAGGGCGTGTGATTGTAAATGAAATCGTTCCAGCGGAAGTGGGGTACTTGAATACCATTATTTCCAAAAAGTCTTTGCGAGATATCATTAGTGATGTTATCAAAGCTGTCGGTGTTGCACGTGCTTGTGAATTCTTGGATGGTATTAAGAACTTAGGTTACTATATGGCGTTCAAGGGTGGTCTGTCATTCAACTTGGGTGATATTATTATCCCGAAAGAAAAAGAAGAACTGGTAAAACGTGGTAATGAGGAAGTGGAACAGATTATGATGAACTATAATATGGGTTTCATTACTGACAATGAACGTTATAACCAGGTTATCGATACATGGACTCACGTGAACAGTGACCTGTCTGATATACTTTACAAGACGATTAAGAATGATGACCAAGGCTTCAATTCAGTATTTATGATGCTTGATTCCGGGGCCCGTGGTTCTAAAGAGCAGATTCGTCAGTTGTCTGGTATGCGTGGTTTGATGGCAAAACCGCAGAAAGCCGGTGCTGAAGGCGCACAGATTATTGAAAACCCTATTCTTTCAAACTTTAAAGAAGGTTTGTCTGTGTTAGAGTATTTTATTTCTACCCACGGTGCTCGTAAAGGTTTGGCGGATACAGCGTTGAAGACTGCTGATGCGGGATACTTGACCCGCCGTCTGGTAGACGTGTCGCATGATGTGATTATCAATGAAGAAGACTGTGGAACACTTCGTGGTTTGGTTTGTACGGCTTTGAAGAATAACGATGAAGTTATTGCTACTTTGTACGAACGTATTCTAGGACGTGTTTCTGTACATGATATCGTCCATCCTACTACTGGTAAACTGATTGTAGCCGGTGGAGAGGAGATTACAGAGGATATTGCGCAGGAAATCGAGGATTCTCCGATTGAAAGCGTTGAAATCCGTTCGGTATTAACTTGTGAATCTAAGAAAGGGGTATGTGCTAAGTGTTATGGACGTAACTTGGCATCCAGTCGTATGGTTCAGAAAGGTGAAGCAGTCGGCGTAATCGCTGCCCAATCTATTGGTGAGCCGGGTACACAGTTGACATTGCGTACATTCCATGCCGGTGGTATCGCAGGTAATATGGCTGCTAATGCAAGCATTGTGGCCAAGAATAATGCACGTTTGGAATTCGAAGAATTGCGTACGGTAGATACGGTTGATGAAATGGGTGAGGCTGTGAAAGTGGTAGTCGGTCGTTTGGCTGAAGTCCGCTTTATCGATGTGAATACAGGGATTATCCTGTCAACTCATAATGTGCCTTATGGTTCAAAATTATATGCTGCGGACGGTGATATTGTTGAGAAAGGAAAACTGATTGCTAAGTGGGATCCGTTCAACGCTGTTATTATTACAGAGGCTACTGGTAAGATTGAATTCGAGAGTGTGGTTGAAAACGTAACTTATAAGGTAGAGTCTGATGAAGCTACCGGTTTGCGTGAAATTATCATTATCGAGTCTAAGGACAAGACAAAAGTACCTTCTGCCCATATTGTAACCGAGGATGGTAATTTGATCCGTACTTATAACTTACCCGTGGGGGGGCATGTTGTGGTTGAAAACGGTCAGGCAGTGAAAGCTGGTGACATTATTGTGAAGATTCCTCGTGCTGTAGGCAAGGCTGGTGATATCACCGGTGGTCTTCCTCGTGTTACAGAACTGTTTGAGGCTCGTAACCCATCTAATCCTGCTGTCGTTTCTGAAATAGACGGTGAAATTACTATGGGTAAGATTAAGCGTGGTAACCGTGAAATTATTGTCACATCTAAGACAGGTGAAGTGAAAAAGTATTTGGTGAATCTGTCTAAACAAATATTGGTTCAGGAGAATGACTACGTTCGTGCCGGAACTCCGTTATCTGACGGTGCGATTACTCCTGCTGACATTTTGGCCATTAAAGGTCCCACGGCTGTACAGGAATATATCGTAAATGAAGTGCAAGACGTTTACCGTTTGCAGGGTGTGAAGATTAACGACAAACACTTTGAGATTATTGTTCGTCAAATGATGCGTAAGGTAGAAATCGATGAGCCGGGCGATACTCGCTTCTTGGAACAGCAGGTAGTGGATAAGCAAGAGTTCATGGAAGAAAACGATCGTATTTGGGGCAAGAAAGTAGTTGTTGACTCTGGTGATTCTCAGAATTTGCAGCCGGGTCAGATTGTTACTGCCCGTAAGTTGCGTGATGAGAACAGTATGTTGAAACGTCGTGATTTGAAGCCTGTTGAGGTACGTGATGCTATTCCTGCTACATCTACTCAGATTCTGCAAGGTATTACCCGTGCCGCTTTGGGAACTTCAAGTTTCATGTCTGCTGCATCATTCCAGGAAACAACGAAAGTTTTGAATGAGGCTGCCATCAATGGTAAGGTTGATAGATTGGAGGGTATGAAGGAGAATGTGATTTGTGGTCACTTGATTCCTGCCGGTACCGGTCAGCGTGAATTCGAAAAGATTATTGTTGGTTCGAAGGAAGAATATGATCGCATTCTTGCTAATCGTAAGAATGTACTCGATTATAGTGAGGTAGAGTAATTTTTAATACATACACTGTAAAAGAGGCTGATTTCTGTTTAAGAAATCAGCCTCTTTAGGTTTATAGTAAATGCTATAGGAAAATTATATAGAATAATCAGTATGTTGTATTATTACAAATAAATGTCTATATTTGTACTCCAACCAAAGAATAGAAGTTGGGGACCTTGAAATTCAGAATATTTTTTAATGCTAAAGTATAAAATCATGGAAAACGAAAAAAATAACAATCAGTTGCAGATAGAGTTGAAAGAAGAAGTAGCTCAAGGAACGTATGCAAATCTTGCCATTATTACCCATTCCAGTTCGGAATTTATTGTTGATTTTGTGCGTGTAATGCCGGGATTACCTAAAGCTGGAGTGCAGTCACGTATTGTACTGACTCCTGAACATGCAAAACGTTTGATGTATGCATTACAGGAGAATGTTGCAAAATACGAACGTAATTTTGGACCTATTCGAATGCCGGAAGAAATGAATGGGGGAAATAATGGACCGGATGGAAAAACATTCATTCCTCCTATAAGCGGATTTAAAGGGGAAGCATAAGGGCTTTTGTAGCAAAAATAACATAGTAGTCTGTTTTTCAAAAACTTTTTTGAGAAACAGACTATTTTTATTAGTAGAAAGTATTGTTTATTAAAATGTTATTCGTAACTTTGCAGCCCAAAATGTATAGTTTTGGACTTAGTACAGCAAATTAATAAACAATATATAATAATTAAAAATCAAACAAAATGCCTACTATTCAACAATTAGTAAGAAAAGGAAGAGAGGTTTTGGTTGAGAAGAGTAAATCTCCGGCACTGGATTCATGTCCTCAAAGACGTGGCGTTTGTGTTCGTGTGTATACTACTACTCCGAAAAAGCCGAATTCAGCAATGCGTAAAGTTGCTCGTGTGCGTCTGACTAACTCTAAGGAAGTAAACTCTTATATTCCGGGAGAAGGTCATAACTTGCAGGAACACTCAATCGTGTTGGTTCGTGGTGGTCGTGTGAAAGACCTTCCGGGTGTACGTTATCACATCGTTCGTGGTACTTTGGATACAGCAGGCGTAGCTGGTCGTACACAAAGACGTTCTAAATATGGTGCGAAGCGTCCTAAAGCAGGACAAGCTGCAGCTCCTGCAAAAGGAAAAGGAAAGAAGTAAATTGTAACTGAATTCCTGAAACAAAGAATATTAATTTAAGTTTTGGTTTGTTGGAATAAGCTATAAAGGTTGAGTAAATGCTTCAGAGGAAGCGTTGAAGTAAACGGAAAAAGTGCAGCCCCAAACAAAAACATTATTTTGAGAAAAAATGAGAAAAGCAAAACCAAAAAAACGTGTGATCCTTCCGGATCCGGTATTT
>OHXM01000583.1_pt1 | contig 12570 bp, 11 predicted proteins | sample 1579901 | NCBI WGS metagenome assembly OHXM01 (sample SAMEA3882528, study PRJEB24775) | human gut metagenome | biome: human-associated habitat; feature: intestine environment; material: feces | place: Netherlands | collected 2009/2010
AACACGACATGGAACTGGTACGGGAAGTGCACCGCGTGCTGCGTCCGGGCGGCAAGTTCATCCTGACCACCCCCAATATCCGTATGTCGCTGACACGCAACCCCTGGCACGTCAGGGAATACAATCCCGACCAACTCCGCAACCTGCTCGGCAGCGCCTTTGCGTCGGTGGAGGCCCTCGGTGTTTTCGGCAACGAACGGATCATGGAATACTACGAAAAAAACCGCCAAGGCGTTCGGCGCATCACCCGTTTCGACGTGCTCGACCTACAACACCGGCTGCCCCGGTGGATGCTGCAACTCCCCTACGACCTGCTCAACCGCCTCAACCGCCGACGCCTACTCCGGGACAACGACTCCCTGACCCGTTCGATCACCATGGAAGACTACCGCATCGGACCGGTAGCGGACGACTGCTTCGACCTGTTCTATATCGCGGAAAAGCAACACAAATAAATGATTCCGGCCGGATCGACATCCGCCGGCAATCCGGAAAAAACCATTATAAGCAGCAGCCGGAATCCTCATCCATTTTAAGTTCATTTTACCCGATCCAATCTTAAATCGTTAATTCTCCACGTATCGAACACCAACTCCAATAATATTTTTTGCCTCGCCTCAACAGACGACTTGTTCCAACCGGTAAAATTGTATTGGAAATCATTTTTGAATCGATTCAAGGCTGTATTTACTCCGATATAAAATTTACTATCGAGTAATTTCGTCAGACAAACAGACGATTTGCCATACTCCGACTGCTTGTCATAAAACCATTGATCTGTCGATAAATCATTATAATTATTCACGGCCTGATTAATCATGCTTTCGATCAACGTGACATTACCCAATCGATACACATAGGAGTAATACTCCTCCTCGGACAAAAACTCCAGTGGAATACTTCCATTTTTCGGTGATTGAGGTAAAATATGTTCTATTTGCAAATCATTATAAAATTGATGTCCACAGACCGGGCTGTGCAATTTTTCCAACACCGTATTTTCTATCTTCCCCAATACATAGCGCAACCGATACAAGGGATTATAAACCCCATGACTCAAAGTTATGAATTCGGCTTTAAATACCCCTACCTTATCCAGCAAATAAGGTAACATCGTTTTCTCTATCACGCAGGCAATTTCATCTATCGTCGTAAGATTACGTAATTTCTCCGCCCATTGGACAAACAAGGATTCATTCGTCTTGGCTTGGATCCTGAGGGTCGAGCTGAAAAAGAAAAAACTCTCTATTTGTTTGGCCAAATATTCGATTGCCGGCACATCCGCATTGCTTCCCAAAGACAATAACAGGATCAAATGCTGTCTGGATTTGTATTTATTAATAAAGCCTATATTTGTCACGTGAGGATACAAGCACCCATCCCGCTGTAATTCAGTGGCATTTACAAGTTCTGAATACCGTTTGGACATACAGCGTATCTCCTTTGCAAAGTCTACCGGATGCTTTTCATATTGCGTAGCCTGTTTCCCTTCAGAAGATATAATCCATTTATAAATATCATCTTCTCGCAAGATACCATTATAATATCGGGCACTCAGAAAATATCGCAAAAATCGTAGGGGTTTTTGATCTTCAGAACATTCCTGAAGATTTTGAATAATCTCCCTCCATATATCTTTTATCTTGGCAAAATCCGACTCTTTGGTATTACTAAACAGCAAATTTTTGACCAAATCCATAGCATTCAATCCCGCCCCTCGCTGATTGATCGTCTCGAAAATTTTCAATGCACTACTCAAATCTTGAGATTCGATTACAACGAGTTCTATCTTTGTCAAGCAATATTTCGCAAAATCTATCAACTCATCAATCCCGGCATATAATTGAAAGTGTCGAAGTATTTTCGTATAGGCATCCTGCATTCGCTCTATAGATGGGGATCGCACTCCATTGTAAGGTTGCTCCTGTATCAAGGCTGTCAAATAATCATGACTCTCTTCATACTGCAATTCTAAGCGTACACGGGTCTCTCCCGATTCAATATCAAAGTTATAAAGTAGATTTTCTATAATCTGTAAATAATTTTTCTGAGCGCTGTTCAATGTCTCCTTTTTTAATAAATCTCGGAAAACACACAAAGACAACATAATAGTTGTCAAACGCTGTTGTCCGTCCACGACATCGAAACATCTATCATTATTGACAATGATGATAGATCCTAAAAAATAATTACGCTGCTCTTTTGCATCGGGACTATATTCATTTTCAATATCGATCAAAAACTGCTCGACCTCGTCATCGGGTTTCCAAACATATTCTCGTTGATAATCAGGCACTAAAAAGAAATAATCCTTCAATTTAGATATAGACTGAACTTTAGCATCGATTTTCATATCTTATGATATAGTTTTTGTAAATTACGTTATACAATTAGATATTATCATCAAACGAATTTTTCAAAAAACGTCTGGGTGCGAATATTCTACAAATGTAGGTCCCATAATTTTCTACTTCGCTTCGTGAAAAGCAATACAAACAATACAAATTTAAATAAAAAATTGGAAAACAATCGTCAATTTGAATCCGGTACGATCTAATTCCATACAAAAAAGCAGCCCTCTCGGACTGCTTCAGGTTAGTATAACAACCCGATTTGCGAACAATTAATATTCTTCCTCGTTGAAGAGAAAATCATCCTTCGAAGGATAATCCGGCCAAATATCCTCGATCGATTCGTAAATATCTCCCTCGTCTTCGATCTCCTGCAAATTCTCGAGCACTTCCAACGGCAGGCCCGAGCGAACGGCATAGTCGATCAATTCATCTTTGGTTGCCGGCCAGGGAGCATCCTCCAGTTTCGATGCCAACTCAAGTGTCCAATACATAACTGCAATAATTTAAATCATTAACTCACAAGACAATAAGTCCAGGCTGACATACAGCTTCCTTATTATTAGGTTGCGAATATATAAAATCCTGCGAGAAATACAAATCAAAAGAATAAAAATTTCTTCTGCCATTTTTTTTGAACAAACATAGCGATAGGAAACGATCCGCACATTCCGGCCTCGACCGAAAGAGCGGTTTCGCAAAGACCGACAATGTTCGGCGGATCCGCAACCGCACACGATTATTTCCGAATCGCATCGAAAGCGGCCATGTATCGACAGCCCCTGTCCGCATCACGAATTCAGGAATTCGACTGCCGTTATCCGCACACCGCCACTGCCTCCGCCGGATCGTTTCCGACGCGTCTTTCTCAACGGCATTTCAAACGCATCGGCCGAGTCGGGTCCTTACGGCACACGAAAAAAAAACTCCTCGGCAGATCGTACGAAATTCCGAAAAAAACCGATAAAATCCCGTCACGGAATCCACAGGGTTTCCTCCACGCTGAAATATTCGGTCAGCGTGCGGCCCAGCAGATAGAAATAGTCCGACAGCCGGTTGAGGTACATCAGTACCTCCGGTGCGACGCCATACTTCGCATCGGCCCGAAGCGCCGCCCGTTCTGCTCGACGGCAAACCGTGCGGCAGACATGACACAGCGAAACGACACGATGTCCGCCCGGAATAGTGAACTTGGTAATCGGCTTCACGGTCGATCGCCTCTTCGAGAAACTTCACAGCCTCGGCGTCGATTCCTTTCACCTTGTCCGCTCCGCCTTCGCCCACAGCCAGCGTAGCAGCAACAGTCATCAACTGGGAGGCAATGCGTGCGAGCTCCCAAACACGGGGCTCCAACCCCACATCTCCCCGCAAATGGTCCGTAAGCAGGGCAACGAAAGCGGTCAATTCGTCCACCGAGCCGTAGGCCTCCACCCGTTCGTCGGTCTTGAACACCCGTTCCCCCCCGACCAGCGAAGTGGTTCCCTGGTCGCCTGTTTTCGTATATATCTTCATAACTTGAAATGTTGTTTCGGCAAATGATTGTTGAATACCAGCAAATAGCCCCGGTTATCGACCGTCGTCGAACGATGCTCCCGAACGATCCGACGACACGCTTCGCCGCGTGCGCTACCGTGATAGGGATTCATCACACAGAGCGTCGCTCCTGTCCGGGCAGCCCGAGCCGCAGCAGCAGGCAAATCCTCCGCCGGAAAATTCCGGGTCAGGATCACCATGTCGTACGGACCCGCACAATTCAGGCCAAAAGTCGAATTTTTCGCCTCGTTTTCCCTCCCCGGCGTAACCTGCAAACAACCTCTGCCCTCGTCGATCACAAACGTCGAATTGCCTTTTTCAAACTCTGCATCCGGCAAAGTCCGAACAGGTTCGGCTTTGCCTTCACATATCGCAAACGTCCGGTAGCCGCAATAGAGAAAGGCGTTCTGCAACTGCACCGCCCGCCGGTGAAAGATTCCGACCCGACGCAGGGCATCGTAAAGGCAGTGCTCTCCGTCGCGCAGTCTATGAAACATAAACGCTTCGCGCACAAGTCCGTAAACGAATGGCGAGTGCACGCCGTGCCCCCGGAAATGACGGGCCCGGGAGAGCCGGTCGGTCAGCCGGGAAATACCGCGAAGGCGGCGGCGTAGATTGCGTCCGGTCCGTTTCACTGTTTGAGCATACCGGCCAGACGACCGGTCGAAAAAGCGATCTGTAAATTATACCCGCCGGTGTTGGCATCCAGATCGAGCACCTCGCCGGCGAAATAGAGTCCTTTGACCTTGAGCGATTCCATCGTATAGCGGTTCACATCCTCGCAGCTCACGCCGCCCGCAGTAACGACGGCATATTCGAAAGGCGCATAGTCCGAAATCGGAAAAACCATCCCCTTGAGGAGCTTAACCAACCGTTCGATCTGCTCGGGCGTAATCTTGCGGATATAATTTTTAGAATGGGCGCCGACCTCTTCAGAAAGAGGAATGACCAGCGCCTTCGGAACGAGCTTGCGGAGCAGTTCGGAGAAGAACTCCTCGGGCCCCATCTCCGCCATCTCACGGGCGATGCGCTCGCGCAACATCTCCTCGGTCAGCCCCGGTTTCAGATCGACCATCAGTCCGACACCCTTGCCGTCGATCAGGGCGTCCACCGCGTCCCGGCTCATGCGGAGCGCCACAGCGCCTTCGATGCCGCGCTCGGAGAAACCCAGCTCGCCGAACTCTTCGCGCACGGCTTCACCGTCGATGCAGAGCGTCGCACGGACATTCCGGAGCAACAGTCCGTTCATATTTTTGATCCAGAGACAGGACGACACCAGCGGCGTAAGCGACGGCCGCACCGGTTCGACCGCATGCCCCGTATCGGCCGCAAAGACGTAGCCGTCGCCGGTCGAACCCGTAGCGGGATAGGAAACGCCGCCCGTGGCGACGATAACGCGCGGACACTCCTCCTTGCGCTCGAATCCCCGCTTATTGCGGTACCGCACGCCGAAAACCCGACCGTTGAGCGTCATTATTTCGGTCACACGGGTATCATAAACGATCTTCACGCCGTTGTCCACGCAATATTCCAGCAGTGCGTTGGCAATATCCCACGCCTTGCCGCTTCGAGGAAACACCCGCTCGCCGCGTTCGACATCGAGCTTCACGCCCAGCCGCTCGAAGAATCTGATCGTAGCCCTGTTGTTGAACTCGGCGAAAGCGGTCGAAAAAAACTCGGCATTGGTACGCACCTGTCCGGCGAACTCCTCAGGCGGCCGGGCATTGGTCACGTTGCAGCGGCCTTTACCCGTAATGCGCACCTTGCGGCCCGATTTCTCCATCTTTTCCAGCAGCAGAACCCTGTGTCCGTTCCGTGCGGCAGTCCCCGCAGCCATCATACCCGCAGCGCCCGCACCGACGACGATCACATCGTAAGGCAGGCGAACGGCAGCCCCTTCTTTCTGACTTATCTCTTCCATAGGGTACAAAGATAGTGAAAGCCGGGAGAAAACGGGAACTTGTTCGCAGTTTTCTCTCGGCGCATCCCATCTAAAGCTATGTCAAAGACAGGGAAAGGCGAGAGCAATCGTGCGGGATTGCACGCAAAGATTGCCGAATCGCATCCTATCTTATGCAACGCTACGAATAAGCCGGGTACAAAAGCAAATTTATCTGCCTTTTGCCCAAGCGAATAAGGACAAAAATTAAGAATGAGCCGAGAGTAAAAGAGTAAAGACGAATTTATTCGCACTTTGCCGGGGAAAAAGGGGCACGGCAGGACAAGGGCAACAAACAACCCCGGAATCCATTCTGCGGCAGGAAAAACCGACACGACAACGAATCGGCGCGGCAACTCCTGCCCAAAAAGTCGGCATAAGATTATTTATGTCCGAGGAGCGCAAAAAGGTTGCGGCAAGCGCTTTTTTTCCTACCTTTGTCCGGTAATTTTCGTATCGGGGCGAATCGCGCCCGGCAAAACGCGACTTCGTTTTACAAGCAGCCCGCACGCCTCCCGGCACGAAGCAAACCGGACAAACGGCAGGTAATCCCGTTTGCCGCAAAGTTCTGAAAATATATGTTAAGTAGAAGACAGCTTAGAATCAAGGCGATAAAGGCCCTATATGCGCATCTCAAATCCGACTCGGACAATATGATCGCGTCGGAAAAGAACATGATGAATTCGATCGACAAGACCTATGACCTTTATTTCCAGATGATGACCCTTCCGGTCGAACTGGCGCATTATGCCCAGCAACGTCAGGAGCTGGCCAAACAGAAAAAGTTGCCGACCTACGAAGACCTCCACCCCAACACCCGCTTCATCGACAACGCCGTGATCCGTATGATCGCCGACAGCGACACGGTGAATGACCGAATGGCAGCCCGCAAACTCGGCTGGAGCAAATATCCCGAACTCATCCGCACACTTTACAACCAACTCGCGGCGACGGACTATTTCCAGGCTTACATGAGCGCTCCGGAAAGTTCGTTCAAAGCCGACGCAGCGCTTCTGGCGACCTTCTTCGAAAAGGAGTTGCAGGAGTGTCCCATGCTGGACGACGTACTGGAAGAGCAGTCGATCCTCTGGAGCGACGACCTGGGATTCGTTCTGACGCTCGTGATCCGCACGATCTCCAACATGCGCCAGTCCCACGCGGACGTGAAGATGCTGCCCGAATTCAAAAGCGACGAGGACGCAGAATTCGTCAAAACGCTGTTCGAAAAGACGCTTATCAACTACAACGAGCGGCTGGAATACATCGAAAAATTCACGCGCAACTGGGACGTGGAGCGTATCGTCTTCATGGACAACCTGATTATGGCCACGGCGATCACCGAACTGGTTTCCTTCCCTTCGATTCCGGTGAAAGTGACCCTCGACGAATACATCGACATCGCCAAGTTCTACTCTACGCCCGGCAGCAGCACCTTTATCAACGGCGTATTGGATAAGATCGTGGAAGCGCTGACCGAAGAGGGAAAACTCAAAAAAACCGGACGGGGACTGATATGATGCGGCACATTTTCTGCATATTGCTGGTAGCCCTCGTCATCGGCTGTCAGTCCCGCCGGACGAGCAGTGTCCAGAGTGGGCCGACACTCGAAATATCGGATGAAACGCTCACCGAAGGTACTTCGGACACGATCCGTTTCGGACGGCTCCACTCCGGCGAAACAGGCATCAAACGGTTTCGGCTGCAAAATACTTCGTCCCGGACATGGGTAGTGACCCGCTACGAGGTTTCGTGCGAATGTGTCACCCCGGAATTCGACCGACGGCCCCTGAAGCCGGGCGAGGAAATCCCGTTCAGCGTCCGGTTCGACTCGCGGGGCGAGCACGGCTGGCAGATGAAACTGTTGAAACTCTATGCGTCGGGATCGGAGGAGCCGTTACGGATTTACATCGAAGCCGTTGTCGATTAAGAAATTGTTAATTCGCAGGAAAGGAGCGCCGAACGGCTGCGACTCCTGCAAATTTTAACTATATTTACCGGAAAATCCGACGGAGGCAACCGAAATACGGATCCCCCGATATATTCGAAGGAATCCCCGGTACGTGCGAGTTTCGATCGGGAAGAACCGGTTCGGGCAGAACCTGCCGCCAGCGTTCGAATAATTTGGTGCGACACCCGGCTTTGACTATCTTTGCAGAAGATAGGATACGCCTCGGAAAACTGCGAGCAAGCTCCCGTTTTCTTCTCGGCTTTCACTATCTTTGCAGGAACAGGAGGCAGTTCGGCAATCTTTGCAAAAGACAGGCTACCGGTCCGAAAAGATGAGAGCAACCGATGATCGAAACAGCCGAGGATCAGATGGAAGCGTCCTGTCCGGAAGAAAAAACGAGAATTAAGTTCGGCACGTCGCCTGTCCCGGCTCGTCCCGATCCAAAGAAAAGACTAAACATTAATATTAATAGAAAACTATGATTAACTTACTTCAAGCGACAGCACCTGCACCGCAGGCTGGCGGCGGCTATTCGCTCTTCATCATGCTCGGCCTGATGATTCTGGTTCTGTATTTCTTCATGTGGCGCCCCGAATCGAAGCGACGCAAGCAGATGGCTCAATTCCGGGCCGGCCTTAAGAAAGGCGACAAGATCATCACGGCCGGCGGTATTTACGGCGTAGTGAAAGAGATCAAGGAGACGACCCTCCTGATCGAAGTGGACGGCAACGTCACGCTCCGCATCGACAAAAACATGGTCGTCGCCGACACGAGCGACCTGCAGCAGCAACAGCAGAAATAAAAAAGTACTGAGACAAGAGAACTCCCCTTCCCGTGATCGGGAAGGGGAGTTTTACATACGATTATCCGGTCGTCGCCCGAAATAAATAGCAAAACCAAACCGGCCGGCCAGAATCAAAAAACCGAAAATAAGAGGCTCAAGAGAAGAGGGACGGATTCGAATACGCAAAAGCCATGGATTCCCGGTACGCACGGAAACACACACGCCGACACATCGGACGCTGAAAATATCCATTTATTCGTATATTTGCGTACGAAATTCTTTCGAAATGGCAAAGAAATTCACTTATAAGACACAAGGTACCTGTTCGAAATCCATCGAAATCGAATTGGAGGGAGATATCGTCAAAAGCGTCCGCTTCGAAGGCGGATGTCACGGGAATACCCAGGGAATAGGTCTGCTGACGCGCGGGATGCAGGCTGCCGACGTGATCGCACGTCTCGAAGGCATCGATTGCAAAGGCCGGGGAACATCCTGTCCCGACCAGCTGGCAAAGGCGTTGGCGTCAGGCCCTCGGACAATAACGGCTACGACGAAACCCGAGAACGGTCCGGTTCTCCAAAATCCGGGGAAACAAAGGAAAAACAAAAGCAGCTATACCGTCAGTCGCACCGCTCCCGGAAATGGCGCTGCCGATGTCTGTCGCTCGCCCGGCCCGATTATGGTAACAGGCGATTAAATGAAAAGGAAAGTGCTGCCCACCCCGGCAGAGGCAAAAGCAGAAACCTTTTCGGAAAAATACGATGATCCGACGGCACGCCCAACAACGTCTTTCGAAAGCGGCAACCCGATGAGAAAAGGATGCAGCAACAGTAACAAAGGCGATTATAATTTTGAAGCGCTCGCAGCATCGAATCAGACGATCGCTTATTCGTCGCTTACGGCCGTGCACGAAAACAAAAAGGCCGGATTTTGAAATCCGGCCTTTCCCGTCGCAGCGACTTCGGCTACGAACGACAGTGTTGAACTACCTGGACTCGAACCAGGAACGACAGAACCAAAATCTGCTGTGTTACCATTACACCATAGTTCAATCCGATGCTCGAAAGCAGGTACAAAGGTACGGCAAAGAATCGATATTTCAAAAAAAATCCTCCGCGAATGGCCGGGGCAGCAAAAAAATTCCACGGAAAGAGGTAAGTTTGGGTCCAAATCACCGGACACCCTCACTACGGCACAGGGATTGCGGCGTTTCGATTCCATTGATAAAATCGATAATTCAATGCAGTAAGATATGATTATAACCATGATTCTGATTTTTGTGTTCGGGTACCTCTGCATCGCGCTCGAACACAAACTACGCATCGACAAGGCCGCGATCGCCCTGCTGATGTGCGGTGCGCTCTGGACGGTATTGAGTCTGCTGGGCAACGACGCCCAGATCGGCACGCAACTGATCGAGCAACTCGGCGATACGAGCGAAATCCTCTTCTTCCTGATCGGCGCCATGACCATCGTCGAACTGATCGACCGGCACGGAGGCTTCCACGTCATCACCGACCACATCAAAACCCGCAACAAACGCAAACTGCTCTGGTTGCTATCGATCATCACCTTCTTTATGTCCGCCGTGCTGGACAACATGACCACGACGATCATTATGATCATGCTGCTGCGGCGTATGATCAGCGGACAGAAAGAACGATGGATCTTCGCCAGCGTTATCGTCATCGCGGCCAACAGCGGCGGTGCCTTTTCGCCCATCGGCGACGTAACGACCATCATGCTCTGGATGCGGGGCAACGTCACCTCGGGCCTGCTCGTGGCCAAACTGTTCCTCCCGGCCCTGGTATCGGTAATCATTCCCACGGCCATCGCCTGCCGTTATATTCCCGACGAAAACGCGCATCCCGAAAAATTAGACACGGCGCCCAAGCTGCCGCCGTTCGTCGGCCCGCGCTTCAGCCACTTCGTTCTCGTCCTCGGTGTCGGCGGGCTGCTGTTCGTGCCCATATTCAAGGCTGTAACGGGACTGCCGCCCTACCTGGGCATGCTGATATCGTTGGGTGTGCTGTGGGTCTTCACGGAGCTCGTCTATGACCACAAACAGAACATGGAGGAATCGATCAAAAACCGGGTGTCGAAAGTACTCAAACATATCGATATGCCCACGATCCTCTTCTTCCTGGGTATTCTGATGTCGGTCGCAGCATTGCAGAGCGCCGGTTTGCTGACCGACTTCGCCGACTTCCTGGACAAAAACGTACACGAAGTCTATACGATCGCCGGAATCACCGGTCTGCTGTCGGCCGTAATCGACAACGTGCCGCTGGTGGCTGCCTGTATGGGTATGTACCCCGTCGCCGATACGGCAGCCCTGGCCTCGAGCCTCGACCCGGCTTATATGCAGGCGTTCGTACAGGACGGTATCTTCTGGCACCTGCTGACTTTCTGCGCCGGCGTGGGCGGCAGCCTGCTGATTATCGGATCGGCCGCAGGAGTAGTGGCGATGGGACTGGAAAAGATCGAATTCGGCTGGTACCTGCGTAAAATCACGCTGCTGGCATTGGCCGGGTATTTCGCGGGCATGCTGGTTATTTTCCTCGAACATTTGCTGCTGGGCTAAAGAGCATAACAACAGAGAAAGGGCTGTCTAACAAGTTTCAGACAGCCCTTTTTTATTTGTACTGCTTATTCGAGAGCTTTTCCGAATACGCGATTCTAAAAGGATTAAAAAACTTGTTGGACAGCCTTTTTTACTTTTTCCTTCCGTTGCTTCCGGGACAGGATTCCGCGTCAGCGAACTTTGGACATGAACTTCTCACGATCGACGACATAGCGGACGTGGACCCCCTCGCCGATCATCCCTTCGGCATCGCGGGCCCCGACATTGAAAGTGAGCTTGCGCCCTTCGACTTCGGTCAGCACGGCGGATGCGACGATTTCGGCACCGACGCCCGAAGGCTTGATATGGGTCACGTTCATCTCGGCACCGACGGTCGTCGAACCTTCCGGCAAATGGTCAGCCACAGCCTTCATCGCCGCATTTTCCATCAGGGCCACCATAGCCGGCGTAGCGAATACCTGCAAGTCGCCCGATCCCATCGTTGCAGCCACGTTGCCGCCATCGACCGTTACCTTACTTTGTGCAGAAAGTCCTTTTTCCATCATAATACAACCGTTTTTTATTGCGTTAATAATTCAGAATCATTATCTTTGAACATAGCTTTAGATAGGAGGCGCCTCGGAAAACCGGGAACAAGTCCCGTTTTCGCTCGGCTTTCACTATCTTTGGCAGAAGATAGGATTCGGTTCGGCAATTTTCGAGAACAAGTTCTCACAATTGCCCTCACATTTCACTATCTTTGAATTGCGAAGAGGATTCGAAATCCGTCCGCTTCGGACAGAAGCGCCCTCTCCGCCCTTGTGTTTCATCCTGACAAAGGTACGAAAATTCCGGTTCCGATGAAAAAGTGGTTTTTCCTATCCCTGGTATTGCTGCTCTCCCTGCCCGGGCAGGCTTCGGCCCGACACGGACAGCCGGGCCGATGGCACACCTCTTTCGAAATCGGACCCGACGGCGACACGATCTCGGTCGTCCCCATAAAACCCGTCTTCGTATTCAGCAAAAAAGCTGACCTGCGCCGTTACCGCAAACTGGTCGAAGCGGTGAAGAAAGTCTATCCCGTAGCCCAAGCCGCCAAAGCACAAATGGTTCAAATGGAGGCGGAACTGCTCCGGCTCGAAACGAAAAAGGAACAGAAACAATACATCAAAGGCATCGCCGCAGCGATCAAAAAGGAGTACACGCCCGTGCTGAAACACATGACCCGCACCCAGGGCCGCGTGCTTCTGAAGCTGATCGACCGGGAAACGGAATACACGGCTTACGAAATCCTCCGGGAGTTCCGGGGCGGCTTCGTCGCGGGATTCTGGCAAAGCGTATCGCGTATCTTCGGACAGAATCTCAAGTCGGAATACGACCGCGAAGGGGACGACAAGGTGCTCGAACAGATCGTTCTCTATTACGAAGCGGGGCTGCTGTAAACCGCATCCG
>OHXM01000591.1_pt1 | contig 12464 bp, 10 predicted proteins | sample 1579901 | NCBI WGS metagenome assembly OHXM01 (sample SAMEA3882528, study PRJEB24775) | human gut metagenome | biome: human-associated habitat; feature: intestine environment; material: feces | place: Netherlands | collected 2009/2010
GACACAGCTTCGCTCATAGTATGATTAAAGGGTCAAAATACCTTTTGACCCTCATATCATAGTATTAATCACTATGTGAACACATACACAAACGCACCTGTTTTGTCCTAACTCAAATCTCATTACTATAATTTAAAAGGACTGCACCTGCGTGCAGCCCTTTACTTGGATATTATTGTTATACTTTAACGTATATTAATTAATCCTCTTTTACATCCTTCATAGAGAAGCTGATTCTTCCCATCTTGTCCTTGCCAAGGCAAACAACCTTTACCTTGTCTCCAAGTGTGAGTACATCCTCTACTCTGTTGATTCTCTCTTTTGCAATCTTAGAAATGTGAACCATTCCCTCTTTGCCAGGAGCAAATTCGATGAAAGCACCGAACTCCTTGATGCTTACAACTGTTCCCTCAAGGATCTGTCCCTGCTCAAAATCAGTTGTGATAATCTTAATCATGTCGATTGCCTTTGCAATCATCTCTTTATCTGTTCCGCAAACTGAAACAGCGCCATCATCTGTGATATCAATCTTGACACCGGTTCTGTCGATAATCTCGTTGATTGTCTTACCCTTCTGTCCGACAACATCACCAATCTTTGATGGATCGATTGTAATCTGCTCAATCTTTGGAGCCCACTCATTTACTTCTTTTCTAGGCTCAGCGATTGCCTTGCTCATGACCTCATCCATGATGTAGAGACGTGCCTCACGTGTTCTCGCGATTGCCTCCTCAACGATAGGTCTTGTAAGTCCGTGAATCTTGATATCCATCTGGATAGCTGTGATACCCTTATGTGTACCTGTTACCTTGAAATCCATATCTCCGAAGAAATCCTCAAGACCCTGGATATCTGTAAGTACAAGGAAATCATCATCTGTATCGCCTGTTACAAGTCCGCATGAGATTCCGGCAACCATAGCCTTAATCGGAACACCTGCAGCCATAAGTGACATACATGATGCACATGTTGAAGCCATTGATGTAGAGCCGTTTGACTCAAATGTCTCAGACACGGCACGGATAGTATATGGGAACTCCTCAATGCTTGGAAGTACAGGAACAAGTGCCTTCTCAGCAAGTGCTCCGTGTCCAATCTCACGACGTCCCGGTCCACGTGATACCTTTGTCTCTCCTACAGAATATGCAGGGAAGTTATAGTGATGCATATATCTCTTTGTTGTGATATTAGCATCAAGTCCGTCGATTTTCTGAATCTCTGATAAAGGAGCAAGTGTTACAACATCACAAATCTGTGTCTGTCCACGGGTAAACATTGCAGAGCCGTGAACTCTAGGAATCAAATCAACCTCTGCTGCGAGTGGTCTGATCTGGTTGATTGCACGGCCGTCCGGACGCTTATGATCCTTTAAAATCATCTTTCTGACTGTCTTCTTCTGATACTGGTAAATAGCCTCACCAAGTACTGCAAGGTACTCCTCATTGTCAGCGAAGGCTTCCTCTAACTGCTCTGTGATAGCTCTTATATTTTCCTCACGCTTCTGCTTCTCATCTGTGAATACTGCCTCCTCCATCTGCTCAGGAGTAACAATTTTCTTGATATCCTCAAACATCTGCTCCGGAATAGCACAGCTCTCATACTCATGCTTTGGCTTGCCAATCTCATCACGGATCTGATCCATGAATGCGATAACTGTCTGGTTGATATCGTGGCACTTGTAGATTGCCTCAATCATCTGATCCTCAGGAATCTCATTGGCTCCTGCTTCAATCATGATGACCTTTTCCTTTGTAGAAGCAACTGTGAGCTGTAAATCGCCCTCATCCCACTGCTTCTGTGAAGGGTTTACGATAAACTCTCCATCAACAAGTCCCATCTGTGTCATGGCACATGGTCCGTCAAACGGAATATCTGATATATGAACAGCAAGAGCTGTACCGATCATTGCAACTATCTCAGGACGGCACTCAGGATCCACTGACATGACAAGGTTGTTTAATGTAACATCATTTCTGTAATCCTTTGGGAAAAGAGGTCTCATAGGACGGTCAATTACACGATCTGTAAGGATGGCGTTCTCAGATGCCTTTCCCTCACGCTTGTTAAAACCACCCGGAATTTTTCCTACAGAGTACATCTTCTCCTCGAACTCAACGCTGAGTGGGAAGAAATCCACACCGTCACGTGGCTTGTCAGATGCTGTAGCTGTTGAAAGGACTGTTGTATCACCATACTTGATAAAAACAGCTCCGTTTGCCTGAGCTGCTACTCTTCCGATATCTACAGTAAGAGTCCTGCCGGCAAGTTCCATTGAATAACTTTTGTACATATTAATTCTCCTTAAAATTCTTTTGCAGAAGTGTATTCCTCTTCCGAAACTACTAAACAATACATGTACGCTCATGCACTCTTTAGTGGTCTCGGCTTACTTCTGCTTTTCAAAAAACAATAATAAAAACAATAATAGAGCGGAATAATAATTACTCCGCTCTAAAGAAAATACTATTTTCTGAGTCCTAAACGCTCGATAAGTGAACGATATCTCTCGATATCAATCTCCTTAAGGTATGCAAGTAATCCACGTCTCTGACCGATCATCTTTAACATTCCTCTTCTTGAGTGATGATCCTTTGGGTTCTGTTTGAAATGCTCAGTTAACTCTGCGATTCTTGCTGAAAGAATTGCAATCTGAACCTCTGGTGAACCTGTGTCATTTGGTGTTCTACCGTACTCTGCGATAATAGCCTGTTTCTTTTCCTTTGCGATCATTGTTGATCCTCCTTATATTATAATGCGCCCTGATAACTGTATGATGCTCAGCAATAGGTCGGAGTGTCCAACTACCGAACATGGGCAAAACCACACTTATGCAGTATAGCATAGTAAGCATTTGTTGTAAACTGTTTTTTTATTAATCCGGCAAATATCTTGTGACACAAATCGGATTTCTGTAATATGCATTTGAAACCTTGATTCCATCACGCTTGTTGCTGGCATGTACAATCTGTCCGTTTCCGATATAAATTGCAACATGTGAGATACTCCTTCCACTTCCGTAGAAGAATAAATCTCCCGGCTTTGCTTCAGATGCACTGATTTTTGTGCCGTATGAAGGCTGTGCTTTTGATGAATGCGGTAATGAGATTCCATACTTTCCAAGAATTCTCATTGTGAAGCCTGAGCAGTCAACTCCATTCTCAAGGCTTGTACCACCCCACACATATCTGTTTCCGACAAACTGTAACGCATACGATACAACAGATGTCCTTACATCTGATACACCGTCACCATACTTCACCTGCTCTATTGTCTTTGCTGTAGGAAGTGCCTGTGCCAGTGTAACATAATCCTGTGATATATATCCTACCGAATCATCCACACTTATCTCAACCCAGCCGTCAGCGACAGAATTAACTGTGAATGCCTCTGAATTTCCAACCTGTGAAAGCATCGCAGCCTCTGTTGACTTCTCTGCACGCACATTCAGTGTTTCAGTATTTACAGTGGCAACAGTTTTAATCTCCTGTTCTGCAATAGACTCTGCCTCATCTCCTGTTACAAGATACTGCTTGTTTACATATCCTGTCACCTTGCCTGATGTAACCTTGTACCATTCTCCGGCATCCTCAAGAAGCTCACAGGCATTGTGATTGGTAAGTATTCCTACCACTTCACTGTCTGTCGAAGCCTCCTGTCTGATATTTAAGTTTCCGCTGCTGATAACTGACATACCAAGATTTGTGTAACCACAGGTCTGTGCGGCTGTCGGTGTCTGGGATGCCTCATTTGCCTGTTCTGTCTCCTGTGCAGTATCGCCAGCCTGTGCACCCTGAGCAGATGCAGTAACAACATTGCTGTCGTTTTGCGCTACCGATACGTCAGCTCCATAATAAGTAAGAGCCGATGTAACCCCTGCTGTGAGAAGCTCTGTGGCATCTGCCGCATCTGTCAGATTAAGTGCAACACCCGCATTCACTGATCTGTTTTTATTTGCCTCTGCCTTTGTTGTCCTGGCATCCACCGTGCTGCTTGAGCTCATAGATACCGCTCCTATAATAATAGCAAACGCTACAACGCCTGCTGCCTGTCCTAATTTTAATTTATTTTTCATATAGCCTCCAATTCATGCTATCTATAATCCCATGTTTACGAGTATATCACAAATTGTTAAAATGTCAATATTTCTCCGTAATATTTCCGTAATATTTGTCATTTTTTCGTTATTTTGGGTAATTTCGCAAAAAAACAGCCACACTAGAATGTGTGACTGCCTGCATAATTGATTGTATAATTGATATCTGCACTCATCTGGCTCTTTAACGCTTCTATTGAATCAAACTTCATCTCAGGTCTTACGAACTTATGAAGCTCTACCATTATATCCTGTCCGTAAACATCCTGCCCAAAATCTATGATATATGTCTCTGCACCGATTGGATTTTTGCCCTCTATAGTAGGCTTGCATCCTATATTGGTTACACCAAGGTACCAGTTGTCCCTGACAAGAACTCTTGACATATACACTCCCTTTGGTGGAAGCAGCTTATCGTGCGGCACTGAAAGGTTGACTGTCGGAATGCCAATAGTCCTGCCTAGTGCTCTGCCATGCACTACTCTTCCTTTTATAAAAAAGGGATATCCCAGCAGTTCATTCGCCTTTTTAATATGTCCTGCCGCAATCTCCTCGCGGATATAGGTACTGCTTATATCCCTGTCTCCATCCTTTATCTTGTCCACCACAATAAGCTCGTATCCAAGCTCTCCTGCCATCGCAGAAAGCAGCCGATGGTCTCCTGCCCTGTTGTGCCCGAAACGGAAATCATCTCCGACAATGATACACTTGACATTAAGACTTTTAACTATCCATCTGACAAACGCATCCGCCTCCATCGTCATCACCTGTGGCACAAACGGACACTCTATCAGATAGTCAATACCTGATTTTTCAAACACATACTCTTTTTCATCGTTTGTGATTATAACCTTTGACTCAACGCCAAGTACCTCCGATTTGGGAGGAATGTCAAACGTAAATATGATGCGCTTGTAGCCATGCAGATTGCTCTGTTCAATTTGCTTTTCCATCAGAAATTCATGTCCTCTGTGAAGCCCGTCAAACTTTCCAAACGAGATGACGGACGGCTCCTTGACATGAAAATCCAGAGTTTTGCTTATATATTCCATAATATCTGTATACTATTCTATTCCATAAAAATCTTAACCGGCTTAAACTCACCGGTTTCATCAAGATACGAATACACCCCGACAAATATGCCCTCATGATTGTATACTCTGTATCTTATATCAGAGTCAGCACTGTGTTTTAAATAATCCGTAAGCACTGCCGGAATTTTATTTCCATTTCTGACAAGCTTATCGGCATCTGAAGCAGTATGCACTGCCGGCAGATTTTCGAATACTCCGTCAACAGGCATCACCATATCAAAGCAGCCCTCATCCACCTTTGACTGAATCTGTGAAAGTGTAAGTGCATGCTCTAAGTCAAAGCCTGCTACCCTTACTCTAAGCAGTGACTTCATGCAGCCATGGCAGCCCAGCCTCTCTCCGATGTCATTGCACAGCGTCCTGATATATGTGCCCTTTGAACAGTGCACCGTCATCGTAACCTCAGGCAAATCAATGCTTTCAACCTTGATATCAAACACCTCGATATCCCTGGCTTTTCTCTCTATAACCTTGCCCTCCCTGGCAAGCTCATAGAGCTTTTTCCCATTGACCTTTAGAGCCGAATACATTGGCGGCACCTGCTTTTGTCTGCCAATAAACTGTGATATTGCATCATACACCGCCTGCTCAGTCACATTGACCTTAGCCTGATTTAAGACCTGCCCTGAAATATCCTGTGTATCTGTCTCCTGTCCTAAAAGCAGCACAGCTTTATAGACCTTGTCCTTATCTGTCAAAAGGTCACACACTCTGGTTGCCTTTCCAAGGCAGACAGGAAGGACTCCTTGCGCATCAGGATCAAGTGTACCTGTATGACCAATCTTCTTCTGGTGGAATATGCCTCGAAGCTTTGCCACAACGTCAAAGCTTGTATAGCCCTTTTCCTTGTATACATTGATTATTCCATTAACCATCTGCCCAAGAATCTCTCCCTAAATATTATCCTTAATTGCCGTAAGGATGCGGTCAACTGCTACATCAAGCGGTCCGTCAATCGTAAATCCAGCAGCCTTTACATGTCCACCGCCGCCAAATACTGACGCAACCTTTGCCACATCGTAATCACCGTTTACGCGCAGGCTGCCCTTGTAGGTACCATCCTCATTTTCGTAGAGAAATACAGCAACCTTTATATCCTTTGTCACGCGCAGCTGATTTACAATGCCGTCGAGATGCTTTGGAAGCACATCGTACTTCTCCATCTCAGCGCGCGATACTGCAGACAATATAACATCACCATTCAGATACAAAGCAGCATTCAAAAGTGCCTGCCCCATAATCTTGTTCTGGGCAAATGTCTTTGTATAAAATGTATCATCGATTATCCTTGAATAATCAATGCCCATCTCCATCAGGGAGCCTGCTATATCCATAGTCTTTTTTGAAGTGCATGAATACTGGAACACGCCTGTATCATGCACCATGCCTGTGTAAATACACTCTGCTATCTGTATTGTGATGCGCTCCTTCGGCAGAAGCTCGAACACCAGCTCACAGGTCGAGCTCGCATCCGGAAAGATGTAATTTGCGTCTGCAAAGGCCCCGTTTGTGACATGATGATCTATGCAAAGTGTCCTTTTTGCAGACTCAAAATACTTAGCTGCACTTCCCAGTCTGCCTGTGTCACTGCAGTCACATGCTATGAACAGATCGTATACTGTATCATCCGCATAACTGCTGTCAATCTCATCTGCTCTTTGCATAAACTTAAAGATGTTTGGGCTTGGCTCTAAATAAAGCCTTGCCTTTATATCAGGATAATAATCCTTTATGTAGTTGTATACCGCAAGTGTTGAGCCGACACAGTCTCCGTCCGGTCTCACATGACCGGAAACGGCAACTGATTGTGCATCCTTTAAAATAGAATCAATCTCTGTCATAATCAATCCTCTTTGTTAATCCTCTTTGAGATTTTTTGTTACTTCATCAATCTTTTTAGACATCTCAACACCATACTCTATAGACTGGTCTATGATAAATGTAATGGCAGGTGTATTTCTTAAATTGATGTTCTTTGCGAGAGTTCTGCGTATATATCCCTCCGCTGACTTAAGTCCTGCAAGTGTATCAGCCTGTGATTTCTTGTCACCAAGCACACTGATATAAGCCTTTGCTGTCTTTAAATCAGGTGCCACCTCGACAGCAACAACACTTGTCATGGGATTGATACGCGGATCCTTTATCTCACCGCGTATGATATTTGACAGTTCACGCATTACCTCTTCGTTGATACGAATATTTTTTATGCTGTTCTTTCTCATATAATCCCGCTTTCTTTTTATATTAAACCGTAACTATCCGAATAGCTGCATTAATTCAAGATAACCAATATATGATTATCTCGGAACCTCTACCATCTTGTAAGCTTCAACTATATCTAATTCCTGAATATCATTAAATCCGTCAAATACAAGACCACACTCATAGCCTGTCTTGACCTCCTTGACGTCATCCTTGAATCTCTTGAGTGAAGCAAGGTCTCCCTCGAATATCTGCTCACCCTCTCTGCTAATTCTGACACGGCAGCCTCTCTCCATAAATCCGTCAAGCACATATGAACCTGCAATGTTTCCAACGCCTGAAGCCTTGAAAATCTGTCTGATTTCCGCATGTCCGATAACCTTCTCCTCAAATACAGGATCAAGCATACCCTTCATGGCAGCAGATACATCCTCGATCGCATTGTAGATGACCTTGTAAAGTCTGATATCTACGCCCTCACGGTCTGCTGTAGCCTTGGCAACAGGATCCGGTCTGACGTTAAAGCCAATGATGATTGCATTTGATGCTGATGCAAGGATAACATCTGACTCGTTGATGGCACCAACGCCGCCATGGATGACCTTGACCACAACCTCCTCATTTGAAAGCTTGACAAGACTCTGCTTAACAGCTTCAACTGAACCCTGTACATCTGCCTTTACGATGATATCAAGCTCCTTCATGTTGCCTGACTGAATCTGTGAGAACAGATCATCAAGTGACATCTTTGCCTTTGTATCCTCAATGAGCTTATTCTTTTCCTCTGAAATATATGTGTCAGAGAATGCCTTTGCTTCCTTCTCTGAATCACATGCCACAAATGTCTCTCCTGCTGAAGGCACACTGTTTAGTCCAAGTATCTCTACAGGTGTAGAAGGCTTAGCCTCCTTTACTCTGCGGCCCTTGTCATCAATCATGGCTCTTACCTTACCATAGCTGCTTCCACATGCGATAGGATCTCCGACATGGAGTGTTCCTTTTTGTACAAGCACTGTGGCAACCGCACCACGGCCCTTGTCAAGCTGTGCCTCGATTACGAGACCTCTTGCGTTTCTATCAGGATTAGCCTTGAGCTCGAGCACCTCTGCTGTGAGAAGAATCATCTCAAGGAGATTGTCGATACCCTCCTTAGTATGTGCAGATACAGGACAGAATATTGTGCTTCCGCCCCAATCCTCCGGGATAAGCTCATACTCTGAGAGCTCCTGCTTAACCTTGTCGATATTGGCACTTGGCTTATCTATCTTGTTGACAGCAACGATAATCTCTACACCGGCTGCCTTTGCATGGTTTATTGCCTCAACAGTCTGCGGCATTACACCATCATCTGCAGCAACAACAAGGATTGCGATATCAGTAGAGTTTGCACCACGCATACGCATTGCTGTAAATGCCTCATGTCCCGGTGTATCAAGGAATGTGATGTTCTGGCCATTGATTGATACAACAGATGCACCAATGTGCTGTGTAATACCACCTGCCTCACGGTCTGTAACACGTGTCTGTCTGATGGCATCAAGCAGTGATGTCTTACCATGATCTACGTGACCCATTACGCAGACTACAGGTGGACGAGGAACCATCTTGCTCTCATCCTCTTCATCCTCCTTGAGAAGCTCTGCAATCACATCGACTTTCTCCTCTTCCTCACATATGAAATTAAACTCTAAAGCAATCTCCTCAGCAGCTGCAAAATCAACCTCAGAGTTAACTGTTACCATCTCGCCCTTCATGAAAAGCTTCTTTACGATGGCTGAAGGCTGAACCTTCATCTTATCAGCTAAGTCCCTTATTGTAATCTTCTCCGGAAGAGAAATTGTCTTAATCTCGTTCTCATCCTCTTTTGGCTGTGCCTTCGGCTGCTGTGGCTTTTTCTTACCGCCGTGCTTCTCGAGATTGATGTAATTCTCCTGCTTCTTTCCGAGCTTATCCTGCTTCTGGCTCTGATTGTGATTATGCTTATTCTTTCTGTCGTTGCCTCTGTCGCGGCTCTCCTTTCCTCTTACATCATCAGGAGCTGCAACTGCAACTGTTTCTTTTCTGAAACGATTTCTGTCATCACCTCTGCTGCCTGTTCTATCGTTATTTCTGTCATTGCTCCTGCTTCTGTCATTGCTTCTGCTTCTGTCATTATTTCTGTCAAAGCTTCTGCCACCCTCTGCAGGACGTCTGGAGTCATTTCTGAAGCCTCTGTTATTGTCTCTATTATTGTCTCTGCTGTTATCTCGGTTATTGTTGTCGCGATTGTTTGTTCTTCTATCGCTGTTTCTGTCCGTATTTCTGCTTCTGTCGGCATTTCTGTCAGTGTTTCTGTTGTTGATTCTGTCGCCATTGTCCTGACGTCTGTCGCTTCTTCTATCAGCGTCAGCCTGACGTGCCGGACGCGAATTGGCTGCCTTCATATCTGCATACGGATCCGCTGTACGCTCACTTATAGGGCGCATAGCTCTCTCTCCGACAGGTCTTGGCTTAATAATGCTGTGCTGCTCAGGACGTGATGACTGATTATCGCGTCTTCCATTGCCATTCCTGCGCTGCGAACTGTTATTTCCATTATTTCCGCTGCCGTTTCCACCATTTGTTTTCCTACCCTGCTTACTGTACTGGGCATTGAAAACTGCTGTGATGCTTGCCTTTTTCTTTGGTCTGTCGGCTGCCTTAGCCTCATCCTTTTTAGGTTCTTCCTTCTTAGGTGCATCTTTTTTTACTTCTGTTTTTGCGTACTTCTTTCGTACAATTTGCTGTGCCTCATCCTCAAGACCGCTCTGCACATTTTTGACAGCAAACTGTGTGCCGTTTAATGTGTCTATGACTTCCTGCGACTTTATATTTAATTCTTTTGCAAGTTCATGAACTCTCATTTTTGCCATATATCTATTTTCCTCCATTATTCAGTTTTATTCGACTGCAGCTTTTTTATCACTGCATTTGCAAGGTTTTCATCCGTTACTGCAAGGGAAGCGCGAAACTCTTTGCCTATTGCATTCCCTAACCCCACCTTGTCACTATAAAAATAAATCGGAACCTCATAGAAAGCAGTCATATCCGAAAAATGCTTCTTTGTGTTGTCTGATGAATCATCTGCAACTATCACTAAAAATGCCTTTCCTGTCTTTACAGCTTTCTCTGTAGAAAACTCTCCGCTAACCACATTGCCTGACTTTGCTGCTAAGCCCAGCATAGAAAGTACTCTATCTGTCAATTTGGTTCATCTCCTTTTCAAGCTCCTCATATACCTGTTCTGATACACTAACGCCAAGGGATCGCTCAAGTGCCTTTGTCTTTTTAGCCTTTTTAAAGCATTCAAGGCTCTTACATATATAAGCTCCCCTGCCGTTTTTCTTGCCGGTGTCATCGAGAATTATGTCGCCCTCCGCAGTCTTTACCACGCGAATAAGTGACTTCTTTTCCTTCATCTCCTGACAGCCTACGCATTTGCGAATTGGAATCTTTTTATTTGCCATTACTGCTCATCACCACTATCTGCCGCATCATTTTCTGTACCTGCTGCTTCGTTCTCGTCAGCCTCTGTATCAAAAGCCTCTGCCTGTACATCTGCCTGTTCTGTATCAGCTAATCTCTCGTTCTCAGCAAGCTCATCATCCGAATAATCATAATCGTCATCATAATCATCCTCTTCATAGTCATTCTCATAATCCATGAAGTCCCCTGACTCTCTGGCCTGTGTCTCGCTCTTGATATCAATCTTGAAGCCTGTAAGTCTTGCTGCAAGTCTTGCATTCTGTCCTTCCTTACCGATTGCAAGTGAAAGCTGATAATCCGGAACAACAACCTTTGCTGATTTCTCATCTGCATCTGCGATAACAGAGATAACCTTTGCAGGGCTAAGTGCGTTCTGGATAAGTATTGCCGGATTCTCATCCCATGTGATGATATCGATTTTCTCACCGCGAAGCTCATTTACGATAGCATTTACTCTGGCACCATTCATACCTACACATGCTCCTACAGGGTCTACGTTTGGATCATTTGACCATACTGCAATCTTTGTTCTGCTTCCGGCCTCACGTGAAATAGCCTTTATCTCAACTATGCCCTCTTTAACCTCTGTAACCTCTGACTCGAAAAGTCTCTTCACAAGCTCAGGATGTGTTCTTGAAACAAGAATCTTTGGTCCCTTTGATGTGGACTTAACCTCAAGGATATATACCTTGATACGCTCTGTAGGCTTGAATACCTCACCCTTTATCTGCTCACTCTCAGTCAGAAGTGCATCTGCCTTACCTAAGTTGATGCTGACATTCTTTCCGATGTATCTTTGAACAACACCTGTCACAACATCCTTTTCCTTGCTGTTGTACTCGTCAAATATTACCTTTCTCTCCTCCTCGCGGATTTTCTGAAGGATAACATTCTTTGCGTTCTGTGTAGCAATACGTCCGAATTCCTTTGACTTAACCTCAACTCTCACGATATCTCCAAGCTGATAGTTACCGTTTACCTTGTGCGCATCTGCTAAGGAAATCTCCTCAACCGGATCCTCAACCGTATCTACAACCGTCTTCTCCTGGTAGCATGAGAAAGCACATGTCTCAGGATCTATTTCTACCTTTACATTGTCTGATTTACCAAAATGGTTCTTGCAGGCAGTCACAAGAGAGTTCTCAATTGCCTCAAGTAAAGTTTCTTTACTGATGTTTTTCTCCTGCTCTAATATATTTAACGCTTCTAATAACTCATTGCTCATTATTTTTTCCTCCTATTTGTGTTATCGTGCGCTTTAATTAAAAATCCAATGCCTGACGTATAAGCGCAATGTCACTCTTATTGAATGTAGTCTCATTGCCGTCTTCATCGGTTATTGTCACTGTATCCTTATCATAGGCTTTAAGCAGACCATAAAATTCCTTTGATTTGTTGATAGCCCTGTATGTGCGAATCTCTATCTCCTTATTCATATTGCGCACATAGTCCTTTTCCTTCTTGAGAGGTCTTCCAAGCCCCGGCGAGCTGACCTCGAAGGTGTACGAATCAGGAATATAGTCCTCTCTGTCGAGAATCTCATTCATCTGCCTTGCAACCACTTCACAGTC
>OHXM01000592.1_pt1 | contig 12459 bp, 6 predicted proteins | sample 1579901 | NCBI WGS metagenome assembly OHXM01 (sample SAMEA3882528, study PRJEB24775) | human gut metagenome | biome: human-associated habitat; feature: intestine environment; material: feces | place: Netherlands | collected 2009/2010
GGCACCATATACACGTGCACCGTTTCCGTTGCGGCGCTCCTTGATGACATCCCCTACTTCGTTCTTGCCGATATCTTCGAGCACAAAGACGTGGCGCAGGTCTGTATAGAAACCCTCCACCAGGATGTTTGCCTGCCAGTGTCCCAGATGGGCAGTCCAGTCCACCGAACCGCTGTAACTGTTGGAGCGTTCTTCACTCAGGTTATCGGCGAGTTTGATTTGGACTCCCTTGCCGCCTACTGCCGTCACGTGCAAGTCCTCATCGTATGCCTGCGGAGCGCGGAAACCGGTAGAGTAAGTCAAGCGTGCCTGAAAATCATCTGCCGGCTTGTAGAGCAGGTTGACGCGGGGGCTGAAAATAAGCTTGTCTATCAGGTTGTGTTTGTCCAGGCGGGCGCCGACCAGCATGGTCAGTACGTTCATCTTCCACTCATTCTGCACGAAGGCGCTGGCAATGCGGACATCCTGCTCCATGTCACGATGATAGCCGGTCATGATGTCGTGCAGGGAGTTGTTCTGATATTCCAGTCCGCCGGTGAAGGTGGCGGGGGCAAAGAAGCAGTTGTCCATATTGCCCACATACATGCCGCCGGCAACCCAGGTCAGGTCTTTCGTCTTGCCGTAGGCATTCATGTTCTTTTGGGCACCATAGTAGCTGTTGCGGTCGGTGTGCTGGATGGAGGTGTAAGCCGAAATCTTATGCTTGTACTCTTTCCAGAACAAATCATAACTCACGCCTCCGCTATTGATGATATGCTTGGTCTGCTCGGTGATGTCCGTCTCGTGCGGCTGCAAATCGAATTTGTTGCCTCCGCGACGAAGTTCGTTGGTGGTATGGTATTCCAGATTGATGCGGCTGAAATGCGTAGGACGGTAATAGGCGCGGAAGCCGAAAGTATTCATGTTCAGCTTGCCCAGCTCGGAAAAGCCATCGCCATCGCGGTCGTAGGGGTTGCGGTTGCGGTAACTCTCATAAAAGGCAATGCCGTAAGAGTTATCTTTGGCAACCAGCGACACATTGCCACCCATATATTGCTCCCAGGACTTGCCGTCCATATTGGAGAACATGCTCGATACCTGAAAGGAATTGTTGATGGGGTCTTTGGTTATAATATTGATAGTTCCTCCCACAGCATTGGCCCCAAACAAGGCAGAGCCTCCGCCACGCACCACTTCTACCCGTTCAATCATGTTCACGGGGATTTGCTCCAATCCGTACACACCGCTCAATGCACTGATGATGGGACGGCTGTTTATCAATATCTGCGAATACGGACCTTCCAAGCCATTGATGCGCACCTGGGGGAAACCACAGTTCTGGCAGTTGTTCTCCACACGCAAGCCCGATTGGTAGTTCAGTGTCTTGGCAAGGTCGGTGGAGTTGACCATCTCGAACAATTTGGTACTCATCACATTTACAACTACCGGAGCTGCCTTGCGGCTTACCTCGTTGCGGTTGGCGGATACCACCACTTCATCGGTCATGAAACTCTCCTCTTCCATCGGGAAATGTATGACGGCAGTAAAGTCCTTGCTCACCGTCACCTCCTTCTCTTGGGTCTTGTAACCCACTGCCGACACACGGAGCTTGTATTTTCCCGCCGGAAGCTTGCGGAACTCAAATTGTCCTTCTTCATTGGAAACCGTTCCCTGACCACTGCCGATAATCAAAACCGTGGCATACGGTATATTTTCCTCCGTACCTTTCACTATCACATGGCCGGAAATCATATTGCCTTCTTTTATAGGATTTACGGCAAAAGCTACGCTGGCACTTACCACTGCAAGTACCAACGCCAAAATGTATTGTTTCATCAAATTAGCGCTCTAAATAAAAAAAATAATTCAAGTCTGAAAAAAGATAATCATCCGAGATGCCGCACTTCGTTCACTGAAATGCCGGACTTCGAGACTAAAATGCCTGGTATCTACATACAAAAAATCCAGGCGTTTTTAAACCTAATGACTATGAAAAAAGAGCGGGAGGAGCGCGAAGGGAAAGGGTACGTATCACTTCCCCCTTAACAGTAGGTGTTGCCGGTTTGGCTCTGAGCATGGCCAGCAAAGGACGCATCGGGTGCTGAACCTCATACACATCCACCCCGGAAGAGTAGAATGCCGACAAATGCCCGATGACCAGAAGGGAAGTCTGGGAGTGAGAGTGTGTGCCATGAAAAGGGTGCGAGTGCGTTATCATCACCCCATTCACATAATGGACGTGAGTGAACGCGGTGATGCTTGCCTGGTACATGATAAACAGTACCAGCAAGCTCAATGCGCCTATATTTTTTTTCTTCTGCTTCACGTCCAAAAACTTACATTATAGATTCTGAGCCGCAAAGATAGTGAATTATTCTTTAACTTTGCCAAACAAGAACTCATAATCACGCATGGAAGCCGGAGCCACCCATTCTTCGGGAATAAACTTCCACTGATTCAGCGCACGCGGTTCAATCACCTTCTTTCGCTCGATGTACTGCATCAGATAATAGCGTAAGTCCTTATCCGTAGAGTGGATGATGCGCTCCTTCAATTCATCCTGCGAGATGCCGGAACCCTTTGTCAGCAATTCGCCGCCACCGTTTCCGCGATAAGAATTCACCGCTACCTTATACATTTTATCCATATCGAACGGGGTACCGTCTGCCATACTGAGAATGGCTACCTTCTCCCCATCCGGCTTGGTCACATCCACCGTGTAGATAATACCCGCCGCAGAATCGAAGTTGAAGCTGAAATTCTTGAATGAGGCCCTATCCGTAGCACCTTCGCGGCGCTTCTCACGGAAGAGAAGGATATGGTCGTCCGGAGACTTCATCCGATTGGTCCACAAATCATACGACATCTCCAAGGCATCGCGTATCTCCTTCCCCGTCAGACGCATGGTGTAAAGCATATTTTCGTACTTATACAGATTGAACATATCGTTCACAAAAATGTCTCCTTTACGGATTTCCGTATCATAGGACAAAGGAGCCGCAAAAGAAATATCCGCTCCGCTGATTGCCAACTGCAATTCGTGGATAAGGTCTATAAAAGCGGAAGAACCGAAATAGGCAGGACGTGTGGAGATAGTCTCGGTAAAGGAACCAATTTTCTTGGAAACAAAATTCTGCACAGCTTCATTTTCGGGGGCAAAGCGTTGCATGAACTCTTCGCTGACGCCGTAGTCTTGCGTATCGGACAGTATGCCGTCTATCTTCTTGTCTATAACTTTACCATCACGCAGTTTCAAGGTTATATCCACATTACTCACAACAACACCGTTGCTGGCAGGGTCCATCACCAGTACCGAGTCACCGGCTATGTTGCACACCCTCTTGCATTCGCGCGCATGGTCGTGCCCCATCAGGACAATATCGAATCCCGGCACGTTGCACGCCACTTCCACCGAAGCGTTTTCGCGATACTTGCCTCCCATCAGCTGGGCATCCTGGCCGGCATGGAACATACCGATAACCAAATCAGGCTTTTCCTGCTCACGGATAATCTTCATCCATTTGCGGGCAGTCTCCTCCATATCGTCGAAACGCAGCCCTTTCCACAGATTCTCTGAAAGCCATACGGGGATGGCAGGAGTTATCATACCGAGAACCACAATTTTCACTCCGTCACGTTCCAGCACCTCATAGGGTTTGAAATGGGTTTCTCCGGTAGCAGTATCCACAATATTGGCACCCAATATCGGAAAACGGCAGTCACCTGCCCAACGGTCGAAAACGGTACGGCCGGTCTCTACGTCATGGTTACCCATATTACCGGCATTATACCCCATGAAATTCATCATCTCCGCTGCCAGATGAGGGGCAACGGTATCTATGTAATTATAATAATAGGCTGTGGGCTGTCCCTGCAGAATGTCGCCATTGTCCAAAAGAATCAGGTTTTCGCCATAAGCCTCACGTTCTTTTTGCACCAAAGCATGCACACGTGCCAGACTGCCGGTTGCCTCCCGGCGGCGTATAAAGTCGTAGGGATAGTAGTTGCCGTGTATATCACTGGTCTGTACGACTTTCAGTTTCACCTCTCTTTCCTGCGCAGGCAGTATGCTTGTCAGGACAAAAATCCAGATAAAAAAACAACTAAATCTTTTCATTATATATCCTTATTTCTTGTCGGTTCTTATAAGTTCATAGGGTGGGTAAACATAAACCGCGCTCCATCCGTATAGGCAGGATCTATCCAAATCTCGCCGCCCCACTTCTCAACGGTCAGCTTACAGATGGACAGGCCCAAGCCGGTTCCCTGCACATATTCGTTCAGCTTCTCGAAACGTTCGAATACCCGTTTCTGTTTGTCCAAAGGAATGCCGCAACCGGTGTCGGTCACCGAAAATACTGCTACATTCCCTGCTGTATCCAGTTCCAGCTTCAAGGTTATCGTGCCTTCTTTTGTAAACTTGTCCGCATTGGAAAGCAGATTTATCACAACCTGCTGTAAACGCTGCACATCCGTCCGCATCTCCACTACCTCACGTTCACACTCAAATAAGAATTGATTGGTCGACCTGCGTGCCTGGGCCACGGAAGCTACTACCTGCTGGCATATCTGCACTACATTGCAGCTCTCCAAAGAAAGGATGACGCGGTCGGCCTCCAAACGGGACACATCCAATATGTCATTGATTAGCCGAAGCAGCAAATCAGAGTTGGTCCTGATAATCTCGAAATAGCCACGCTGTTCTTCTTCCGAGGCTCCTCCGGCAGACAGCACGTCCGAGAAGCCCACAATCGCATTCAATGGAGTACGGATTTCGTGGCTCATATTGGCAAGGAAAGCACTCTTCAGGCGGCTGGATTCTTCGGCACGGTCCTTTGCTTCGCGCAAGGCACCTTCGGATACCTCCAGTTCATCCTTCAACTTCTTTGTATGATAATAAAAGTAAAGGGAAACGAACAAACCGCCCAACAGCACCAACAGAACAGCACCGACCGACCAGATATGATACTTGTACTGTTCGTAGAAAGAAGGGGTTACGTTCAGCATCTTTACCGGCTGCGGAAGGCCGGTGATATTCAGTTTCTTTTCCTTCACAAGTTTACCGTCCAGTATGGTCTCATTCGGAATGATTTCCATATGGGTCTCACTATCCTGCGAGGTGGTCAGCAGGCGGTAGGACTGTCTTGCCATCTCCTTGCCCAAAGCACGGTAGGCAGGAACGACACCTGCCACAGCCCAATATCCCAAGCCTACGGAACTGAGCGAGAAAGTGGGCAAAGTGGGAGCTGCTTCCATCATGGCGTAGGTTGCATTCCGCATGAAGTAACCATCGTTCATGTCCACACGCCATGTCCCCATCAATATAGCTGTATTTTCCGGTAACTCATACAATCTGTCACAAATGGTATATATGGTATGGACGCGTCCGTCCAGCAGAATCAGGTTGAGTTCCGGAAACTTCTGCATCTCCTTCACTACATAGGCTTGCATGGCAACGCCGCCATAACTGTTGTCTGAGACAAAAGCGATATTCTTGGTGCCGGGATACATCTGCTTTATCATATTGATGTTGGCCTCCACATCATACTCATAAACGAAGCCAGCCTTGATAGGCGAACTGGGGAAATCCGTGAAGAAGTCGACGGATTCGGGCATCCAGGTCTTCAGGTCAACGGTATCACCCGGCAGCAATATGGCGTTCCGGCTGGACAGTGCACTCACTACCGGAGTATTGCCGCATATGGAGTCTTCCAGAGAAAGATAGGCAGCCCAGGCTTCCTGCCCTATAAGTACAATCAGCGCCGGACTTTTATCACCTTGATATTTAGCCAACAGCTCAGCCATTCTCCTCTCCCAAAGAGGGGATTCGGAAAAACTCTTGCAGTTCATGTTCTCCAATGCGATGGTGTTTGTCCCGCCCAGGCGTTGGAACTCCTCCATAAAGTCGGAGATGTTGCCGGAAGTACGGCCGGCATCCGGATTATAGGAACTGATAATCAGTACCGGATGCTCTCCCGTAATAGAAAAAGCGGGCAAAAGGCAACAGAAAAGCGCTACCATGCATGGTAATATTGTACGATATATGTGTTTCAATTGATTGATTCGTTTAATTGCTCCATAGCTTTGACAAATATAGATAAAAGTTGGAACCTAAAGAAAAAACAACAATTGTTTTTTTGTACTTTTGGCACCTATTATAAAATGAGATACAAAATGATACAAGATTTTCATCGAATGATATCTGCCGCTCTCGGCATATCAGAAAGACAAATAAGCCAGACCCTCGGCCTGCTGGAAGACGGAGCGACAATCCCTTTCATCAGCCGTTACCGCAAGGAAGCAACGGGAGGACTGGACGAAGTGCAGATTGAAGCTATCCAGACGCAATATGAGAAACTGAGCGAAACCGCCAAACGTAAAGAAACCATCCTGAACACCATACAGGAACAAGGTAAACTGACCGCCGAACTTCAGAAGCGCATCGAGGAGACTTGGGACAATACCCTACTGGAGGACATCTACCTCCCCTACAAGCCCAAACGGAAAACACGTGCCGAAGCAGCCCGTCAAAAAGGACTGGAACCCCTCGCCACCCTGCTGATGCTGCAACGTGATCCTCATCCGGAGGAACGCGCCGCCAATTACGTGAAAGGAGACGTGAAGAACGTGGAAGATGCACTGAAAGGTGCCCGTGACATCATAGCCGAGCATGTTAGCGAAGACGAACGTGCCCGAAACAGCGTGCGCAACGCATTTGCCCGCCAAGGCATACTGACCGCCAAAGTAGTGAAAGGCAAAGAAGAGGAAGCGACCAAATACCGTGACTACTTCGACTGCTCCGAATCGTTGAAGCGATGCAACTCCCACCGCCTGCTCGCCATCCGGCGTGCCGAAGCGGAAGGCCTGCTGAAAGTCAGCATCAGCCCGGACGATGAGGAGTGCGTGGAACGGCTGGAACGCCAATTCGTGCGGAGCAACAACCCCTGCGGACAGCAAGTGGCAGAAGCCGTGCAGGATTCCTACAAACGCCTATTGAAGCCATCCATAGAGACGGAATTTGCCACGCAAAGTAAGGAACGTGCTGATGAGGAAGCCATCAAGGTATTTGCCGAAAACCTCCGTCAGTTGTTGCTGGCTTCACCACTGGGGCAAAAGCGTGTGATGGGTATAGACCCCGGATTTCGTACGGGTTGTAAAGTTGTGTGCCTCGATGCACAAGGAAATCTGCTCCACAATGAGAACATCTACCCCCACCCTCCGGTCAGCAAGCAGAAAGAGGCATTTACCAAGCTGCAAATGATGATAGAGTCTTATAAGATAGATGCCGTTGCCATAGGTAACGGAACTGCCAGCCGCGAGACGGAGGAGTTCTTGAAACATCAGCGCTTCAACCGCGACATACAGATATTCATCGTCAGCGAGCAGGGAGCTTCCATCTATTCGGCCTCTAAAATTGCACGGGACGAGTTTCCCGACTACGACGTCACCGTACGCGGTGCTGTGTCCATAGGCAGACGACTGATGGACCCGCTGGCAGAGTTGGTAAAGATTGACCCGAAATCTATTGGTGTGGGGCAATACCAGCATGATGTGGACCAAACCAAGCTGAAAAAATCACTGGACCAGACCGTAGAAAACTGTGTAAACCTGGTAGGTGTCAACCTGAACACCGCAAGCAGCCATCTGCTGACCTACATCTCGGGATTGGGTCCGCAGCTGGCACAGAACATTGTGAACTATCGTACCGAAAACGGTGCCTTCACCTCGCGCAAGGAACTGATGAAAGTACCTCGTATGGGTGCCAAGGCGTTTGAGCAATGTGCCGGCTTCCTACGCATTCCGCAGGCAAAGAATCCGCTGGACAATACTGCCGTACACCCGGAAAGCTATTGTATCGTAGAACAAATGGCAAAGGACTTGGGTTGCAGCGTAGCCGAGCTGATAGCCAACCGGGAGCTGCGTCTGAAGATTAATCCGGAACGCTACCTCTCCCCCACCGTGGGCATGCCGACACTGAAAGACATCCTGCAAGAGCTGGACAAGCCCGGACGTGACCCACGCGGACCGATAAAAATATTTGAATTTGATAAGAACGTGCGCACCATCAACGACCTGCGCGAAGGCATGGAATTGCCCGGCATCGTAGGAAACATCACCAACTTCGGCGCATTTGTCGATATAGGCATCAAGGAAAACGGACTGGTACACCTCTCCCAACTCGCCGACAGATTCATATCAGACCCTAATGAAGTAGTGTCCATTCATCAACATATACGCGTAAAGGTACTCAGCATAGATATGGACCGGAAACGCATACAGCTGACAATGAAAGGAGTGGAACAGAATTAGTGATTAGGGATTAATGATTAATGGTTAGTGGTTAATGGTTTCTGTATTAATCATTAATCCCTAATCACTAATCCCTTATAATAGTGTCTTAAGATAATTACTGTACCAAGCACTAAAAGTAGTGAACACAGAATAGAGCCTTCGAACCCGAAAGTTCCTCCATTTATCAGATTTTCTTCCGGAAAGTGAAGAATCAGCAGATTCTCATTGCTAAATTCATTTCCACTGACTTTATATCCCAAAACAGAACCTTGAATCCAGTTCCAGAACCAATGCAAGGCAATGGGGAAACAGAGGTTGCGCGTGTATATATAGGAAGCTCCCAAGAAACAACCCGCCAGCATGATATTCAAAAACGGGACGAAGGCAAAGCTGGGATTGAAAAGATGCATCAACGAAAATAACACCGCAGAGATAAGCAATGCCACAAACTTATTGACGCCTCCATCCAGCATACGCCCTAAAATGAAACCGCGTCCAATAACTTCTTCCGTAACTGCCACTAAAAAATAAAGCAAAAGACTCGACAACAACGAAATGGGAGAAAACAAGACCCCTGCCACTTCCACAGCCCCCAACAATAAAGACAAGCCAAAACCAACTGCATACAAGAACACGACAAACAAAGCTCCGTTCAGCAGGCTTCTACCCCATCCCTTCAAAGACAAGCCCAAGCCCGAAAAAGGAAGCTTCCTGAAGCCCAGCACCATACAAGCGGCAATAAGCCCACTGGCCAACATCAAGACTTCATTCAACATCATTAAATAGACGCTCATCCCACCAGCTTGTGTCTTCAACTCAGGGAAAGCAATCGCAAAAGGTATGGCAAACAAAAACAGAAAAATCACAAAAAGTACAGTAAACAGTACTATATCAACGAATGCCAGCCAAATACGTTTTGTTTTACTCACAGCAACACACTCTTCCTTCACCGTTTCTTCCGTCTCCATTTGTATCTCATTTTGATTAATATCCGACAAAAATAATAATAAAAAGAAAAAACTTCACGTATTCCTGCCGGTTTCTTCTTATATTTGAAAAATCAATCTGGAATCGACAAACATGAAACTTAGAAAAATACTTTTAGCCGTTGCCGGACTGGCGTTAATGCTGAATGCCTCGGCACAAAAATCCCAAAGATACTACGTGGCCAAACCCGGCACCCTGGTGGAACTGACGACAGAAGCGGAAGCCAATGAAATCACCCAACTGACCCTGCAGGGCAAGCTGAATGCCGTAGATTTCAGGCATCTACGGGATGAATTCAAAAACCTGCAACTGCTGGACATTTCCAATGCCTCCATCAGCATGTATGCAGGCAAGAACGGGACTTATCCAAACCGTTTTTATGTATATCCTGCCAATTGCATTCCGGCATATGCCTTCTGCAAGCAAATGGACAACAGTACATTTGTAGGTAAGGAGACGCTGACCAGGATTATCCTTTCCGACAAGACCAAGAACATCGAAGATGCTGCCTTTAAGGGATGCAAAAATCTCAAGATATGCCAGATACGGAAGAAAACGGCTCCCAATCTGTTGTCCGAAGCATTGGCCGATAGCGTTACAGCCATATTTGTTCCATTGGGATGCAGTGACTCCTACCGTACCAAAAAGAAATGGGAGACCTTTGCATTCATTGAAGGAGAACCACTGACAGTAAATGTGCAGATTGGTAAAATGGGCAGCCTTGCCAGCGAACTGTTAAGAGCCGGATTTCAGCCCAAAGACGTTAACTTTCTGACCGTTGAAGGAAAAATGGACGAAGCCGACTTCACATTGATACGCGACTATATGCCCAATCTGGTTTCCATCGACATGACCAACAGTAATGCCACTGCAATTCCCGACTATACTTTCACCCAAAAGAAGTATCTGCTGAACGTACGGCTCCCGCAAGAGCTTAGAAGCATCGGACAGCGTGCATTCAGTGGCTGCGGTCGTTTGTGCGGCACGCTGGTGCTTCCTGCTAGTGTAACCGCCATTGAGTACGGAGCATTTATGGGATGCGACAACCTGCGCTATGTGCTTGCCACGGGGAATAAGATTACCACGCTGGGCGACAACCTTTTCGGCGAAAGCCAAGGCAAAATTATATATAAGGAGAAACAATAACCCAGACTATTCCCCGCCTTAATAAGAACAAAGAGACTCTTTTAATAGCAAAAGAAGGTGTGTTAGAATGATTTTTAGCTATCATTCTAACACACCTTCTTCTTTTTTTCAATATCGCACAAGCCTTTATTAAACAAAAAAGATATGAAAGAAGAATCGTTCCATCATGGCAGAAATATTGTTCCACCGTGGTGAAAAAATCGTTCCACCATGGTGGAACGATTTTTTCCTCATGATGGAACGATTTAAAATATGCTTATTTAGTCCTTAGCTTCCGTTATCACTTTGTTGCGTACATACGTGCACGCAACTCCTTAATGTGGTCTGAAGTGATGTATTCGTCATACTCCATCATCTTGTCGATAATACCGTTCGGAGTCAATTCGATGATACGGTTGGCAACCGTCTGAATGAACTCGTGGTCGTGGGATGAGAAAAGGATATTGCCTTTATAGGTCTTTAGATTATTGTTGAATGCCTGGATAGACTCCAAGTCGAGGTGATTGGTAGGTGTATCCAGAATCAAGCAATTGGCATTGCGCAGCTGCATACGTGCAATCATGCAACGCATCTTCTCACCTCCCGACAATACGCTTGCTTTCTTCAGCACCTCCTCGCCGGAGAACAGCATACGTCCCAGGAAGCTCTTCATATAGACTTCATTGCCTTCACCGAACTGGCTCAACCAGTCCACCAGATTCAGGTCTGTATTAAAGAATGCAGTATTGTCCAGCGGCAGGTAAGCGGTGGTAATAGTCACACCCCAGTTGAAAGTACCTGCATCCGGTTTCATATTCTCGTTGATAATCTCGAACAGGGCGGTCATGGCACGCGGGTCGTGCGAAAGGAATACAATCTTGTCTCCCTTCTCTACGTTGAAGTTGACGTCGCGGAACAGCACCGTACCATCTTCCAGCGTTTTCGTCAAACCGGAAACTTCCAGAATCTGATTACCCGGTTCGCGTTCGGGCGTAAAGATGATGCCCGGATACTTACGTGATGACGGCTTGATTTCTTCTACATTCAGTTTCTCCAACATCTTCTTGCGGCTGGTAGTCTGCTTGCTCTTTGCCACATTGGCACTGAATCGGCGGATAAACTCTTCCAGCTCTTTCTTCTTCTCCTCGGCCTTTGCCTTCTGGTTCTGCTGCTGACGGAGCGCCAGCTGGCTGGACTCGTACCAGAAGCTATAGTTACCGGCAAAGAGGTTAATCTTTCCGTAGTCGATGTCCACCGTATGCGTACAAACGGAGTCGAGGAAGTGACGGTCGTGGCTAACAACCAATACGGTATGCTCGAAATTAGAGAGATAATTCTCCAACCAAGAAACCGTCTCAAGGTCCAAGTCGTTCGTCGGCTCATCCAATAATAGGTTATCGGGCTGTCCGAACAAGGCACGGGCCAATAAGACACGTACTTTCTGCTTACCGCTCAAGTCCTTCATATACATATAATGCAAATCCTCCTTGATGCCTAGTCCGCTCAATAGGTTGGCGGCGTCGCTCTCCGCGTTCCAGCCTTCCATCTCGGCGAATTTCTCTTCCAGTTCCGATACGCGGATACCGTCGGCATCGCTGAAATCAGGTTTTGCATACAGGGCGTTTTTCTCGCTCATCACCTCCCATAAGGTCGTATGTCCCATCAATACAGTATCCATAACCGTATATTCATCGAATGCGAAGTGATCTTGGCTCAATACGGAAAGGCGTTCGCCCGGTCCTAGGTTAACGCTACCTCTGGTAGGGTCTAATTGCTTGCTGATTACACGGAGAAACGTAGATTTTCCGGCCCCGTTAGCACCGATAATACCGTAGCAATTGCCCGGTGTAAACTTCATGTTCACATCCTGAAAAAGGATGCGTTTTCCAAACTGTACGTCCAGATTGTTAACTGTTATCATATCTTGTATACCTATTAAGTTGCGATTGAGGACGCAAAGGTACGAAAAATATTGTTTATCTTATCATTGGATGTCATACATCCCGCTCGTTCTCTCCCTTTTTTAGGCTAATTATCTTTTGGGCGTTGAGCGGTGAGATAACGCTTTTCCCGGTT
>OHXM01000600.1_pt1 | contig 12361 bp, 6 predicted proteins | sample 1579901 | NCBI WGS metagenome assembly OHXM01 (sample SAMEA3882528, study PRJEB24775) | human gut metagenome | biome: human-associated habitat; feature: intestine environment; material: feces | place: Netherlands | collected 2009/2010
GGTCGGCAACGGTGTTCGTTGCCTGACCGATGTAGGTGTACTCATACATCGGCGCGGCGTTTTCGTCGTTCTCTATCAGTGCGTGGACGAAATGCTCGACCTGTCCCGTGTCGTCGCTTTCTGCATCCGCCTCGAGCTCAATGCGCGTGACCGCTTGATCCCAATCGCGCACGACAGGTGCGACGTTTACGGCAGTAGCCTTAACCTCGGCGCATGCGAGCAGCTCGGCGTTGGTGACGATGGTGGCCGATGCGATAAATTGAGGCACGCCGCCCGCCTTGATGTCGCCGGGCGTGCCGAAGCAGGCATCCAACGTGTAAGGCGTATCTCCGCCCAATGCGAGTTCAGAGCGCTGGAGTACATACTGGTCGCCGTTGTTCACCGACATATTCCACGAATCGAGGAGTGTGGGCCACGACCCCGACCAAGCCTTGGCGGTCCACTTGAACATTACGAACTGGAGTATCACGTCGACATCGACGTCTGCACCCACGCGTAGTCGCGGAAGCTGGTGCCCATCTGCCTTCTCGTACCCAATGAACAGCGTAAGGGATGCGGCGCCGCGCACGGCAGACGAAGCGACGCCTGCAACGCCGGCTCCAAAGGTAACGGCAAGCCCAATCTGGATGGTGAACGAGCCCGACGTGTTTGAATAGTCGAGCGAAATGTTCTTGAAAAACGCTGCGCCGCTGCCGTGCGTGTGGGCACCCACGGCGAGCGCCAGCTTCGCCAGCACCCACGGGTTGACGTTTAGGAAAAACGGCACCGGTCCTAGGGTAAACTGCTCGGTCCAATTGAGGTCGGTTCTTACCTGGAAGAGGGCCTTAATATTGCCGTATGCGGGATCGTTGTTGTTGCCCCAGGTTTTGCCCACCCAATCGTAGGCGAGCGAGCCGTACAGCTGTGTGGCGATATCCATCGTGAACAGCGGCGTGCAATGGTGGCGAAGGAGCTTGGTGTTTCTTGGATCGGTGCCCGAACCGGCACTCATGCTCTTGTACTGATTCCACTTCCCCTCCATCTCGTCGAGGTAGCGGTTTGCCTGCTTGGCACCCGACTCGCGCGGCGATTTCTTCCAGTATTCCGGATCAGGGTTGCCCGAATCGTTCATATAGCTGGCTGGTTTGTATCCTCCGCCAAACAGCACGTATCCAGCAAACGAGAAATCGAAGAGGATCGGAAATGTGGGCATCCAGCAGGTGAACTTATTGCCGCCGATGCCGGGAAACGCCGCTGGGAAATCAAACGGAGTGATCTCTTGGTCCATGGTGGTGGGAATGATGGTGGTCGAGCCCGACTCCGCCTTTGCGGTCGGCGCGGTGACAACGGCCATAGGGGATGAGAGCGTGTAGGTTTTGCCCTGGTAGTCGAGGACAAAGCGCAGCTTGCATCCTTCTTCCAGAAGGCTCGACGCTGCATCGAGGAACTTGTCTTCGAGCGTGAACGTCGCCAGATTATCCGAACCCGATGCACTGGCCTTGACTTGGCCAATCTGCGTGACGGTTTCGGGTGAGCTGCCCGCAGCGGGCATCACTTTATTGATATGCAACGTTGCCTGCCCGCCCTGCGGCAGATGGGCCTGCACGGTAAAAGCATGCGTGTCGGGTTGGTCGTTTGCTGCTTCGTCCGCTGGCATTGCCATAAACGTGGCGTCGGCGTACTGGATGTCCCATTCGTCGAATGTGAGCTGTCGAAAGTACGGCTCGCCATCGGAGAGCGGACGTGTGGGTGCGGTAATGGCGGTGCCGCCTTGGACGCGCGCGAGGGGAATCTCGACATCGCGGTAGCCCGCCATGCTAATGGAGATGCCGCCGTTAAAGTCGTACGCGTCGAGAAGCGTCGCCTCGTCTACGTAGCCTTCCGAAAGCGGCGCGATTTCAAAGATGGCCGTGCCTTCGTCATCGGTCGTGGCGGCGAGCTGCTTGCCTGCGGCGTAGCGCGACGTGAGCGTGACCTGCGCTCCCTTGATGGGCATATTCTTGTTGGCGACGTCGACCACGACCACACCAAACATGGTGCGCGAGAGAACGAGCACCCTGAAGGGGTCTTTTTCGTCGGCATAGGCTTCGGCGGGCGCGAACGGCAGCAGGAAGGCATTTTCGCTTCCCGGCACGCGCGGCAACATAATGCTCGCTAACGAGGACGCTCCGGCGACAAGTAACGAACGGCGATCAAGCATCTTGGGCTCCCATCCCGCAAGTATCGGTGGAAATAATCCATTTTTGCGAGAAGGCGCCCCGTAGCGGTAGTGCCGTTCAAGGGTCAAAATGTCCAAATTGATCGAGCGAAGCGCCGGGTTCCGGAATGCGTTCGATGCGCTTGGCAGTCCGGTCGCTAACGTAACATATGCGCGACCAGCTCGGCGCGTGTGCCGATGCCAAGCTTTGCGTATACGCCGGATAGTCGGTTTTTGACGGTGCCCGGCGATACTCCCATATGGCGTGCGATTTCGGCGTTGGTCCACCCACGACAGGCGAGCATGGCCATGGTGAATTCCGTGGTCGTTAGATCGTCGGCCACGTCCTCGCCCGAATCGGGGTTGTGGATGCGCCGCCAGCCGTAGCTGAAGCGGTACGTGATCTCGATGATGCGCGCGAAGTCGTCAGGGTATTGCGTTTTTAGGCACGCCTCGATGAGCCCCTGTAAAAGGCCGTGGTGCTCGCCAATGAGCTCGATAAGGCCGTCGGGACGTGCAATGTTCCAAGCAACTCCGAAGTGTGCCTTTGCGGCGTCGATGTCCTTGAGGCTCATGCATGCCATGGAAGCTGCCAGGTGCAGGAACAGTTCCGAGATCGGATAGCTTCCCTGTTTCATAATCAGGGCATTTTCCGCCATGCCTAGGCTGCGGCCGTATTCGCCGCGCAGATACAAGGCGTGTGCCATCACGTAGCTGGCGAACAGGCACAGGCCTTCGGGTAGATGCGCCGCAAGTGGATAAAACTCTTCGGCAGAATACGGGGAAGGCAAGTGCAGCAGGACGCTCGCGGCCGAGGCGAACAGGATATGCGTGGCGTGGATGGCGGGCGATTCCTCGTCGGCCGGCGTATCGAGGATGCCAGCAAGGCACCGGCGGGCGTCGGCGATGCGGTTGAGCGATAGACTGGCGTATCCGCAGATAAAGCATACGGAATAGCGCAGTGCGGGATCGGTGGCGTCAACATAGGGGCGCGCCGTCTTGGCAGCGAGGGCGGCCTGTCCGCGAAAGTACAGCGCTTCTGCCGTGGCAATGGCGCGCGAATCGGGGTCGGAAATGCCTGCAACCGCAGCGTCAATCTGCCCTGGCACAAAGGCAGTGCACATCAACGGCATGGGAACGCATGGGTAGCCATCGCAGTCCATCTTCCATCTCCCAACAGCTGGCAACAATAGCAGCAATTGTACTCCTGTTGCTCGGGACCCCTTTCGTTTTACTGTTCGGATAACGCTACGGATCGTTTTGGAAGGCTTACGAGCATGGTGGTCCCGTTCTCGGAACTTGCTTCGACCTCTACCGTGCCACCGTGAAGCACTGCAATCTCCCAAACGAGCGCTAGTCCGAGTCCTGCGCCGCCGTATGCCCTGCTGCGGGATTTATCCAGGCGAAAGAACGGTTGGAAGATGCTCTCACGGTACTGCTTGGGTATTCCCGGGCCCTGGTCCTCGACTCGCAGGAGCACGTGGCTGTCGCTGTCGCTGATGGAGACGTTGACAGTCGAGTCGGGGTGGCTGTAACGGATGGCATTTTCGACCAGGTTAAACACCAGCCGATAGAGGAGCGTGTCGCTCCCGATTGCTAAAGCGTCTCCAGCACAATTGAGGGCTATACCCTTATTTTCGGCAAGTGGCGCAAGGTCGGTGAGGACCTCTTCGGACAAGGGACCAAGTTCCACATCGTCCTCGCAAGGAACGCTGCGGAGCTCACTCATCTCGAGCAATACCTTGGTCATTCGAGACATGCGCTCGGTTTGTTCTTGTAGCAGGCCGAGCAGCTCGGCTGTTTCGGGTTGCAAGCCGGAGTGCTCGGAGACAAATAGTTCAATCTGTGCTTGCATAAGGGCGAGCGGGGTGCGCAGCTCGTGTGCGGCGTTGCCGGTAAACTGACGCTGCGCAGAGAACCCTTCGCCAAGACGGGCGATCATGTCGTTGAAAGAGGCGCTGCATCGTTGTAGCTCGGTGGGCACATCTTCATTGAGTCTGATTTCGCTTAGGTTGTCAGGCTGCACACGCTCAACCTGGGCTGCAAAAGCCCGTAGCGGTTTGAGCGCACGGCCGCTCACAAAGTATGCCAGTGCGCCGCCAAGGAGTGTGACTCCAGCCGTGATGTACCAGGCTGTCGTGCCAAAAGACTCCTGTGCGTCGTTTACGACGATCGTGACCTTGTCATCGAGGGCCGCTTTCGTTGGGTCGAACGCCTGGAGCGAATCTTCGCCGGTTGCGTTAAAGGCCGAGATGTCACTGCCGATGGCATCCATGTAGCGCATGCCCGTATAGCCGACCAGGCAGTTCGTCAGCACGCATGCCGCACACGTGAGCAGTGCCGTCATAATCGTTATGCGCCATTGCAGCGAAAGCCTTTTCATTCGCCATCCTCCATAACGTAGCCCTCTCCAATCCGATTGCGAATCGGGTCGTATCCCAAAGCGCTGCGCAGCTTTTTGCGGAGTGACGAGATATGAACGCGGGTTGCGTTGCTAAAGCTGTTCACGCTGCTATCCCAAACGTGCTCGATAAGCTCCTCTTGACTTACCGGACGCCCCTGATTAAGCATCAGGTATTCCAAGATTCCCGTTTCCTTGCGCGTAAGAGATAAAGCCTCGCTGTCCACGGAAGCGATGCGCGCCTTGGTGTCAAAGTTGAGCTTTCCGCAGGTTAATACTATGTCGCTTTGTGCGAAGCGCCTGAGGGTAAGGCTGCGGATCCTTGCCGCAAGTTCGTCCAGATGAAACGGCTTGGTAAGGTAATCGTTGGCGCCGGCATCGAGTCCGGCGACTTTATCGGATACTTCGCCACGCGCGGACAGAATCAGCACCTTGGTCTCGCAGTCGGTTTTCCTAAGTTCCCTGAGTACGGTCATGCCGTCGATACGGGGAAGGTTGAGGTCGAGTACCACGAGGTCGAAGGCCTCAACGTCCAGTAGGTCGAGCGCCTCCCGTCCGTCGTGACAGCAGTCGACGCTGTACGCCAAGTTTCGCAAGCTGCGCGCGATTGCATCGCACAGTGCTCGCTCGTCTTCGACGATCAAAATACGCATAGCAGTCTCCTTGCACATTCCAAATCGCGCTTAACACGGATTTTATAGTCGATATGGTCCAATGGTCGCGTAACGAAAGGAGTGGTCGAGTTGTTCAAAGCGGTAAAACCCATGGTACAGGTCGCTTTGTTGATCGTCGGAATTGCCATGGTGTGCTTTGGCGTTATGCGTGGCGAGGCGGATGCCGTGCTGGCCAAAGCGATTAGGCTGTGCTTGGAGTGTATCGGAATTGGATAAAAGAGAAAACACTGCGTCGCATGTTTTGGCCCGATTTCGCGGATTCGTTCAGGCGGCGGCGACGCTGGTCACCAACATTCACCTGCCAAACTTTGCCAAAGGAAGCATCTATCAGGGCGCGGGAAAAACAGTCTGCGTACCTGGACTTAATTGCTATTCGTGCCCCGCGGCATCGGGTGCGTGCCCCATCGGGTCGTTCCAGTCGGTGGTGGGTTCATCTAAGTTCAACTTTTCTTACTATGTTACCGGTACGCTCATTTTGCTCGGCGTGCTGCTGGGACGATTTGTATGCGGGTTTTTGTGCCCGTTTGGCTGGCTGCAGGAGCTGCTTCACAAGATTCCCGGCAAAAAGCTTTCGACAAAAAAGCTCAAGGCGCTTACGTACATCAAGTACGTCGTGCTGCTGTTTGCCGTGGTGCTGCTGCCCGTCTTGGTGGTTAACGACGTGGGCATGGGCGACCCGTTCTTTTGTAAGTACATCTGTCCGCAGGGTGTGCTCGAGGGTGCCATTCCGCTGGCCATTGCCAATGCCGGCATTCGATCTGCGTTGGGACATCTCTTTACTTGGAAACTTGCCGTTCTCATTGCCGTGGTAGTGCTGAGCGTTTTGTTCTACCGCCCCTTCTGCAAATGGATTTGTCCACTCGGCGCATTCTATGCGCTCATGAATAAGGTATCCCTGCTGGGGATTCGGGTCGATGCATGCAAATGTGTCTCGTGCGGCAAGTGCTCAAAGGTTTGTCAGATGGACGTTGATGTGGTCCGCGCGCCCAATCATGCCGAATGCATCCGGTGCGGAAAGTGCATCGGGGCCTGTCCCGTCGATGCCATCAGCTATCGCTATGGCCTGGATGTGTCGGCGGAAAAGCTCCCCTTGACCGCCGATAAAAAGTAAACAAGCTTCGACAAAACGGAGGAATGACCATGAAGCTTTCTAAGATTGCGGCCCTGTTTATGGTGCCGGTGCTGGCCTTGTGTCTTGTGGCGTGTTCGGCGCCTGGTGGCAATGCGAGCGAATCTGCGGGCTCCGATCCTAAGATCGCAGAACTCACTGCGCAGAAGCCGGCCAATGCCGACGAGGCCGCCGAGCTGTATGCGAAGCTCATGCAGAAGGAGAACGAGATCTTTTCGAGTGATAACGCGCTGTGGGAAAAGGTATTCAATGCGGCAAATAAAGACTCGGCAATGATTGAGGACGGCAGCAATTACGGCGATTTTCTGCTCAAGACCATCGATGGCGCCAAGGATGAGTTCACGGCGGATGAGCTTAAGACGCTCAAGGCCGGTGCGCAGCAGATCAAGGAGATCGAGGACAAGCTCGAGAGCCTGGAGAAGGAGTTCCCCGGCTGTGGAAGCACGCCGAGCTCAGGCGAGAGCGTCGACGCTTCGACCGCTGGCATGACGGCTGGTGCTAATGCTTCGAGCGAGGCGACGAAGTTCCCCAGCTTTACGGGCAAAGACCTGGATGGCAACGACGTGAGCAGCGACGAGCTGTTCTCTAAGAACAAGGTCACCGTCATGAACTTTTGGTTTACCACTTGCAAGCCGTGCGTGGGCGAGCTGGGCGATCTGGAGCAGCTGAACAAAAAGCTTGCCGAGAAGGGCGGTCAGGTCGTGGGCGTCAATTCCTTTACGCTCGATGGCAACAAGGGCGAGATTGCAGATGCCAAGGACGTACTGAGCAAGAAGGGCGTGACATATAAGAACATCTGGTTCAAGTCGGATAGCGAGGCCGGTAAGTTTACGTCAAATTTGTTCTCGTTCCCGACAACGTATGTCATCGATCAGAATGGCAACATCGTAGGGGAGCCCATCGTGGGTGCCATCAGCTCCGCTGAGCAGCGCGCAGCGCTCGACAAGCTTATCGACCAGGCGATTGCGAATAGCGAGCAGTAGAAAACGCGTAAAGCATGGCGATGATCGTGCACCGCTGTGCGAAGTAGTCCGCTACCTTCCAAGATAAGCTCCACCATATAGAGGTCCCGCTCGGGACCTCTTCTTTTGGGCGCCGTCCCGTTCGTTTTTTGGCGCGGTTTGTTACATTCCTCACTGGCGTCGGCAAAATATGGGGATAGAGTAGGACAAACGCGTCGAATACGAACGGCGGAGGAGAGCGGGCAGGGTGCCTGCGCAGGAGAGGTTGCCGTCCATGCTGGAGCTCAAAGGTATTTGCAAAAGGTACGTTACGCAGTCGTTTACGCAGGTGGCGCTCGACAGCGTGAGCCTGTCTTTTCGCGATAACGAGTTCGTGGCCATTCTGGGTCCCTCGGGTTCGGGCAAAACCACGATGCTCAACGTTATCGGCGGACTTGACCACTTTGATTCTGGCGACCTGCTGATTGACGGCATCTCGACCAAGGACTTCCGCGACCGCGATTGGGATGCCTACCGCAACAACCGCATCGGCTTTGTGTTCCAAAGCTATAACCTCATTCCGCATCAGACCATTTTGGAAAACGTGGAGCTGGCGCTCACGCTCACGGGCGTGGGGCATGCCGAGCGCCGCCAGCGTGCGCGCGAGGCGTTGGAGAAAGTCGGCCTGGGCGAGCACGTTAACAAGCGCCCGAGCCAGCTATCGGGCGGGCAGATGCAGCGCGTGGCCATCGCCCGCGCCCTGATTAATGATCCCGAGATTGTGCTGGCAGACGAGCCGACCGGCGCTTTGGATTCAACGACATCCGTACAGGTCATGGACCTGCTCAAGGACGTGGCGCGCGACCGCCTAGTCATCATGGTCACGCACAATCCCGAGCTGGCGTACCAATATGCCACGCGCATCGTCAATCTGGCGGACGGCAAGATCACCGACGATTCCGATCCCTTCGATGCTGCCAAGGTCGCGCGTCGCGAGGCAAAGCCTACGCGCAAAACCTCGATGAGCTTTGTGACGGCGCTGGGGCTTTCTGCCCGAAACCTCATGACCAAGAAGGGCCGCACGGCCATGACGGCCTTTGCGGGCTCGATTGGCATTATCGGTATCGCGGCGATTCTGGCGCTGTCCAACGGCGTAAACGGCTACATCAAAAAGGTCGAGGAGGATACGCTCTCGAGCTACCCGCTCACCATTTCCAAGCAGGATTACGACCTGTCGTCCATGATGGGCGGACAGGGGGCTGCGGATGATGAGGCGTCCAACGGCGGGGATTTGTCCGACGGTACCGGTGGCAAAGCTAAGGGAACCGATAAGATCCCCGTGGTCACGGCCGTAAAGGATATGTTTGCGAGCGTTAAGTCCAATGACATGACGAGCTTTAAGGCATGGCTCGATGCCGGTGGCGACGGCATCGATAAAGAAGTCAACGCCATTCAGTACGGCTACGGTGTATCGCCGGTTGTCTATCGTGCCGGCAAGGGCGACGAGAAGCCCGACCGGCTGGTGCCCAACGCCATGACCGAGGCCATGAGCGGAGGCGCAAGTTCGGCGGCAACGGTGAGCATGGAATCCATGGGAACCTCGGTCTTTAACGAGATGATCGACGACCAGAGTCTGCTCGACAGCCAGTACGATGTCGTCGCCGGTCACTGGCCCACGTCCGCCAACGAAGCCGTGATGGTGCTTTCGAGTCGCGGTACGGTGGGCGACTACACGCTCTATAGCATCGGTGCGCTGGATATCGATGAGCTCAACGACCTGGTTAACAGTGCTATGACGGCCGACGGTGGGGTCGAAACGCCCGAGACCGGTACCGACTTTACCTACGACGATGCGTTGTCCACGACGTTTAAGATGCTGTCGCCGGCCGATGCCTATCGCAAAAACGAAGAGACCGGCATGTGGACCGACATGTCTGGCGACGCCGACTTTATGGCTGCCAAGGTTGCCGACGGTATCGACGTGCACATTGTGGGCGTGGTGCGACCTAACGAGACGGCCAATGCGAGCGCGTTGTCTCCGGGCATTGCCTATACACATGCGCTGACTCGCCGGCTTATGGAGCGCGCCGCCGATTCGCAGATTGTGCAAGAGCAGCTTGCCCACCCCGAGACAGATGTGTTTACCGGCAAGTCTTTCGATGAACTGCAGGGCGAGGCCAAGCAAGGCGTGGATCTGGGCAGCATGTTCAGTGTGGACGAGGCGGCGCTCAAGAGCGCGTTCTCGTTCGATGCGTCTGCGCTCTCGGGTGTTGCCGGCGGTATGGACCTGTCGGGTCTTGACTTGTCCGGGCTGGACATTGATCTTTCGGGTGTTGGGAAGGACATCGACTTTGGCGACATCATGGCAAAAGCGCCAACCCCAGATTTCTCGGGTATCTTTGACAGTCTGGAACTCACGCCCGAGCAAATGCAGCAGGTGGGAACGCTTGCCAACCAGCTGTTTGAGGGCTTTTTGCAGTCTGATCAGTTTAAGGCGCTGACACCCGATGATCTTAAGGACGCGTCAAAGCTCGCCGCCGCATTCTCGACGTATCTTGAGAATGATGCCGCAGCCCAGCAATGCCTGGCTCAGCTCAAAGCGCTCGGCGGCGATGCCCTGGCCGAGCGCCTGCAGCAGGCGATGACCGACTATGTGCAAAAGCAGCTGGCTCCGTATCTGCAGCAGGCAATGGATCAGGTGATGAAGTCGATCAGCGATCAGATTGCGGCGACGGTGTCAGCTCAGCTCAAGGCAGGCGCAGCAGGGCTCATGGGCCAGATGGCGACGCGGATGTCGTCGAGTTTTGCTAGCCTGGCGAGCGCCATGCGCGTGGATGCGAGTGCCTTTGCTCATGCCATTCACTTCAACATGGACGCCGAGGATTTGAGTTCGCTCATGATGAGCTATGCCAAGGCGTCGAAGCTCACCTACGACAACAATCTGACCACGTTGGGCTATGCGGACGAGGCAGACCCCATCTCGGTCAAGATTTTCCCGCGCGACTTTGAGGCCAAGGAGCGCGTGCTCGATCACATCGACGCGTACAACAAGCAGGTCAAAGCCTCTGGCCACGATGAGCAGGCAATTTCGTACACCGACTACATGGGCATCATCATGGGTTCGGTGACCGACATCGTGAACACCATCAGCTTGGTGCTCATCGCGTTTGTGAGTATCAGTCTAGTGGTGAGCTCCATCATGATCGGCATCATTACCTACATCAGCGTGCTGGAGCGCAAAAAGGAGATTGGCATCCTGCGTGCGATCGGCGCGTCGAAGCGTAACGTGGCCAACGTGTTCAATGCCGAGACCTTTATCGAGGGCCTTATCGCCGGTGTCTTTGCCATTGTCGTCGTGGTGGCCGTGAGCTTTCCGGTTAATACTTGGGCGCTTGCTGCCAAACAGGTACCCAATCTGATGAGCCTGCCCGTGCAGGATGCGCTGGTGCTCATTGCAATTTCGGTGTTACTGACGGTCGTTGCCGGCCTGCTGCCCGCCCGCAGCGCGTCCAGGAAGGATCCCGTGGAGGCCCTGCGCTCCGAATAATGTGACAAAGGGGCAGTCCCTTTGCCACATTGAGACCCTTGCGAAAATGGGGTCTAATTACCGTTAGGCAGGTTAAGAACTCCCTCTCCCCGCTTAATGCTTGACGAAGAGTCCTCTGGTTTATATACCTATCGGTAGGCATATAGGATGTATTGCCGATAGAAATGGAGCAACCATGACTCTCACCACACCAGCCAAAAAAGATTGTCTCCGTGAAAGCGGCGCATTTGCTTGGGTCGTCGTTATTGCGCTCGGCTTAATGTCCGCCGGAACAACTGGCACATATAGCATTATTGCCGGCTCATTCGTTGCTCCAGTATGTGAAGATCTGGGCTTTGACTACACTTCTTTTTCTTTCTATTTCACCGCGATTCTTCTTGGCCTTGCGCTTGGGCTTCCGCTTTTGAGTCGCTTCATTCCAAAAGTAATCGGCAAACCATGGCATATTTGCATTGAACTCGTCCTTATTGCCGCCGGCGCCGCAATGGCGTTCTACACCGAGGTCTGGATGTTCACCGTCTCCGCCGCAGTGATCGGCATCTGCTTTTCGTTTACAACGGGCGTCTGCATGTCCGATGTCATTGACCAATGGTTCAGCAAATCGTCCGGTCTCGCCATCGGCCTCGCTTGGGGCGTTAATTCTCTCTGCACGCTGTTATTGAGTCCTGTCATTACGCTGGTCATCGAGCAGCAAGGCTGGCGTACGGGATACATCGTGCTTGCGGCCGTTTCTGCAGCTATGATTTTGCCTGCAAGCGCATTTATCATTCGCCTTAACCCCTCTGATCGCAATATGCTTCCGTACGGAGAGACCGCCTCCGAAACCCATGAGAGCTGCAGCGCCGATGAGCAGGAAGATGTCCTTTCGGGCATGGCACTCCGCGATGCCGCGAAAACGCCGTCTTTTATTCTCTGTGTCCTCTTGCTTTGCGTGGCGCAGCTCACCTGCTGCATGAACCAGCTGTTTCCAACCTATGCAAGCGAGGTCGGTTTCAATCCTATCGTAGGAAGCTTAATGGTCTCGGCAGCTTCACTCTCCGATATCTTCCTAAATCCCTTCGTGGGCAAAACATGCGACAAGCTTGGCGCTATTAAAGCAACGGTCGCATGGACAGGTGTCAGCATTCTTTCATTCCTGCTTCTTATCATTGGTGGAAGCAATGAGACCGTTTCCATCATTGCAGCTGGTGTAAACGATGTCATGTTCGCCATCGTTGGAACCGCAATGCCGATGCTTCTCCTCTCGCTCTTTGGATCACGCGATTTTGGAAGGATCTATTCGATCGTTTGCTCAGCGGGCTATATCGTCGGTGCTTTTGGAATGCCGGTCATGATGAAGGTTTACGGCATGGCAGGGTCATTCCAGGGAGTATTTATCTTCTGCATTGCCTGCAACCTTATGATTGCTGCGTTTGCTATCGTTTCCGGCTTTCTCAATAAGGCTGCTGAAAAGTAATAAGCGCCGATTTGCATCGGCATAGATTGCCATGCAA
>OHXM01000610.1_pt1 | contig 12211 bp, 8 predicted proteins | sample 1579901 | NCBI WGS metagenome assembly OHXM01 (sample SAMEA3882528, study PRJEB24775) | human gut metagenome | biome: human-associated habitat; feature: intestine environment; material: feces | place: Netherlands | collected 2009/2010
AGCTGGTCATCACCAACTATCCCGACGGGCAAACCGAGGAGATGACCACGCAAAACAACCCCGAGAACGAGGCGGACGGCACGCATACCATCTCCTTCTCGAAGAACCTCTATATCGAGCGGGCTGACTTCATGGAAGACGCTCCCAAGAAGTTCTTCCGCATGACCCCTGGAAAGGAGGTGAGACTGAAGAGTGCCTACATCGTGAAGTGTACGGGATGCGACAAGGACGCCGATGGCAACGTGACCACCATCTACGCCGAGTATGACCCCCAGAGTAAGACGGGCATGGAGGGAGCCAACCGCAAAGTGAAAGGCACGCTCCACTGGGTATCCCAAGACCACTGCGTGAAGGCGGAGGTGAGGGAGTACGACCGCCTCTTCAGCGTGGAGAATCCTTCCGCGGAGGAAGGTGACTTCCGAGACCTGCTCAATCCCGAGAGCCTCAAGGTGAACAAGGAGTGTTACGTGGAAAAGGATGCCGCCGAGCGCAAGCCAGGAGAATACCTGCAGTTCCAGCGCATCGGATACTTCATGGCCGACCCCGACTCCACGCCTGAGCATCCCGTGTTCAACAAGACCGTAGGCCTGAAGGACACCTGGGCCAAACAAAACAAGTAATTTCCCACCGCCTATTAAGACCGATATGGAAATCATCACCGACCTGCTAGACCATCTCAACTATTTCTATGTGTTTTTCCTGATGCTGCTGGAGAGCACCGTCATACCCGTTCCCTCGGAACTGGTGGTGGCTCCAGCCGCCTTCAGGGCCGCCGCGGGCGAGCTGGACATTTGGCTCGTCATCCTGCTAGCCACCCTTGGAGCCGACTGCGGAGCCTCCATCAACTACGCCGCGGGCTACTACCTGGGCAGGCCCATCATCTATCGCTTCGCCAACAGCAGACTGGGACATCTCTGCCTGCTCAACCAACACAAGGTGGAGAAGAGCGAGAAGTATTTCTATGACCACGGCATGGTGGCCACCATCACGGGAAGGCTGCTGCCTGGCATTCGCCACCTCATTTCCATCCCCGCCGGACTGGCGAAGATGCACTACTGGAAGTTCCTGCTCTACACCACGATAGGCGCCGGGGCATGGAACTGCATCCTGGCCGCCTTGGGGTGGTATCTGCACTCCATCGTGCCCAAGGAACAACTCCACGACAAAATCATGGAGTATAGCGAGTATATCAAGCTCGTGCTCGTGGCCGCAGTGCTCGTGGCCATCGTCTATTTCCTGGTCAAGCGGTATCTCAAGAAGCGCAAGCAAGGCTAAGCCATTCCGCTCCCCTACCCTTATATCTAACGACATTCACGTCTATGGAAAACCCAACCACACGCATGAGGCAACTCATCGAACGCCTCAACCAAGCCTCGGAAGCCTATTACAACGGGCAACGGGAATTGATGAGCGACTATGAGTGGGACGCGCTCTTCGACCAACTGAAGACGCTGGAAGAAGAGACTGGCATCATCTTGCCTGGTTCCCCCACCCATAAAGTATCGGAAGACAGCATCGCGGGACAGAAAGAGGCCCACGAGTTCCCCGCTCTCTCCCTGGCCAAGACCAAGAGCGTGGCGGAACTGGCTAGCTGGGCAGGGGCACGCCCCGTCTGGCTCTCGTGGAAACTGGATGGCCTGACATTGGTGGTGACCTATGACAACGGCAAACTCACCAAGGTGGTCACACGTGGTGACGGACACATAGGCACCAACATCACCCACCTGGCTTCCGCCATAGAGGGCATCCTGCCACGTGTGGCGGAAGAGGGTCACATGGTGATACGTGGAGAGGCCGTCATCTCCTATGAGGACTTCGAGCGGTTCTTGCTGGAAAGCGGAGGTGACTATGCCAATCCCCGCAACCTGGCCTCGGGAACCCTGGCATTGAAAGACATTGACGAGGTGAGAAGGCGACACGTACATTGGGTACCCTTCACCTTGGTATACACCGACAAAGACATCAACTCCTGGGGAGAGCGCATGCGCTACCTGGAGCAGTTGGGCTTCCAGCCCGTGGAGCGGGAAGAGATAACCCAACCAGACAACCCCAACCTGCAAGCCTGCATCGACCGATGGACGGAGAAGGTGACCAGCGGGAAGAATCCTTACTCGGTGGACGGATTGGTCATCACCTACGACGACACCGCCTACGCCCAGACAGGTTCCGTCACTGGCCATCACGCCACCCGTGGAGGCATGGCCTTCAAATGGCAAGACGAAGCGGCCGAGACCACGCTAGACCATATCGAGTGGTCGTGCGCGGCGGGCAGCATCTCCCCGGTGGCGGTGTTCACCCCCGTGGAGCTGGAAGGCACCACCGTTAGGCGTGCCTCGCTGTGCAACATCAGTGAGTGCCGTCGTCTCGGCATAGGTGGCAAGGGTACTGCCCTTTCCATCATCAAGGCCAACAAGATTATCCCGAAGGTCATCCAGGTAAGGGAGAAAGTGGGCGAATTGGAGATACCCACCCAATGCCCCGTATGTGGTGCCCCCACCATCGTGTCCGAAAACGAGGCAAGCCTGATAGAGCGGTTGCAATGCACCAATCCCGATTGTGCCGCAAAACAACTCAGCAAGTTCACGCGCTTCGTTTCCAAGGAGGGGTTGGACATAGATGGCATCTCGGAACAGACGCTGGCCAAGCTCATCAACGACGGACTGGTTCACGAGTTTCCCGACCTCTTCCACCTGCGAGACCACACTGGGCGCATAGAGCGATTTGAGGGCTGGGGACCCAAGTCCACCGCCAAATTGATGGCTTCCATAGAGAAAGCCCGCGATACCGACAGCCGCCACCTACTCTATGCCTTGAGCATCCCCTTCTGTGGCGTGGAGGTTGCCAAGCGGCTGGTTGCCTCCTTCACCATGGAACAACTGATAGAGATTTCCTTGCGAAATGATGGTGCCGAGATGTTGGCCAGCGTGGACGGCGTTGGCCCCGAGAAATCATCACAGGTGATGAACTGGATGCGCGACGAGCGCAACCGCACCATGCTCCTCAGGCTGCTTGGAGAGCTAAGAGTCAAGGAGGAAGAAAAACGGGGAACGGGAACAAAATGTGCCGGGAAGACATTCGTGGTAACAGGTGACGTATATCACTATAAAAACCGAAACGAACTAAAAGCTTACATAGAGAGTCAAGGCGGCAAGGTGACGGGCAGCGTGAGCAAGTCCACCCACTACCTCATCAACAACGACGCGCTCTCCACCTCCAACAAGAACAAGAAAGCCCACGAGCTCAACATCCCCATCATCACCGAGGAAGAGTTCATCAACAGGTTCGCAAACCCTGAGACCCCCTAAGCGCCAGATATCAAAGAAAGAAGAATTTGCTGAAACACTTTTTTCACACGGCAAGTGTTGGCTATATGGGAAAAAATTCGTATCTTCGCCCAAGATACAGCAAATGACCTAACATGAGACACCACGACTTCAAGCAAGACGCCCGTTACCTGACCTTGCTCTCGCAATTGTTCCCCACGGTGGCCGATGCCAGCACCGAGATTATCAACCTGCAGGCAATACTCAACCTGCCCAAGGGCACGGAGCACTTCCTTGCGGACATACACGGAGAGCACGAGGCGTTCATACACGTGTTGAAGAACGCCTCGGGCAACATCAAGCGCAAGGTGAACGAGCTGTTCGGCAATACGTTGAGGGAATCGGAAACCAAGGAGTTATGCTCGCTCATCTACTACCCCGAGCAGAAGCTGGAACTGGTGAAGATGACCGAGGAGGACATCGATGACTGGTACCACATCACGCTCCACCAACTCGTGGCCGTATGCCGAGACGTGTCGAGCAAGTACACCCGCTCGAAGGTGAGGAAATCACTGCCCGCCGACTTCTCCTATATCATCCAGGAATTGCTCCATGAGCACACGGAGGACAGGGACAAGACGGCCTACGTGAACGTCATCGTGGACACCATCATCTCCACGGGAAGGGCCGATGACTTCATCGTGGCCATAGCCAAGGTGATACAACGGCTGGCCATCGACCAGCTACACATCTTGGGCGACATCTACGACCGGGGTCCTGGAGCGCACATCATCATGGACACGCTGCGCGACTACCACAGCTGGGACATACAGTGGGGCAATCATGACATTCTGTGGATGGGTGCGGCCGCTGGCAACGACGCTTGCATCTGCAACGTGATAAGAATGAGCCTGCGCTACGCCAACCTCCCCACCCTGGAAGACGGCTACGGCATCAACCTCGTGCCACTGGCCACCTTCGCCATGGAGACTTATGCCGATGACCCCTGCCAGGAGTTCCAGCCCACCACGAGCGGTGGAGCCACCGACATAGACGAGAAAACCACCCGGCTGACAGCGCAAATGCATAAGGCCATCTCCGTGATACAATTCAAGATAGAGGGGCAAATCGTGCAGAGCCACCCCGGATGGGGCATGAAAGACCGCTGCCTCTTCGAGCGCATAGACTACCAGCGGGGCACCATTAACCTGGATGGCAAGACTTACAAACTGACCTCTTGCCACTTCCCCACCGTGGATGCCAGCAACCCCTATACGCTGACAGACGAGGAAAAACAGCTGATGCGCAAGCTGCACCACTCCTTCATGGTGAGCGAGAAACTGCAAAAGCATGTGCGCGAGCTGTTGCAACACGGCGGCATGTATGCCGTGGTCAACAACAACCTGCTCTTCCACGCCTCTTGCCCGCTCAACGATGACGGCACGCTGAAGCCCGTCACCATCTACCCGGGCAGGACATATAGCGGACGGGAGCTGATGCGCCACATCGGCATGATGGTGCGAACGGCCTTCCAGGCAGACTCCGACCCAGAGGAGCGGCAATACGCCATAGACTACTTCCTCTACCTGTGGTGCGGCCCCAACAGCCCCTTGTTTGACAAGAGCAAGATGGCCACCTTCGAGCGTTACTTCATAACCGACAAGGAGACCCATCGCGAGGAGAAAGGCAACTACTTCAAGTTGCGCGACAATGAGGAGATAGTAGACTCCATCATGGATGCCTTTGGCGTGAAGGGACCCAACCGGCACATCATCAACGGGCACGTGCCCGTGCATGCCTCCAAGGGAGAGAACCCCATCAAGGCCAACGGAAAGCTGATGGTGATAGACGGCGGTTTCTCGAAGGCCTATCACAACGAGACGGGCATTGCCGGCTATACCCTGGTCTATCACTCCAGGGGATTCCAGCTGGTGCAGCACGAACCTTTCACCAGCGCGGAGGAAGCCATACGCGAGGGCACCGACATCGTGGGCACCATCCAGATAGTGGAGATGTCCAACCGCCGCATGCTAGTGGCCGACACCGACAAGGGCGAGGAACTGCGCCAGCAGATAGCCGACTTGGAGGAGCTGCTCTACGCCTATCGCCACGGCTACATCAAGGAGACACAATAAAAGGCCCCCGTCTTGCGTTATCATCTCATGATGAAACTCCGCGAAACTATCCTGCTTATATCTCTGCTTATGCTGGCTTTCAGCCTGCAGGCATGCATGGACGACGATTCTTTCACCACGTCGCCGCAAAACAGGCTCACGTTCTCCATCGACACGCTCAGCCTGGACACCACCTTCGCCAACGTGCCCACTACCACCCACTCCTTTTGGGCCTACAACCGCTCGGGAGACGGTTTGCGCTGCGCCAGCGTGCGGTTGGCCAGTGGCAACCAGACAGGCTTTAGGGTCAACGTGAACGGCACCTACCTGGGGCCCAACGTTGGTTACCAGGCGCAGAACGTGGAAATCAGGGACGAGGACAGCATCAGGATATTCGTGGAGCTGACCGCTCCCGCCACGGGCAAAACCGACCCGCAACTGGTGGCAGACGACTTGGTGTTCACCCTGGAAAGCGGTGTGGAGCAAAAAGTGAATCTCAAGGCTTACGCCTGGGATGCCAACTTGCTGACCGCCCCCACCATCACGGAGGACGCCTCTTGGACGGGAGAAAAGCCCATCGTCATCCGTGGGCAGATGACCATCAGCGAGGGAGCGACGCTCACCCTCACGCCTGGCACGACGCTTTATTTCCATGAAAACACCGGGGTGGACGTATATGGCCGCCTCGTCTCACAAGGCATGCCCAGGCAAGAAGTGGTGTTGAGAGGCGACCGACTTGACCGCATGTTCGACTACCTGCCTTATGACCTCACTCCAGGACTCTGGCAAGGCATCCGCTTCCACGAAGAATCCTACGACAACTTGTTGGAGTTCACCGACCTGCACAGTGCTTTCACGGGCATTACGTGTGACTCCTCCGACGTGTCCAGACAGAAACTCACCCTGCGCCAATCCACCATCCACAATTGCCAAGGCGAGGGACTGCGAGCCACCCACTGCAAGGTGACGCTGGAAAACTGCCAGCTCTCCAACACGCTCTCCCATTGCGCCGCTTTCCTGGGAGGCGACATAGACATCAACGGCTGCACCCTGGCGCAGTTCTATCCTTTCGACATTGACCGCGGGGCAGCCCTGTTCTTCTCCTCCGCCGAACACCCTCTCCTCTCCCTGCTTTGCCGCAACTCACTGGTGACAGGCTATGGCGAGGACGTGATGACAGGCACTCGCGGAACGGAGGGGAACGCATTCAACTACCGCTTCGAGAACTGCGTCATCCGCACGCCCCAGGTAGCTGAAGAGGAAGCCTCCCACTTCACGGACGTGGAGTTTGAGGACGTGACGGACACCACCCGATATGGCGAGAAACAATTCCTGCGCATAGACACCGAACTGTTGAGATATGACTTCCACCTGAGCGAAGTGTCTACCGCCATCGGCAAGGCCAATCCCGCCACCGCCCCCCTCACGGACAGGGACGGAAAAGCCAGGGATGGCGCACCCGACATTGGCTGTTACGAACGAGAAGAATAAGACTGCCCTATGAAAGACCTAGACCTCACCATCCACTACCAGTTCGCCGACATGGACGAACTGCCCCAAGAAGAACAGGAACTCATCACGGCCGCCATACAGGCCACCCGTAATTCCTACGCCAACTACAGCCACTTCCACGTGGGAGCGGCACTCAGGTTGGCCGACGGCTCCATCATGATAGGGGCCAACCAGGAGAACGCGGCATTCCCCAGCAGCCTATGCGCGGAACGGTCGGCCATCTTCGCCGCCCAATCCCAAAAGCCCGAGCAAGCCATTCTCACCTTGGCCATTGCCGCCCGCAATGACCAAGGCATGCTCAGACAACCAGTCACCCCCTGTGGCGGATGCAGGCAAGTCATCATGGAGATGGAAGACCGATACCGGCGACCCGTCTCCATCCTGCTCTATGGCACGGAGGGCATTTACCGCTTCCAGAGCGTAAAAGACTTGCTGCCCTTTTCCTTCGTGGACGCGAACATGAAATAGGAGACTTCGAGGTGTCATGCGGTAAAATATCATGACAAAATGATTATCCATGAAAAAACGAGCCTGTTGCGCCTGAAAACGCAACTAGTTGCGTTGCCCCTCGAAACTAGTTGCGAAGGGCGATGAAACTAGTTGCGACGGCCAACGCAACTAGTATCGTTTTTCCCGCCCGCCAATAGCGGTTTACGCTGGCCTTACGCCCTTCGTGACGAATCCGTAAAATATCCTTACAACATTATCCGTCTCTCCCCTGGTTTTAAACTTGCGCCAGCCAGAAAGGGCAGGACATCTCACCGTCTCCTTATCCGGTGTTGCTTCTGGCTGGAACTATTGCCGTTTGTTGGTACAACTCAGACAAACGACACTTGATAACATTGCGAATAAGATTATCGTTTTCATTGTATCAGTTCTCCTTTCTTGTTTATATATTGCCATTTATCGCTTACCCACTCACGGTGTTCTCCGTCAGGTATTGCTTTTTGTTCTCCTGTCAATGTAACCTTAGCCCTGTTTCCTTCAAAAGGAAACGCGAACTTGAATTGAGGTTTAATGACGACATTGCCTTGTTCATTCAAATAGCAGACAGGAACGCCGACCTCAAGATGCTTTTCTGTTGTATGGGCAATCAGGCTCCCGCTCCTCTTAAAAAATATAGGTATAGTCCATACGGATTTCCGAAATTCTCCCTTTCCATAGTAATTTGTGGTGGGTGTCCAACGTGGCATCTTTCTAATGATTTCCAACACTTGGCTGTCCCAATCCTGTATGCCACAGCTTCGCAGAACTTTGGCTTCATACACTTCCCCATACGAATCAATCCGTATCGTATAGATGCCTCTCACTTGTTGTTTGTCGCCCAATAATAATGCAGGGTCATACTTTAAGTGTTGGGTGATGTAGTTCTGAGCGGACCACGGCTTCCCGTCTTGAAAACAAGAAGCAGCTTCCCATTCTACGAAACAGTGTTTCAGTTCTTCTTCCCGAATGCTATCCGCTTTCACCCTGTCCCTGTAATGTTGTGGGAGGAATGGCACATACACCGTATATAGGCATTCCACCCGCTTGCCGTTCTTGTCCCTGCATGGCAGGCAATGAGGCAATTCTTTAATCAATCTGATAATCTCTTTATCGAATTCTTCATGAATGCTGGTTAATATATTAATGCCGCGTGGCAATCCTAATGTGTCAATAGAGAACATGACCACGGAATATCCGACCTGATTTTTCTCTAACAAGTGTTCGGGATAAATCATTTGGGAAGTGAAATATCTCTCCAAATCATAGTCCCATTTTGCCCATCGGGGAGGCTCTATGGTCGACAAATCTTTGATTGGTTTCCCTGACATATCCAAAACGCCCAAGTTCCAACTGATTTCCGCACGCCAAATGCTGTCCAAGCGGTTTTCATTCTCCCGTTGCCCTTGCAGGCTGTTGTCGGTCATGCATCTGACAGGACCAATATCAATAGTCAGTGTATCGGGTAGATACTGAAAAACCAACGTGCTGTCGGTTAGCTCTTGGATAATATATTTTTTCCCTGACTCAAAGACTTTGATGGTATCTTCGCATAAAGAATAGGAATAAAATGTTTCAGTCCGTTTCCCATTGCATAGAAAAACACTTCTCCATCCCGCATCACGAAATTCCATTTCCATGGTATATTGTTTGTCTTGGGGTAATTGCACTTTCCAGACTTTGTTCTCCAACAAGGTGGGCATATCCGCACAATCGTTGTTTTGTGCGGGAAGTTCATTTATAATACTCAATGAAAGCAATACAAACAGCAGTTTTCTCATATTTTTATAATTGTTCATAACGTATTTAGAGCAGCTACTTTCATCCAACACAAAAATAGGACTTTTTTGTGATTACCCGCATTGTTTGACCTAAAATTTGCTCACAGAAGTTGGTTTTATACTCTATTTGTACCATTACTGGTTCTTAAATCACAAAAAATGCTGATTCAGTAACAAATGCTCTATAGATTACTTGTCATGGTTTCTACAGGCAACTTCCTCTCATTTCCATAGAGCACTTCATTTCTATAAATCACTTGGGAAGGCTGCAGCAGGGCATCCAGACTGCTTTCCAAACCAAGTTATTTCGCTGTTGGATTTAACTTATTTTGCTTGGGAAAACAAGTTAAATCGCGGAGCAAATCAACTTGTTTTCATGAGCAAAACAAGTTGTTTTGAAAAGTCTGCGCAGAGGGGCGAAAAACGCAGTAGTACTGAAACGGAATATCAGTAGTACTGAAAGTGAAAGTCAGTACTACTGATCAATCTCACGTGGCCATGTGGCTAGAGGTCTTTCAAGTCGAAGGAGTCCTCGTAAAGAACGGTAGTGCTGTCTGACGCGGAACGATAGACGAAGCGCACGCGGAAACCCGCCTCCTTGTAAAGCTTGAGCGACGTGTTGTGGGAAAGTCCCTCACGAAGCACTTCGTGCAACTTGGCCTTGTTGGCCTCTATGGCAGGCTGGTTGTCTGCGTCTCCCCGCAACGTGCGGTAATAGATCACGGTTTTGGTGTCACGGTAAAACACCTGGCTGTCCGTGCGCTCGTTGTTCACGTAAGGCGTGGGGCAAAACTTGCGGGTAAATTCCTGGCATTCACGCTCCGCCTTGTCTTCCATGCTCTCCGCGCAAGCCATGAGCAAGGCGCAAAGGGCAAAGCCACACAATAATCTTTTCATCGTATTTTAATCAATAAAAACGCGTAATTTGTTGCAAAGATACTAAAAAATCACTATCTTTGCACACCTAGCAAGATTTTATTCAAGAATGAATCCTATAAACAAGATAAGAAACTTCTGTATCATCGCCCACATCGACCACGGCAAGAGCACCATCGCCGACCGATTGTTGGAGAAGACGCAAACCATACAAATCACCGAAGGGCAAATGCTCGACGACATGGATTTGGAGCGTGAGAGAGGCATCACCATCAAAAGCCATGCCATACAGATGGAGTATACCGCCCATGACGGAGAGAAATACACCCTCAACTTGATAGACACGCCGGGACACGTAGACTTCTCTTACGAGGTGTCTCGCAGCATCGCGGCATGCGAGGGAGCCATATTGGTGGTAGACGCCACGCAGGGCGTACAGGCGCAAACCATATCCAACCTGTACATGGCCATAGACCACGACCTGGAAATCATACCCGTCATCAACAAGATAGACATGCCCTCCGCCATGCCTGACGAGGTGGAGGACGAAATCATTGACCTGATAGGCTGCGAGCGGGAGGAAATCATCAGGGCCTCGGGCAGAACAGGCGAAGGCGTGGAAGACATATTGGAAGCCGTGGTGAAACGCGTTCCCCACCCTTCTGGCGACAGCGAAAAGCCTCTGCAGGCACTGATATTCGACTCTGTGTTCAATTCTTTTCGCGGCATCATCGCCTACTTCAAAATAGAGAATGGCACCATCCGCAAGGGGGACAAAGTGAAGTTCTTCAATACGGGCATGGAGTATACCGCCGACGAAGTGGGCGTGTTGAAAATGGACATGATACCCAAACCAGAGCTCACCGCGGGAGAGGTGGGCTATATCATCAGCGGCATCAAGGTGGCATCGGAAGTGAAAGTGGGTGACACGATTACCCATGTGCAACGCCCCTGCGAGGAAGCCATAGCGGGTTTCCAAGAGGTAAAGCCGATGGTGTTCGCGGGAGTCTACCCCATAGACCCTGCCGACTACGAGAACCTGAGAGCCTCGCTGGAGAAGTTGCAGCTCAACGACGCATCGCTCACGTTTTCCCCAGAAAGTTCCGTGGCATTGGGCTTCGGTTTCCGTTGCGGTTTTCTGGGACTGCTCCACATGGAGATAGTGCAGGAGCGACTGGACAGGGAGTTCAACATGGACGTAATCACTACCGTGCCCAACGTGAGCTACATGGTATACGACAAGCAAGGAGGCCATAAAGAGGTGCATAACCCCTCTGGCTTGCCCGACGCGACCATGATAGACCACATAGAGGAGCCTTACATCAAGGCCACTATCATCACCGACGCCAACTTCATAGGCCCTATCATGAAACTCTGCCTGGACAAGCGCGGAGAACTGGTCAAGCAAGAATACGTAAGCGGAAACCGTGTGGAACTGCATTTCATGCTTCCCTTGGGAGAAATCGTGATAGACTTCTACGACAAGCTAAAGAGCATTTCCAAGGGTTACGCGTCATTTGACTACCACATAGACTCTTTCCGCCCCTCGCACCTGGCCAAGCTGGATATTTTGTTGAACGGGGAGCCCGTGGACGCGCTCAGCACTCTGACCCATCATGACAACGCCGTGGCCTTTGGCCGCAGGATGTGCGAGAAACTGAAAGACCTGATACCTCGCCAACAGTTTGACATAGCCATACAAGCCGCCATAGGCGCGAAGATCATCGCGCGAGAGACCGTGAAGCAGGTGCGCAAGGACGTGACCGCCAAATGCTATGGTGGTGACGTGAGCCGTAAACGCAAACTATTGGAGAAACAAAAGCGAGGAAAGAAGCGCATGAAGCAAATAGGAAACGTGGAGGTACCCCAGAAAGCATTCCTGGCGGTATTGAAACTAGACTCATAATAACTTAATCCATAAAAAAGGAGGACTCAGCCCATGAAAGAAACGATGCCAAGGAAAAGGGACATTGCCAGGGAACTATCGCGCAAGTACAGCACGATGACCTTTGACGAGTTGGACATATTGACCGACTTGTTGGTGCCCCTCAAATACGCCAAAGGAGAGATGATACTCTCAGAGGGCGAGATTTGCAAAAGCATCTACTATATAGAAAAGGGCCTGGTAAGGCAATTTTACTATAAATATGACAAGGAACATGGAATTCAATTGTATATGAAA
>OHXM01000612.1_pt1 | contig 12197 bp, 9 predicted proteins | sample 1579901 | NCBI WGS metagenome assembly OHXM01 (sample SAMEA3882528, study PRJEB24775) | human gut metagenome | biome: human-associated habitat; feature: intestine environment; material: feces | place: Netherlands | collected 2009/2010
TACCACTCGCCGGACGGGGTGTCCACCAACGCTCCATGGCCCTGCTTCTGCAAATAGGTGTCAGGAGTGTCGAAGTTACCGATGAACGGGCCATTCGGCATAACTTCGAAGGAGCATTCGTCAAGGGTACGGGAACGCGCCACAGATTCCTGATGCTCATACACCGTGCCGCCTTCTGCGGCAAACAGGTAGTACCAACCATCCTTCTTGTATAGGTGGGGACCTTCGGTGATCTTCACCGAGGTGCCATCCCAGATGGTGCGGGCCGTTTCTGGCTTGAGCTTCATGGTGTCGACGTCGAATTCCGTCAACGTGATGCCGTCGAACTGGTGGTGGTATTCACGGAAATCCCATGTCTGCTGCACCAAGTATTTGCGGCCGTCGTCGTCATGGAACAGGCTGGCGTCAAAACCGACCCCGTTGATGCGAACCGGCTCGCTCCATGGCCCGTGGATGTCCTCGGCGGTGACCAAATAATTAGTGCAATCCTTGAATGCACCATTGACCACCTTGACATCAGTGTAGATCAACCAGAATTTGTTATCCGCATAGCTTAGGTCAGGAGCCCAGATGCCGCCCGAAGAGGGGTTTCCTCTCATATCAAGCTGGCTGGACCGGCTCAACGGGCTTGGAAGAATGTTCCAATGCACCAGGTCCTTGGACTCATGCAGGCGAACGCCTGGGAACCATTCGAAAGTGGAATTGGCAATGTAATAAGTGTCACCGACGCGAATCATTGAAGGATCGGCATGAAAACCGGTGAGCACCGGGTTGGAAATCTTCATAATGTACCTCTTGCATAAGAGATGAAGCCCGGAAGACGGAAAGGAACATCTTCCGGGCGTGGATTGTCACATTTCGTCAGCCCTTGACCGCACCTGTCAGGCCGCCGACGATCTTCTTCTGGAAGATGGTGAAACAGATCAGGGCCGGAATCATAGCCAGAGAGGTGAAGGCCAACACCTGTGCGGTGTCAACGGAGTGTTCGGAGCTGAACATCTGTACGCCAAGTGGCAATGTGTACTTGTTGGCATCACTGAGCACGAACAGCGGCAGCATGTAGGCATTCCAGCTTCCCACGAAGGTGAGGATTCCAGTGGTGGCCACGCCAGGCATGGACAGCGGAATGACCATGCGCCAGAAGAAGCCAAGGCGGGAGCATCCATCGAGAAGACAGGCCTCCTCAAGCTCATTAGGAATCGACTGTAGGAACGGCACCAAGATGATGATGGTCTGAGGAAGTCCGAAGGCAATTTGCGGAAGGATCAGACCCCACAGGGAGTTGGCCAGACCCAGATTGCGAATCAGCAGATACAAAGGTGTAATGCCAACGGTCATCGGGAACATGAGACCAGCAGAGAACAACGCGTACATAAGCGGCGCATAGCGGAATTTGTATCGGGCGATGACAAAGCTCACCATGATGCTAAGCACCACGACGCCTACCATGGTGGCGATACCCACGATGGTAGAATTCTTCAGTTCCGTCCAGAAAATATCACTTTCGAAGACCGTCTTGTAGTTGTCGGGGACCCATGGGTTCGGCATCCCGGACGGATGGTTGGTGATCTGCGAATTGGTACGGAAACCGCCGAAGATAATGTACAACACCGGAGTGATGCAGATGGCCACAAGCACCAGGGAGAAGAAGTAGACGATTGGGTTGCCCCATGGCGTCTTGGATGACTTACGGTAACCATTCTTCTTGCTGTACTCGCTTTTGTTGGAATGTCCTGCGATTGTTGCGGCAGTCATCACTTCACCTCACTTGCCAGGGCAGCAACCTCACGATGCTGCACTTCTTTTGCGCGCTTCCTGGCACGCTTCTCGGCTTCTTTCTGTTCAGTAACAGCACCGTCCAAGTCACGGTTCAGCACGAACTTCTGATAGACGAGTGCGATGATCAAAGAGATCACGAAGATGATCAGAGCAACGGCGGAACCATAGCCATAGTTGCCGGCTCCACGACCTTCACGCACCATGTAGGTGGCCATGGTGGACACACCAGCGGTGGTCGACACATACTTGCCCCACACGATATAGACCAGATCGAAAAGCTGCAGAGAGCCAATCATGGAAAGGAACACCCAGATCCGCAACGTCGGAGCAAGCAACGGCAACGTGATGCTTTTCTGCATCTGCCAGAAACTCGCCCCATCCACCTTGGCTGCTTCATACAGTTCCTCGGGAATGGATTGCATGCCGGCGAGCATCAGAATTACGGCGAAACCGACGTATTTCCAGCTGATCAGCAACAGCAGCGTCCAAATAGCGATTTTCGGGTCGGCCAGCCAATCGGGACCATTGATGCCGAAGTTGGCCAGAATCTCATTGATGGCGCCCTTCTTCTGCAGCAACAGGCTCCATCCTGTGCCGACGATGACCTCGGAAACGACATACGGCACGAAGATGAGGGTGCGGATGAGACCACGCCCCTTGAACTTCTGGTTCAGCAGCAATGCGAACAGGATGGCGAGCGGAGCCTGGATGACCAACGAGCCGATCACGACCTCGAAGGTATGCAGAATTGCCGCCTGGAACGCGGGATCCTTAAGCGCTGTGATGTAGTTCTGGAGACCAACGAATTTACCTGTCTTGGAGGGAAGTCCGTAACCCTTCCACTGATAGAAGCCGTAATAAGCACCCAAGACGATAGGCAGAATCACAAAGCAGACGAACAGAAGAATCGCAGGTGCGGACAGTACGAAAATCTCAACATTACGACGCATTTTGCCATCGGACGGTTTCTTGGACCGCTTAGCGCGCAGCGTCACCGCGTCTTTGCTTGTACTTGACATGGTTTTCTCCACTACCAGATACGTTTCTCGAATAGGAAGGAGGGTGGATGAATATCTGTCTATCCACCCTCCTTTGGCCGTCAACCAGCCATGTTCACTATCAGCCCTTGGACGCTGCGTCCTTCATCGCCTTGACGATGTCAGCCGAAGTCCCCTGTCCGGAAAGCAGATTCACCACTCCGGAATTAAGAGCGTTGCCAATATTTCCGCCGAGAGCGGTATCCATCCACAGCTGCATGCCATCGGACTTTTTCATAGCTTCGATGATGGCTTTAAGATTTTCATCGGTAACCGCATCGTAAGCTTCGGCGGAAGCCGGAATGGTGCTGAACGCAGTGGCGTATTTCTCCTGATTTGATTTCTCAGCCATGAAATTGACGAAATCAACAGCAGCGTCCGGAGCCTCGGGATTGACAGCGAAACCGGTCACAGCGCCCATCAAAGCACCTTCCTCGCCTTTTCCTCCGTCCACGGTCGGGAAGGCGAAGAAGCCAAGGTCAGCCATTGGCTTCTTGTCCGGAGTCAGGTCCTTGAGAACTCCAGGCTCCCATGTGCCCATGAGCTCCATCGCAGCCTTATGATTGGCCAGCAGACCTGCGGACGAGCTGGCGCCCTGCTGGGCCGTCGTGGTGAGGAATCCTTCGTTAAAAGCATTCGCATCCAACAAATCCTTCAGATTATCTCCGGCCTTGGTCCAGCAGGAGTCGGAGAAGTCCTTGTCATTGACGCCCTTGGCGTAGGCCTTCGGAGAGCATTCGCGCATGGACAACCAGTAGTACCAGTGACCGACCGGCCAAGCATCCTTGCCGCCGAGTGCGATCGGATCGATGCCAGCGCTGCGAAGCTTCTGTACATCGGTCTTCAGCTCGCTGAAGGTGGTCGGCGCGGCATCGATGCCAGCCTGCTTGAACAGATCCTTGGAATACCAGATGCCACCAGGCTGCACAGTGACTGGAACACCATAGACCTTGCCGTCATAGGACATGGACTCCAGCGCAGAAGACATCTGCTTCTTGACGGTGTCACTGATCTTATCAGTGAGGTCCATGCCCTGTCCGGCGTCAATCATGTCCTTGGTCTTGGCTCCACCAAGGGTCATGTACACATCCGGGCCGGAGGCGGGATCCTGCATAGCGGTGGTCAGCTTGCCTTCGAAATCCTCGTTTTGGATGGCTTGGATCTGGACCTTGACACCGGTCTTCTTCTCGAACGCTTTGGCCATATCCTCCCAATACTGCTTGCCGTCACCAGCTGTTGCGTTATGCCAGAACGTAATGGTCTTATCGTCTTTGGCACCAGCGCTGGGGCCGCAGGCACCCATGCCCAACATGGTCGCCACCGCAAGAGTGGCAGCTGCAATGGTTTTGAACTTCATTGTCTTCTCCTTATTGACCAAATCATCATCGACAAAATGATGGCAACGACAGGAACGATTTCTCTCGAATGGGCCGAATCGGGAAGCATGACCGCAACGAATGCTGCCGCAGCTCCCCTGGCAGACAGAGAATCAGCCTTTGACTCCCTTCGAAAATTTCCATTCCGTTTTCGTTGTACCTATAGACTACCGAAACAAATCACACAAAGTCAAGTTTTTTGTAAAATCAAAAAACTAACTATTTTTCGTTGATTTTACAACGTTTTTAAGCATTGCCAACATATCGAAAGTTTCGAAAAACGTAAACCGAAACTTTCGTTCGCATTTTCGGATATGATGAAAATGAAGAAGGAGTGACTCATGCGCAATACGGCAAAAAAAGCTACGGTACGACTCTCTGACATAGCTAAAGAGACCGGTTATTCCCTTTCCACCGTATCCAAGGCGCTCAACGGCAGAGCCGACGTTTCCGAAGAGACGCGGCAAACCATCAACGCGGTGTTGAAACGGTATGGGTATTCCCGTAAAGCGACAGGCACGAAAAGCCAACGAATTATCGAAATCGTGTTCCAAGATTTCGATAATGTTTGGGCCCTTGAAGTACTCCGTGGCGCCATTCGCGAAGCCAAGTTGCATGATTTGAACGTCATCACCACCGAAGGCGGCAATCGCCAGCACCCGGACTCATCCTGGATTGACAACATGCTGCGTCGGCAGACAGATGGCGCCATTCTTGTCTTCTCCAGTCTGACACGTATCGAACGGAACAAACTGCATTCCAGAGGTATTCCCTTCGTCTTGTTCGATCCATTCGGTAATCCAGATCCAGACACGCTGTCGGTGCAAGCGGACAACTGGACCGGAGGCGTAATCGCCACCAGGCATCTGCTCGCACTCGGACATACCCGCATAGGCATCATCACCGGACCGGAGGAAATGATGTGTTCCAAAGCACGTCTGGACGGATATACATCAGCGCTTGCAGAACATGGAATCGAAACCGATCCCGAACTTATCACCGAAGGCGATTTCACCACTTCCGGCGGTTACGCACAGTCCATCTCCCTGTTGAAACGACCAAATCGTCCGACCGCAATCTTCGCCGGCAGCGATCTGCAGGCCATGGGCGTCTACGAGGCGGCAAGGCAATTGGGGTTACGTATTCCGGAGGATCTATCCGTGGTCGGATTCGACGATGTGCAGACTGCCGCATTCCTTGGCCCGGCGCTGACCACCGTACGGCAGCCGCTCCAAGACATGGCAAGGGCCGCCGTACGCATGCTGATCGAGGCGCTGTCCACCGACGACGTGATCCAACCGCACATCATCATGCCGACATCGCTAGTGGTACGCAACAGCACACAGCAACTTGAAGGGTGACCAGCAAGACAAACCGCGCATGTGCAACCGGAGGAAGAAACGCCACACGCCCCTAGCCTTCCGGTTCCGACCCGTCCCAAGGATGGTCCTCCGAAGTACCAGTAACGAACCATCCTTTCAAACTCCTCAGATTCTATGCCATGAAACCAGCCATGCAACCGACGAATCCACCGGCCCATTCGGTGCTAAGGAAACGAGCGTCAATACTGAGCAATACCTGCCCTCGACTCACGAAAGCCGAGGAATCAGCCGGATCAAGCCCTTCAGCCACGATGACCAACAAGCGGTTGTCATCGAAAAGCACCGCCGGACGTGTGCCATCAGCCCGCAGGGCGGCAACGGAACCGGCTTGCGAATCATCTCCATTCACCGTCTCGTAGCGCACATCCGTGCCATGCATCGAAAACACCGCGTAATGCGTGGAATTCTGCCGGATCACTAAAGAACCGGACATGGGAATCGGCATGAGCGTCGGCAGTTTCGCTATTCTGCGGTAGCTGACATCACGCTCGTCGCGCACCACCACATCGTTCGTCGAGCCATCAGCCACATCCACCAGCGCAGGTTCCACGTCACCGGCGAGCGAGGATTTCACCCTAGGCTCGATGGTGATGCCATCGTCTTCAGTAGTAACCGTGATCTCGTCGGCCAAGCGGCCAAGACCAGCGCAAGTCACTGGCCATCCGGGGTCACCCTCATGCGTATATGATGCACCGTTGCCGTCCAGCTTCCAATCGGCCGGATTATGTTCCCAGGATACCGGAGCGACAAAGCTCTCCCTTCCCAAGTAGCTCAATAATTCGCCGTCATGCTTTCCCCGTGTCTCTCTCACGCCGAGACACACCAGCCACCATCCCAGTTCCGGATGAAGCAACAGGTCCGCATGTCCCACGCATTGCAGCGGTTCCGACAAACCCAGATGTCGGTGGGTGAGAATCGGATTCTTCTTATCCGCGTGGAAGGCACGGATTGCAGTGCCAAGATAGCAGCGTTCCCCGTCACGAACCTGCGGAATGCACTCACCCAATTCGGATACTTCCCGTTCGTAAGCTTCGAACGCCCGAAGCAGTCCATGCGGCGCATAGATGCGCATGGCCATTTCGCTATGTTCGAAACTGGTGCCCCCCTCAGCGGTCATCAGATACACATAATCACCCACGCGATAGAGATTCGGCGCCTCAGCCCACACCGATTCCATACCGTATCCGCGCCATATTACCGTCTTGCCCGATCCCGCAGGAAGACCGTCATCGACAAAAGTCCAAGTCTCCGGATTAATGCGTTGGGTCCAGACCTCGGTCTGGCCTTCCCATTGCGGATTGACCGCAGGGCGGGTCTGGGTCCAGTACACATTGCCGTCCTCATCCTCGAATATGTCTGGATCGATGCCTTCGGCGCCCTCGATCCAGAACGGCCCACGCCAAGGTCCGTCGATTGAGTCCGACTCAAGAACGAAGTTGCCTTCCGCCGCCTGGGCCGCATCCAATTCGGCCTGGGAGCATCCTTCCGCGATGGCTTTGCGTCCATTGATGCGAGCGATGGTGCAGGCAATCACGTATTTGCCACGAATCCTACGCAGCGTCGGCGCATAGACGCCACCCGAGTCATCCACGAAAGGAATGAGCAAACGTCTTGCCAACTCCTCATCTATGGCATCCGACACGTGTTTCCAGTGGGCCATATCCCTGGAAACGTAAATAGGCAAGCCTGGAACCAGTTCGAAGGTGGAGGTCACAAGCACGATTTGCCGAAGATCATCATCCCAAATCCAACTCGGATCAGGATGCATTCCGTGAAGAATGGGATTGGCGATGGTAATCGTTGTGGTCATAAGTACGCCTCATTCGGGAACGTTTGGATACATCACATCATTGCGAATAATCGAAATTTTCGCTTGGTCTAACAACGCAAACAAGCCGCTCACCGGCGATCTAGCCGGCAAACGACTTGCGTGCGAAGGAAATTTGAGGAAGGAGGAAGGAAAGAAAAGTGAGTGGTGTGCCGGAACACCGACGCTTCGGCACACCACATCCGGCTCTGTCACAGTCGAGCCCCACTGTTTGATCCAGCGATGAATCAGGAGTCCTAACGGAAACTCCTTACTGCGCCCATGCCTCGGTCCTGCAATTCCGGAACGCTACGCGCGCCCAGTCATTGCTCGCCCTCGACTACCGTCTCGGACTTCGCCCGAGGCTACCTAAAACCCTAGTGGGTTTTCGGCTCACGCCTCGGCCAGGGCGTCGATCATATAGTTGTTGATCGTGGCCTTGACGGACTCGAGGTGATCGGACTTGGTGGCTTCGATGAGCTTGGACTGCGGGATATCCAGAGCATACTCCTCGAGGGAGGCCAGGGAGGCGGTGCCGTTCTCGACGGTCGCGCCGATACCGGAATCGAAGGAGCTGTAACGCTCGGCCTGCAGGTTCTCGATGACCTTGTCCTCGTGCATCTTGGCGGCGACCAGGAGGCCTGCTGCGAAGGAATCCATGCCGGCGATGTGGGAGCGGAACAGATCCTCGGCGGTGAAGGAGGTACGACGCGGCTTGGCGTCGAAGTTCAGACCACCGTGAGGGCCGATCTGGCCTTCGGCGAGGACTTCCCACATGACGGTGGAGGTCTCGTACAGGTCGGTCGGGAACTCATCCATATCCCAGCCGATGAGCTTGTCGCCCTGGTTGGCGTCCAGGGAGCCGAGCACGCCGGCCTCGCGGGCGGTGCGGATCTCGTGCTGGTAGGTGTGGCCGGCCAGGTTGGCGTGGTTGCCTTCCAGGTTCAGCTTGAAGACGTCCATCAGATCATAGGTGCGCAGGAAGTTGATGGCGGTGGCGGCATCGAAGTCGTACTGGAACATCGTCGGTTCCTTGGCCTTCGGCTCGATCAGGAACTGGGCGTCCAGGCCGATTTCCTTCGCGTAGTCATGGCACATGTGGAAGAACTTGGCCATGTGCTCCTGCTCGCGCTTCATCTGGGTGTTCCACAGGTTCTCGTAGCCTTCACGGCCGCCCCAGAACACGTAGTTCTCGGCACCAAGGCGCTTGGCGATCTCCAGGGAATGCTTCAGCTGGCCGCCGGCGTACGCGTAGATGTCGGCGAACGGGGAGGTGGAGGCGCCGGAGACGAAGCGCGGGTTGGTGAACAGGGAGGAGGTGTTCCACAGCAGCTTGATGCCGGTGGACTTCATGTTCTCTTCGATCTTGTCGACGACCTTGTCCAGGTTCTTGTCGGTCTCGCGCAGGGTGTCGCCTTCCGGAGCGATGTCGCGATCATGGAAGCAGAAGTACTCGACGCCCAGCTTCTGGAACAGCTCGAAGGCGTAGTCGACCTTGGCCAGAGCCTCGTCCTCCGGATCGGAATACTTGCCGTACCACGGGCGCTGGGCGGTGCCGGTGCCGAACGGGTCGACCAGCTCCTGGTCGAAGGTGTGCCACCATGCGACGCCGAAGCGCAGCCAGTCCTTCATCTTCTTGCCGGCAACGACCTTGTCGGCGTCGTAGTAATGGAAAGCAAGACCCTCCTGCGGCCCCTTTTCGCGACCGACGTACGGAATCTTATCGATATCCCACAGACCCATGGAATGCTCCTTTGCTTGGTTTACTTACGTAAAGCTTTATTTCGCAGCGGGCTTTCCGCCCGTCTTGGTCTACATAATAAATTGAATTACCTAAGTTTGTCAATTCGTTAAACTATACGGCGTTTCCATTGGAATCAAGCCATTTATCAATGCAGTGATACAGTGTGTTTGTTTGTTCGCATCGCGGCGCAACACCTGCGCGGCGCACGGAAGCGCGGAATCGAAAGAAGGAACATATGAGCGAAAACGTCGACACCATCTGCGTGCAGGGAGGCTATCAGCCGGGCAATGGAGAATCCCGCACTCCCCCAATCATCCAGGCCACGACCTTCAAATACCAGTCGAGCGAACAGATGAGCCGCTTGTTCGACCTGTCCGAATCCGGATACTTCTACACCCGCCTGCAGAATCCGACCAACGACACCGTGCCGCGAAGATCTGCGGCACCGCTGCCATGCTGACGTCCAGCGGTCAGGCCGCAAACTTCTTCGCACTGTTCAACATCTGCAACAACGGCGACCACATCGTCGCCTCCTCCGCCATCTACGGCGGCACGTTCAACCTCATCAACGTGACCATGCGCAAGATGGGCGTCGAATGCACATTCGTCAGCCCGGACTGCACCGAAGAGGAACTTGAGGCCGCGTTCCAGCCGAACACCAAGGCCGTGTTCGGCGAGTCCATCTCCAATCCGGCGCTTATCGTGCTCGACTTCGAGAAGTTCGCGAACGCAGCGCATCGTCACGGTGTGCCACTGATCGTCGACAACACCTTCCCGACGCCGATCAACTGCCGTCCGTTCCAGTACGGCGTGGACATCGTCACGCACGCCACCACCAAGTACATGGATGGTCATGGCTCCTGCGTGGGCGGCGCGATTGTCGACTCCGGCAATTTCGACTGGATGGCCCATGCGGAGAAATTCCCGGGCCTCACCACTCCGGACGACTCCTACCATGGCGTCACCTACGCGAAGGAATTCGGCAAGGCCGCATACATCACCAAGGCCACCGCGCAGCTCATGCGCGACTTCGGCTCCACTCCGGCGCCAATCAATTCGTGGATCATGGGCATGCATCTGGAATCCCTCGGCGTGCGCATGGAGCGCCACTGCGCGAACGCACTGGCCGTGGCCAAGTGGCTCGACGCCGATCCGCGCGTCAGCTGGGTGAGCTTCCCGGGCCTCGAAACGGACAAGTACCATGCGCTGGCGGAGAAGTACATGCCGAACGGCACCTGCGGTGTGATCTCCTTCGGCGTGCCGGGCGGCCGCGAGAAGGTCTCCGCGTTCCTCGACCATCTGAAGATGGTGTCCATCGCCACGCATGTGGCCGATGCGCGCAGCTGCACGCTGTATCCGGCCGGCACCACGCATCGCCAGCTCACCGAGGAGCAGCTTGAGGAAGCCGGCGTCGGCATCGACCTGGTGCGCCTGAGCTGCGGCATCGAAAACACGGCCGACATCATCGCCGACCTCGACCAAGCCCTCGCCGCCGTGCAGTGAGCCGCAGAAATCCGCCATCTCGCTTATGGATGGCGGATTTCTTCACCCGACCGATGCTATCTCGCTTATAGATGGCAGTCTTCTTGAATCGCTAAGGCCCTAGGGGGTAATATTCATACCTCTTAAGGCCTTTTTGTGGATTTCATCCGCCATCTATAAGCGAAATAGCATCATGCCGCAGCCCGATTCCGCCATTCATAAGCGAGATATGGGCTTGCCCAAGCCTCACAGACGGTTGCCCTTCCTCCGACCATCGGCTATCTGAGCAATCGTCATTCGCCCACATAGCCGCACAGGCTCCCCCAAACGCAATGACATCCTCTGCGCCACACGTTCCGCCAATTCCCTTTGAGAATCCTCATCCCTGAGATTTTCCGCCGTCACCTGGATATACAGCCATCCTTCATCCTCCAACGCTTCCCGACGTTTACTGTCAGCCAACCATCGCGAGGCATGATGCCTGCCGTCGTATTCAATGATGATTTTCAAATCCGGATAAGCCATGTCCACGAAAAATACATGAGAATAGCCTTTGAGCCGAATGGCATAGTTCACTTCCGGACAAGGCAAACCATAACGCAACAGAACAATTCGACTTCTCGTTTCCTGGGAAGAATCTGTATTCTCCCGCATCAGCCTGAGAGCCCTACGCATTTTCGACACTCCTCTCACCGCACGTAATCTGTCGGAGCCTGAATAGTTGGACAAATCGGACAAGCTATCGACATATATCCGAAACTCCTCCAGTGTGGACTTTTTCATATGTCCATCACGCCGCATCATCGAATCACCCAAAACCACCAATTCTTCATCTTCAAGCCGATTGGCATGCATGGCCCATGTGGTCACGGAATCCGTGCATCGCAATCGACCATGATGAATCGGCATATGCGTCTGAGGTCCAGACCAAAGCACAAAACAAATCCCCTGCAGTATCGTTCGCACGCCGTTACTTTCAATCACCGCGTGCAGCGTATCAGCCAAAAGCCCTCCGCGCCGGTAGCGAGGCAGTTCGATGCCTTGTAAACTCAGTGCGGTATCAAGCGCGAACACCAGCCGCCTTCCGGTGCGCCTCTGCGCTTCGAGACATTGTTCGATGGTTCTTGTCCTCAGCCGTGCGAGGCTTTCCGAATATTGTGCTCCATTGTCCATAGCGCCAAAGTAGAGGAAACGTCGCCGCGCTGCCTACCGGCTTCTGGCAAACAGTGGATAAGTGGATAACTGCGCCCTTCTTTTTCTGATGCGGATAACCGTATCCCAGCGGAGGAATTCAAAGTGTGCATAGCCGATTGAGACGAGCGCGGCAATCGCAAGCATTGCAAGGATACTATGGCTGGCAATGAGGTCATTTTGTTGAATCGAGGATGTATGGGCGAACCGTATGTGATTGAGAATGTGTGTTTCGTGGGGTCCGATGAGTCTGTCGACATCACGATTGAGCAAGGGCGGATCGCGGATGTACGGTCTTCGGAAAAGTCGGTAGACAAGGCTTCAAAAACGTGGGTCATTCCCGGCTTGTGGGATTGTCACACGCACTTCACGCAGTGGTCGTACACGCTGGGGCGGCTT
>OHXM01000637.1_pt1 | contig 11704 bp, 10 predicted proteins | sample 1579901 | NCBI WGS metagenome assembly OHXM01 (sample SAMEA3882528, study PRJEB24775) | human gut metagenome | biome: human-associated habitat; feature: intestine environment; material: feces | place: Netherlands | collected 2009/2010
AACAGGTATAGATGGTTTCTTTGTGAATACCGGTTTCCTTGATGTGAGCCATAGACTGTGCGACAGTCATAGACTGACGGATATCGACATATTCGGTTGTCATGATGCTTCCTGCGCTGTCTTCCGGATAATTAAGAAGTTGGTTGATCAGCGTTCTGTCAGACGGCGAAACCGTATCAAGAATACGATTTACGAGGTTTGCCGGAAGCTCTTCGAGAAGATCGACAGTATCATCCATGTAAAGGTCATCAAGGAGTTCCTTTAGTTCTTTTTCGGAAAACATGTCTACAAGGTAGGTCTGCATGGAAGTTTCCATATTGGCAAATACTTCCGCTGCCTTATCTTTCGGAATCAGCCGAAATGCAAGAGCAAGCTCTTTATCGTCAAGTTCTGACAGTAATGAGGCTATGTCCACTTCGTTCATTACATCTAAAATGCTTCTCACAGCTTTGAACTGACGCTGGCCGAGAAGCTGTACAAAAATGTCTTTGTTCATGATAAATACCTCTCTTTATGTAATTTTTTTCGATCAGACTGTGTATATGACAACTGACACCGGAGTCCATAACCTCACCACCTTTCAATATGGAACGCACAGGGCGCTTCCGCAAAATAAAAACCGTCATTTTTAAAGTGACGGAATCATAACAATATTTTTACTGCTTTATTTTAGTTTACAGGGGAAAAAGTGTCAAGAAAAACATATGTAAAAATGGATGAAAAATTAAGAAAAATCTGTTATAATCAATAAAGCATATGGCAATAACTAATAGAAAAGAGGATTTATTATGGAGTACAAGATCACAGGCTGCAAGCCGGAGAAATTATTTCATTTTTTTGAAGATATCAGCGCAATCCCGAGAGGATCGGGAAATGAGAAGGGTCTTAGCGACTATCTTGTGAAATTCGCAAAAGACAGAAACCTCTGGGTTTACCAGGATGAAAGTAATAATGTGATCATAAAAAAAGAAGGAAGCGAGGGGGCAAAAGACAAAGCTCCTGTTATGCTTCAGGGACATATCGATATGGTATGCGATAAACTTGCCGGAGTCGAGCATGATTTTGAAAAAGACGGGCTTGATCTCATTGTAAAAGACGGCGTTCTTTACGCAAACGGAACGACTCTCGGAGCAGACAACGGAGTAGCGGTTGCCCTTATGATGACAGTTCTTGACGATAAAGAATTAGAGCACCCTCCTGTAGAGTGTGTGTTTACGACGTCGGAGGAAATCGGACTAAACGGCGCTCAGGCGCTTGATAAGTCTCAGATCACAGCGCGTACGATGATCAACATGGATTCAGAAGAAGAAGGAGTCGCAACAGTTAGCTGTGCCGGCGGACTTCGTGTTCAGCTTACAAGAAAGATAGAAAGAGTGCAGGCAGAAGGAACATTAGTTCAAATAAAAGCAGAAGGCCTTCTCGGCGGACATTCGGGAACGGATATTGATAAAGAGCGTCAGAATGCGAATCTTCTGATGGCTCGTATGGCAGATCATCTTCTGAAAAATACAAAAGGACTTCTTGTGAACTTTGCAGGCGGAACAAAAGATAATGCAATTACAAGAGAGTGTGAGATGTCTCTTATCTATGCAGATTCGGCAGAAGCACAAAAAGCAGAGAAACTTGCATGTGATCTCGCAGAAGTATTTGCAGATGAAATCACATCTTTTGAGCCGGATTTCTCCTGCGAGATCGCAGTGACGGAAGGCCAGAGCGCAATGGCGGTTCAGGAAGAAGATGCAAAGGCATTCGTAAGTCTGATGCGTCTTGCTCCAAACGGAATTTACAGACGAAACATCAAGATGAACGGGTTTGTCGTTGTATCGTCTAATATGGGAGTAGTCAGAACAGAAGAAGATTATATTATGGTTGCGGTTTCTCCCAGATCGTCTGTTGCAAGCCTTCAGGAAGATACAAAATCGCGTTTCGCACTTCTTGCAGAGACGTTTGGATTTGAGATTGAGTACAGCGGAGAATATCCGGGCTGGAGTTATGCGGAAGAATCTAAGATCCGCGATCTGTTTGTAGAAAGCTACCGCGATCTGTTCGGAAGTGAACTTCGTTTGGAGGCGATTCATGCAGGACTTGAATGCGGACTTTTTTCAGAAGCAATTCCGGGACTGGATGCGATCGCAGTAGGTCCGACACTGAATAATGTACACACTCCGGATGAGAATGCTCCGCTTGATTCGCTTGAGCGTTTCTATGAGCTTCTTAAAGATGTTCTTTCAAGATTGGCCAGAGCATAAGAAGAACAGGGAGATTTGATTAAAAATAAGTGTTCTGTAAAAGAATGGGCGGGATCTTGAAGATGCCGCTTTTTCTTTGCGACCGGGAGTTTGTTTCAGATCAGCGCTGGAGAGTAGATATGAATGAGTTTTATGAAGAATTAAAAAAGGTACTGGATCTTTCTGACGGGGATGTTTGGACGGAGACTGTTTTGTGCGGCAAAGATGCCGGAAAGAAGCGGATTCTTTCCGGGATTTTTGCTCAAGACGAAGAACAAAATGAAAGACCGGACGAAAAGAAAAAGGAAAACAGAGAAAAAAGCGGATGTGAAGGCAAGAGCAGAATCTTCCGTGAACGAATCGGAAGAATTCCCCGTCTTGTAATTTGCGGCGGAGGACACGTTTCGGCTGCGGCTACGAAACTCGGGAAGATGCTTGGGTTTGAGGTGACTGTTCTTGAGGATCGTCCGAAATTCGCAGATCATGTAAGAAAAGCCGGAGCAGATAATGTCATTTGCGCTCCTTTTAAGGAAGGACTTGCAAAGATCGGCGGTGACTCGGATACATGGTTTGTCATAGTGACGCGCGGTCACAGATACGATGCGGAATGTCTGGAAATAATCGTGGAAAAGCAAAATGCATATATCGGGATGATGGGCAGTAAACGGCGGGTTGCAATCGTAAAAGATCAGCTTGAGAAAAAAGGTATCGACAGAGAAGATTTAGAGCGGGTACACACGCCGATAGGATTGAAGATCAAGGCAGAGACTCCGGAGGAGATCGCCGTTTCGATCATGGCGGAAATAATCGAAGTAAAAAACAGCAGAGAAAAAGCGGGCGGATATTCAAAAGAGTTGTCGGAGAAGCTTTTTGAAAAGAAAAATGATACAAAAGAAAGTTTTAAGGAACCATCATTGAAAAAAGTGCTTGCGACTATCGTTTCCCGAAAAGGATCTGCGCCTAGAAGCGTAGGAACGAAGATGCTGATAATGGAAGACGGAAGCATAACGGGTACGATAGGCGGAGGATGTGTAGAAAGTGAAGTCATGCAAAAAGCCCTGCTTATGATGCGAAAAGGCGAACCTGTATTTCAACTTTGTAAAGTCGATATGACGGCAGACGACGCAGAAGAGGAAGGAATGGTATGCGGAGGCGTCGTAGAAGTGATGCTTGAGATGATATAACCGAAAAGGAAAGGAGGCAGTGAAATGAAAAGAAAATCGGTTTTTATTTTAAAAGGAAATATTGTATACAGCAAAAATCAGAAAGAATTTTCGATTTGTGAAAATGGATATGTAGTCTGCAAAGACGGAATCGTGGAGGGCGTCTATAAGACGCTTCCGTTTAAATTCGGAGGAAATCCGATACGGGATTACAAAGACGCGCTGATTATTCCGGGATTTACAGATCTTCATGTTCATGCGCCTAAGTATTCGTACCGCGGTCTGGGAATGGATATGGAATTGTTAGAATGGCTCGAAACGAATACGTTTCCGGAGGAATCGAAGTTTTGTGATTTAGACTATGCAGAAAAGTCATACCGGATTTTCGTGAAAAATATGCAAAAGAGTGCAACTACAAGGGCGTGTGTATTTGCGACTCTTCACAGGCCGGCGACTGTTTTGCTTATGGATATGCTTGAACAAAGCGGGCTGAGTACTTTTGTCGGGAAAGTGAATATGGATCGGAATGCGCCGGATTATTTAGTTGAAGAAACGAAAAAGTCGACAGAAGAAACTTTAAAGTGGATTGAGGAGACAATTCAGAAAAACTACAGTCGTACATATCCGATCCTTACGCCGAGATTTATTCCGACGTGTACCGATGAGGTTATGAAAGAACTAAAAAAACTTCAGAAACGTTATGAGCTTCCGCTTCAGTCACATTTGTCGGAAAACTTCGGGGAGATCGCATGGGTAAAAGAACTTTGTCCGTGGTCTGAGTTTTACGGAGACGTTTATGATACATTCGGATTGTTCGGTAAAGATACACGTACGATTATGGCGCATTGTGTACACAGCGATGAAAGAGAGATCAGCAGGATGAAAGAAAACGGCGTATTTATCGCACACTGTCCCGAGTCTAATATGAATGTGTCTTCCGGGATCGCGCCGATAAGAAAGTTTCTTGAAGAAGGACTTCATGTCGGATTGGGAAGCGATGTGGCAGGAGGAAGTACGGAAAATATGTTTCGGGCAATGGCTCATGCCGTTCAGGCGTCAAAACTGCGTTGGCGTATTTGCGACGATAGTTTAGAAGCGCTGACGTCAGAAGAAGTTTTCTTTATGGCGACAAAAGGAGGAGGAGAATTTTTCGGGAAAGTTGGAAGCTTTGAACCGGGATACGAATTTGATGCAGTCGTTCTGGATGACAGCAGGCTTGCGCATCCCCAGGAACTTGATATAAGAAGCCGACTGGAACGGATGATCTATCTGGCGGATGAACGGGAAGTAGTCGGAAAATATGTAAAAGGAAAAGAAATCGATCTTTCTTAAGGAAAAGAGAAAAATAAAAGACAAATAAAAGATAAATAAATGAAGAAACAGCCCGCGGAGAATGAAACCTTCGCGGGCTGTTTCTTGAAAAGAATTCGGCTTATCCTTTCGATGTTTAATTTTCTTCAATGACCGCGATTGTTTCCACCTCGCACAAAACTCCTTTCGGGAGATCTTTTACGGCGACGCAGGAACGGGCGGGTTTTCCTGTAAAATATTTTGCATATACTTCGTTAAATGCGGCAAAATCAGACATATCGGCAAGAAAGCATGTCGTTTTTACAACATCTGTAAAAGAAGCGTTTTGGCTTTCGAGAAGTCCTTGTATATTTTTCATAACTTGCTCTGTCTGTTCCCGGATCGTTGTTCCGATGACTTCACCGGTTTCCGGAGAAAGAGGAATCTGACCGGAGAAAAACGCAGTTCCATTTACTACAATACCTTGTGAATATGGTCCGATCGCTGCCGGTGCTTTGTTTGTTTCAACATATTTTAACATTATATCTACCTCCTGAAAAAATATTTTGCATTCTCTTATCATACATCAAAAAATTCGCCTTGTATATATTTTTAGGCGAATCCGAAAGTGTACCGTGCTTGTTTTTGAGGTGTGCTCAGATGAAAAGAAGAGGGGGAAAGCATAATGGGCGATTATTGCATTTCATTATATTTAATGATATTCTAATAGAAGATAAAAGGCGGTATGAACAGGAAAAACGGGAGAGGAAAAAGAGAAAAAATCTTCGGAGATTTTCCTGTATCAAGGAAGGATAAAGATCAGTCAGAAAGAGGAAAAGTAAGATGGGTATACGAGAGACAAAAAAAGATAATTCAGAGTTGTTTAAGTGGGACGGAAAGCCGTCGGCGGGACAGGTATTTCCCCTTGCGGCGCAGCATGTGCTTGCGGCGGTAGTCGGATGTGTGACGCCGGCAATTTTGGTTGCAAATGCGGCGAATAATGCGGGAGGCAATGTAGATATGGGACTTTTAATACAGATGTCTCTTGTCTTTGCGGCGCTGTCTACGCTGCTTCAGTTATATGGAAATAAAATCAGGATCGGATCGGGGCTTCCGGTGATCATCGGCGTGAGTTTTGCTTACGTTCCGACGATGACGGCAATCGCCGCACAGGCAAAAAGCATTGATACGATTCTCGGAGCGATGCTCATAGGCGGCGTGATAGCGATTATTGTAGGATTGACGATCAAACAGATCAGAAAAGTATTTCCGCCGCTTGTGATCGGCACGGTTATTTTTGCGATCGGGCTGTCTTTGTATAAAACAGCGATCAATTATATGGCAGGAAATCCGGCCAATACATATGAGCTCGTAGTAGAACAACAGGGAAAGACGCCGGCGCTTGTGTTTGGTTCCTGGCAGAATTGGGTCGTTGCTTTTGTGACGCTTGCAATCGTCGTTGCGTTAAATCATTATGGGAAAGGTCTTTTTAAACTGGCGTCAATATTGATCGGGCTTTTGTGTGGATATGTGCTCGCGCTTTGCTTTGGAATGGTAGATTTTTCAGTTCTTTCAAGCGCGGGATGGTTTCAGATCCCGAAACCGATGGAGTTTGGTATGAAATTTGAAATATCGGCGATCATACCTTTGGCAATTTTATTTTTAGTCAATTCCATTCAGGCGATGGGAGATTTTTCCGCAACTACAAGCGGCGGAATGGATCGTCTCCCGACAGACAGGGAATTAAACGGCGGTATCATCGGATATGGAATAGGAAATATTATCAGCGCTTTTTTCGGCTGTCCTCCGACGGCAACATTCAGTCAGAATGTCGGCATTGTAGGTACGACGAAAGTGATTTCAAGAAGGGTGTTTGCGACATCGGCGGGAATCCTTCTTGTAGCCGGTCTGATTCCGAAGTTTTCGGCTTTATTAAGGACGATTCCGCAATGCGTGCTTGGAGGCGCGGTCGTTTCGGTGTTTGCTTCTATCGCAATGACGGGAATCCGACTGCTTGTAACGGAAAAACTGACTGCCCGTAATGCAACGGTAGCCGGACTTTCTATTGCGATCGGAATGGGTGTTTCATTAAGCGGCGGATGTCTGGATCAAATGACGCAGAGTATCCACAGCGCTTTGAACCTGAGTATGAATCTTGAAAACTTTCAGGCGATCATAAACAATACATTTGCATCCTCTCCGGTTGTTTTGGCGACAATTTTCGCCGTAATACTGAACTTGATCCTTCCGAAGGAGAAAACGACGGAAAAGGAAACGAAATTACGTTAAGTAAAGAACGAATTATTTTTATAAAAGGTATAAAATCAAGTAGAAAGAAGGGGATTAATGATGAAACGGTTATTCAAAGGAGGAACGGTAGTCAGCGGGGAAGGTCTGAAAAAGATCGATCTTTTGGTAAAAGGGGAAAAGATTCTTGCGGCAGGGAAAAATCTTGAATTTCAGGATGCGGAAACGATCGATGTGAGAGGAAAGCTTCTTTTTCCGGGTTTTATAGATGCTCATACGCATATGGCGGCAAAGTTTAATGATATTACGGCGACAGACAAGTTTGAAACCGGAACAAAGGCAGCGCTGGCAGGCGGAACGACGTGCATCATAGATTTTGCAGAGCAGAACTTCCAGATCGGAAACTCTCTGCTTTGCGGCGGCAAGGAAAAAGTCTGAAAGAAGCGATTGACGATAAACGTCAGGAAGCAGAAGGCGAGGCATCATGTGATTATGCGCTGCATCTTACACTGAATGAGTGGAACGATGACGTTGCAGAGGAACTGGGGGAGATTGTAAAAAAGGAGACTTGTTCTTTCAAATTATATACGGCGTATGACATGATGCTGGATGACGGACAGATTTACGAGATTTTTTCAAGGGTGAAAGAACTAGGCGGCATTGTCGGAGTTCATTGCGAAAATCACGGGATTGTACAGTCTCGTTTAAAAGAACTTGAGAAAACAAAAGGAAGAACGGATATTGCGGATTATTCATGGATACACCCAAAAGAAGCGGAAGCAGAAGCGGTGGGGCGCATCCTGAAGATTGCCAAATGTGCGGATGTTCCGGTGATCATTGTGAATTTAAGTACGGCTGCCGGATACCGGGAGATTTTAAAAGCGAGAGAAATCGGTCAGACCGTCTATGTCGAGACGTGTCCGGAATATCTTCTTCTGAATGAGGAAAAATATGCTCTTGCGGCAGAAGAAGCGCGAAAATATGTAACTGTTCCGCCTCTTAGGAAACAGAAAAACAGCGATATATTGTGGGATGCATTGAAAGAAGGAAGGATTCAGACGATAGCGTCCGATCATTTTGGATTTACAAAAGAACAGAAAAATGCAGGAGAAGAGGATTTTATGCTGACGCCTTCCGGTATGCCGGGAGCAGAAGAACGTCCGGCGCTTATGTGGCAGTTCGGAGTGAATGAAGGAAAGATAACGGCAGAGCAGATGTGTGCATATCTTTCGGAGAATCCCGCAAAATTATTTAAATTATATCCGTGGAAAGGGGCACTTATTCCGGGCAGTGACGCGGACATCGTCATATGGAATCCTAACACGGAATGGACGATGACTGCGGCGGATCATCAGTCTGCATGCGACTATTGCCTGTTGGAAGGAGCAGAGATCGAAGGAAGGGCAGAACAGGTTTATTTGAGAGGAAAACTTGTGGCAGAGAACGGAAAAATCATAGAAGAAAAGACAGGAATGTATATCCGTCATGGCGTAGAATAATATGGTGTTTATCTATAAAAATAATGAATTGTGTGAACGTATGTCTTTGTCAGAGGCGCTTTCTGTGAACACATCAGTCATCTCGGTCGTGGGAGCGGGAGGAAAAACAACTCTTTTGCATCGTTTGGAAGACGAGTGTGTAAGAAAAAAACAACATGTGATCATTACGACTACAACGAAGATCATGCATGAAAATAAACCATATTTTTTAGAAGATACATCTATCGGTAAAATAAAGGATACGTTGGGAAAGTTCGGGAGAGTGTGGATCGGAAGCAGGGATTTGATTTCCGGGAAAACGGCGCCGCCTGCAAAAGAAATTTTAGACGAGATCTTTTGGTGGGAGCTGCCGATACTGGTCGAAGCAGACGGAGCAAAACGACTTCCGTTAAAAGTTCCCGCAGAACATGAACCGGTCATTCCGAGTCAAACAGGACATGTTGTTTCCGTATATGGGTTAGATGCAATAGGCAGGACGTTAGAATCAACCTGTTTTCGGTGGGAAAGAGCAGCACAGATCTTAGAAAAAGGCGGAGAAGAGTTCGTTACGGCAAAAGATATCGCGATACTTGCGTCATCGCATAAGGCGGGCAGAAAAGGCTGTCCGCCTTATGCGCAGTATACGGTTGTTTTAAATAAAGCAGACAGTGCATCTAAAAGAGAAGCAGCGCTTGAAGTCTGCAGAGAATTGAATGTTCGGGGAGTGGAAAATATTGTAGTGACATCTTTGCATTCAAAGAAACTTTAGAATAAAAATAAGAGGAAAAAAGTGTGAAAATATTAATTAAAGGCGCAGGGGACCTGGCGACGGGAATCGCATCGAGACTGTACGGAGCAGGTCATCAGATTTTGATGACAGAGATCGCACAGCCCCTTACGGTAAGGAGAACGGTTGCTTTGTCAAGGGCGGTATATGACAGGCGGGCGATTGTAGAAGAGATGGAAGCGGTATCTGCAAAGACACAGGAAGATGCGGAAGCGATAATGGAGGAAGGCAAAATCCCTGTTATAGTTGATCCAAAGGCGGATTGTCGAAAATGGTATAAACCGGATGTGATCGTTGATGCTATTATTGCAAAGAAAAATACCGGAACTAAGATTACGGACGCTCCTTTTGTGATCGGAATAGGTCCGGGATTTACAGCGGGAAAAGACTGTCATTGTGTGATCGAGACAAAAAGAGGTCATACTCTCGGTTCGGTAATATGGGAAGGAAGCGCTATTGCGGATACAGGAGTTCCGGGAAACATAGGAGGATATACGACCGAGCGTCTCATTCGTGCTTCGGAAGACGGGATAATAGAACCGAAAGTCCGAATCGGCGATATAGTCGAAAAAGGGCAGATTGTTGCAGTAACCGGAGGAAAACCGGTTTTCGCCCAAATGGGCGGGATCGTGAGAGGAATGCTGCAGCCGGGGGCGTATGTAAAGAAGAATCTGAAAATCGGAGATATAGATGCCCGCGCGGAGCGTTCCCACTGCGAGACGATTTCGGACAAGGCAAGAGCAATAGGAGGCGGAGCGCTTGAAGCGGCAGAGCGCTTTGAAAAAATAAAAGGGCATTATGCAGTCGTTATATTGGCGGCGGGAAAGGGAACAAGATTCTCAGGGGAACGTGGGGAAAGCAAACTTCACGCAAAGATAGATCAAAAGCCGATGTATATGCATATGATGGATAAAATGCAGGCTTTTTCATCCGTTGAACTGTTTATTGTTACAGGGGATGAGAAGATTATAGAGGAAGCCGAAAAAAGAGGAATCTTTGTTGTGAGAAATAAAGAGCCGGAAAAAGGCATCGCACATTCTGTCGTACTTGGCTTAAAGGCAGTATCTCATAGTTTTAAGAGCGGGACAGACAGAAAATCGGGTGCACCGGACGGAATCCTGTTTTCAGTGTGCGATCAGCCGAAACTGAAAATATCCACAATCCAAAGAATATTAAACGATGCGGCGCTGCATAAGAAAAACGTTATTTGTGCGGGATATCGGGGACAAAAAGGAAATCCGGTTTTGTGGCCGGCTCACTGTTTTGCGGAATTATTAGAATTAACAGGGGATGAAGGCGGCAGACAAATGCTTACAAAATACGAAGAAAAGGTACGTATCATAGAGACAAGCCGGGAAGAACTCAAAGATATCGACAGCAAGAGGGATCTGGAGAATCTGGGGAAAGAAACGGAAGAAAATAAAAAAGCGTAAATAAAAGAAAAGGAAATAATATGAAAAAAAGAGTCATTGCAGTGATTGCTGTTCTCGCCCTTTCAGTTGCCATGTTTGGCTGCAAAGCGGGAAGCGATACCGGAAACGGCAAAAAGCAAAGAGAAGAATCTGCCGGGGATATGGGTACAGAAGGAAAGGCTAAGGCAGAGGAGGAAACAGAAATACAGGTTTTTATTGCGGCGAGTCTGAATACAGTTATGACGGAACTTGCAAAGGAGTATCAAAAGGATCATCCGAATGTGAAGATCATATACAACGCGGATAGTTCCGGAACTCTTCTGACGCAGATTGAAGAAGGATATGAATGCGATCTTTTCTTTTCGGCAGCTCAGAAACAGATGGATGTGCTTGAAGCAGACGGATTTCTTGTAGACGGAACGAGAAGTGATGTGGTGAATAATCAGGTTGTCGTTATAACGCTTAAAGACAGCAAAACAAAAGTCAAAGGGCTGGCAAACCTTCAGGATGCAGAGAGCATTGCGCTGGCAGGAGGAAGCGTTCCTGTCGGAAAATATACAAGACAGGCTCTTGTGAATATGGGAATTATCCATACTTCAAACGATCCGGATTCTATTACGGCACAGGAAATTTCCGAAGCGTTTGGAGGAGTTGAGATCAGCGAGCAGGATAACGTAAGCAAAGTGCTGATGGCAGTCGCGGAAGGTTCATGCGAAGTGGGAACGACTTATTATTCTGATATATACGGATACGAAGACGATATTAAGATTTTAGAAAAAGTAAGTTCTGATCTGACCGGAGATGTGATCTATCCGATCGCTCAGATTGTGAATAAAGAAGCTGATAAAAAGCAGACCGAAGCGGCGGAAGATTTTATGGATTTTCTTTTATCTGATGAAGCGGCAAAAGTGTTTGAGTCATATTATTTTGATACGGATATAAAATAGTGTGCATTCAGATCAGGTTAAGGCAGGAGATAATGCATTCGTACGCAAATAGATGTGGAGTATAAATAATGGATGAAGTAACAGAAATATTGAAAAATCTGGATTGGAGCCCTCTGTATATTTCTTTGAAAACAGGTGTGGCAGCTACGGTG
>OHXM01000638.1_pt1 | contig 11703 bp, 12 predicted proteins | sample 1579901 | NCBI WGS metagenome assembly OHXM01 (sample SAMEA3882528, study PRJEB24775) | human gut metagenome | biome: human-associated habitat; feature: intestine environment; material: feces | place: Netherlands | collected 2009/2010
CCGTTCGCTGCTTGCATGGCGCGGTTCTCGGCGTTCGACCGCGTTTCATGGTCAACCGTCAAGCGGCTGCTGGATGCCGATTGCGAGCCGCGCGGGGTGCCCTCATGAACTCTGAAGAGCGCAGGGCTGCGCGGCGCGCAAGGCGCGATGCCAAGCGCGCTGAGAACCGGGCTAGGCGCATCGAGGGTTGCACGCTGGAAGCTGTCGCCGATCTCGATAACCTATACGATGCCGCCAACGGCGCTGCCGCTGGCGTGCGTTGGAAATCGAGCGTTCAGCGCTACATGGCGCGCGTCGTTCCAAACATCATGAGAGCACGGCGCGACCTTCTCACGGGCGCTGACTTCCGGCGCGGCTTCATTGAGTTTGACTTGTTCGAGCGCGGCAAGCTTCGTCACATCTGCTCTGTCCACTTCTCAGAGCGCGTTATACAGAAATCGTTGAGCCGTCACGCGCTTGCGCCCGCGATCTGGCCTACCCTCACCGAGGGATGCACAGCGAACGTCAAGGGGCGCGGCACCGACTACGCGATTCGACGCATGAAGCGCCAGCTTGTCGAGCACCACCGAAAGCATGGAGCGGAAGGCTACACCTTGCAGGTCGATTTCGCGGACTACTTCGCAAACATCGACCACGACGCATGCAAGTGCCTTATCGACCGAGCCATTGACGATGAGCGCGTTAAGCGCGTCATGAGCGACCAGATAGACGCTCACGGCGCGCGCGGCTTGGGTCTTGGCAGCGAGCCGAACCAGATTCTAGCCGTCGCCCTGCCGTCGCCCGTTGACCATCTGATGCTGTCCCTTCCGGGCATCTTGGCGAGCGGGCGATACATGGACGATAGCTATTGCATCGCCCTTGACAAGCAGACGCTTTGGGACGCTCTTTCGCGCATCGAAGCGCTCTGCGACGATCTGGGAATCATCATCAACCGCAAGAAGACGCGCGTTGTGAAGCTGACGCGCGGCTTCGTGTTCCTGAAGAAGAGGTTTTCATATGGCGAGGGCGGAAAGGTTGTCGTTCGCCCGTGCCGTTCCTCCGTGACGCGGCAGCGGCGCAAGCTGAAGAAGCAAGCCGCGCTTGTCGCCAAGGGGATTATGACCGTCGAGCAGGTCAACCAATCCTACCAGTCGTGGCGCGGCAGCATGAAGCGCCTTAGCGCGCACGAGACGGTAAAGCGCATGGACGCGCTATACAAGGAGCTTTTCGGCTGAGGAAGCCGACATAGCAAGGTATCGAAGCCCTCGCATTAGCGGGGGCTTTTTTGTTGCGAGAGAAAGGGGAACACATGGCATTCACCGAAGAGGAAGAGGGCAAGCTTCGCGCGATCATCGCCATTTTCGACGGCCAAGCGCCGTCGCTCTCTAGCGATGTGGCGGCGAAGTGCCCCGCGCTTTTCGCGGCGTGGGACGGCGACGGCCACGCCTACTCCGAGGGCGAGCGCGTGAGCTTCGAGGGCGTGCTTTACACGTGCCTTCAGGCGCACACTTCGCAGCCTGATTGGTCACCAACGGCAGCGCCGAGCCTTTGGGCGAAGGTGCTTGAAGCTGGCACGCCCGACACGCCGACAGAGGAAGTGCCCGAATGGGTGCAGCCTGATTCTACGAATCCCTACCCGCTCGGTGCCCGCGTCAAGCACAACGGCAAGGTCTGGGAATCCCTCGTTGCAAACAACGTCTGGGAGCCGGGGGCTGTCGGCACAGAAACCGTCTGGCGAGAGGTGACGGAGGGCTGACGTGGCGGAGAGCGTTTTAGACCATGCAGCGGCCTTCGGTGCCGAATGGTTCTTCGCGTTCCTCGTTGCTATCGGTTTCGGAATACTCGCAAAGCAGCTGCTTAACGAGTACCAGCGCAACAACGAGCGCAAGGCAGAGCTTGAAGAGCGAAACGCGGCGCGGCAGGCAGAACTAGAGCTGAAGCGCGAAGAGCGCAAGCGCGACGAACTCAACGAGCGCGCACAGCGCGACCGCGAGCGCTCGGAAATGGAAGGCCGCATCGCTGCGCAGATGGAGCGTAGCAACAACATTTCGGAAGGGCTGCAAGCCGCTATGGAATCTCTCAGGGCTTCCACGGCGGCGCTGCACGACGAAATCAGGGAATCGCGCGAGCACTCGCACGACATGGCAAACAAGGTCGATCACATCTACGACCGCGTAGACCTCATCTATGAAAAGGAGAACTGAAATGATTAACTTCACCGCACGTATCAAGAACAAGACGTTCTGGCTGACTCTCATTCCCGCCGTCCTGCTGCTCGCGCAGGTGGTCGCCGCGCCGTTCGGCTACCAGTGGGATTTCGGCGTTCTGAACGAGCAGTTGGCCGCGATCATCAACGCGCTTTTCGCCGTGCTCGCGATTCTTGGCATCGTGACCGACCCGACCACGGCGGGCGTTGGCGATTCCGCGCAAGCGCTCACCTACACCGAGCCGAAGCGCGATGAGTAGGCTAAAGGCTGTCGCCCTCGTGCTTTCCGGCGCGCTCGCGTCAATGCTCTTCTGCGGCTGGCTCATCGTCGGCCATATCGAGAGCGACGCGGGCGCGCTCGCTGAAGCGCGCGAAGAGGGCTACGCGGCGGCTGAGGAAGACCGCCTTGCAATCGTGGTCGATAGGCCGATTGCAGAGGGTAACAGCATGCCGCTATGGCTTCAGACTGACCCGCAATGGGACTACATACCCTATGCGGGCGGAACCATCGGCGACCACGGCTGCGGCCTTACATGCGCGGCTATGGCTGTCAAATACATGACGCTTCAGGACATTACGCCGCTCACGCTCGCATCGTTCGTGGGTGACACGTGCCTTACCGATGGCGTTAACGACCCCGGCAAGTTCTGCGCGTGGATTGCCGAGCATTACCCGGAATACGGCATCGAGAGCACGCCGATTTCTTACGATCTCGCACCCGTCCTTCAAAACGTGTCCGATGGGTGGCTTGCCTTCGCTGGCATGAGCGGAACGCTCGGCGATAGGGACTACGGCGGGCACGTCGTGCTTATCTGGCGCGCAGACGATGACGGCTACTGGATACGCGACCCGGCGAGCGCTGGGAACTCAGCGCGCGCCTTCACGCTCGAAGAGCTAGAGCAGGTCGATTTTCATTACTTCTACTGCATCAGAGGGGGCTTCTATGGCACTCAACGGCATTGATATTTCTAACTACCAGCGCGGGCTTGACCTCGCGCAGGTGCCTTGCGATTTTGTTATCTGCAAGGCGACAGATGGAACCACCATCGTTCACAACACCTGCGACCCGTGGATTCAGCAGGCTATCAAACTCGGCAAGCTCTGGGGCTTCTATCACTTCATGAACGGAGAAGACCCCATCGCTCAGGCTAAGCACTTCGTCGCAAGCTGCCGTAACTACTTCGGCAACGGCATTCCCGTTCTCGATTACGAGATGTACGGGCGCATCGGCACCGACAAGGCAAAGCAGTTCCTCGATTACGTCTACGATCAGACCGGCGTTCGCTGCATCGTCTACATGAGCCGTAGCGTTTGCGCCGAAGAGGATTGGTCGAAGATCGCGCCGAATCACGCGCTATGGGTTGCGCAGTACGCCAACAACAACCGCACCGGCTACCAGTCTTCGCCGTGGCTTCCCGATGGCGGCTTCGGCGCTTGGGGTAGCTGCGCAATCCACCAGTACACGTCGAATGGCCGTCTCGATGGCTTCAACGCGCCGCTTGATCTCGATATCGCCTATATGACGCGCGAAGCGTGGGGCAAGTTCGCCAACCCGTCCGGCGCGGCAGCGCCCGACGTTCCGCCCGCAGAGGCTGCCGAGCCTTCGCCGGAGGGCACGACGCTTGACCTCGCGGCTGCTGTCATGCGCGGCGAGTATGGCGTTGACGATGAGCGCCGCGAAAAGCTCGGCGACCGTTACCAAGAGGTGCAAGACCTCATCAACTACATTGACGGCGCTTCCGCTTCTCAGCTCGCAGACGATGTGGAGCGCGGAATGTTCGGCGTTGTGCCGACGCGCAGCGACGTTCTGGGCGACCGCTTCAGCGAGGTTCAGGCAATCGTCAACCAGAGGGCTGGCGTTGGCGCTTCGCGCGTCTACACCGTCAAGAGCGGCGACACGCTCAGCGAGATTGGCGCTTCGCTCGGCATCGACTGGCACACCATCGCAAGCAAGAACGGCATTGGGGCACCTTATACGATCTACCCCGGCCAGAAGCTTTCTTATTAGCGTTCAAGCGGGGCACCCTGACAAGGGGTGCCCCGCTTTCTGGCGTTAGACGGGCTTACAGCAAGCCGCCCATCTGGTATTTTGCAAACACCGGAAATGGCTATTTCTGGCACGTTCCAACGACAACAAACCAGTTTTTCGATACCCTTACAATGCAGGTATCGAGTTGGATAGCCGCGCGGGTGGCGGTACTGGTGGAGTTCGCCGTTTTTCTCATAAGCTCCACCAATAGTTACAAGCAGGTAGAGAAGTGTTTCTACCTGCTTTTTTATTACATATAGGTACCGCGGAGAATCGAACTCTGCGCAGGGCGCGGGCGTTAAGAAAACGCGTAAGCGTTTTTAGCCCGCGGGCGAGGACGCCGGCAGGCGGCCGAAGCCGGTGCGGATTTGCGAAGCAAATACGCGGATTCTCCGCGAAAACTTCGACTCAAAACGGATGCGATGTTTATCGAATCTCAGCCGGCCATGCGCCGCATCAGCGGATCCCCTCCCGCACCGCGGAGAATCGAACTCTGTGCAGGGCGCGGGCGTAAAGAAAACGTCGCAGCAGCGCAGGTGGGACGCGCTTTCCCAATGGCGGCCCAGGCGGAAAGCACGTCCCGGAATCCGCATTCAGACTGGGACGTAGTTTCCGGATGGCGCCTCAAGCGGAAACTGCGACCCGGAATCGAGCCGTAGAGTGGGATATGCTTTCCCAATGGCAGCTCAAGCGGAAAATACATCCCGGAATCCTCGTTCGGAATGGGATGCAGTTTCCAAATGAATGGCTAGCGGAAAATCCGTCCCGGAATCTCGCCTCAAGCTGGGACACACTTTCCGCTTCACCTGCCGCCTCGAAAAACCTGCGCGCTCGCCATCCCAAAACTGGGTAGAAGAAAGCCAAAACGCAATCGCAGGAGGTCAACATGACTGCAGAAGATAAGGCAAAGAACGCTGGCAAGGTCGCGCTCGTTTTGGAGGGCGGCAGCTTTCGCGGGCAGTTTACCGCGGGCGTGCTCGACGTTCTCATGGAGGCTGGCGTCGAGATTCCGGCGGTATATGGCGTATCGGCCGGCGCCCTCAACGGCGTGAACTACAAGTCGCACCAGATCGGCCGTGCCAATCGCATCAACCTGGCTTTCTGCAGCGACAGCCGCTTCATGGGCGCCGCATCGTTTGCGTCCACGGGCTCTATTGTGGGTTACGACTTTATCTTCAACGATGTCCAGGACCGCTTGGATCCCTTTGACAACGAGACGTTCGACGCGAGCCCCATCGAGATGTACGCCGTCGCGACGGACATGCTTTTTGGAACCGCCACGTACCTCCCGGTCAAAAGCGCCGTGCTCGATCTCGACGCCGTGCGCGCCTCGACCTCGTTGCCGCTGGTGACGCCGCCGGTCGAGATTGACGGGCACAAATACGTCGACGGCGGCGTAGCCGATTCGGTTCCTATCGAGCATGTGCTCGAGGAGGCGGGCTTCGATCGCGCGGTTGTCATCGTCACGCAGGACCGCTCGTACGAGAAAAAACCCTACGAGTTTTTGCCGGCCGCGCGTGCGCGTTATGCCGACTACCCCTACCTGCTTGAAGCTATCGAGACGCGCCACGATCGTTACAACATCCAGCGCATGCACCTGTGGAAGTATGAGCGCGAGGGCCGTGCGTTGGTCGTCGCTCCGCAAAAGCCGGTCGAGGTCGGCCATGTCGAGCACGATTCGGCAAAGCTCCTCGACCTGTATATCCAGGGCCGTCAGGAGGCAAAGCGCCTGCTCGCGGAAATCCAAGAGTTCGTCGAGCGCTAACGACGGCGAACCCTCAAAAAATGACAACAGCTAAAGAGCTGGAAAAATCACGGCTCGTGGATGACATGTGCAGAAACTCTGGTCGGAGCCAAAATACCTGTTGACTCGTACGGCGAGCGGGGTAATATGGACGGGTTACTTGCAGAGCCCCGTGAATCTCTGTAACAACACGTACTGTACATGGAGGAGTCTAAGTGATTTCGAAATCGACTCACTACGCCAAGCAGGGCGAGGTCCAGCGCAACTGGGTTCTCGTCGACGCCGATGGTGCTGTCCTGGGCCGTCTTGCCACCCAGATCGCAATGATCCTGCGCGGTAAGAACAAGCCCCAGTTCACGCCCAACAGCGACTGCGGCGACTTCGTTGTCGTCATCAACGCCGATAAGGTCCAGCTTACCGGTAACAAGGCCGACACGAAGACCTATTATCGCCACAGCGGCTACAACGGCGGCCTCAAGGCTGAGAGCTTCCGCCAGGCTATGGAGAAGCACCCGGAGAAGGTCATCGAGCGCGCCGTTCGCGGTATGCTGCCCAAGACCACCCTCGGCCGTGCCCAGATGACCAAGCTTAAGGTCTACGCTGGTGCCGAGCATCCGCATGCTGCCCAGAACCCCACGAAGATTGAGCTGGAGGCTTAAAGATGGCTGAGAACACCGTTGTCTACCAGGGTACCGGCCGTCGTAAGAACGCCGTCGCCCGCGTCCGTCTCGTCCCCGGCACCGGCAAGGTGACCATCAACAAGCGTGACGCCGAGCAGTATTTCGGCCGTCATCAGCTCGTTGAGAACGCCCTTGCTCCCTTCAAGGTGACCGACACCGCCGGTCAGTTCGACGTTATCGCTCTGTGCGATGGCGGCGGCATCTCCGGTCAGTCCGGCGCTCTGCGCCTGGGCATCGCTCGCGCTCTTCTGAACGCTGGCGACTACCGTGCTGACCTCAAGAAGGCCGGTTTCCTTACGCGCGATGCTCGCGTGGTCGAGCGCAAGAAGTACGGCCTCAAGAAGGCCCGCCGCGCTCCCCAGTTCTCCAAGCGCTAAGGTTTTATCTCCTTTCGAGATACAATGTACAAGCGGGGCCTGCCGATTCCTCGGCGGGTCCCGCTTTTCTTTTTCGACTCGGGTGGGCGGTTGCATATCGCCTGCTAGGGAAGGAGCGATCCTATGCCCCAGAACATCTTCGGTACCGATGGCGTCCGTGGCGTCGCCAACGCCGATCTTTCGTGCGACCTCGCGTTTCGTCTGGGCCGCGCGGCGACCAAGTTCCTTGGTCCGGACATCTGCATCGGCCGTGACACGCGCCTTTCGGGCACCATGCTCGAGAGCGCTCTGACCGCCGGCATTATGGCCGAGGGCGGCCGCCCGCATTGCTGCGGCGTTATCCCCACACCCGCCGTGGCGCTGCTCACTGTTCAAAACGAGCTCGATGGCGGCATCGTCATCTCCGCTTCGCACAATCCGCCGGAGTTCAACGGCATCAAGTTCTTTAGCCGCAAGGGTATGAAGCTTCCCGATGCTGTCGAGGAAGAGATCAGCGCCTGGGTCATGTCCGAGGAAGCCATGGCTGCCGACACGCTGCCGACCGGTGCTGGCGTGGGCCACATCATCAAGATGAAGGATGCCCGCAAGGCATATGTCGATCATGCCATCGATACGCTTGATGGCCTGAGGCTCGATGGCCTGGTCGTTGCCGTCGACTGTGGTCACGGTGCTTCCTGCCAGACCACGCCCGCCGCGCTGCAGCGCCTAGGCGCCACGGTGCACGCTATCAACACCGATTACTGCGGCACCGACATCAATGTCGAGTGCGGCTCTACGCACCTCGAGCCCCTTCGCGAGCTCGTGCTGCGCACCCATGCTGATATCGGCCTGGCCCACGACGGCGACGCCGACCGCGTACTGTTCGTGGACAGCGAGGGCAATGAGATCGACGGTGACTACATCCTGGCTATCTGCGGTTCTGACCTCGCCGCTCGCGGCAAGCTCGCCAACTCCGAGATCGTCTCGACCGTCATGTGCAACCTGGGCTTCTCCATCGCTATGAAGGAGCAGGGCTTCGAGATGGTTCAGACCGCCGTGGGCGACCGCTACGTTCTGGAGCGCATGCTCGCGGACGGCGCCGTCATCGGCGGCGAACAGTCCGGCCACATCATCTTTCTGGAGCACAACACCACCGGTGACGGCCTGGTGACGGCTCTGCAGCTTCTGGCCGTGCTCAAGCGCACCGGTCGTACCCTCACCGATCTTGCCGGCATCATGAAGAAGTACCCGCAGGTACTCGTTAACGTGCATTCCGACAACAAGGCCGGTCTGGACGATTGCCAGCCCATCTGGGATGCCGTCGCTGCTGCCGAGAAGGAGCTTGACGGTCGCGGCCGCATTCTGGTGCGTCCGAGTGGCACCGAGCCGCTGGTCCGCGTGATGGCCGAGGCCGAGACGCACGAGCTGACCCAGCGCGTTGTCGACGACATCGTCGAGGTTGTCAAGCGCGAACTTCCCTAATGGTCAAAAACGGGTGCCAAGTGGTAAACTGTTAAGGTTATTTTGATTGATTGGTATGTCCGAGGGGGAGCATGTTCGCTAAAGTCCTAAGGTCTTTGGGTATGCGTGGTCGAGTCCTTACGCTGGATGCTCCCATCTCGGGCGACGTCATTCCACTTTCCGAGGTAAACGACCAGACGTTTGCTACCGGCCTTTTGGGCCAGGGCGTGGCGATTCAGCCCACCGGAACGCGTGTGATTGCACCGGCTGATGCCAAGGTCGAGGCCATTTTTCCCACGGGACACGCCGTTGCGCTTAACACGGTCGATGGCCTGGACGTGCTCATCCACGTTGGTTTGGACACTGTTCAGCTCGAGGGCAAGCACTTTACCGTACATGCGCAAGTGGGTGACATCGTCCATAAGGGCGATGTACTCATTGAGTTCGATCGCGAGGCAATTGCTGCCGAGGGCTACGATGTGACGGTTCCCATCTTGGTGTGCAACTCCGTTGAGTTCTCGAGCATCAAGGGCTCCGTTGGCGTGCATGTCGAAGAGATGGACCAGCTTATCGTTGCTCGCGAGCGCTAGCAAGTGCACGTGGCCATTAGCCTACAATTCAAACACGTTTACGGAGGGCGCCCTTGAAAGAGGACGCCCTCCGTGGCAAGATGGGATTTGTCCGAAGCTAAAAGGCTTTGGGTCACCGTGGACGGGCAGGGGCCTCGACGCGGCTAGACACGAGACACATACATTACGCGACCTCGCCCTGGTGGCCGCACACGTTGGTTGCGGCCGACGCGGGCCGCGGGCAAGTGCTTGTAAGGGAGCCTTGCCTCTCTTGTACGAGAAAGGACGCGTAATGAAGATCATTAAAGCTAAAGACTACGAGGATATGAGCCGCAAGGCCGCTAATATCATCTCGGCCCAGGTTATCCTCAAGCCCGACTGTGTGCTGGGCCTTGCCACCGGCTCCACCCCGATCGGTGCCTACAAGCAGCTCGCTGCTTGGTACGAGAAGGGCGACGTCGACTTTGCCGAGGTCAGCACCTACAACCTGGACGAGTATCGCGGCCTTTCGCACGACGATCCCCAGAGCTATCACTACTTCATGCGTGAGAACTTCTTCGATCACATCAACATCGACCTTAACAACACGCATGTGCCCGATGGCTCCAACCCCGACGCCGCCGCTGCCTGCTCTGAGTACGACAAGATTGTCGCCGAGGCCGGTTACCCGGATCTGCAGCTGCTCGGTATTGGCAACAACGGCCACATCGGCTTCAACGAGCCCGATGACCACTTCTCCAAGGGCACGCACTGCGTCGACCTCACCGAGAGCACCATTCAGGCCAACAGCCGCCTGTTCGACAGCATCGACGATGTTCCCCGTCAGGCCTACACCATGGGTACCCAGACCATCATGTATGCCCGTATGATCCTGGTTGTCGCCAACGGCGAGGCCAAGGCTCAGGCCGTGCATGACATGTGCTATGGTCCGGTTACGCCCGAGTGCCCGGCTTCGATCCTGCAGCTGCACACCAACTGCGTTGTCGTTGCCGATGAGGCCGCCCTTTCGCTCTGCGAGTAGCGCGAATCCTGCAGCTCGACATAGCCTTGCCTAAGGCCTCCGCTTTGCGGGGGCCTTTTTGCTATCCCTTTTTACCCACTTGACCAAAATCTTGCCGCAAGCTTGACGAATGCCGGATGCCCAACAGCTTGATTCATTCCATACCAGATTCTATGCAAAAATGCCACTAGAAGGTCGTAGACGGTAGCGGGTGCTAGGCGAGTTGAATGACATGGCTGAACCTTGTTCATCTGCGTTACACTGCCGCTTAGATGGGACAAGCTGACAAGCTCATTTACCTGCTTAAAGACCGATTAGTCGGGGGATTAATAACAATCGGCCCTCGCTGTACAAAAACTTGCCGCTTGCGTACCAAAAGACAACCTAAAACACAAGGTCGCTCTATTCATAGCGCGGCTTGTATGGTCTTGCGGCTACAGTGTCAATACGGTCGAGTTGAGGAGCGGGCATGGTAAACGATTTGAGCGGTATAGACGACCTCGAGCTGATGCCGTTAGGCGGAGGCTATATGGTGCGACGCGAACGCTTGATGAATGAGCTTATCGCCAAGGGCCGAAAGGCCGGCATCGTGGTTCTTTATGCGCCCGACGGGTTTGGGAAGACCTCGGTGCTGCTGCAGTACACCCATGAGGTTAAATGCGACCCGACGCGAGGCCCCGTGCGGATTATCGAGGCCGATCGCGCCATTGGGCGCGAGGTGTTTATGCAGCTCGAGGTGGTTACCGAAGAACTCAAAGACAAACCGCACTCCCTTATCGCGATTGATAATGTGCCAAACCTCGATCAGCACGATACCGAAGACCTCATCGACAGGATTCGCGGCCTGCGCGCTATGGGGGTTGGGGTCTTTATCTCCTGCCGTCCTTCAAATCGTCAGCTGATTCATGGGCTGGGCGATTCGGTTAAGATCAATGCGCAGATGCTCAAGGTGCATGCCTATGAGTATTCGGCGTGGGCATCGGCGTTTTCGATCAGCACATCGCTCGACTTCTATCAGCTCACGCAGGGCGTGCCCGAGCTCGTTTCGGCATTGCAGACGGGTCTGTATGGCCAAGGCGACGTAGCCGGCCTGCTCGAAAACGAGATTGTCAACGTATATGGCGCGGCACTTGCCGATCTGGCTTCGCTCGACAATAATGCGCTGTTTTGCGTGGCATGTCTCATGGTTTTGATGGGCGAGGGCAATATCGCAGAACTCGAGGCTTGTGGGATGAGGCTCCTATTTTGTGCGCGACTACCCGATCTTTGGCTTGGATCCCGCCGAGCGGAGTTTTACGTGTCTGGGCACGGAGGATAACGGACGCTTGCGCTTGCGTAAGTTGGTGGCCGAGGTTCGCCCCGAACTTGTTCCGAGGGCGGCCCGGATTTTGCTTAAGGCGGGCCGATGCGATGCGGCGATGGGCCTGGCGGACGCCTTTTTGGACCGTGAAGCGGTCCTTGAACTTGCTGGGCAGTATGGGGTCGATCTGGCTCTGACGGGGCACGGGGCCGATATCTGCCGAGCGGCGCTGGGCACGATCGATGCCGACGATCCGGCTCCAGAGCCAACGCCTGCCGAAGCGCTTGGCGTATATCTGGCAGCGGTCAGCGTGTCCAATACAAAGCTCGCTCGCTATATGGCATCGGTCATCGAACGCGGGGGCGAACGGGCGGCCTGC
>OHXM01000642.1_pt1 | contig 11670 bp, 9 predicted proteins | sample 1579901 | NCBI WGS metagenome assembly OHXM01 (sample SAMEA3882528, study PRJEB24775) | human gut metagenome | biome: human-associated habitat; feature: intestine environment; material: feces | place: Netherlands | collected 2009/2010
TCACGGAAAGCACCGCGTCCCGAACCCGGAGCTTGGCGCTCTGGTCAGCCACGGCATCGCTGGCTGCCCGGATGTGCAGCCGCAGGGTGTCGGCGGTATAGAGCGTGTCGGTGATGTTCTTGTCCAGATAGAGCACTTGTGCGCGTCCCAGGCCGAGGTTGCCCTCCTCGAACGCCGCCAGCGTGTAGCGTTTGCGCAGGCTCAGGTGACGTCCGTCGCGCCGGAGGGTGTCCACCGGATGCGATTCGACGACCTCCAGTCCGCTCTGCGGAGGCGGGTTGAAGGTGGGAAATTCCACGACCTGCACCAAATCACGATCGACGTCGATCACCACGTCGAAGCGGTCGCCGATTCCGATGCTGTCGGGTTCGACGCGGGCGGTGATCGTCGGCGGTGCGGCGTACAGAACGGTCGTCAGCCCCGTCAGAAGAGCTGTCGCCAGAGCTGTTTTTACTCTTTTCGTGATGGATGTCCGACCGGCTTTCGGACGACCCGAAGACCGCAGGCCGACGGGCACCGCTTCCGAAGGAGGTGTTTGCGCGGCATTTTGCCGCTCTGCGGCGGCGGACGGTTGAATACCGCCGTTGCGTGCGAACGGAGAGCAGGTTGATGCCGGGTTATTTGGGATCGACTTCATCGCTGTTTGAATAGTTTGATGAGTTCCACGACGTAATCCCCGTCGGTCGATACCTCGGCCGTGTCGATGCGGTGGTGTTTGAGCGCCGAGAGGATGGCGGCGCTCCGCTCCTGCCAGACGCGGGCGTAGTGCTCCCGCACCCGGGCCGAGGAGGTGTCCACCCACGCTTTTCGGCCCGTTTCGGCGTCTTTCATTTCGACGATCCCTACGTCGGGCAGTTCGGCTTCGCGGGGGTCGCTGACGCGGATTCCCACCAGGTCGTGTTTTCCGGAAGCGATCTTGAGCGCGTCCTCGAGCGCCGTACGGTCCTTGCCGGGATCGAGAAAGTCCGAGAGCAGGAAGGCCGTGCAGTGTTTTTTGGTGACGTTGGTCAGGAAACGCAGCGCTTCCGAAATACGGGTCCCCCGCGATTGCGGCTCGAAGCCGACCAGTTCGCGGATGATGGCCAGGATATGGCTGCGCCCCTTTTTCGGGGGGATGAATTTCTCGATCCGGTCGGAGAAGAAGATGCAGCCCACCTTGTCGTTGTTCTCCGAGGCCGAGAAGGCCAGCACGGCGGCGATTTCGGTTTGCAGGTTTTTCTTCAGGCGGTCCGTGGTGCCGAACATCCGGGAGCCGCTGACATCCACCAGGAGCATCATCGTCAGCTCGCGCTCCTCTTCGTAGACCTTGATGTGGGGCGTGCGCGAGCGGGCCGTGACGTTCCAGTCGATGTCGCGCACGTCGTCGCCGGCGCGGTATTCGCGCACTTCGGAAAACGACATGCCGCGTCCCCGGAAGGCCGTGTGATACTTTCCGGCGAAGATTTCGTTGGAAAGCCCCCGGGTTTTGATCTCGATCTTGCGGACTCGTTTCAGGATATCGTTTTCGGTCTCCTGCATTATTGCATTTTCAATTAGGGTACGATTACGTTGTTCAGGATGTCGGTGATGATCTGCTCTGTGGTGATGTTCTCGGCCTCGGCTTCGTAGGTGAGTCCGATGCGGTGACACAGTACGTCGTGGCAGACGGCCCGCACGTCCTCCGGAATCACGTAACCCCGGCGGCGGATGAAGGCGTAGGCCCGGGCAGCCTTGGCCAGCGAGATCGACGCACGGGGCGAGCCGCCGTAAGCGATCAGGGGCTGCAGTTTTTCGAGGTTGTATTCGGCCGGTTCGCGGGTAGCGAAGATGATGTCGATGATGTATTTTTCGATCTTTTCGTCCATATAGACCTCTTCGACTACGCGGCGGGCCTTGACGATGTCTTCGGGCGAAGTCACTTTATTGACCTTCGGGAGTCCTTCCCCGGCCAGATTCATACGCATAATGTCGCGCTCCTCCTGTTTCTGGGGGTAGGAGATCTTGGCTTTCAGCATGAAACGATCGACCTGCGCCTCGGGCAGCGGGTAAGTACCTTCTTGCTCCAGCGGGTTCTGCGTCGCCAGCACCAGGAAGGGCTCGGGCAGCGGATAGGTTTCGTCGCCGATGGTCACCTGCCGCTCCTGCATGGCTTCGAGCAGAGCCGACTGCACCTTGGCCGGCGAGCGGTTGATCTCGTCCGCGAGGACGAAGTTGGCGAATACGGGGCCTTTGCGGACGAGGAACTCCTCCTTCTTCTGCGAGTAGATCAGCGTACCGATCAGGTCGGCCGGCAGCAGGTCGGGGGTGAACTGAATGCGCGAGAAATCGGCATCGACCGCCTTGGCCAGCGTGGTGATGGCCAGCGTTTTGGCCAGCCCCGGCACGCCTTCCAACAGGATGTGCCCGTTGGAGAGCAGGCCGATCAGCAGGGTGTCGATCAGGTGATTCTGTCCGATAATCACCTTGCCCATTTCGCTGCGCAGCGTATCGACGAAGACGCTTTCGCGTTCGATCCGTTCGTTGAGTTCCTTGATGTTGATGACTTCACTCATTTTTCGGTGTGTATTTTCGATTTTTCGTTGTTTTCGGTATTTATGCAACGCATACCCTACAAAATTATTGCAAAATATGTATTTTTTTCGAAAATCGAAAATCCCGACCGCTCTTTTCGCCCTGATGCGGGGCGGTGCCCCGGTTGAAAAACCGTACCCGGGCGCCGCTTCGGGGCGAAGATCGGGCGGAGGGGGTCCCGCAGGTTCGCCTTCGGTTGCGGCGCTCCGTCGTATTATTCGGCTGCGGACGCTCCGTCGTTGCCGGGAAATCGCTATATTTGCACGTTATGGAATCTCAAATATTGAAAGGCCTGAATCAGGCCCAGCGGGATGCGGTGGTGAACTACGATTCGCCGTCGCTCATCATTGCGGGCGCCGGGTCGGGCAAGACGCGCGTTCTTACTTCGCGCATCGCCTATATGATCGAGCAGGGGGTGGCTCCGTACAACATTCTCGCCCTCACCTTCACCAACAAGGCCGCCGAGCAGATGCGCGAACGCATCGCCCAGATGCTGCCGGACGGACGGCACCGCTATATCCGCATGGGAACCTTCCACTCGGTTTTTTCGCGCATTCTGCGCGACAACGCCGAACGGATCGGCTTCCCTCAGAGTTTTACGATTTACGAGCCGTCGGACTGCAAGAACCTTCTGAAAACCATCGTCAAGGAGTTGAACCTGGACGATACCAAGTATAAACCTGCGATGCTCGCCTCGCGCATCTCCTACGCCAAGAACTGCCTGGTGACGCCGGGCGCTTACCTGGCCAATGCGGGTGCCGCAGCCGAAGACCGGCGGATGCAGATTCCCGAGTTCGGCAACATCTACAACATCTATTGCGCCCGCTGCAAGCGGAACGGGGCGATGGATTTCGACGACCTGCTGTTGCAGACCAACATCCTGCTGCGGGACTGTCCCGACGTGACGGCCCGTTACCAGGAGCAGTTCAAATACATCCTGGTCGATGAGTACCAGGATACCAACTATGCCCAGTACGTCATCATCCGGCGCCTGTCGCAGCTCCATTCGAAGGTCTGCGTGGTGGGCGACGACGCCCAGTCGATCTATTCGTTCCGGGGGGCCAAGATCGAGAACATCCTTTCGTTCAAGAAGGATTTCCCCAACGCGATGATCTTCAAGCTGGAGCAGAATTACCGCTCGACGCGCACGATCGTCGAGGCGGCCAATTCGGTGATCGAACGCAATTCGAAACGCATGGAGAAGAAGTGCTTTTCGGAAGGGGATATGGGCGAAAAGATCCGCGTGCTCCGAGCCTATACCGACCGCGAGGAGGCCGAAATGGTGGTCAGCGACCTGCGCGACAAGGTGCGGGCTGCGGGCGATGAGTGGGCCGAGGCAGCGATTCTGTACCGCACCAACAACCAGTCCCAGGCGCTCGAAGACGCGCTGCGCCGCAAAGGAATACCTTATCGTATTTACAAGGGCAATTCGTTCTACGACCACAAGGAGATCAAGGATCTGCTGGCCTATATCCGGCTGGTTATCAACCCCCGCGACGACGAGGCCTTCAAGCGGATCGTCAATTACCCTGCCCGGGGTATCGGCGATACGACCGTAGAGCGGATCGCTTTGCTGGCCAAAGCTCGTAATCTGTCGATGTGGGAAGCGGTGGATGCGCTGACGGCCGAGCCGGTGACGGATCCCGTGCAGAAGACCATCGTCCGCAAAGTGGCCGAGTTCGTGGCCCTCGTCCGGGGGCTGTCGTTGGCCCGGGCCGAAAAGGGGCTGTACGACCTGGGACTCGAAATTGCGACCCGTTCGGGTATCATCGGCGCTTACCGGGCCGAGAACACCCCTGAGGCGACCAGTGCGCTGGACAATATCGAGGAGCTGCTCAACTCGATGCAGCTCTTCAACGAGCAGCGCGAGGCCGAGATCCGGGCCGGGGAACGTCAGCAAGAGGAGCGGGCTACGATCGAGGAGTGGCTGCAGGGGGTGATGCTGATGACCGATATGGACAAGGATGATCCCCAGGACCGCAACAAGGTGACGTTGATGACCGTACATTCGGCCAAAGGGCTGGAATACAAATTCGTGTATATCGTCGGATTGGAAGAGAACCTCTTCCCGTCGCAGCGGGCCGTGGAGTCGCCCGACGGTTTCGAGGAGGAGCGGCGGCTCTTTTACGTGGCGCTGACCCGGGCCAAGGAGTTGGCTACGCTCTCCTATGCCGAGATGCGTTTCAAGTGGGGCAATATGGAGTTCTCGCGTCCGAGCTGCTTTCTGCGCGAGATCGACAGCCGTTACCTGGAAACGGATGCGATGCAGGAGGAGCGGGAACCCGTCCGCCGCTCGGCCGGGCGGGGAGAGGGCTCCTCGGCGCTCGACGAGCTGCGCCGCCGTTTCGACTACCGCTACCAGCAGAAGCCTGCGGCGGGTGGTTCGCAGGCCGGGGCGCGTTTCGGCGGAGGTTCGTCCGCCGGGGTAAAATCGGAGGCGCAGCGTCCCGTTGTTGTCCAGCCGACCCGTTCGACGGCCGGGATGCGCAGCGTGGGTGTCCGTCAGGGCGAGTCGTCGCTGGTCGAGGGAGCTGCGCCCGTATCGTGCGGCGATTATGCGGTCGGCGACCGGGTGTCGCACCTGAAGTTCGGCGCGGGGGTCATCCGCCGCATCGAAACCCTGGCGTCGGATCACAAGCTGGTGGTCGAATTTTCCGGATACGGGGAGAAAACCCTGCTGGCCAAATTCGCCAAACTGACCAAATTATAGGAAATCCGCCGGAAGGATTCCGGCTTAAAACAGGAAGACAATGACTTTGAAGGAGCGTTATGCGGGGGTGATCGCGTGGTTCGAGGAGCACATGCCCGTCGCCGAGAGCGAGCTTGCGTACGGCTCGCCGTATGAGTTGCTGGTGGCCGTGATCCTGTCGGCCCAGTGCACGGACAAGCGGGTCAATATGACTACGCCGGCCCTGTTCGAGGCTTTCCCTACACCGCAGGCTATGGCTGCCGCGACTCCCGAGCAGATCTATCCCTACATCAAGAGCATCTCCTATCCCAACAACAAGGCGAAAAACCTGGCGGGCATGGCCCGCATGCTCTGCGAGGAGTTCGGCGGCGAAGTACCGAGCGATCTGAAGGAGCTGCAACGTCTGCCCGGCGTGGGACGCAAGACGGCCAATGTCGTGGGCGCCGTGATCTGGCAGAAGGAGGTGATGCCCGTCGATACCCACGTATTTCGGGTTTCGAACCGTATCGGACTCACGAACCGGTCGAAAACGCCCCTGCAGACCGAGCTGACCCTCGAAAAATACATCCCTTCCCACCTGCTGCCGACGGCTCACCACTGGCTGATTCTGCACGGACGCTATGTCTGCACGGCCCGGGCGCCGAAATGCGCCGAGTGCGGGGTTTCGACCTGGTGCCGCAAATATGCCGAAGACAATAAACGATCTAAAACCGAATGATTATGAAGAGATTTTACCATGCGATTCTCGCTTGCGGAGTGTTTGCCGCAGTAGTTGCGGCCGTCTCGTGTACCAAGGATGCGACCGGCGGCGGAGGCGGCGGTTACAACGGGGAGCCGGAGGTGAATCACGATATGGACGGGATCCTGCGGCGCAACTACTTGTGGAACGAGGAGTATGCGACTCTTTCGCCCGATTTCGGCCTGCCTTACGACGAGTTTCTCGGCGACGTGCTCATGCGTATGAAAACCAACGACCTGGACAAGAAATTCCGTAACGGAAGGTGGCAGCTCTATTCCAACATCCAGCGCCTCTCTCCGGTGAGCCGGACGGCCTTGTCTGCGGATATCGACAGTCAGTTCCCGAAGGAGCCCGTTTACGGGTTCGGCATCGTTTCTCTGGCGATTATCTCATATACCGATAATGGCGGTGCGGAAACGGGGCAGTACGGTTTTGCCGTTATGGCCGTGTACCCCGACTCTCCGATGGCGAGGGCGGGTCTCGGGCGCGGAACGATCATCAACCAGGTCGATGGACAGTGGATCACTGCCGGGAACTTGAATACGGTCTATTCCAAACTGCTCGCACCGAACGGCGCCGCGACGCTCTCCGTGGCGGATAATCAGGGCGGTTTCGGCGTGTCGGAGCATAAGCTGACGGCGGAGTTGATATACGAAAATCCGGTGCTGTACCGCGACGTGCTCGAATACGGGGAGCACAAGATCGGCTACTTGGTGTATGCCAGTTTCGATGCGGCTTTCGACGGCGAATTGCTGGATGCGCTACAAGCGTTCAAGGATGCGGGCATCAACGACTTGATCCTCGACCTGCGCCTGAACGGTGGAGGATATGTGATGTCTTCCCGGATGCTCGCCTCCTGCATCGCCGGTGCCCGGTGCGAAGGGCAGGTGTTCCAGTATTACCGTTATAACGATGCGCGAATGGAATACCCTGAAATGACGGCGGCGGAGACCGGGCAGGCTTACGACGAGTCGAAAGAGCGTTTTTACGAGGAGTTCATCTACGGCGATTACCGGGGAGCCGACCTGCGCGGGTATGCGCTGGATCTTCCTCGGCTGTATGTCATCGTCTCTTCCGGTACGGCTTCGGCGAGCGAAGCCGTTGTCAATGCTTTGCGGGGAATCGGACTCGAAGTGGTGCTGGTCGGGCAGAAGACCAACGGCAAAAATGTGGGGATGGAGGGTGTCTATCTGGAGGATGGAGCGTACGAATACCTCTTCATGCCGGTCTCTTTCCAGGGATATAACGCCCGGCTCGAAACGGTGGACCCGAACGGTCTTGCGCCGGATGCTTTGAAGGGAGATTGGAACAACGGATACGAGGAGTTCGGCAGTTTGGACGACCCCTGTCTCGAGTATGCGGTGACGAGCATCACCGGGCAATCCGTCCGCTCTTCCGAGTCCGCAGCGCAGAGGAGACCGGGCGTGCGGTTGGTCGAAGGCCTCTCTTTGCCCGAAATATCCTGCCGGCCGGAGGGTATGATCCTGCTGCCGCCGGACGCTGTCCGGAAAGATTGAACATCCGCTCCACGATCGGTTTCGGAACGGAGAAACGCCCCGGAACGGGTGCGGATTTGATATTTAACGGATAAAATCGTATCTTTGCATCAATAATGGTTTCTCAAGAAGATATAGAACGGCTGCGCGAATTGCTTGCCCGGCCTGCGCAGAATATCGTGATCGTGTCGCACACGAATCCCGACGGGGATGCCGTGGGCTCTTCGCTGGCGTGGCGCGAGGCGTTGCTGGAGATGGGGCATCGCGTCACTTGTATCGTGCCCAACAAATACCCCTATTTTTTGGACTGGATGACGGGTATCGAGAACCTGGTGCTTTTCAAGACGGACGAAGCGGGAGTCGCCCGCCGTGCGGTGGAGGAGTCGGACCTGATCTTTTTCCTGGACTTCAACGCCGTATCCCGTCTGGAGGGGTTGAGCGAGGTGATCGAATCCAATACGACGGCCAGGCGAATCCTGATCGACCACCATCTGTCGCCGGGACCCGGTTTCGATCTGATGTTTTCCTGTACCGGTTCGTCGAGCACCTCTTTCCTGATCTATCGGATCCTCGAAAAGATGCTGGGCACGCAGGCGATTACGCGGAGTATGGCCGAGTCGTTATACGTGGGTATGATGACCGATACGGGGAACTTCTCGTTTTCGTTCCTTACGCCGGAGTTGTACCGGGCCGTTGCGGTGCTGGTCGAAACGGGCATCGACATTCCCACGATCCACAACAATGTCTATAACGCCTTCACCGAGGGCCGTGCCCGGCTGTTCGGCTATGCGATCAACCGCAAGATGGAGGTGATCCACAACGGTACGGTCGCTTATATGTCGCTTCTGGAGAGCGAGATGCGCCGGTTTCAGTTCCAGCCCGGCGACAGCGAGGGGTTCGTGAATTATCCCCTGACGATCAAGTCGATGAAGCTGTCGGCGATCTTCGTTGCCACGCATAAGTTTATCCGGGTGTCGCTTCGTTCGCGGGGCGGGGTGGACGTGGATCTTTTCGCCCGCAAGTATTTCAACGGCGGCGGCCATCGCAATGCGGCCGGAGGCAAGTCTTTTATGACGATGCGGGAAACCATCGAGCATTTCAAACGATCCGTAGCCGAGTTTGCCGCCCAGGGCGGTTTGGATTAGGTCGCTATGGACGATTTCCGCTTGCGGGTTTTCATTACGGCGGCCAAAACCCTCAATTTCACCAAATGCGCCGAGCAGCTTTACATTTCGCAGCCCGCTGTGAGCAAGCATATCGGCGAACTCGAATCCCGCTATAAGGTACAGCTTTTCGAGCGCAGCGGCAGCCGTCTGGCGCTGACCGAAGCCGGGCGTGTCATGCTGGAGCATGCCGAACGCATTGCCGACGGCTACCGCCGTCTGCAGTACGAGATGGATCTTTTCACCGACCGGCTGGGCGGCGAACTGAAGGTGGGAGCCAGTACGACCATCGCCCAGTATGTTCTGCCGCAGGTGCTGGCCCGTTTTACGGCCCGGTTTCCCGAGGTGAAGGTTTCGCTCGTGTCGGGCAACAGCGAGCAGGTCGAGGCGGCCCTCGCACGTCACGATACCGATTTGGGGCTGGTCGAAAGCAGCGCCCGGCATCCGGGGTTCCATTACGAACCGTTTATTCCCGACGAACTGGTGCTGATCGCTTCCACGAAAGGCTGGTACGGCCGCTGCGACCAGGTTACGCTCGCGGAGTTGCAGACGGTGCCCCTGGTGTTGCGCGAAAGCGGTTCGGGAACCCTCGAAGTGATTTCGAAATACCTCGCGGCGGCGGATGTACGACTCGCTTCGTTGCGTGTAGTGATGCAACTGGGCAGTACCGAGAGCATCAAGAGTTTCGTGCGCAACAGCGACGCCATGGCCATCGTGTCGGTGGCGTCGATGAGCTGCGCAGCGGCGAGCTCCGCATCATCGACATCGAGGGCTGTACGATCCGGCGGGAGTTTTCGTTCTGCTGGCCCGAAGGACGCAGCGATGCCTTGGCCGCACGTTTCGTGGAGTTCGCCCGCCATACGGCCTGATCCTTCGCGGCGCTTCTGCGATATTTTGCAGGCCGTTTTCGGCTGTGGGATCGCCGCCGGATCCGTTCGGGTACTCGAGAATGCGGTGGCCTGTCATCGGAAACCATTGGTCGTTTATCCGTGGTCTGTGTCTGTAATGTTGCTCCGCCCTAAATTCCTTACTCGGAGGGGATTCGGAACACTGCATCTCCGAGGAGGTATGCTAAAGTATGTAATCACGTTTTATCTATGGAAACCGATTTGAAATTCAGACCTTTCCGATCGCCTGCCGACCCGGGTTGGGACGAGGCGTGGGCGATCTATCAGAACTCTTTCCCCCAGAAGGAGATCCGTTCGCTGGAAGACCATCTGCAAGCTCTTTCCGATCCGCACTATACGGCCGACGGCATCTGGTCGGACGGCCGGTTGATAGGCATTCTTTATTACTGGACGGCTCCGGAATATGTCTATATCGAGCATTTGGCCATTTCGCCCGACCTGCGCGGTGCCAATATGGGCAGCCGGGTATTGGAGGCTTTTTGCCGGAAGGCCGGACGCATCGTGCTGGAAATCGATCCGCCGGAGACGGAAATCGCCGTTCGCCGCCTTCGATTTTACGAGCGGCTGGGGTTCGTGCGCAACGATTATCATTATGTACATCCGTCGTTCCAGCGTCCCTATGAGCCGCACCAGTTGGTGCTGATGAGCTATCCGAAGGCTATGACTGACGAGGAGTGCCGCAGTTTCGAACGCTTCGTCCGCGATCCGGTCCTTCGTTATTCCTGTCATGGAAAGAAGGAGTAATACCTTTAGAATATAATCAGGTAATAATGGAAACAGCCCGAAGATCGAAAGTCTTCGGGCTGTTTTATGGTGATCGGATGCTGCCTACAAGAGCAAGATCACGGCGAGCGATGCGACCGAGATGACGGCCCAGAGGATGATGCCCAGCACCAGCGGCTTGAGGCCTACCTTGCGGATTACCTCTATGGAGAGCCCTCCGCCGATCAGGAACAGCGTGGCCGAAAGTCCGCAGCGTGCGGCGACCGAAATGCCGTGCGTGAGCTGGGTCGGCAGGTTGCAGTAGGTGTTTACGAGCATGGCAACGACGAACCAGAAGATGAACCAGGGGATCTGGATCTTCTTGCCTTTCTGACGGAAGATCAGGGCCGACACCAGCGACAGGGGGATGATCCACAGGGCGCGGGTGAGTTTGACGGTCGTGGCTACCTTGAGCGCCTCCTCGCCGTAGGCGGCACCGGCGCCGACGACCGAACTGGTGTCGTGGATGGCGATCGCGGCCCAGGTTCCGAACTGGGTCTGCCCCATGCCGAGCCAATGCCCGATGACGGGGAATACGAAGAGGGCGACGGCGTTGAGGATGAAGATCGTGGCCAGTGACAGCGAAGTTTGGTTCTCGTCGGCATCGATAACGGGTGCGACCGCCGCGATGGCGCTGCCGCCGCAGATCGCCGTGCCCGACGAGATCAGGTAGCTGTTTTTGCGGTCGATGCGCAGCAGGCGTCCCAGCACTACGCCGACGATCATTACCGTGACTACCGAAACCACCGTGAAGGTCATGCCTTCGCGCCCGGCGGCCAGCGATTCGTGGAAGTTCATGCCGAATCCCAGTCCGACGACGCAGTATTGCAGCAATTTTTTCGAAGCCTTCTTGCTCCAGACCGGAAACGGATTGCCGAGGGTCAGGGCGAAGAGAATGCCCGCGAAGAGCGTGACGACGGGCGAACAGAAGAGCGAACCTATGAGCAGTCCGGCAAAAAGGATTTGGCGCCAGTTGAGCTTTGCGGATTGCATGGATTTCGTGAGTTGCAGCGGTTTCATACGGTGCTAATAACTTTTTGTAAACGATGCTGCAAATATACAGGCTTTATCCCCTTGAAACAACGGGGAAAAAGTTATGTCGTATAACTAAAAGTTATTGTTGCTGTCGCTGCGATGACGGATCCGCTCCCGTTACCGGTAATTTCGGATCAGGTCGCGGAAATAGGCGATCATTCGTCCGTAGTTCTCGAGCGAGATCGATTCGTTTTCGTTGTGGATCGTACCCTGTTCCTGTTCGGTAAGGAGGACCGGCATGAAACGATATACGTTCGGACTCACCGCCTCGTATTTGTAGGCGTCCGTGCCGCCGAGCGTCAGGTAGGGCGTTACGATCGTACCCGGG
>OHXM01000644.1_pt1 | contig 11640 bp, 5 predicted proteins | sample 1579901 | NCBI WGS metagenome assembly OHXM01 (sample SAMEA3882528, study PRJEB24775) | human gut metagenome | biome: human-associated habitat; feature: intestine environment; material: feces | place: Netherlands | collected 2009/2010
AAAGCATGATCCATCCACACGCGGGCAATGTTGTTGCGGTCTGCGATAAATTCACCCTGTCTGTTTCCGATGATCGTGGCATTGGTTCCATCGATGCGTACTCCACCGTAATTATCGACGATCATCTGACGTACAACAGAAGGATCCATGATCAGAAGTGCCAGACAGTCTTGCCAAAGATCACGCCAGCCTCTTCCACCTTTTCCATAATCATGATACGGGAGGAATGAACAACCGTAAATTCTTCTTAATATCGGCTGGAAACAGATCCATTTCAGATAATTATCTCTGTCCTCATCACCTGTCTCAAAAGAAACATTCACTTTTTCTGTCCAGTGTTTTTTTACATGTTCAAATTCTCTTGCAACCTGTTTTTCAGTTCTGTAAAACCGTGCAATCTCCTCCGGCAGCTGATTTTTTTCAGATATTCCCGCTGTCACAACATATACAGCTGTTTCATGTGGTCTCAGAACCCTGGATGCAAAACGAATACCACCGACAGCTTCCTTTCCTTCAATTTCTGTTCCTGCCGGAACACCTTTTTTCTCTTCTCTGACCACCTCCGGAATCAGGAAAGAACCGCCTTCTCCGATAAACATTTCCACATCAGGATAAAAGCTTTCCGGTTCCGTTCCCTCGCCTTCAGATCCATATACAAAATATGCAGTATTATTCTTCTGATGACCTCTTTCATCAAAAGAAAGCACCGGTTTTACTTCAACACCGTACTCCGTTGTTCTTATCCTGTGCAAAAGGGAAGTCACATGCCTGTGATCTCTGAGATTGTCTGCACTTCTTCCATATACAGGTATTACAGCAACCGGTGTGATCTCCTGTTCTTCCTCTTCAATATTGGTAATCTTTACAAGATGGACCTCCGCATCACCTTTCACTGTCACAAAAGACAAAATCTCTGACTGAAGTCCGTATTTCTCAGAAGTTCTGTGCAGCTTCTGCCACATAAATCCGGCTTCCAGGCTGCTTTTATCCTGTTTATCAGTATATTTCTGAAATTCCTGTTCTGCCGAAACTCCGCATGCTGACCAGTAACCTTTTCTTTTTATCTTGCACCAGAAATTTCTGGTGTTTCGATTATTATGAAGATTCTCAATGCTTACCGGTTCCAGCAGAAAATGATTCTGATCCAGTTTGCTGTCTCCTCCCAGAGAAGGGGTGATCGCGGATTTCAATCCGTTTTCTCCGGCCAGAGGTATATATAAACCGCTGTAATTCTCCGGATTTTCTATGGAAAAGCTTCCATTTTTATCCTGAAATTTTATATATTTCATTCTGTGATCTCCTTCCTGCCAAAATAAAACGGTATTTATATTCCATTTTACTTTGTATTTATAAATGTGATCTCCTCGCAATTTATATCCATTATGTCATGACATATAGAATTCAATTTCTGTCTCACCGGTAAGTTTCTCCTGCGGAATATAATTACCCGGAAGCTCTTCTCCATTTACATAGAGTTTTTTACATCCGGCTTCCACATGTCCCGGATTCTTCACAGTGATATGGAGATGACATCCACGGAAATCCTTGCTTATCTCAAACTTCTCCCATTCTTTTGGAATCGATGGTGCTATACGTAAGCCATAGAAATCCGGACGCATGCCAAGAATTCCTTCTACACATCCTACCATCACAGTAGATGCTGTTCCTGTCAGCCAGTGTACATGAGAGCGTCCGAAATTCGGGCTTGCTTTTCCTTCTGTAAACTGTCCATAGCAGTATGGCTCCAGCTGTCTGATCTCAGCCCTGTCATTCTGCGCTGCCGGAGCATTCTCCAGGAAATAATTAAATGCACGCTCACCATGTCCGCAAAGTGCTTCTGCCAGAATGAGCCATCCCTGTGACTGTGAAAAGATTCCCGCATTTTCCTTTGTTCCTGCATTGTAGATAACCGCAAGTGCTCCGTCAAAAGCATTTGCATGATATGGAGGATCCATAAGGATTGCACCGTATTCTGTATTCAATCTTTCATAAACCATTTGAAGAGCCAGATCTGCCTGCCGCTCTGTTGCAAGGCCGCTGATCACAGCCCAGCTCTGTGGATTCAGCCACATATTTGCCTCCGGGTCAGTTCTCTTTCCGATAACCTCTCCCCGCTCCGTAAAACCACGAATAAAACGATCTTCATTCCAACAGAGTTCCTGGATCAATTTTCCAAGCTGCTCTTGTTTTTCTTCCAGGTATTTTATATATTTTTCATCTTTTTTGTACTTTGCAAACTCTTTCAGGATAGTCATTGCATAATAGAACTGTAATGCAACGAAAGTAGATTCCCCATCCTTTCCAAGTCTCAGACAATCATTCCAGTCTGCATAAAGGCCGGCCGGCATTCCATGTCTGCCAAGATGGTTCATGGAGAAGTCAATAGCTCTTTTCAGATGCTCGTATACAGTTCCTTCATCCTTGTTTGCAAACGGGATCACTTCATCGATGAATGCAAAATTTCCTGTCTCTGAAATATATTTGTATACAGTAGGGAACAGCCAGAGTGCATCATCTGCGCGGTATGCCGGATGACCGGTTTCCTGTACATAGGACGCATCATCCGGTGTATCCTCATGTCCCGGATTATGTGTGAATTTCACAAGTGGAAGACCGCCGCCGTTATCTACCTGTGCTGACAACATGAAACGGATCTTATCCAGTGCCATTTCGGGTGCAAGATGGATCACACCCTGGATATCCTGTACAGTATCACGGTATCCATATCCGTTACGAAGTCCGCAATAAGTAAAAGATGCTGCACGTGACCAGATAAATGTCATAAAACAGTTATATGCGTTCCATGTATTGATCATTGTGTTGAACTCATCACTTGGTGTATTAATCTGGAAATGTGATAACTTTCCATGCCAGTATGCGATAAGCTCCTCAAGTTCTTTGTCGCAGACAGCTTTTGTATCCGTGTAAGAAGCAACAATCTTTCCTGCTGTCTCATTATCTATCATTCCAACTAAGAATGCTATTGTCTTTGTCTCGCCCGGTGCCAGCTCCAATACTGTTGTGATTGCTCCACAGCTATTCTCGTTGTAGTTGCCGTGGTTGTTAAGCTTTCCGCTCTCTACTCCGACAGGATTGCCATATCTGTGATATTCTCCGAGAAATTCTCCCCTGTCACCGCACCAGCTGTCAACAGGTGCTCCTGCTAGTCCGATAAATCTGTTTACCACATCCTTGTTGTCAATTTCCTTGCCATCCTCGATGCGGTCAAGATTGGCATGGATCATCTGACGCACTCTGTTCTCCACAAATACTGTCTTTGTAATATACTGTGAATACTGCAGATTCACCTGATCCTGCTCATAGTTGCTGTTGTTTGTAAACTCAGCGTAGCCTGTAATATTAAGGCTTCTTGCCTTATCAGAATTATTTGTCACGCTCAAATTCCACACTTCGTATGTCTTGTTCAACGGAACGTAATACCTTACTTCTGAATGAATACCGCTGTAATCAGCCATCATCTTTGTGTATGCTGTTCCATGATGACACTCACTCTTGTATTCATTCAAATCCTTTCCTACAGGCTGCCACGAAGCTGACCAGTAATCCTTGCTCTCGTTGTCTCTGATATAAATATATCTGCCAGGCTCATCGAACTGATTAAACACATATCTCAAAAGCCTTCCGTTTGCACCTGACTTTGCAAGGCTGTATCCACCTGCATTATTGGAAACAATTATACTTATTTGCTATCTCGCATCATATTACTGTCCACACCTTTCAGTGTAACCCGTAACCATAGCATTACTATAACGATTAAGTATCCTTAAAATATACAAAAAAAGCACAAAAACATCAAATTCATGACATTTTAATTTTCCTGTAATTTCCGCAATTCCCTCGGTGTCATGCCAAACTGCGCCTTAAACATCCGGCTGAACACCTTATAATTCGTAAATCCATTGTGCTCCAGTATGTCCGTGATGGAATCCTCAGTTGCCAGAAGCTCCTCATGTATGTGATTGATTCTTACCTGATTGACATACTCGAGAAATGTAACTCCCATGCATTTTTTGAACATACGACAGAAATAATCCTGATTGAGTGAGGCTATGTCTGCCGCCTCCTTTAATGCTATTGGCTCCTGATAGTTTTTCGCCACATATCTAAGGACATCCTTAAGGCGCGCTATCTGTCTGGATTCTTTTCCCGCATTCAGCTCTTTGTACGAATAATTTGTAAACAAAATATATAAGAATTCGTTCACTTTTGCCATAAGTCGAAGCTCATAGCCCTTGCCCTTTTTCCGGTATATATGCGCTATCGACTTAAGAAGAGACTTCATCTGCTCATATTTTCTGCTGCCATGCTCGGTCTCATAGCACTCCCGGAACCTTATATGTCCGTAATCGTCTATGTAGCTGTCCAGATATGCATACGGTATCTGCACCAGAAGCACCCTGACTCTTTCATAGCTTTGCGTGCCATGTATCTTATTTGAGTTTATGACAAAAAATTCATTTTCTTTCAATGTATATTCATTTTCACCGCAGACAACCTGCAGTGAGCCGGAAACTACATAGATTATCTCTATATGGTCATGCCAGTGCCTCGGTGAAAACTGCCTGTAGTCCTCGTATCTGTCGCAGTAGATTGGAAGATGTGGTATTGATCTGACGTTTTCGTGTGTGTATTGCTGCATAATTTTCTCCCTGACTTACTAAATCAAACTTCGTATTTAATGCTATGATACCTTTTGACCCTTTAATCATGCCATATTAGCCTGAGCCTATCCAATTATTACGAAGAAAACAATATTCATAGTTTGAAATTCTATCTTCAAAATATACTCCTCTCACGCAAAAAGTCAATATCGACCTAAAATAATGTCAGTATCACAATTGTATATATCGCTTTTATAATTTACAATCATCTTATACGAAAAGAACAAGCTCCCGACATATTAATGTATGGGAAGCTCTTTAAATAATAAAAATATAAGAAAGGTAATCTGCTATGAACAAATGGTCACGATTCAAATTCACTCCTAATCTTCCACTTGGGGCAAATGGTGAAAGAGTTACAGGAAGCAAGGCTCACATAGAGCTTTCAAAGGAAGCTGCCAAGGAAGGCATGGTACTTCTCAAAAACGAAAACAATGTACTCCCTCTTGCAGCGGGTTCTAAGGTAGCCCTGTTTGGAAAGGGTACTTTCGACTATGTAAAGGGCGGTGGCGGAAGCGGTGATGTAACCGTTGCATATATCCGCAATCTCTACGAAGGACTTAAGCTTCAAAAAGAGAAAATAAGCATATTTGAGGAGCTGTGCGATTACTACCGCAACGACATTAAAAAGCAGTATGCAGCCGGTGCTGTACCCGGCATGACTATAGAGCCGGATGTACCGGCTGAGCTTTTAAGCAAGGCTCAGGCATATACCGACACTGCTATCATCTCAATCTGCCGCTACTCCGGAGAAGGCTGGGACAGAAAGAGTGTTATTGACCCAAACAACAAGGCTCTCTGGGACTACGAACGCGAGATGACCGAGAAGTCGGCAGAGCTTTTTAAGGATGGTGATTTCTGTCTCTCCGTAAAAGAAAAGGAGATGATTGACACTGTAAAAGCCAGTTTCAAAAATGTAATCGTGATTTTAAATGTCGGCGGAATGGTTGATACATCTTGGTTTGCTTATGATGATCAGATTCAATCAGCACTGCTTGCCTTACAGGGTGGTATTGAAGGCGGGCTCGCTGCCGCTGAGCTTCTCGTAGGAGATGGCAATCCTTCCGGAAAAACTGTCGATACATTTGCCAAATCACTCGACGACTATCCGTCTACTTACAATTTCCACGAGTCAAGAAACTATGTGGACTATACCGAAGATATATATGTCGGATACCGCTATTTCGAGACAATTCCGGGAGCTGCCGAGAAGGTTGTATACCCATTTGGCTATGGACTCTCATACACCACATTTGATGTGGAGACTGTTTCTGCCGGCGTTGTGAATTCCAACTGTACGTCTGAGACCAATAAGCTCTACGCAAAAGTTCGTGTGACAAATACAGGTAAATTCTCCGGAAAAGAGGTTGTTCAGGTATACATTGCTAAACCACAAGGAAAGCTTGGCAAGCCTGCAAAGGAGCTCGCAGCCTTTGAAAAGACAAGAGAACTGCAGCCGGGTGAATCACAGCTTATGATCCTTACATGGGAAATAAACGATATGGCATCATATGATGACCTTGGAAAGGTTAAAAAATCTGCATATGTACTTGAAGCCGGTTCATATGATATATACGTTGGAACGAGCGTCCGTGACGTGACAAAAGCTGATTACTCATATATATTAAATCATGATGTAATTACCGAGCAGCTTTCAGCAAAGCTGGTTCCTACAAGTCTGCCAAAGAGAATGCTCGCTGACGGAAGCTATGAAGCTCTGCCTCAAAGTGAGCCTGTGGACACCGACTACTCAGCTATTGGCAACATTGACCCTTCCCTGACAGAGGGTGTTGCTCCATGTCAGAGAGCCATCCCATACTTCCGCTTTGCCGATGGCATGGCTAAAAACGGCAGTCACGACATCATGGATGTTGTGGAAGGACGTATCACGCTTGATGAATTTGTATCAGAGCTTTCCATCGATGAACTCATTCATCTGCTCGGCGGACAGCCAAATACAGGTGTTGCAAATACCTTCGGTATCGGAAATATGCCTGAATATGGTATTCCTTCTGTCATGACAGCAGATGGTCCTGCAGGAGTGCGCATAGCGCCTGAGGTCGGTATATGCACCACTGCGTTTCCATGCTCCACACTGCTTGCATGCACATGGAACCCGGATGTTTTAGAGGCTGTAGGACGCGCCGGCGGTGAAGAATTAAAGGAAAACAACCTTGCACTGTGGCTCACCCCTGCCATCTGTATTCACAGAAGTCCTCTCTGCGGACGTAACTTCGAGTACTACTCAGAGGATCCATTCGTAACAGGAAAGCTCGCAGGTGCCATGGTACGCGGAATCCAGTCCAACAATGTCGGTGCCACACTCAAGCACTTTGCCTTGAACAACAAGGAAACCAACCGCAAAAACAGCGATTCACGCGTTTCAGAAAGAGCTGCCAGAGAAATTTATCTGAAGGCATTTGAGATGATTGTAAAGAATAATAATCCATGGGCTATTATGTCCTCTTACAATATGATAAACGGCTACAGAGCCTCTGAAAGCGAGGATCTTTTGACAGGAATACTGCGTGATGAATGGGGCTATGAAGGAATGGTCACAAGCGACTGGTGGACCTGTGGCGAGCATTATAAGGAGACAAAAGCCGGAAATGATCTTAAGATGGGAAATGGATATCCTGATCGTGTAAAGAAGGCTTATGATAAGGGTGCCATCTCTCGTAGTGAGATGGAAACCTCTGTAAAGCGTATATTAGGATTAATATTAAAGCTTGATTAAATTTTACTCTGCTTTTTGTAAACCTACCCGGTTCATAATACCCGATACTTATTATACAAAAACAAAAAACGGACATGCAAAACTGCCATGTCCGTTTTTGTTTTATACACAATTTAAACTATTACTTTCCATAAATATTGTACTCAGGCACATCCACGCCATCTGTTCCGGCATAGTATGACATCTCCACCTCGTTGAGTCCTTTTTTCTTGTCAAGGATCACATTGTACTGGGATGAATATATAACATCTCCATTTTTATTAAATCTGTATTCAATATTCACTCCCTCTTTGCCTTTTAATGCCTTTCTTGGAATCTTTGCAAGGAAGATACGCTCACTGTCGGAAATCTTCTTCACCTCGACTGCATCCACCCATTTGAATAATACTGGTGCTGCCACTCTTGTATCATCCATGCTATAACTGTCGTAATCATAGTAGGCTGTGTCATCATCTTCTGTATCCTTTAACACATGATAGCCCATCTGTATGCTGTCCACGCCATCAAGACCGGTATCATTGTTGTTATAGCTGCCCGAATCGCAAGGCGAATATACATATAAAAGGATAAGCTGTGAGCTCTTTACCTCATCTATGCTATCTCTGAATAAATGTGCTGCCTTTATATGAGACACATTGAGCTGTCTTAAGCTGTCATTCGTCTCACCTGCAAGCTGTCTTGCATACATGTTGACCATCCCCTTATTTTCCATAAAGTCTGCATCTGCCGCAAGCGCCGGGGATGCATCCGTGGAAAGTGACATAAGATATTTGTAGTCTGTATCCTCCATACATACTGTATTGTACCTTGCAACCAGATAATCAGGCCTTGCAAATGCAAGCACAAGATAACATACCCCGATTACTATTATTCCGTACCGAAATAGCGAAAAAGCAGGCTTACATATAGATAAAATCACTCCGAGCATAAACAGCGCTATCACTCCAAGTGCCCAGAACACACAAAGCCTGGTGGCTGTCAGCCCGTACTCTGACACATACAGTCCCATACGATATGCGCTTGATGCAATCATGATATATGTGCACAGTGTTATTAAAATTAAAAATGCATTTAATATTTTATTTTTCCTGAACAATCCACTTCCAAGCAATACGATAACCACATTCAGTATACACACGAAAAGCAGTTGGAAAAAGCCTTCTCTCGCATACCTGGCGTAGGTATAACCGCTTGGAAGCTGCATAAGTCCCCCGAACAGATACACAATCTGTATAAAACAGAAAAATACATATACCACTGATATAGTTGCAGCTACAGTGATACCGATTGCAGCCGGAAATGCCGGAGTCTCAACCGGTGCATCCGATATACGCTTCTTGCTCAGATACTTTATACCACAGTACGATGAGAAAAGCGCAAATACAAAAAGAAATACAACCTTGCTCACTGTAAAGAAATTGATATCAGCAAATATTTTCTTTATTACTGAGGCAAAAACCGCATCCGCAGAGCACAGCAGCACCACTATCAGTACAACCAGCGGAAATGCAATTGCTATTCCGATAAACACATAAAGCATTCTGTGTTTTTTCACATGCCGCTCTCCTGCAGTTGCATTTGCACTGTCACCGACCATACTGTCACTGCCCATATTGTCACTATCCATGCGTTCATTTCTCATATAGTCGGCAATATCCATAAACGGCTCAGCTATACATCCAATCGCTCCAAACACTGCCTGAAATGCCGCAGCGATATACTTTATGAGCCCCCACTGTCTGTCATTGCAGAAATTGTGAAGCAGCATAAAAACAAGAAACACAAGAATCCAGCAAAAATTAAATCCTTGTATAATTTTATTGCCGGTCAATCCTGATGATAGGCCTGTGAGTATCATCATCACACTGTACCATATAGTGAGTGGCTTTGCCTCTATATGAAGTATCTGCATACAATACAGGCTGTATACTCCTGTGACGATTGCAAACAACGTAACAAGTATTCCACCTGTATTCTCGTACAGGAAAATGGTGTACAGCAGCGCATATATTATCGTAGGTATACATAGTCTGCCAAAGAAATCCGCGTTTCTCCTGCTTTGCTCACGCCGTCTTTGCTCCGCCTCCTGCTGCATCTTCTGCAGTTCAATACCCGACATCCCCATATGTGGCTGTGAAGTCTGTGGCGTGTTCTGTGAAAACTGTTGGGGATTCATGCCCCCGATATTATTATTGTCCATAGCTACCTCCTTACTATCTATGTAGTTATTTTCTCATATTTCTCATATTTTTCTCATATTTTTTACTTACCGGCAAGCTAATTGTACTACACTGTTTTTGGTTTTGCAATATTTTTTTATCGTATTACGATAAATCTCTTTTAATTGCTACAATTGAGGTGCTACAATTGAGGTGCTGCAATTGAGGCTACAATTAAGGACTAAAATTGATGTGCTAAAATGAGATGTTTCGACGATATTTAGAATTACTGATAAAAAAAACAAAAAATCGCAGATACCATATTATGATATCTGCGACTATACTTATCTTATTTTCTCCTAAAGACACTCCAATGGATATTGACTTAATGCAGTCATAGAGTTTTATTTTAAACTACTGCTGCACATTAAACGCTTTAATTCCCGGATAAACTGCGCTCTTTCCCAGTTCCTCTTCAATTCTTAAAAGCTGGTTATACTTTGCAACACGCTCTGAGCGCGAAGGTGCACCTGTCTTTATCTGGCATGTGTTGAGTGCCACCGCAAGGTCTGCAATTGTTGTGTCGGCAGTCTCACCTGAGCGGTGTGAGCTGATTGCTGTATAGCCTGCCTTGTGTGCCATCTTGATAGCCTCAAGAGTCTCTGATACTGAACCGATCTGGTTTAATTTAATCAGGATTGCATTTCCTGCTCCAAGGCTTATTCCCTTTGCAAGTCTCTCAGTGTTTGTTACGAACAGGTCATCTCCCACAAGCTGTACCCTATCGCCCAGACGCGCAGTAAGCTTCTGCCAGCCTTCCCAGTCCTCCTCATCAAGACCATCCTCGATTGATATAATAGGATATTTGTCACAAAGCTTTGCCCAGTGCTCTATAAGCTCCTCTGAGGTATACTCTGTGCCGGCCTTTGGCAGCTTGTAAAAGCCCTTGCCCTTTTCACTCTTCCACTCTGATGATGCGGCATCCATGGCAATCTTGAAATCCTTGCCCGGCTCATAGCCTGCCTTCTTTACAGCTTCAAGAATTGTCTCGATAGCCTCCTCGTCAGATTTGAGTGCAGGTGCAAATCCACCCTCGTCACCGACTGACGTGGCAAGACCGCGCTCCTTTAATATGGCTGCAAGTGCATGAAATACCTCCGCACACCATCTGAGACACTCCTTGAAGGAAGGCGCACCTACCGGCATAATCATAAACTCCTGCACGTCAAGTCCTGATGAGAGTGCATGACAGCCACCGTTTACAATGTTCATCATAGGTACAGGAAGTCTGTTTCCCGAGATACCACCTAAAAATCTATAGAGAGGAATATCAAGTGATACAGCTGCCGCCCTCGCACACGCAATTGATACAGCAAGAATGGCATTAGCTCCAAGCTTAGACTTGTCCTTTGTGCCATCTGCCTCTATCATAGCCGCATCTATTGCATAGATATCACTTGCGTCCATACCTGTCAATGTGTCGTTGATTACAGTATTTATATTTTCTACTGCCCCGGTAACACCCTTGCCCAGATATCTGCTCTTGTCTCCGTCACGAAGCTCAAGTGCCTCGAACTCTCCTGTTGAAGCTCCTGATGGTGCTGTGCCTCTTGCAACAGTTCCGTCAACCAGATAAACCTCTGCCTCAACTGTAGGATTTCCTCTGGAATCAAGTATTTCTCTGCCCACTACCTTTTCGATTTCTAAATAATTCATTATGAACCTCCTTATGTTTTTTCTGATTCAATTTTATCCTACAATACAGTTTCTCTATGTCATGATTGTAGAATTGAATGCAAACATGCATCGATGATACCTTTTGACCCTTTAATCATAAAAATACATATGTGAAAGCCTGCCGCATATGCATATATTTATAAATAAAGAAAAATGCTACACAGTTAGTTTAATCTAACTTATGTAGCATTTCAATAGTTCATAATGATAATATTTCCCAATTATAGAAATATTATGTTCTCACATATCATTTTAAATCTATACATCCTCAAGCATTGCTTATATATAGCACATCTTTAGTTGCTGGTCACACTGTTAGGTGTGA
>OHXM01000647.1_pt1 | contig 11599 bp, 10 predicted proteins | sample 1579901 | NCBI WGS metagenome assembly OHXM01 (sample SAMEA3882528, study PRJEB24775) | human gut metagenome | biome: human-associated habitat; feature: intestine environment; material: feces | place: Netherlands | collected 2009/2010
GTCCTCGCGCGGCGAAAACCTTTGGCAAAGTTAGACATTTTTGGATATTCCTTGTAAAATATGAATTGTTTTTCTTAATTTTGCGCCGCGCTCCGGTCCCCGAAGACGTTTCGGGTGTGGGAGTTAGAGTCGTTGAATAATTGAAAAAATATAGAAAACTATGGGAAGAGCGTTTGAATATCGCAAGGCGCGCAAGTTGAAGCGTTGGGGGCACATGGCCCGGGTGTTTACCAAGATCGGCAAGGAGATCGAAATAGCCGTCAAGTCGGCGGGTCCCGATCCTTCCGCCAACACCCGCCTGCGCATCCTGATTCAGAACGCCAAAGCGGAGAACATGCCCAAGGAGAATATCGAACGTGCGATCAAGCGTGCCACGGAGAAGGATTCGGCCGACTACAAGGAGGTGATCTACGAAGGATACGGCCCGCACGGCATTGCGGTCATGGTGGAAACGGCGACGGACAACACCAACCGCACGGTGGCCAATGTCCGCATGCACTTCAGTCGTTGCGGCGGTACGCTGGGTAACAGCGGCAGCGTGGCTTTCCTGTTCGAGCACAAGTGCGTGTTCAAGTTCCACGTGCCGGCAGGTACGGATTTCGAAGAGCTGGAGCTTTCGATGATCGACCTGGGCGTGGACGAGTTCGCACCCGAAGACGAAACGACCGTTACGGTCGAGGCGCCCTATGAGTCGTTCGGTGCGATCCAGAAATGGCTCGACGACCAGAACTACGAGATCGTGTCGGGCGAGTCGATCCGCATCGCTACGGATACCAAGGAGCTTCACGGCGAGGAGCGTGAGGCGGTCGAGAAGCTGATCGAGCGTCTGGAGGAGGACGACGACGTGGTGAACGTCTATACCGCCATGAAGGACGAGGCGGAAGAGGAGTAGTTTTTCGTTTCGCACATAAAGACGATCCCGGCATTTCACGATGCCGGGATTTTTTGTTTGGCGGAGGGGGCGGGGGACTTCGCCCGACTGTCGTGTCGGCCGGAGCCTCGGCGGTTGCGTCCCGGCGTTTCGTTACATCCCTTTCCGGGCGATCGCCCAGGCCAGGCGGTTGTAGGCCGCGAGCAGCGGACCGCGCCAGCGGACGGGCAGTGCGTTGAGGATGCGCAGTTTGCGCAGCGTACGCCGGTCGTGCCGGGTGTAGGCGAAGAATTTCGCTGCCCGGGCGGCTTCCGCCGTGCCGCCTTTGGCGCTGACGACGAGGGCTTTGCCCAGTGCTGCGCGGGCGACGTATTCGTTGCTCGAATCGCGGGCGGCGGGTTCGTATAGGTCTTCGAAGGAAAATCGCGTCTGTTCCGGGCGGTAGATGGCTGCCGAACGGTTGGAAGCAGCTTTCGAGTAACGCACGAGCCGGGCCGGGGAGAAGCAGACCGGGCTGGTGCGGGCGAGTTTCGTCCAAAGGTATTGATCTTCGCCCAGGCGCATCCCTTCGGGAAATCCGCCCAGCGAGAGAGCCGGTTTCCGCCGGAGCGTAGTCGAGGAGGGGATCAGCACGTAATGGGAGAGCGCTTCGGTGAAGAAATCCACGACACCCTCCGTTTGCGGAGTGTCGCCCGGTGTCAGGTGATGTCCGTCATCCACGTTGAAAGAGGTTGCGTAGGCTCCGCAGCCCGGGTAGGCAGCGATCAGACGTTCGATTTCTGCCAGATAGCCCGGTTCCCACGTATCGTCCCCGTCCAGCAGGGCGGCGTACTCTCCGCAGGCTTCCTGCATGGCCCGGTTGCGGGCGGCGCTTACGCCCCGGTTCTCCTGCCGGATCAGCCGGATGAGGGGCGAGCCGATCTCCTCGACCCGGGCGGCGCTTCCGTCGGTCGAACCGTCGTCCACGACGATGATTTCAAGAGGCTGCGAGGTTTGTGCCAGCACCGAACGGAGGGTGCAGGCGATCTCTTTCTCTTTGTTATAGAGGGGAATGACGACCGAAATATCAGATTTCATAGCTCGATTTTTCCGGGAGTATCCGCTCGAAAGCCTTGCACAGACGCTGGCATTGGCGGTCGAAGTCGGAGATGTGCTCGCTGTCGTTCAGGCAGATCATCCGCCAGCGCTGCTGTTCGATGTCGCGGCAGATGCTTTCGAGCGAGTCGTCCGTGAGGGTCATCAACCGGCAGTCGGCCATCGAGCGGGGCGCGAAAGCTCCCGAGGCCAGCATGTCGTAACGGACGAGCCAGTGCGAGAGATCGCTCAAGGAGCGGATTCGGTGACGGCAGGAGGCGTCCAGCTCCTGGGGCCAGCGTTCCCAGGCTTGCCGAAAGCGCTCCGTGAGGTAGGGCTGGGGCATGTGGGAGTCGTTGAAACCCGGGAAGAAGCCCCAGGGTAACAGCGTGAGGGTTTTCAGCAGGCTGACGATACCGTAGCGTGGCGAGAACCACCGGGCGATGTGGTTGCGGATAGCCGTGCGTTTATCGTGCAGGCGGTTGATCAGCTCCAGGTCGTTGTAGATGATATGCCCGACCGACGAAGGTTGTACGACGCTCAGGCGTGCCATGTCGCAGGGCACACCCCGGCGAAAAAAATCCTCCGGCCGGCAGCCGCGCGTAAGAAACGTGTCGTCGTTGAAGAGTACGAACCGGTCGGCCAACCCTTCGATGCGGTGGATATTCAGTTCGATGGTGTTCGAATTGAATGTGGGGAGGTATTCCGCCGGGATGAAATCCCGGTGATTCACGATGTGCAGCTTGGGGTGGTCGCGCCGTAACCACGCAGGCAGGTGTCCCCAGGTAATGAAATGCACCTTCCGCACCCAGGGAGCGAAACGTTCCGCACTTCGGAACCAGTGGTGCAGATTGCGCCAGTCGCGGTAACGGATCTCCGAGGCATCGTCGTTCTCCGCCTGTCGTGTGCGGACGAACTCTTCGCGCCAGGCGGGATCGTTGCCGTCCACCCACAGGATTACGAAATCTATCTCGTTCATTTTTGCTGTTTGGCAATTAAATTTTATTCGGGTTCTTGTCCGTTTCCGTTTTTTTCGATCTTCGGGTGACTGCGGGATTTTCAGGCCGCCCTCTTCGGGGTGTTTTTGCGAGGAATCCCTTTTTGCGTAGATACCGAAGCCCCGGTGTTTACTGTACCAGCAGGTTGCAGCCGCGTATGTCGCTGCGGTCGATACGTCCTTCGATTTCGAAACTGCCGTCGTCGAAGACGCGGCCGATGTCCTGTGTTTGGATGAAGGCGCAGGAGTAGCGGTTGGCCAGGTCGATGATGTCGATCCCGCCCCGCACACCTGCCGGGCGGATGTCGAAGGGATCGTTCACGTCGCGTACCAGCACCCGCATCCAGCCCGGTGTGCGGAAGATGCCGCTGCCCGAAGAGTAGGCTTGCGAGGTCAGTTCGGCCATGCCGTATTCCGAGTGGATGCTTTCTACGCCGAACGCTTCGCAGAGGATGCGGTGGAATCGGGCCTTCGGAAGCTCCTCCCGGTGCCCTTTCATACCGCCGGTCTCCATCACGACCGTATTTTCGAATTTCGGGGCGTATCGCTCCGCGAGGTCCCAGAGTGCGTAGCTGACGCCCAGCAGGATTTTGGGCTTCGGATCGCGGGCCATGTCCGCGAGCAGTTTTTCGTAGTCGTCGAGGTAAAAGCCGCCCGAACCGCAGGCTGCGATCAGTCGGTCGGCCATATAGACCAGCGACGAACCTTCGCGCTGGAGATAGTTGGGCAGCAATCCGTAGAGGCTCCATCCGGCCGGATCGCCGTAAAACGTCCGGAAGGCCGTGAGAAACGCCTTTTCATAGTGGGCCAGCGATTGCATGAAGTGCCGCGAGGGAGTCGTGCCGCCCGTGTTGCTCGACGTGAAGACGATTTCGGGGGGCCGGTCGCCGGCATAAACTTCGCGTCGCTTGAACAGCTCGATCGGCAGGAACGGAATCTGTTCGATCCGCGTTACTTCTGCGGGTACGACTCCGATGCGGTCGAGGTATTCGCGGTACACGGCGCACCGGTCGGCCTGAAACCGGAAAGTTTCGAGCGCGGTCCGTTCGAAAGCGGATGTATTTCCCGGTTCGAGGGCGAAGATATTGTCGGTTGTCGTCATCGTGCAGGTGAAAGATTAAAAACGCAGTCAAAGATAGTGAAAGGTGAGAGCAATCGTGCGGGCTTGCACGCAGAGATCGTCAAATCGCATCCTATCTTCTACAAAGATAGTGAAAGCCGAAAAGAAAACGGGAGCTTGCTCACAGTTTTCAGAGGCGTATCCTATTTTCTACAAAAATAACAAAAAATGGGGAATAGCAATGCTTTTTTTGCCGAAAAACAGGGATTCCGGATAAAAAAATGCACGGTTTTCTCTGTGTATTCCGAGAAAAAAACTTAACTTTGACCAAATAATGAATGTTGAAGGACGTGCTATGACGGAAAGGAGAGTGGACAAACGATTGCTGGCACCTGTGCTGATGGGGTTCTTTATCATGGGCTTCTGCGATATCGTGGCTCCGGTGACCAACATCATCAGCGGTGAATTTGCCGAGAGCCAGCAGAGTGCCGTGAGTTTTCTGCCGTCGATGGTTTTCCTTTGGTTCCTGCTTCTTTCCACGCCTGTCGCGGCGCTGATGAACCGCATCGGCCGCAAGAGAACGGCAATGATCGGTTATGCCTTTACCATCGCCGGGTTGCTCGTGCCCTATGCTGCGGGCGTCGGCAGTGCCTTGAGTTGGTATTTCATCGGCTTCGGTCTGCTGGGCATCGGCAATACCGCTATACAGGTGGCGGTCAATCCGCTGCTGGCGACCATCGTGCCCGAGGAGCGGATGACCAGCTACCTGACCGTCGGACAGATCTTCCGCAATACGGCTCTGTTGCTGCTCGCCCCGATCATCACGGGGCTGGTTTCGCTTTTCGGCGACTGGCGTCTGTTGTTGCCGATTTATGCGGGGCTTACGCTCGTCGGGGCCGTCTGGTTACAGGTGACTGCGGTCGCAGAACCGGCGCAATCGTCCCGTGCGGTCGGTATGGCCGAGTGTTTCCGTCTGCTGCGCAATCGCACCGTGTTGCTATGTACGCTCGGCGTGGCCTGTTTCATCGCTGCGGATGTCGGTATCGGCTTCGTTTCGGTGCGGTTGATCGACAATCCCGATTCGATTCTTACGACCACCGGATTTTACGCTTTGCGCATCGTGGGTACGCTCGTCGGTGCCTGGGTGTTGATCCGTGTCGTCGATGTCAAATACTTGCGCTGGAATATGCTGCTGGCATTGGCGCTTTGCATCGCCCTTTTCGCGGTGCGCTCCGAAGCGGTCGTTTATGCGCTGGTCGGCATCCTCGGCTTCACGATGGCCTGCGTTTTCGCCACGTTTTATGCCGTGGCGACCAAGAGTGCTCCGGGCCGTTCGAACGAAGTCGCCGGACTGATGATCCTGGCCATTTCCGCCGGTGCCCTTTCGGGCCCGATCTGCGGTGCGCTGATCCGCAGTTTCGGTCATCCCCAGGCGGGCTTGATCTGGGTGACGGCTTGTGTCTGCTACCTGCTCTGGGCCGCAACCGTATTGAAATCCGATACCAAGAAATAGAGTTATGAAAAACTGTAAATTACTGATTATAGCGTTGTTGTTTAGTATTTTGACTCTCCCTTCTTCGGGTCAGTCCCGCAGATACGACGATTATGGACGCAGCAGCCGCAGCGGATCGGCGATCAAGGGAGTGGAGTGGGGCGTACTGGCCGGACTCAACTTTCCCCATTTTTCGACTTCCGGTCCGGATTTCGGTATAGATAACCGGCTCGGTTGGCAGGCCGGACTCCAGATCGGCTTGAAATTCCGCTATTTCACCATCGGTCCCGAGGTGCTTTACGTGCGGCAGTCGATCAAGTTGAGCCATGCCGACTACGGAACTCTGAAAATCAAAACCAATTCGATCGATATTCCCCTCATCTTCTCGCTTCGGGCGCTTCCGATGCTGCGGATCAACGTCGGTCCCGTCTTTACGGTGATGAACGATTGCAAGTATGCCGAGGGCAACAACGAGATGTTCTTCGGCAGTATGCGCCCGACGGTTTCCTATATGTTGGGCCTGGGGTTGAATTTCGGACATACACTGATCGACTTCCGTTACAACGGGCAGTTCGATTCGAAAAAGTGTTATTATCCCACCGAAGAGGCGGTCGGGTTCAACATGCGCTCTTACTCCCTGGCATTGAGCGTAGGATTTGTTTTTTAGCTTATGATGGATTCCGAAGATAAGAAGATCGACATCGAGGGGGTGGATCCCCGGGAGCTGTACGGCCCCCAGAATATTTACCTCGAACAGATGCAGGAGCTGCATCCCAACCTCAAAATCATCGCTCGCGGATCTGCGCTCACGGTGCTCGGCCCCCGAAGCGATTCCGAACGGTTTCGGAAACGACTGGACGGATTGATCGCTTACTACCTCAAATACGGCTATATCTCCAAAGAGTCGGTACAACAGGCTTTTTCGACCGGGGTGATCGAACACGACGCTCCCGTCGATAAGGACGTGATCGTCTATGGCAACAACGGCACGATCGTCCGGGCCCGCACGGTCAATCAGCTCAAGCTGGTGCAGTCCTACGACCGCAACGACCTGCTGCTGGCCATCGGCCCCGCAGGTTCGGGCAAGACCTATACGGCCATCGCCCTGGCGGTGCGGGCTTTGAAAGAAAAACACGTCAAGCGGATCATCCTGACGCGTCCGGCCGTCGAAGCGGGCGAGAAGCTGGGTTTCCTGCCGGGCGACATGAAGGAGAAGCTCGATCCCTATCTGCAACCTCTGTACGATGCGCTCAACGATATGATTCCGCCCGCCAAGCTGCAAAAATACATCGAGGAGGGGACCGTGCAGATCGCGCCGCTGGCCTACATGCGCGGCCGTACGCTCGACAACGCTTTCGTCATTCTGGACGAGGCGCAGAATACGACCCTGCCGCAGATCAAGATGTTCCTTACGCGCATGGGACGTAATGCCAAATTCATCGTCACGGGCGACGTGACGCAGATCGACCTGCCCCGTCGTTCCGACAGCGGATTGACGCGGGCGATGGAGATTTTGCGCGGTGTCGAGGGGATCGGCATCGTGGAGTTCGACCGCCGCGACATCGTGCGGCATCCGCTCGTCAAGCAGATCGTCGAGGCTTTCGACCGCAGCGCTGCCGTCGAAGCGGCACCTGCTCCGGAAACTGGAAAATAGAAACGATAACCAATTAAAATAGAACTACTATGGATAAGAATTTGACCGCTTTGAAACCCGCGTTGGTTTGGAAGCATTTTGCAGAAATCGCCAAAATACCCCGTCCTTCCTCCCACGAGGAGAAGATCCGTGCGTACGTGATCGGCGTGGCCAAGAGTCTCGGCCTGGAGTGCAAGGAGGATGCGGCCCACAATGTCTATGTCCGCAAGCCTGCCTCCAAAGGGATGGAGAACCGCAAAGGTATCGTTCTGCAGGCGCATCTGGATATGGTTCCTCAGAAGAACAACGATAAGAAGTTCGACTTTACCAAGGACCCGATCGAGGCGTATATCGACGGCGAATGGGTGACGGCCAACGGTACGACGCTCGGTGCGGACAACGGTATCGGTGCGGCGGCTATTCTTGCCGTCCTGGAGGACGATACGCTCGAACACGGTCCTCTCGAAGCGCTTTTCACAGCGACCGAGGAGACGGGTATGGACGGTGCGTTCGGCCTGAAGAAAGGGGTGCTGCACGGTGACATCCTGCTTAACCTCGATTCCGAGGAGGAGGGCGAGTTGTATGTAGGCTGCGCCGGCGGCGTGGATGCCAACATCACGTTCAAGTATAAGGCGGAGCCGACTCCGGCACGGAATTACCGGGCCGTGAAGCTGGTTGTCAAAGGTCTTAAGGGCGGGCACTCCGGTATCCAGATTGTCGAACAGCGTGCCAATGCCAACAAATTGCTGTTCCGTTTCATCCGTGAGCAGAAGAAGTCGATGGACATCCTGCTTTGCTCGGTGGACGGCGGCGGTCTGCGCAATGCGATTCCGCGCGAGGCGACCGCTACGCTGATGGTCCGCACCAAGGATCTCGAGCAGCTGACCAAAGAGCTGAAAGCGTATGAAAAGGTCGTGAAGGCCGAGTTCGCCGGGATCGAGGACGCTGTTTCCATCAAACTGACCGAAACCGAAGCCCCTGAAACGATGATCGCCAAGGAGGTGGCGGAGAATCTGATCCGTGCGGTCGTAGGCTGCCCGAACGGGGTGCAGAAGATGTCGGTGTCGATGCCCGGACTGGTGCAGACGTCGAGCAACCTGGCCCGCGTGGTATCCGACGGCAAGACGGTGAAGTTGCAGTGTCTGCTCCGCAGTTCGGTGAACTCCGAGAAGGAGGAGCTGGGCGAGGCGATCTCCGCCGTGTTCGAGCTGGCCGGCGCTAAGGTGGAACTCACGGGTGCCTACAACGGTTGGAAACCCAATCTGGATTCGCCGATTCTGGCTGCGATGAAGGCTTCCTACAAAGCGCTTTTCGGCAAGGAACCTGCGGTTACGGCCATTCACGCCGGTCTGGAGTGCGGCATCATCGGTACGAATTACCCTAAGCTTGATATGATTTCTTTCGGCCCGACCATTTGCTATCCCCACTCTCCGGACGAAAAGGTGAACATCGCTTCCGTCGGCAAGTTCTATGAATTCCTGGTCGATACGCTGAAGAACGCTCCCCTAAAATAAGTCGTTTTGGAGGAGATGTCCTTGCCCGGCGGCGGCCGGCGTTGGTTCGTCATTGTCAATCCCGTGGCCGGAGGTGGCCGCGGGCTTGACCATTTTCCCCTGATCTCCAAGCTCCTGCGGGATGCCGGAATCCAGACCGAACCGGTCTTCACCGAACATAAGTTCCATGCGACGGAACTGACCGTGTCGGCCGTGAAGCAGGGATTCCGCCGCATTATCGCCGTAGGGGGCGACGGTACGCTGCACGAAGTCGTGAACGGTCTTTTTATTCAGCAGACGGTCGATCCCCGCGAGGTGCTGCTGGCCGTTGTCGCCGTGGGAGCGGGGAACGACTGGATCCGCACGTTCGGCGTGCCGAATCGCTATCAGGATGCGATCCGCGCTATCAAGGAGGGACATTCGTTTTTACAGGATGTCGGAGTCGTTTCTTACGAAGAGGCTCACTACCGTCAGCACCGTTATATGGCTAATGTGGCCGGTATGGGGTTCGATGCGATGGTAGTCAAGAAATACGCCCATCTCAAGAAGAAAGGACACAGCAACAAGTGGCTCTATACGTGGTGCATGATCCGTTCGTTCTTCAGCTACAAATCGACGGGCGTGAAGGTTTGGATCGACGACCGGCTGGTTTACAACAACCTGTTGATGAGCATCGCCATCGGTGTCTGCAAATACAACGGCGGCGGTATGCAGCAGTTGCCCGAGGCGGTGGCCGACGACGGACTGCTGGACGTGTCGCTGATCCGTCCCGTCCATTTCTGGCATATCCTGTTCCGCTTCCGTTATCTGTTCAACGGCGGGATTTACCGGATTCGGCATATCCTGCAGGAGAGGGGCAGCCGTATCCGCATCGAATCTTCGCCGGAGATCAGCGTCGAGGTCGATGGCGAATTGTTGGGGGAGTCTCCGTTGGAGTTTTCCGTATTGCACCGAGCTGTTCGGATCGTGGTTTCGGAGGAGTTCCTCAAGCGGGAGAGCTATCCGTTGTGTTCGTGCAATATCGTCTGATTTGATCGTATTATGCGACGAAGGCCGGAATCCACATGGATTTCCGGCCTTCGTCGCATATTCCATCGCCGTTGCAACGGGGACGGTTTGCACCCGCAGCGGGCGGCGTTGCTGCGCACTCTTGCTGAAATTGCCGCCTCCTGTGGCGCTGCGGAACTCTTTCTCGGAATGCGAAAGGGTGAGTATGGTTTTTTATCGGCGCATCGGTTGCGTACCTGACAAGATTGTAATCGGTTACCCTCTTGCTCCGCGCTTGTCGTCTTGTCGAAACCCGGCTGTTTTTACCGTTTTATAATTTATACCGGAGCTGTTGTTCGGTCTTTAGTCCCGGGTCCTGTGCCGGGCTTGTCTGTTCGGAATCAACGAACAAAGTCTTCGTCAAACGCAAGTTATCGGGGAGATTTTCGTATCTTTGACTTCGTCTAAAATACTTCGCCTGGGCAAAATGCAAATAAATTTGCTTTTGCACGCGGCTTATTCGTATCTTTGCATTTCCGAACGACGGTATATCGACCGTCTTCGCGGGGGCACCTGCATTTTGCCGATGCCTGTCGAACGGATAATATTAAAAACGAAAGATATTCAATGGCTTTACAATGCGGTATCGTGGGGCTGCCCAACGTGGGTAAATCGACCCTTTTCAACTGCCTGTCCAACGCCAAGGCGCAGGCGGCGAATTTTCCTTTCTGTACGATCGAGCCCAACGTGGGCGTCATCACCGTTCCCGACGAGCGGCTCATTCGGCTCGCGGAGATCGACAATCCCAAGCGGGTGGTTCCCACCACTATCGAGATCGTCGATATCGCCGGACTGGTGAAAGGTGCAAGCAAAGGCGAAGGGCTGGGAAACAAATTCCTTGCCAATATTCGCGAAACAGATGCAATCCTGCATGTACTGCGTTGCTTCGATGACGACAATATTGTTCATGTGGACGGCCGTGTCGATCCGGTTCGCGACAAGGAAATCATTGACACCGAATTGCAGATCAAAGACCTGGAAACCATTGACAGCCGTATTGCCAAAGTGCAGAAACAGGCTCAGACAGGCGGTGACAAGCAGGCTAAAATCGCTTATGAAGTACTTTGCAAATATAAGGAAGCACTGGAACAGGGTAAAAGTGCCCGCACCGTTTCTTTCGATACGAAAGACGAGCAGAAGATCGCACACGATCTATTCCTGTTGACCGACAAACCGGTAATGTATGTCTGTAACGTAGATGAAGCAAGCGCAGTCAACGGTAACAAATATGTTGAAATGGTGCGCGAGGCCGTCAAAGAAGAGAACGCGGAAATCCTAGTGGTAGCTGCCAAAACAGAAGCCGACATTGCAGAACTGGAAACATACGAAGACCGTCAGATGTTCCTTCAGGAAGCAGGTTTGGAAGAATCGGGTGTCAACCGTTTGATTAAAGCAGCTTACAAACTGTTGGATCTGGAAACATTCATCACAGCCGGAGAAATGGAAGTAAAAGCATGGACTTACCGCAAAGGCTGGAAAGCTCCCCAATGTGCCGGAGTCATCCATACCGACTTTGAAAAAGGCTTTATCCGTGCCGAAGTCATCAAATACGAAGACTATATTCAATATGGTTCGGAAGCGGCCGTCAAGGAAGCCGGAAAGATGGGCATTGAAGGCAAGGAATATGTGGTACAGGATGGCGACATGCACTTCCGCTTCAATGTATAAAACAAACGATTAATATGAATAAATTTCTTATCATAGGAACCGGCGGCGTGGGAGGTAGCATCGCCGGTTTTCTTGCTTTAGCAGGAAAGGACGTAACGTGCATTGCCCGTGGCAAACACCTGGAAGCCATCCGCGAAAAAGGACTTCACCTGAAGTCGGATTTAAAAGGCGAACATTATCTTCCCGTAAAAGCCTGCACAGCCGAAGAATATAACGAACAGACAGATGTCATTTTCGTTTGTGTAAAAGGATATTCCATCAACT
>OHXM01000649.1_pt1 | contig 11584 bp, 9 predicted proteins | sample 1579901 | NCBI WGS metagenome assembly OHXM01 (sample SAMEA3882528, study PRJEB24775) | human gut metagenome | biome: human-associated habitat; feature: intestine environment; material: feces | place: Netherlands | collected 2009/2010
CCGCCGGCACCACCGGGCGCCACGACGACGCGCTCGCCGTCGTGCACCAGGTCGGCAATCTCGAACATCGGGGTCTGCGTCTCGGGATCGAGCTCGCGCACCACGGTACCCATAGGGACCTTGAGAATCAGGTCCTCGCCGCTCTTACCGTTACGACGGGCACCCTGCCCGTGCGTGCCGCGCTCGGCGCGGAAGTGATGCTTAAAGCGGTAATCGATCAGCGAAGACAGCTGAGCATCGGCCTGGATGACGACATTGCCGCCACGACCGCCGTCGCCGCCATCGGGGCCGCCCTTGGGGACAAATGCCTCGCGCCTAAACGACATGCATCCGGCTCCGCCGTCGCCGCCGCACACGTTAATGCGGCTGATATCGGTGAACTGTGACAACAGAATCGCCTCCTACAAAAAAGAGGGAGACCCTTGAATCCTAAAACTCAAGTGCCTCCCACATATGTGCTCTATGAAGGGTGAATTACGCGTTCGCGAGCGGGCGTACGCTGACCCTGTGCTTGATACCCTTGTGGAACTCAACGGTACCGTCGACCAGCGCGAACAGCGTGTCGTCCTTACCACGGCCAACGTTCTCACCCGGGTGGATGTGCGTGCCGTGCTGACGGACGAGAATCGTGCCCGTGGTTACCGTCTGGCCGGCATAGCGCTTCGTGCCAAGGCGCTGACCGCGGGAGTCACGGCCATTACGGGAGGAACCGAGTCCTTTTTTGTGTGCCATTGTGTATACCTACTCTTTCGTTACGAGTGTAATCTACTCGGCGACGGGAGCCTCGGCAACAGCCTCAGCCTCTGCCTTGACAGCCTTCTTGGCGCGGGACGTAGCCTGGACCTTCACGATCTTCAGCTTGGTGAGCTGCTGACGGTGACCCTTCAGACGACGATAGCGCTTACGCTTGTGGAACTTGAAGACCAGCTGCTTCTCGCCCTTGAACTGCTCAACGATCTGAGCGGTAACCTTGGCCTTGGCCAGCTTGTCGGGATCGGTGACGATCCTCTTTCCATCGTTGAGGAAGATAACCGGCAGGGTGACCTTGTCGCCCTCATTGCCCTCGATCTTCTCGACGGTGATGACATCGTCGGTGGCGACCTTGTACTGCTTGCCGCCCGTGTTAACGATTGCGTACATGTTTACTTGCCCTTCATGCATCAGTTAGTGCAACAGCCGAATATAGTAGCAGGCGAAAATAACCCCGTCAACGAGTATGTGGAGCAAATCCACAAGTTCGCACAGGTATGGGGCTGACGAGTCGGCCCTCGTCGTCCTCGCATGCTTGATTCTGACGCTCGACATCGTAGGAGCAGATGGTCACGAGGTCTTGCATACCGGTGGAAACAATAGGTGCATCCACGCCCGGGGTCAAGCCCTGCAACAAAACATCAGCAGCAGAAAGCAAAATTTCCGGACGCATGGAGCCCTCGTTGTCGGCATGGGTGTCGAGCATGAGCACCAAATGGTCCGGGCGCTCCCCCGCCGTGAGCTCATAGCCCACGAGCGTGTGATCCAAATCCAAGCGCTTGCTCTTTTTTCCGCGCGCGTAGTCGATGCCATGGTCCGCGCGCAGCGTGTCGATCGCACGACGCACCTCGTCGGCGCTTACGGGCGCCTCGGGATCCAAGTGCAGGTCGATGCGATACGACAGGCGCGTGAGCTGCGCCGTCAACGCCGGCGTGCGCACGTCGATGTACGCCGCCTCGATGGGCGCCAGATCGGCCGGAGACGCCGCAGCCAGGCGCCCAAACGCCTCGTCGAGCGCCACGAACTCGGTCATAAACAGGTCATACCACTCGCAGGTCGACGACGTACCAACCGGTAGCGCCGAAGAGAAGCCCACGCGCATGTGCGGAGAGAAGCCCTGCGTGACGGCATAGGGAAGTCCCGCACGGCGCACGATGCGCTCAATGGTATGGATTACTTCGAGATGGCCCAGGTACTTAAGGCGATCGCGCTTGCCATAGCGAACACGAAGCCTAAAGAGCGAGGGGTTGTCGGTCAGGCGCTCACTCATGCGCGATCACCCATCAATACATTCTTGGCGTGGAGCGTAGGGCAGATCCCGCAGCCGGTGCATGACGTGCGGGTGCAGTCGGGAGTCGTGACGCCCTCGAGCGAGCGACGGTACTCGCGCTCGAGGAAGCCGCGCGTGCAGCCGGGGCTCACGTGCTCCCACGGCAGGCGCCAGTCCAACTCGTAGGGCAGGTGCACGAGCTCATTGAGGTCGATGCCGTTTTTGGCAGCAGCTTCCTTCCAGTTATCGAGCGAGAAATGCTCTACCCAGGCGTCAAAGCGAGAGCCCGCGCGCCAAGCATCGATGATGACGGGCGTCATGTCACGACCGGCGCGGGACAGCGCAGCCTCGATGAGCGAGGTCTCGGCATCGTGGTAATGAACGCGGACGGCACGGTTGCGAACGCTCGTGATGAGCAGCTTCTGGCGACGCTTGACGTCGTCGTAGTCGAGCTGCGGGCACCACTGGAACGGCGTGGCAGCCTTGGGGATAAAGACCGAAACCGAGATCGACACCGAGATCGAGAACTCTGCAGACTATGACACCTGTTGCTTTCCGTAATGAGCCGGTTGGATGCACAGGAACGACCGAGCTCCAGCACGTGATCGGCCAGATTGGCGATGGCCACGATATCCTCGTCGCGCTCGCCGGGAAGGCCCATCATAAAGTAGAGCTTCATGCGGTTCCAGCCGGCCTCGAAGGCTGCCTTGGCCGCACGGTCCAGGTCCTCCTCGGTCACGTTCTTGTTAATGATGTCGCGCATGCGCTGGCTGCCGGCCTCGGGCGCGAACGTCAGTCCGCCCTTCTTTTCGCCGGCGACCGACTCGGCCATATCCACGCCAAACGAATCCAGGCGCTGCGACGGAATAGACACGCGAATACCCGTATCCTCCAGGCGATGGTTGAGCCTGCCGAGCACATCGCGAATGCAGGAGTGGTCGGTCGTGGAGAGCGAGGTCAGCGACACCTCGTCATAGCCGGTCTTTTCCAGACCCTGAATCACCGACGAGACGATCTGGTCGGCCGAGCGCTCACGCACCGGGCGATACGTCATGCCGGCCTGGCAAAAACGACAGCCGCGGGCGCAGCCGCGCAGGATCTCGATAGACAGGCGGTCGTGGACCAGCTGCGCATAGGGCACGCACGACTGCGACAGCGGATTCGTGGCGCCGAAATCCTCGACGACGCGCTTGTAGACCACGGTCGGCGCATCCTTGCCCTCACGCGGCACGGTGTAGCCATGCGGCGAGCAGGGCTCGTCGTGACAAACCTCATAGAGCGACGGCACGTAGTTGCCGGCAATGGATGCAAGCTGCTCGACAATCTGCGCGCGCGGGACTCCTTCGTCACGCAGACGACGATGCAACTGGCAGGTCTCGAGCAGCGATTCCTCGCCCTCGCCGATGAGGATAACATCGAAGAAGGCCGCGTACGGCTCGGGGTTGTACACCGAGGGGCCGCCGGCGATGATAATGGGGTCGTCCTCGGTGCGGTCAGCCGCTAACAGCGGAATACCAGCGAGGTCGAGTGCCTCGAGGAAGTTCGTCACCGCCATCTCGTGCGGCACATGCAGGCCGACGATATCAAACGAAGCGACCGGCGCTGCACCCTCGAGCGACAGCAGCGGAATGCCTGCCTCGCGCATGGCGTCACCCATATCGGGCCACGGCACATAGCCGCGCTCGCAGGAGATGCCCTCGGCCTGGTTAAGGATGTTGTAGAGGATGGCGATGCCCTGGTTGGGCAGACCAACCTCGTACACATCCGGGTAGATCAGGCAGCAACGGTAGTCGGCATCGGCCTTGGAAAGCGTGCCCCACTCGTGATCGATATAGCGACTCGGCTTCTCGACCTTGGCGAGCAACGGCTCAATTAAATGAAAACAGTCTTGGTATGCAACGCGCAACGGAAAACCCCTAAGCAGCGAGATCTGATGCGTCCTGATAGGACGCCATAGGACGGGTAGCGCCCGCGACCGCAGTCACCAGATCGCGAACGCGGGAAAACGTGGCAGTGACCACCTCGTTGGCACGGCTGTAGTCGACATCGCGCTCGTAGAGCGAAACGAGCGCACGGCCCATGCCATAGGTGCCCGCGGCAGCAGCGAGCGCCTTGACGGCAAACCCAATATGCGGCGTCTGCTTGACGAGCGCGCGGGTGACCGCGCGGATCACAAGACCGCCGGCAAGCACGCCCGCGACCTCGTAGCCGCGCTCAGGCTTAATGCCGCGTCCAAAGACGGCAGCGAGCTCAAAGAGCATGCCCACCTGCGCAAGCGCCATAACGGGATAATCGGTGCCCGGCAAAAACACCAAAGCCCCGGTCGCCATATTGGTGAGCGCACACGAGGTGATGATACGATTGGCCGCCGCGATGCGCATGAAGGCAAAGTTCGCCGCAAAAGCCGTTTCCTTGTCGGTGCGATCGAGAATCCAGCGGGCAAGCGTCTCGAGCAGATACGTCTTATCGGTTGCCGCCACCACACCGAGCATGGGCGTGGACTCCTCGATAAACGGCACCTCCACAGCAGACTCGGCAAGCACGCACACGGGCGCGCCGGCGATCACGAGCTCCTGCACGGCACTCTCCAAGCGGTCGGAACCACACGAGAGCACCAGCACCACATCGGTATCGGTCTTTGGAGCAATTCGCTCCTCCCCCAGACGCTCGACGCGCACAATGCCCGAGGTCGTCTGCGGCACAAAGGCGTCACGCACCGTCTCGGCCAGAAAGCGCGAGGCGGACGAATCCAGATAGACCGAGACGCGCACCGGCGTATCGGAATCCTTCTTAACGGACGCGCCCATCTTAAAAGCGCGGGTCAGCTTATCTACGGGAATTTTCATAGCAAACCCCTCCAGCGGTTACGCGGCGCCCGAACGATGCCGCCATATGGATTGTACGATACCCACCGTCAGCAGTTGGATCATCATCGAAGACGAACCAAAGCTAATAAACGGTAGCGGAATACCGGTAATCGGCATCATGCCGATGCACATGCCGATGTTTTCGAAGGTCTGGAACGCCCACATGCCAACGATGCCCACACACGAAAGACGCAAAAACAGCGACTCACACTTAAAGGCGACGCGAATCGTCGAAAAGATCAGCAGCACGTAGAGGCACAGGAGCAAAAAGGAACCACAAAAGCCAAAGGTCTCGGACAGAAAGGCGAAGACGAAGTCGGTGTGGAACTCAGGCAGAAAGCCGCCGGCTGACTGCGTCGCATGGCCCAAACCCTTACCAAAGAAGCCGCCCGAGCCAACGGCGATAAGCGACTGCTGCAGGTTGTAGGCATCGTCCGAATCGGCATTATCGGGGTCGATAAAGACCGTCAGACGGTTCATCTGATACTGCTTGATGAGCACATCGTGGCCGAGCAGCGAATCAAAGACCGAATCGAGCGCCAGGACGAGGGCCACCAGGCCCACAAGCAGGGCCAGGGTCGACAGCACCCATTCGCGGCGCGCACCGCTCATACAGATGACGATAGCGCCGGAAACCAGCACGACCAGGCCCGATCCCAGGTCGCCCATGGCAACGACGGCCAAAAACGGAATGGACAGCATGCCGCAGAGCTTGACGTAGTCGCGAACGGTATCGATGCGGCCGTTATACTGCGATCCAAGCGTAGCAATAAAGAAGATGGTGATGAGCTTGGCAAGCTCAACCGGCTGGAATGTCAAGCCAATACCGGGAATCTTGATCCAGCCCGTCATGCCCAGACCGCCCGTATAGGACAGACCCGGAATCTTGGGCGAGAGGATCACGATCAGGTCGATGACGAGCAACGCCGTCGAGAAATTGGAAATACCGCGCAGATCGGTACGCCAGACCAGCACCGCCAGCACCGTGCCGATGCCAATTCCCAGCAGATGGCGTGAGAACGAGGCATCGGCCTTAAACTGCGAAGCCGACCAGATGATGATGGCACCGTAGGCAACGAGCGCCACAGTAGCCACGAGCACACCGATATGCACCTTTTGGCGAAACGTGCCGCGCGAGGCCGAAAGTTGCTTGTTGACGCGGTCCAGGCTGCTGCGAGAGCCGGTTTTGGTTGAACGGAACAGATCCGCCGGAGAAAAATCCATCGCAACCTCCTATCGAACCGAAGAATCGCCCGAGGCCGAAGAGGTATCGGGCTCGTCATAAATCACGCCGAGAACGTCACGCACAACATGCATCGCGGTATCTGAGCCACCGCCGCCCTGCTCCAGGACAGTAGCGATGACATACTTGGGATCATCGGCCGGTGCATAGGCGCAGAACCAAGCGTATTCGTCCTCACCGCTTTTCTCGCCCGTGCCCGACTTGCCGTATACCTGCGGCGTCAGGGTGCCAAAGTGCGCCGCCAGGGACGTCGATGCCGTGTAAATCACGTCGTGCATGCCGTTGCGAACAAGAGTCAAATCCGAATCGCTGTTGATCTTGGCCTCCAGGCGCTTCTTCTTGCCCTTGCCGTTGTACTTATAGGCATCGCCGTCGCCATCGCGCGACACGGCAGACAAAAACACGTGAGGCACGTACTGTTTGCCGCCGTTGGCAAGACCCATATAGGCACACGCCATCTGCAGGGGCGTCACCAGGATGTCGCCCTGGCCGATGGCAATGTTGGTCATATCGCCGGCATTCCACTTGCGGTCCTCGGCAGAGGCGTCGGTGAAGTACGACTCTTTCCACTTGGCATCGGGAATACGGCCCGCGCCCTCACTCGGCAGATCGATACCGCAGGTCTTGCCTAGACCCCAGCGACGAAAGACCTCCTGCAGGCCCTCGGGATGTTGCTCGTCATAAAAGAACGCCTTGCCCATGTCGTAGAAGACGGGGTCGCATGAGTTGGCGATACCCGACTGCAGCGTCATGGTGCCGTGGCCGGAATGCAGCCAGCAGTACTTGCCCCACGACTTGCCCAGACCCGTCCAATAACCCGTGCAGTTGGTCGTCTGCCCCGACGTGTAGGTTCCAAACTCAAGACCGGCCAGTGCCGAGAGCGGCTTGATGGTCGAGGCCGACATGTACTGTCCGCTAATGGCGCGGTTGAGCAGCGGGTGCGAACCCTTGTCATCATTGAGCTCGGTCCACACGTCATTTGAGACGCCGCCGATAAAGACGGACGGATCGAACTTGGGCTGGCTCGCCATGCCCAGGATCTCGCCATTGTTGGGATCGAGACACACTACAGCGCCGTTGCCGGCATTGCTGTAGCCAGTGGTCTTGGCAAGCTCGATAGCGCTCGCCAGCGCCGTCTCGCAGGCCTGCTGGATCTTAAGGTCGAGCGTGAGCTTAATGTCAGAGCCGGCCTTCGCGGGCACGGCGCCGGCCTGACCGGTCACGTTGCCCGAGGCATCGACCTTGACGGTCTGCTCGCCACGAATACCCTGCAGCAGGTTTTCGTAGTAGCTCTCAACGCCCGCCTGGCCCACGATATCGCCCGACTGGTACGTAATCTTGCCAGCAGAAGCATCATCGTCGCCAGAAGTTTTCTTATTCTGGGCCTCGAGCTGCTCGAAGGTAATGGTGCCGGTATAGCCCAAGATATGGCATGCCGTCTCGCCATATGGATACTGGCGCTCGGTACGCTCGGCAATCTTGACGCCCGGGAACTCGCCGGCGTGTTCCTTGATATAGGCAACCGTGGAGCGACGGACGTCCGTCGCGATGGTATGCAGGCTCTGAGCGCCCTCTGTATTGTCCTGGATATTGCGAAGGACCGCCACGTAAGGCATTCCAAGCACGTTGGCAAGATGGCGAACCAGAACCTCATCCTCGGCAAGGTCGCGGTAGGCCACGACAGCAAGTGAGGGACGGTTCTGGACAAGCGCCACGCCATTGCGGTCGAGGATGCGGCCGCGCACAGCGGGAGTGGTAACGGTGCGAGTCTGATTGCTATTAGCCTGCTTCTCGTAATAGTCCGACGAGACCATCTGCATGCCCCACAGCTTGACGGCGAGCGCCGCAAACATCGCGCCCACACCCGTGGTGAGGATGGAAAAACGGCCCTTAAAGGCGGTCGCCGCGGTATTGCCCTCGCCCTCGGTGGCGCGCGGGGCCGTTCCATGCTGCGTATCGTAGGTAAAACGGGAATCGCCACGACGCATGATGACCAGCGCGACCACGATGGCCACAACCAGCACGATACCGGCGATAATAACCGTCAACTGGGAAGACATCTACGGGCCTCCCCTATTTGAGCTTGCGGGTCTTGGGCTTAAAGCGCATACCCGTCTGGCGTCCGCCACGTGCGGAGAATCCATAGCCGGACTGCGGCACGACGCCGGACATCAAAAACGGAATGGCAACCAGACCCGTCAGGATCGAGGACGGCAGCGCATGGCCGAAGATCGCCACGACAAAGCTCGTCTCCAAACCCATAAACAGCAAGATGATGCTGTAGATCACATTAATGACGAGCGCGAAGGCGCCCACAGTGACGCCGCGCGCACTCGGGGTACCGCCCGTCTGACCGACGGCGCTGTGCACCAGGGCAAAAGAACCCACGGTCAGCAGGAGCGACATAACGCCCACCGGCACGGCAGCGGACAGGTCATAGAACAACCCGCTGCAAAAACCGCACACGACGGCACGGGTCGGGTCGCCCGAGAACACGCTTAGGCACACCAAGATAATCATGAAGTTGACGCGACCGCCCGCAATGGAGATCTGCGGTGCCAGGCCTGCCTGCAGCAGCACGCACACAATGGCGGCGATCACAAACGTGCGGGAGCTCATCCCCTGCTCGTGTAGATCCATGGACATGCCCCCTATTCGTTCGAGCCAGAATCGGTCGTCTCGGACGTGTCGGAACTGTCATCCGAGCCCTCGTCCTTCGTCTTGGTTGCAGCATCGCGCGACGTTCCCTGCGGCGTGCTGTTGGCCGTGCTCACGTCCTCATCCGAGGCCGACTGTTCGTCGGTCAGCGAGGTAATGACCAGCACTTCCTCGTTGTTCTCGGCCGTGGTCTGAGCGCGCACCACAATGGTGTAGTACACGTCGTTTGCCGATTTCTCAACCGACGAGACGGTGCCGAGCGGTAGACCCTTGGGGAACACACCGCCAATGCCCGAGGTCACGATGATGTCGCCAACCTTAACGTCGGAGTCGACGCTCACATACTCAAGACGCAGCGTGCCGTCAGCCTGACCCTGCAGCATGCCTTGGGCGCGCGTGTCCTGCACCATAGCGGACACGCCCGAGTTCTCGTCGCCAATCAGGCGCACGGTCGATGTCTTGGCGGAAACTTCGATGATCTGGCCGATAACACCGGCCGAACTCGTCACAGGCATGTTGATGGTAAGGCCGTCGGCAGAGCCCTTGTCGATGGTAACGGTCGAGGTCCAGGCATCGCCGGAGGCACCGACAATACGAGCTGCGGTCGATTTAAGGTTGTAGGTCGACTGCAGGCCGACCAGCCCTTCCAGACGCTCAGCAGTCTTTTGAGCCTCGGAGAGCTCAGCAACCTTAGAGGTCAGTTCCTCGTTTTGCTTCTTAAGCTCATCAAGCGTGTCCTGCGACGCTGTAAGGTTAGAGAACACGTTGCCGATCGCATTGAAGGGAGCCGCCACAGCCGAACCCACAAAGCGCACCGGAGAGGTGATCGTCGTTACGCCCGAACGCACGGCATGAATCGGTCCTGCCTCGCCCTCGCGGATGTAAAACGTGAGCAGCAACACCGAAATCAGGCTGAAAACAATCAACGGGCGCATACCCGTTGATTGTCGCTTGGTATTCAGATTTGTGGAGAAACCCGAAGATCGTGCCAAATGGAATCCACCTTTTGGAAATTAAGCATTGGTCTGGACGAAGCCGCCATCAAACGCATTGGCCTCGAGCACGCGGGCACAGCCGTTAACGACGTTATCGAGTGCCGTAGGACTGACGTTGACCGAAACACCGGTCTCATCGCGCAGACGCACGTCGAGACCGCGCAGCAGCGCGCCGCCACCGGTCAGCAAAATGCCGTAGTACATAAGGTCCGAGGCAAGATCGGGAGGCGTAGCGTCGAGTGCGTCCTTGACGGCCTTGGCCATCTCGTCGAGCGGCTTGTTAAGCGCGCGACGAATCTCCTCGCTCTCGATGCGCACGGTCTTGGGCAGACCGGTAATCACGTCGCGGCCGTTGACCTCGACGTCGAGCTCGTCCTTGAGCGGCACGGCGGAGCCGACCTTGATCTTGATGTCCTCTGCCGTACGCTCGCCGATGGCCAGGTTGTAGGCATCGCGAACGTGCGTGAGGATGGCCTGATCGAACTCGTCGCCGGCAATACGGATGGACTGCGAGACGACGATGCCGCCCATAGCGATAACGGCAACCTCGGTGGTACCGCCACCGATGTCGATGACCATGGAGCCGGTGGGCTCCTCGACGGGCAGGTCGGCGCCGATAGCAGCAGCCATGGGCTCCTCGATCAGGTAGGCCTGGCGAGCGCCGGCCTGGATCGTGGCCTCAAAGACAGCGCGCTTCTCGACCGACGTGACGCCGGAGGGAACGCAGACGACAACACGCGGACGCGGAGTCCACGGATAGCGCTTCTCGGAAGCCTTGTCGATAAAGTAGCGGAGCATAGCCTCGGTAACATCGAAGTCGGCGATAACGCCGTCCTTCAGGGGACGAACGGCCACAATGTTGCCGGGCGTACGGCCGAGCATGCGCTTTGCCTCGATACCGACCGCCAGGATGCGCTCGTCGTTCTTGTCGATGGCGACGACGGAGGGCTCGCGGATGACGATGCCCTTGCCGCGCACGGAGACAAGCGTATTTGCGGTGCCGAGGTCGATGGCAAGATCGCCCGCATAGCTACCGAAGAACATATCCATCAAAGAAAACAACGCAACTCCTGATGTGTTGGATGATTGCTGGAAAACTACTAGTTCATGATACTAGCGCAAGCCCGGCACCTCACTTGCGGTGAAGCACCGGGCAAAGCTAAATCCCATAAGGTCACTACTGGTTGTCAGCAGCCGAGAAATCCATATCGAGCGAGGAAACGGCCCAGCCGATATGGTTGTCGGAGCGCACGAATTTGACGGTGTACTCCTGCTCGCCGCCCTTGGACAGCGATGCCTTCACCTTGGCGGTCGTCTCGGTCATGGACTGATCCATGCCCTCGACGGACACGGTGGCACCCTGCGGAATCGAGAAGATGATCATCGACTTGGCGTCCTCGGACAGGCTCGAGGCCAGGCAAGACTCGGCCTTTGCGGCGTCACCGTCGCCGGCAGCCTGGAACAGATCAGTAACGACAGACTCCTGAGACGGGAAGCCAAAGCCGCGCGTGTAGGCAAAGCCCAGACCGCCCGCGGCGATCAAGATGAGCAGAAGCAGCACGATGAAGACTTTGAGACCCGTGTGGCGATGGCGACGACGGACCTTGGCCTGCTTACGATCCTGACGGTCCTGCTGGACCATCTCGGACTCGGACAGCGTAAAGAAGCCGGTGTCCGAGGGATCGGGCATGAACTGACCGGTCGCGCCCGTAGGATCGAGCGGATCGACGGCGGGAGCGTCCATCGCGGGCGCCGGAGCCGTGGCCATAGCCGTCTGGGCAGACAGTGCGGCAAGCGAATC
>OHXM01000650.1_pt1 | contig 11582 bp, 10 predicted proteins | sample 1579901 | NCBI WGS metagenome assembly OHXM01 (sample SAMEA3882528, study PRJEB24775) | human gut metagenome | biome: human-associated habitat; feature: intestine environment; material: feces | place: Netherlands | collected 2009/2010
GAGATGGGGAGAAAATAAAAGAGACAAGTCTTTGCAGATTTTGTCTCTTTTATTTTTTCATTGCGAAAAATATATTGTATGAAATTTGAATAAGCTCACTGTTTCAAATCTTCCTTCAACTGCCTGATAGCCTTTTCCGCATCTCCTTCCTTCTCGTTGAGCAGCGTGACGAAGCGGCTGCCGATGATGGCACCGGATGAATGGGTGCAGGCGGCATCGAATGTCTGCTTGTTGCTGATGCCGAAGCCTACCATGCGTGGATTGCGCAGGTTCATATCCTCTATCTTCTTGAAGTAGGCTTGCTTCCGGGTGTCGAAGTCTTTCTGGGCACCGGTGGTGGCGGCACTGGACACCAGATAGATGAAGCCGTCGGTGTGGGCGTCTATTTCGCGGACGCGGGCTTCGCTGGTTTCGGGGGTAATGAGCATGATGACACGGATGTCATACTTCGAGGCAATGGCTTTGTAACTCTCTTCGTAATCGCGGAAAGGGAGGTCGGGAATGATGACGCCATCGATGCCGCATTCCACGCACTTCTGGCAGAAGGCTTCGAAGCCGAACTGCATGATGGGATTGAGGTACCCCATAAGGATGAGGGGGATGCGGACATCGCGACGGATGTCGCGCAATTGTTCGAAAAGCAGGCGGAGGGACATGCCGTTGTGCAGGGCGCGGGTGGCGGCGTTCTGAATGACAATGCCGTCGGCCATGGGGTCACTGAACGGAATTCCGATTTCAATCATGCTGACTCCGTTTCTTTCGAGGGCACGGATAACGTCGGCAGTACCGTCGAGGTTGGGACAGCCTGCACAAAAGTAAATGGACAGCAGATTCTTGGGGCTGTCCTGGAAAAGTTGGTTAATGCGGTTCAACATACTATTTCTATTTACAATTTTACAATTTACAATTTACTATTTGGCTGCGCAATATATACTGCATGTTACGATTTACAATTTTACAATTTACTATTTACTATTTACCATGTACAATGTACAATTTGCCATGTGGCGTATATTGCGCAGCCAAATAGTAAATAGTAAATCGTCAAATCGTACCTCCCTTGAGTTCTTTCAGGAAGTTTGAGATGCGTTCCACATCCTTTATTCCCGGTGCCGTCTCGAAACGGCTGTTGATGTCGATACCTGCGAAATAGGGATGGCGGAACTCCCGGAGGGCTTTTACGCTGTAGGGGTTGATGCCGCCGCTGAGCAGGAACGGGGTGGGACCGTTGTAGCGGTGCAGGAGGTTCCAGTCGAACTGGTTGCCGGAACCGCCGTACTGCGGGGTCTTGGTGTCGAAGAGGTAATAGTCGCACAGACCATTGTAGGCAGAAACGGAAAGCAGGTCCTTGGGCAGCAAGATGGAGAAAGCCTTGATGAGGTGCAGGCCTGCATTGCGCAGGGAACGGCAGTACTCGGGAGCCTCATTGCCATGCAGCTGGATGTAGTCCAGGCTGAAACGGTCGGCATACATCAGGATGTTTTCCTTACTTTCGTTGACAAAGACACCGACACGCTTGGCGCAGGCTGGCAGATACCCGGGCATCTGGCACAGACAACGGGGAGATTTTGGGTAGAAGATGAAACCAATCATATCTACACCTTGCAGTTCTACATTGCGGATGTTTTCTGCTTCGGTCATTCCGCATACTTTGATGAGAGGAGACATTTTATTTACGATTTACAATTTACGATTTACAATTTGGCTGCGCGATGTAACGCTGTATGAGAGACTTTTGTATTTACAATTATCAACTTTCAACTTTTAATTATCAATTAAGAGACTGTCTTGGATGAACTCTTTCAGGGTTTCGCTCGGATTGGCTGTTTTCATGAAGGTTTCGCCGATGAGGAAACCGCGGAAGCCGGCGGCACGCAGGCGGCAGATGGTTTCGGGGTCGGAGATGCCGCTTTCGGAAACAAGGAGCGGGGATGCCGGTCCGTGGGTGGCTTCGCGCAGTTGCCGGGCTATCCGGAAGGAGTTCTCCACATCGGTGACGAAAGAGCCGAGGTTGCGGTTGTTGACACCGACCATGTCGACCTCCTTATTTATATAGGAGAGTTCCGAAGGGCTGTGGATTTCGAGCAATACCTCCAGCCCGAGTTCGTGGGCTTGGGTGGTGAGGGTGCTGCACTGCTCCGGACTGAGGCAGGCGGCAATGAGCAGTACGGCGTCGGCACCTACGATGCAGGCTTGCAGAAGCTGGTACTTGTCGATGATGAAGTCCTTGCGCAGAATGGGGATGCGGACGAGCGGACGGGCCGTGCGGATGTCGCGCAGCGTACCGCCGAAGAACTTCTCATCCGTCAGGATGGAGAGGGCGGCGGCGCCGGCGGCTTCGTAGGCGGCAGGTATTTCCTCTGCCCGGGCAGCCTCGTTTATCCAGCCTTTGGAGGGTGAACGGCGTTTGAACTCGGAGATGATTCCTGTAGAAGAAGCGGCAAGGGCCTGCTTCATGCTGCGGCGGTGTGCCGCATTCTCCCGGATGATGATTCCGGCCTGCTCCTGCAACTGTTCCGGAGAGACGGTCTGCTTTTGCAGTTCAATCTCTGTTTGCTTATGGGCGATGATTTCGGACAGTATATCTTTCATTGCTTCATTTATTAATCTCGATAAATTTTTTCAGTGTCGCCAGCGCCCGTCCGCTATCCAGTGATTCGCGTGCGATGGCGATGCACTCTTCAATCTCTTTCTGCGGCTCCATCACTTGGATGGCAAAGGCGGCGTTGACAATGACGCATTGCGTTTGTGCAGGTGTGGCATGCCCCGTAAGGATATTGTCGAAGATGCGGGCGGCATCTTCCTTGCATGCGCCGCCGAAGAGTTCTTCGGGACGGGCATCCTTGAAGCCGAGGGCCTGCGGACGGTAGATGCGCTCGTAGTTGCGGGTCATCACCTTGAACTCGTCCGTCAGGGAGATTTCGTCGTAGCTGTCGAGGCTGTTGACTACGGCAAAGTCAATGCCGAGCTTATAGAATACGTTGGTGTATAGGCGCATCTGCGAGAGGTCTGCCACACCGAGCAGCTGGTATGCCGGGCAGCATGGATTCACCAGCGGGCCGAGCAGATTGAACAAGGTGCGCACTCCCAACGTCTTGCGTACGGGACCGACAAACTTCATCGCCGGATTGAAAAGCTGGGCATGAAGGTAGGCGATGTTGCACTCCTCCATGCTGCGTTTCAGCGTGTCGGGGTTGTTGGTGAAGCGTACGCCGTGCTGCTCGATGACATTGCTGGCTCCGCTCACGGAAGTGGCTCCGTAGTTGCCGTGCTTGGCAACCTTGTAGCCGGCTCCCGCCACCACGAAGCAAGCGCAGGTGGAGATGTTGAAGGTGTTCTTTCCGTCGCCGCCCGTACCTACAATGTCGATGGGGCGATAGGGGGCGAAGTCGATGGGAAGGCGTGTCTCCATCAGTGCTTCGCGGAAACCGATAAGCTCGTCCACAGTGATGCTTCGCATCTGGAAGGCAGTGAGCAAGGCTGCTATCTGCGCCTCAGGATACATTTCCTTGGTGATGTTGAGGAGGATTTGTTTGGTTTCCTCCGACGTAAGCTCTTCGTGGTTGAAGAGACGGGTGAGTATTGCTTTCATCTTTTTATTTACGATTTGACGATTTACGATTTGACGATTGAAGTTACTCTTTTTCTGAAGTGCCTCATTTGAAAAGCCAGTTTTTTACGATTGTTTTTCCGTCGGGTGTCAGTACCGATTCAGGATGGAACTGGATGCCGTGTATGTCATACTCCCGATGTTTCAGCGCCATGATTTGTCCTTCGGGGCTGATGGCGGTAATGGCCAGCGCTTCGGGAAAGTCCTTCGTATCCACTACCCAGGAGTGGTATCGTCCGACGGGAATCCTATCGGGTAAACCGCAGAAGATATAGTCTTCTTCGAGAGAAATACCTTCATAATCCTTCCCCCCTAATCCTTCATCCCTAATCCTTAATCCTTCCCCCTTCATTCTTATCTCCGTCTGTACCCCATGGAATACCTCTTCCAGATTGACCAGCTTTCCGCCAAACACTTGTCCTATGGCTTGTTCGCCCAGGCAGACGCCAAGTATGGGTTTCCGTCCGGCATAGGTGCGGATGACATTCAGCAGCAGTCCGGCTTCCTCGGGGACACCGGGGCCGGGTGAGAGGATGATTTTATCGTATGGCTCCAATTCTTCGAGCCGGAATTTATCGTTGCGCAGCACATCCGTTTCTGCGCCGAGCTCTTTCACCAGATGGGCAAGGTTGTAGGTGAAGGAGTCGTAATTGTCTATGATAACTGTTTTCATCTTTTGTATTTACAATCTATTTTATTTACTATTTGACGATTTACGATGTACGATTGAAGTTACTTTATTTACGATGTACGATTTGGCTGCGCAATGTACGCCGCATGGCAAATCGTACATCGTAAATCGTCAAATCGTACATAAACTCACATTTTTTCTGCCATCTCAATCGCCTTTTTCAGTGCGCCGAGCTTGTTGTTCACCTCTTGCAGTTCGTACTCGTCGTTGCTCTTGGCCACGATGCCGCCGCCTGCCTGGAACCAGAGGACACCGTTGCGGCTGACAAAAGTACGAATCGTAATCGCCTGGTTCAGCGAGCCGTTCAGTCCGATGAAACCGATGCAGCCTCCGTAGGCTCCACGGTTGTGCGGTTCCAGCTGGCTGATGAGTTGCATGGCGCGTACCTTGGGGGCGCCGCTCAGGGTACCGGCAGGGAAGGTGTCGATGAAGGCCTTGACGGGGTCGGCCTCTTCGCGGAGCGTTCCGCTGACACGGCTGACGAGGTGGATGACATGGCTGTAATACTGCATCTCCTTATAGAAGTCCACCTTTACATCGTGGCAGTTGCGGGAGAGGTCGTTGCGGGCAAGGTCCACAAGCATCACGTGTTCGGCGTTCTCTTTGGGGTCGTCGTGCAGGTACCGGGCATTGAGGGCGTCCTGCTCTGCATCGCCGGTGCGCTTCGTGGTTCCGGCAATGGGGTCGATGTAGGCATGGCGGCCTTCGATGCGGCAATGGGTTTCGGGAGACGAGCCGAAAATGCGGAAGCCCCCGAAGTCGAAATAGAACAGATAGGGAGAAGGGTTGATGCTGCGCAGGGCACGGTAGAGCTTGAAGTCATCGCCCGTGAAACGCTGCTCGAACCGGCGGGAGAGGACTATCTGGAAAACGTCGCCGCGCAGACAGTGGGCGATGCCGCGGCGGATATTCGCCTTGTGCTCCTCGTCCGTAAGTGGGGAGGTGGTGGGGCCGACGGCGCGGAAATCATAGGCGGTGTAGTTGCGGTTATGGATGGCCTTCTGCACCTGGTCCAGTTCGCTGGTCTCGCCGGGCGCCAGCATCTCGAGGAGCAGCATCTCATTCTTGAAGTCGTTGAAGACGATGAGGTACTTATATAATATGTACAGCATGTCCGGCGCATCGTTGGTAGCTTCGCGGCTGTCCTTCACGGGGATATTCTCGAAGTAGCGGACAGCATTGAAGGAGGTGTATCCGTAGAGTCCGCAGTAATTGCTGTATTCGCCCTCCACGCGGAAGCGGGCGCGGAAATCGTTCAAGGCATTCTCCACCCGGTATGTATCGGTTATGGGATGCTCTTCGCGGCTGTCGTCCGGCAGGCGGAAGATAGCCGTGCCGTGGTCTATGCTGACACTAGCCAGCGGACACAGAGCGATGAACGAACGGTTGTTCTCACTGCCGTGATAGTCGGAACTCTCCATAAGTGCGCTCTGCGGAAAGATGTCACGCACCTTCAGATACGTGCTCACCGGCGTATGCAAGTCACCGAGCATGGTGCGGCTGATTGTTTTATAATCATATTGTTTCATTGTATCTTGTATTTTATTTCATTGTATCTCGTATTTTCAAATAACTCATCACTTATAACTCATCACTTATAACTCATCACTCATCACTCATCACTCAAATACGTCTCTATATCCTTATCCCCCCGTCCCGACACCGTCAGCACCACCACGTCCGTCGGCTTGAACCTCATCTTCTCCAGCGCACCCAGTGCGTGGGCACTTTCCAATGCGGGGATGATGCCTTCGAGCCGGGTCAGTTCGTAGGCGGCGCGGATGGCTTCGTCGTCGTTGACGGCGAGGACGATGGCACGCTTCTGCTTGGCAAGGTTGGCGTGCATGGGGCCGATGCCCGGATAGTCCAGTCCGGCAGAGATGGAATAGGGCTCTTCTATCTGTCCGTCCTCGTTCTGGATGACGTAGGTGCGCGAGCCGTGGATGATGCCCATCTTGCCGAGGGCGATGGTGGCGGCTGTCATGCCGGTTTCAATGCCTTTTCCTCCGGCTTCGGCGAGGACGATTTGCACGTGCGGGTCGTTGACGTAGTGATAGATGGTGCCGGCTGCATTGCTTCCTCCACCTACGCAGGCGATGAGGTAGTCGGGGCATTCGCGTCCCTCGTGTTCAAGGAGCTGCTTCCTTATTTCTTCGCTGATGACGGACTGCAGACGTGCCACCATGTCGGGGTAGGGATGCGGGCCGACGGTGGAACCTATCACGTAGTAGGTGTCCGACGGATGGCAGCACCAGTCGCGGATGGCTTCGTTGGTGGCGTCCTTCAACGTCATATTGCCACTGGTGACGGGAACGACGGTGGCGCCGAGCATCTTCATCTTCTCCACATTGACGCGCTGGCGCTCTACGTCGGTCTTACCCATGTAGACGATGCATTCCATGTTCATCAAGGCGCAGACGGTGGCTGTGGCCACACCGTGCTGTCCGGCTCCGGTTTCGGCGATGATGCGGCGCTTGCCCATGCGGCGTGCCAGCAACACCTGCCCGATGCTGTTGTTGATTTTGTGGGCACCGGTGTGGTTCAGGTCTTCACGCTTGAGGTAAATCCGGCAACCGTACTTCTCGGACAAGCGGTGTGCCAGGTAGAGTGGGGAAGGGCGTCCCACGTAGTCGCGCAGCAACTGGTCGTATTCACGCTTGAAGTCCTCACTTTGCAGCACCTTGAGGTAGGTGTTCTGCAACTCTTCTACACATTTGTGGAGGATTTCGGGAACGTATGCCCCGCCGAACTCTCCGTAATAACCTTCTTTGTCAACTAAGAAATTCATCATGTTATTTACTATTTGACGATTTACTATTTACTATTTCAGAAATCAAAACGCATTATTGCTTAAACGAAAAAAGCCCCGTCGCTTGGTGCGACAGGGCTCTTTTTGTTTTTTACTATATATTACATATATACATACGAGCGCTGCTCCCTTACGACTGTCGGAGTTGTAACGGGTGCCACCACCAATATGTATTTACTAACATTGTTTTCATTGACTTTTTTTGTTTTATCGGGGGCAAAGACAGTGCAATCCGAATGTATAATAAAATGAACTTGTTCATTTTTTATGCTGAGGTGCAGCCTGTCTTCGTTTTCGCGACAAATATAAGCACTTTGTTTTAACTGCCAAAATAAATATGACTTTTTTTCTGGATAAGAACATTTTTCTTGAAATATTGTTCTTATAAGTGTAGTAAAAACGAATATTCATTCAAAAAAAGAAAGGAACAAACTATGAATAGAAAACATTTAGTTGCCATAGGCGTGGTTATTGCTGTACTGTTGTTATTATACTGGCTCTTTGTGGCCGAAGATATGAATGCCTGGCTGAATGTAAACTGATTTTTCGGGATTTTCGTGTGGAGTTATTCGGATAAAGATGTATCTTCGCAAAAAAACATAGACTCATGAAAGGATTAAGTTATTCATTTTTGCGTGCTATATGTGCGCTGGTTATCGGTTTGGTGCTGGTGATGTTTCCCGACCAGGCCGGTGATTACTTTGTGATTACGATAGGTGTCATTTTCCTGGTGCCTTCGCTTGTCAGCATCATAGGCTACTTTGCACAGAGCACGGAGATGCGCAGCCGTTTCCCTGTCGAGGGGGTGGGCAGCCTGCTGTTTGGCTTGTGGCTGATTATCATGCCCGGTTTCTTTGCCGATTTGCTGACATTTGTATTGGGATTTATCCTGGTGATGGGAGGAGTGCAACAGATTGCCTCGCTTTCCGCTGCCCGTCGCTGGATGCCGGTACCGGGAGGTTTTTATGTGGTTCCGGTATTGATTCTGCTTGCCGGCCTGGTTGCGCTGTTCAATCCTACGGGAGTACGCTCCACGGCATTTATCATTATCGGCATCAGCAGTCTGGTCTATGCGGCTTCGGAACTGCTGAACTGGTTCAAGTTTACGCGTCGCCGCCCGAAGACACCGGATGCTTCAGTAAAGGCAGTGGACGATATTGAGGATGCACAAATTATAGAATAAAAAAACAGACCATCTGTTGAGGTAGAACAGATGGTCTGTCAGGAGTAAACGGATGGTCTGTTCATGCCACACGGACCATCCGTTTTTATTGTTTCAACCATTCATTTATCAGCTCCATCACTTGCTTCTTTTCCTCTTCGGGCAGTGTGCCGATGCGTGCCCGATGGCTTCCGCCGGGCTCTACGAATACATGGATGTTCTTCTTCCCTTTCAGCCAGGTCACTCCGGCAGCCGTCCACGGGTCGTTCTGTCCGTAGATGAATATCATTTTCGGGTCATTCTCTTTCAGGAACTTCGTGATTTTCTTGCTTAGGGTCTTGTCGAAGGGCATGTCTTTCAGCTCTTCGGGAAGCATCAGGCGATGCAGGTAACCCTTGCTCGATTGGATGGAAAGATACTTCTTGAAAGGCTTCGTATCGTAGCCATAATAGCCCAGCTCGCGGGCGGCCTGCACGAAGAATGAGGCTGTGGGACTGTCGGCAATGAAGTAGTCGGGATTACTGATGTCGAGCAGATGGGCAAATATCTCATCGTCCGAGGCCGTGGTGGCAGGAATGCTGCTGACGGGAGTTCCCCACTGCCAAAGGGCAAAAGAATACTCCAGCACGCAATAGTCGTATATCTCTTCAACGGGCGCACGGAACTTGAGTCCTTTTTCATCGCAATATTTCTCAAAGCGGGGAAGCAGTGCGGCTTTCCGTTTCAACACTTCCAACTGGAAGTCCTCAATCCGTTTGCGGTCCTCCGGAGTAGACACTTTCCTGAGGAAAGGCTCGTGGCGTCCGTCTTCCACCCCGTAGCAGAGCGGAGCTACATAAGGCACGGAAATATCCACGTCGTCCGGATAGAACGTGCGGTAGAGCAGGGTAGTCTGCCCGCCCTTGCTGATGCCGGTCGCAATCCATTTGCCGGGATAGATGCTTTTAAAGGCGTTGCGGACGGCGTGCAGGTCGTCTGCAGAATTCTCGGCGGTGAGGTATTGCCAGTCTTTAGGCTCAGGGGTGGATTCCAGGAAATAACGGTATTCCACAAAAATCATGTTGGCATCGAGCAGCTCGGAAAGTTCCTCGCGATACTTGGGATTGAGGGCATAGGCGGCTCCATAGCCTTCGGTTACAATCACCGTGGGACGGTCGAAGCCGACGTGGGAGACAATCACACGCTGGCGGAAACTGCCCTTTTCGGGACGACGGTGGTCCAACGGCTGGGTAAAATAGGTTACATACTTCTCGGAGAACCGGGTGGACTCCAACGGACGGGTTTCCGTAATGGTGGAAATCCGACCCAGTTTTTGCTGCAGATCGGTTTGTGCCGGGGCGGCAGCCGAAACGGACAGCAAGGCAAACAGCAGGAACGCTGCATAGCAGTTACGTAAATTCTTCATGATGACAGGATTGTTTTATCTGACGGGCAAAGATAGGTTATTTCCCGCTTACCGCCAACAGTTGGCATGGACGAAAAAAAGAGAGAGAACTGCCTCGCGGCACCTCTCCCCCCTGCAAACTTAAAACAACCAACAAAAGAATGAGATAGGGATTAAGGATTCATCCTTCATCCTTCATTTTTCATCTTATAAACAGTAACTCGCGATATTTGGGCAACGTCCACATCTGATTGTCGACGATGAGTTCCAGCTTGTCGATGTGGTAACGGATTTCCTCCATCATCGGTACGATGTTGTCGTGGTAGGCGATGGCTTTTTCACGTTCACTCTCAATTTTGTTGGCCACTTTGCGCGCCTCGATCATGGCATCCACATGCTCCTTGATGAAGGCGGTACGGTCGGCAATCTCTTCGATGAGTTCCAGATTCTTGGCAGACAGTTTTGCAGCCTTCTCTGCGGGGAACAGGTCTTTCATCTTGTAGACGTTGTCAATCAAATCCGACTGATACTGTGTAGCTACGGGGATAATGTGGTTCATGGCCAAATCTCCGAGCACGCGGGCTTCAATCTGTATTTTCTTGGTGTACATTTCCCATTTCACCTCGTTGCGGGCTTCCAGTTCCTTCTTCGTCATGACACCGATGGACTCGAACATCCGGATGCTCTCCGGTTTCAGGTAGTTGTCGAAAATGACGGGGACACTTGTCTCGCAGTCCAGACCGCGGCGGGCTGCTTCGGCTTTCCATTCATCGCTGTAACCGTTGCCGTCAAAGTGGATGGGTTTGCAGACTTTGATGTACCGGCGGATGACTTCGAGGATGGCGGAGATTTTCGGCTCACCCTTTTCAATCAGTTCGTCCACATCTTTCTCTGCTTCCGGATTCGCATTGATAATATAGGCCACTGCCTTGGCACGCACAATATAGTCCTCTTTCAGAGAAGCTATCATATCCTTCTCGTCTTGTTCATTCTTCTCAATCACGTTGACTACACGATCCAGCAATACCTCTGACATTTTCGATATATTCCTGTTATTGATCCAGTTCAGAATCGCCATCTGAATAACCAAAGCTACCAGAATAAGCCCCAGCGCAAGGAATACGATTTTATCCAATTGTCGTACTTTATCGTATTTTATTTTCTGCATTTCTGCTCCTGACTGCTGCTCTGCGTTGAATGCAGAGCAGCAAAAAAAACATGCACTATAGTATCTACGTTGTTACTATAGTGCATGTTTACATTTCAATAGATGTTTTCAAAAAGATACATTCGCCTGTTTTTGAGGATTATTTCTGTTTTGTTGCCGCAAATCCGATCAGATAGAACACTGCTGCCACTACCATGGCATTTACTGCCGCAATTCCTGCATGGATCAGGTTGGCAGCTACCGCACCCACCACAACACCTGCCAGATTAAACCAGTTGGCTGTCTGCAGCGGTACATTTTTTTCTCTGTATTTGTCACGGCGAAGGAAGAAATCCAGGATCACTGTGATGCCGATGGGCGGCAGGGCACAGTTGAGGATATTCAGCCATCCTGTGAAGTTATAGTATAACCAGATCGCAAGTGCTGTACCGATCACACCGGAAATACAGGTAGCGATCTTCATTCTTGCATTGGTGATGTTCGAGATTGCAAGACCGCCGGTGTACAGTGCATTGTTGTTGGTTGTCCAGATATTGGCTCCCAGCACGATAATTGCCGGAATCGCAAGGCCCTGTGCAATCATAACATAAAAGATATCATCTTTTCCTGTAAACGCGCCGCCGATAGCTCCGAAACAGAACATCAGGGTATTTCCAAGGAAAAATGCGATCACGGTTGTCCATACGGCAACTTTATTATTCTTCGCAAAACGGATAAAATTCGGGGTTGCCGTACCACCGGAAATAAAAGACCCGATT